>Ga0233425_10004348_pt1 | contig 23929 bp, 22 predicted proteins | sample Watercolumn_Towu_2_FD_181712 | JGI IMG/M metagenome (GOLD analysis project Ga0233425, IMG submission 181712) | Freshwater microbial communities from Lake Towuti, South Sulawesi, Indonesia - Watercolumn_Towuti2014_140_MG | ecosystem: Environmental > Aquatic > Freshwater > Lake | place... | reverse complement strand
GTCCTCGTCGTCCTCGTTGCCGACGATCTCGGTGGCACCCGGGTAGTCCCCGGAGTCCGAGTCGTCGCAGTCGGTGCCCGCGATCACCCCGCTCGGCGGGGAGCTGTCGCCGTAGCCGTCGGCGTCGGCGTCCTCCATGCAGGTGGTGGCGGACTCGCGCTCGGCGGCGCCCGGGAAGGCGTTGGCATTGGTGTCGAGGCAGTCGAGCCCGGCCGAGGAGAGCGCCTCGCCCGCGTCGGAGCAGTCTGAGTCGGTGGAGACCACCGTACCGGAGGTGCGATAGCCGTCGCGATCGGAATCGACATAGCAGATCTCGCCGCCGTCGCAGTCCTCGTCGTCGCCATTGGCCACGATCTCCGTGGCGCCCGGGTGGTCGCCGGAGTCGGAGTCGTCGCAGTCCGTCCGGGGATCGGTGGCGAGGCCCTCGTATTGGTCGGTGCAGTCGATGTCGGAGGAGTTGCGGGTGGTGGGCGAGGGGAGGAGGTAGCCGTCGTCGTCGGTGTCCTGGTAGCAGACCTCGGTGCCGTCGCAGTTCTCGTCGTCCTCGTTGCCCACGACCTCGGTGGCGCCCGGGTGGTCGCCGGAGTCGGAGTCGTCGCAGTCGGTGTGGTCCTCGGTGGTGTAGCGCCGGGTGGTGTCGGGGCCGCACAGGCAGAGGTTCGTGCCCGCGACGGTGCCGTAGCCGTCGCGGTCGTTGTCGAGGTAGTACACGGTACAGTCGATGGCCTCCTCGCCGGGGTCCGTGTCCTCGTTGGTGTCGCCATCACAGTCGTCGTCGTAGCTGGTGCCGCAGTCCTCGAGGCGATCCGGGTGGACGTCCGCGGCGTAGCTATAGATCACATCGTCGTTGCAATCGCCTGCGCAGGAGAGCGTGCCGCTCGGGCCGCAGTTGGACGGAATGGGCAGCGGCGTGCCGCCGACAGCGGCCACCTGGTCCTCGTAGTCGTCGCGCCAGTAGCCGTCGCCGTCCTGATCGCCGTCGGCATAGCCGGGGGCTTCGTTGCAGTCCTGGTCCACGCCGTCGTAGAAGATCTCCCACTGCCCGGGGTTGACTGCGCCGTTCAAATCGTCGCAGTCGGTGCCGGTCAGGCCGTCGCGGTCGGCGTAGGTGTCGTGGTTGTAGCCGTCGCCGTCCTGGTCGAACTCGTTGCCGCCGGCGCAGTCCTGGTCCACCCCGTCGTAGTAGGGATCATCCGCGCCCGGGAAGACCTCGACGGCGTCGGGCTGGGAGAAGCCGTTGAGCGCGGTGTACTCGGTGGGGATGGCCTCGACGGACGCCGGAACGTCCCAGCAGTCGCCTTCCGCGCCCAGGGGGATCGGCTGCGGCTCGTAGCCGCTGCCCGAGGCCGCCACGCGCTCGTCGTAGTCGGCCACCCAGAAGCCGTCGCCGTCCTGGTCGCCGTCGTTGCCGTCGCAGTTGTCGTCCTGGCCGTCGTACCAGACCGCCTCGGGCTCTCCACTGGGGAAGGCGTCGGGGTCTTCGTCGTCGCACTCTTCGCGCTCGCAGTAGGGGGAGCCGTCGTAGTCGTAGCCGTCCCCGTCCTGGTCGCAGTCGTTGTCGTCGCAGTCCTGGTCGGTGCCGTCGTACCAGGTCTCGGTCGCGGCCGGGTTGACCTCGAACGCGGGCGTGCCGGCGATGTTCTCGTCGTCCAGCGGGTTGCCGTCGATGCAGTCGTCGCCGTAGGCACCGGCCTGGTCGGGGAAGACCTCGGTGCGGTAGCCGTCGCCGTCCTGGTCGAAGTCGTCGTTCCCGCTGCAGTCCTGGTCCACGCCGTCGTACCAGGTGTCGGTCGCCCCGGGGTGGACCTCGGCCGCCGTGGGCTGCGTCCAGTTCAAGAGCCCGCCGTTCTTGTCCGTGAAATCATTGCTCACCACCGTGAACTCGGCGGGCATCTCCTCCGGGAGATCCCAGCAGTCCCCGGCGGGCAGATCGGACATCCCGGCCCAGGCATCGGGCACGTAGCCGTCCTTGTCGGCGTCGTAGTCGTCGTCGCCGACGCAGTCCTGGTCGATCCCGTCGTACCAGGTCTCGACGGCGCCCGGGTGGATGTCGGCGCCCGTGAGGCCGGAGCCCTCCGGGCCCTCGACGGCATCCCAGCAGTCGCCCTCCAACGCCGTGACTCCGTCTCCATCCGCATCGAAGGGGGTCCAGGTGCTCTGGCAGGCGGAGAGCAGGGCGCAAAGGATGGGCACGGCGAAGGAGCGCGACACGGGGCACCTCGTTCCTGAGCGGAAAGACAAGACAGCATACCGGCGCGGACCCCTCCCATGCAACGCCCGGAGGGTCTGGGGTGTTGACGCCCCTGTCGCCGGGGTTAGCCCTCCGCCCCCCACCCCTCCCAAGCCCCGCTACAACGGGCCTCGCCGACGAGGAGCAGCCGCCCATGATCCAGGTCGAGCACCTCTGCCGCCGCTACGGAGAATTGTACGCCGTGCGCGATGTCGACTTCCAGGTCGCGCGCGGCGAGGTGGTGGGCTTCCTCGGGCCCAACGGGGCCGGCAAGACCACCACCATGCGCATCCTCGCGGGCAGCCTCGGGGCCAGCGAAGGGCGCGCGATGGTGGGCGGTCACGACGTGGCGCTGCAGCCCCGCGCGGTCAAGCGCATGCTGGGCTACCTGCCCGAGCACCCGCCACTGTACCCGACCATGACTGTCACGGACTACCTGGCGTTCGCGGCCAGGATCAAGGGTGTGGCCGAGGTGCCGGCCGCCGTGACCCGGGCGCTCGGGCTGACCGGGCTGGAGGGGGTGGCGGGGCGCCTGCTGGCCCACCTCTCCAAGGGCTACCAGCAGCGCGTGGGGCTGGCCCAGGCGCTGGTGCACGACCCGCAGGTGCTGGTGCTCGACGAACCCACCAGCGGGCTCGACCCGGCCCAGCGCAAGGACATCCGCGACCTCATCCGGGAGCTGGCCGCCGGAGACCGTACGGTCATCCTCTCGACCCACGTGTTGCCCGAGGTGGAGCAGATCTGCCAGCGGGTGATCATCATCGCGGGCGGGCGCATCGTGGCCCAGGACCGCATCGACGCTCTGGCCGGCCGCCGCCGCGCCGTGCGGCTGCAGGTGGCTGAGCCCGGACCTGCAGCCGAGGCGGCGCTCTGCGCCGTGGCCGGCGTGCTGGAGGTGCGCGCGGAGGCCGACGGGGTCTACGAGCTGTCGGCCGAGGGGGACCCGCGGGCCGAGGTGGCGCGCGCGGCGGCTCCCTTCGGACTGCTGGAGCTCTCGGGCCGCGAACGCCTGGAGGACGCCTTCCTCCGCCTGACCGGTGTCCAGGAGCCCGCCGAAGACCCGAGCCGGAAGGTGCTGGCATGAACAACTCCCTCACGATCGCGCGGCGCGAGCTGCGCCACACCTTCTCCACCCCCATCGGCTGGATCGCGCTGTGCGCCTTCCTGCTGATCACGGGCTTCTTCTTCGTGCTGGAGGTGCGCTGGTACGCCATGGAATCCATGGACTCGGCCTTCAACCCCATGCGCGAGCCGATGGATCTGGGCGCCCACCTGGTGGCCCCCTTCTTCGGCGAGGTGAGCCTCCTGCTGCTCATGATCTGCCCGGCCCTGACCATGCGCAGCTTCGCCGAGGACCGCCGCCAGCGCTCGCTGGAGTTGCTGCTCACCTCCCCGCTGTCCACCACCGAGATCGTGCTCGGCAAGTACCTCGGAGCCCTGGCCTTCGCCGGGGTGCTGGTGCTGTGCACGGCCCACTACCCGCTGCTGCTGCTCTGGATCGGGCGGCCCGATCCGGGGGTGATCCTCTCCTCCTACCTCTCGCTCTTCCTGCTGGTGGGGGCGTTCCTGGCGGTGGGGCTGTTGGCCTCGGCCATGACCGAGAGCCAGGTGATCGCGCTCGTGGTCACGCTGGTGGCCCTGCTCGGGTTCTGGGTCCTGGCGGCCGTGGGCATGATCGGCGACGGTCCCGTGACCGACGCCATCGCCGACGCCTCGCTGTTCAGCCACGCCGAAAAGCTCGGCGAGGGCATCCTCAGGCTGCGGGATCTCGTCTACTTCGCCAGCTTCGTCGGGGTCTTCCTCTTCGCGACCCACCAGCGGGTCGAGTCGCTGCGGTGGGGGTAGGCATGCGCCGTCACGCCTGGTTGTTGGCCGCCCTCGGCCTGCTCGCCCTGCTCTTCTTCGGCGTCGCCCGCCTGGTGCGCGGCGGCTGGGACGGATGGCCCGCCATCGTCGGCGGGGTCGGCCTGGTCCTGGTGGGGTTGTGGATCGCGCTCGACTGGGACGCCCTGCGCCGCGCCGCCCAGGGTCGCGCCCTGCGCTTCAGCCTGGTGGCGAGCTTCCTCGTGCTCCTGGCGGTGGGCCTGGCCGTGGCGCTCAACGTGCTGGCCGTGCGCCAGGATGTGCGCTGGGATCTCACCTGGAGCGGCCGGCACACGCTCGCGCCCCAGACCGTCGAGCTGCTGCAAGGGCTCACGGAGCCGGTCCGGGTCCTGGCCTTCTTCCCCGAGGCGGGCACGGACGAGCAGAGCTTCGACGACCTGCTGGAAGCCTGCGCCCAGCAGACCGCGCTGCTGCAGGTCGAGCACTACGACCCCTACCGCGACGCCGCCATGGTCCGGCAGCACGAGGTGACCTCGCCCTACGGCACGGTGGTGCTGCTCCGGGGCGAAGCCCAGCAGCGCCTGGAGACCAGCTTCACCGAGGAGGCCCTCGACAACGCCCTGCTGCGCCTGGTCTCGGGCACCGAGCACACGGTCTGCTGGCTCACCGACCACGGCGAGGGCGACCCCGACGACGACGAGGTCGGGGGCTTCTCAGGCGCGGTGATGAAGCTGGAGGGGCAGGGCTTCCGCGTGGAGAAGCTCTCCATCGTGGCGCGCGGAGGCGTGCCGGAGAGCTGCGAGGTGGTGCTGCTGGCGGCCCCGAAGGTGGACCTGCTGCCCGAGGAGCGCGAGGCCATGGCCGGCTACCTGGCCGGCGGGGGCGCCGCCGTCTACCTGATCGAGCCGCTCCAGGATCCCGAGACGACCGCCGACCTCGCCCGCTACGGGCTCACCCTGCGCCCGGACGCGGTGCTGCAGGACGATCCCGAGATGGCCCAGCTCGGCTTCGACGCCTCCCAGCTCCGGGTCCCCCCCGATCAATTCGGCTACCACCCGATCACGGCCAAGCTGGACTCGGCGCTCTACCTGCAGCTCGCGCGCTCGGTCTCCCTCCTCGACCCGCTCCCGGAGGGCCTGGAGGCCACGCTCCTGCTGCGCTCCGGGCCCGAGGCCTGGGCGGAGACCAGCCTGCTCGACGGAAGCCCGCCGGAACCCACCGAGGGCGTGGACCTCACTGGGGCCGTCGGGCTGGCCGCGGCGGTGGAGATCGCCGATCCGGGGGTGTTGGGCGCCGCCGGTCACGACCTGGCCCCGGCCGACGGCACCCCCGGGGCCACAGCCCCGGCCCCCAGGGCCGGGGGGCGCCTGGTGGTCTTCGGCGACGCCGGCTTCGCCAGCAACGCGCACCTGCTCGACGGCCTGAACATGGACCTGCTGCTCAACAGCGTGGCCTGGGCGGTCGACGAGGAGGACCAGATCACCCTGCGCCCCCGGGAGGCGGCCGAGGGCCTGCTCGACTACAACCTGCTGCAAGCCCTGCTCATGTGGTTCTTCTGCCTCATCGGCGCGCCCGGCCTGGCCGTCGCCGCGGCCCTGTTCACCTGGCTCCGCCGCCGCAGGTTGTAGGGGGCGGGGCCCACACCGGGCCACGGTCTACCTCGCCGCCACGACCTCCCAGGTTCCGCCGAGGAAGCCCTCGAGCTGGGGCCGCACCACGTCGAGATCACCCACCACCACCACCAGCCAGCCGTCCCCGGTGAACGCGCGGGCCACGGCGGCCTCGACCCCTGGGCGCTCCAGGGCTTCGATGGTGGACACGCGCCGGGCCATGTGGTCGGCGGGCAGGCCCTGGTAGTCCATGACGGCGAGGGTCCAGGCGCGGGCCGCGCGGGTCTCCAGGACCTGCGGCACCATGCCCAGGGTGTAGGCTCTGGCGCGGTCGAATTCCTCATCGCCCCACCCGCCGGCCCGCCAGCCCTGGATGGCCCCCCACGCGAGCTCCAGCGCCTCCCGGGCGGACTCGTTGCCGGTGGAGAAGTCGGCCGAGAGTACCGCCTCGCGGTCGAAGCTCCACAGGCTGCTGTCCGCGCCGTAGGTCAGGGCATGCTGGACCCGCAACAGATCCATCAGCCGGCTGGTGAAGCCCCCGCCCAGCAGGGCGCTGCCGAGGCGCAGGGCCTCGTGCTCCGGGTGGGCCCGCGGCACCGCACGGTGGGCGATGCGCACCTGGACCTGGCTCTGACCGGGCAGGTCCACGAGGACCTTCTGCACCCCCGACCAGGGATCTGGGAGCGGGGGCAGGCCCGGGTCGGCGGCCTGGCCCTCCCAGCCGGCGAAGGCGGCCTCGGCGGCGGCCTGCACCTGCGCCACCCGCACATCCCCCACGACGCAGAGCACCGCGCCCCGGGGTCGGTACTGGGCGGCATGGAAGGCGCGCAGATCGCGCGCGGTCACGCGGGCCAGGCTCGCGGCCGTGCCACTCTCGGGCCGGCCGAACGGGTGTTCGCCGAAGAGCTCCTGGTAGGTCACGCGGCTGGCGACGCTCTGGGCGTCGTCGAGGTCCACCGCCAGCTCCTGCAGGGCGCGCGCCTTCTCCGCCCGCAGATCGCGCGCGGTCAGCCGCGGGCTGGTGGCCACCTCAGCGACGAGATCGAGCCCGGCGATCCAGTCCTCCGCCAGGAAGCTGGCGGACAAGGTCGTAAACGCAGCCCCGGCAGAGACGTCGAGGCGCGTGCCGAGGTCTTCCAGGGCGCCGGCCAGCGCGAGGGCGTCATGGGCGGTGGTGCCCTCGGGCAGCAGGCGCGCGGTCAGATCGGCGGTGCCCAGGCGGTCCGCAGGATCGTGGATGGACCCGCCGGGGACCATCAACAGCACGGACACCAGCGGCAGGGACGGATCCTCGATGGTGCGGACCACGAGCCCGCTCGGGAGGGCGGTGTCCACGGGCAGCAGCGGATCCCCCGCGAGCGCCGAGCTCACCGCGACCAGCCACGACAGCGCGGCGCTCATCGGTCCTCCTTCGGCAGCACGAGCACGACGTTCTGGTGTTGCGGGAGGAGCCAGCGGGCCGCCACGGCGCGCAGCGCCTCGGGGCTCACCTCGGCCCAGCGCGCCGGGCGCTCGGTGAGGCGCTCCCAGCCCCCGGCCTGCAGTTCCCAGGTACCCAGCAGATCGGCGCTGCCCTCCACGCCCTCCAGCTCTTCCACGAGGGAGCGCTCGGCCGCCCGCCGGGCCCGTGCCAGGGCCGCCGCGGGCAGGGGCACCGCCCGGACCTGGGCCAGCACCTCCTCCACGGCGGCCAGGGCGGTGTGGGGGTCCACGCCGTCCGCGGGGGTGCCCTCCACCAGCAGGAGGCTGGCGGCCTGCATCGGGAGCAAGGTGGTCGAGACCTCCGCCAGCACCTCGCGGCGGTAGACCAGCGCGTCCACCAGCACGCTCGATCGCCCCCCCGACAGGACATGATCGAGCAGCTCCAGCGCGGGCTGGTCGGGGTCGGCGGCCGCAGGGCCGAGGTAGCCGACCACGAAGGATGGCTGGGGGACCGCACGCCACAGCACGGCCCGGCGCTCGCCCGCCTGCGGCGGTTCGTTCCAACGCGGGTGCTGGACCGCCGCGCCAGCCTCCAGCCCTCCCAGGGCGGCCTCCAGCGCCGGCAGCGCCTCCGCCGGCGCGACATCGCCGGTCAGGACCACCAGCGCATTGGCCGGCGCGTAGCACAGCTCGTACCTGGCCTGGACCTGCGCCTGGGTGAGCGCCTGGATGTCCTCCATCCAGCCGATCACCGGGTCGCGGTAGGGATAGGCCTGGAAGACGAGGGAGAAGAGTGCCTCCCAGGCCGCCTCCCGGTCGTCGTCTTCCACGGTCTGGCGCCGCTCCTCGGAGACGACGTCGCGCTCCATCTCGAGCACCTCGGGGGTCAGGGCGAGGGCACGGATGCGGTCGGCCTCGAGATCCAGCGCGAGCGGCAGCGCGGCCGGGGGAAAGGTCTCCATGTACGCCGTCACGTCCGTCCAGGTGTAGCCGTTGGAGCTGCCCCCGGCGGCCTCCAGGAGCCGATCGAAGGAGCCGGCCGGGAAGCGTTCGGAGCCGTCGAACATCAGGTGCTCCAGGAGATGGGAGATTCCTGTAGCGCCGACTACCTCATCGCGGGATCCGCACTGGTAGAGGATCTGCAAGGTCGTGATGGGGACCGCGTGCATCGGCCGCAGCAGGACGGGCACCCCATTGGTGAGCGTGTGGCGCTCCACCTCGAGGGTGAGCGCCCGCGCGACGGGCGGTGATGCCATCAGCGCCAGCGCTACAACCCAAGACCGGAAACGGAAGAACGACATGAAAACCTCGCCCGACGGACGGGATTGCCCCCGCAAGGGGTATCCCGTCGCCTCCCCGGTCGACAATGGGTTACCGTTCAACTCCCCCCCGCCGTCCGAGGCCGAGATGTTGCTCAGGGAGTTCATCAAGCTGGCCGTGGACATCGAACTGGCGGCAGCCGCCATCTATGATCTGTTCGCCCAGCAGTTCTCGGATCCGGTGGAGTTCTCCACCTTCTGGCGCCTCTCGGCCGAGGCCGAGCGCTACCACGCCGCCACGATCCGTATCTGTGGCAGCGCCATCCCCGCCGATCGCGAGGTCGACGAGGCCCGGCTCCCCGTCGAGATCGCGAACGCCCGGCGCCTGGTGGAGCGGCTCTCAGCCCTGATCGAGGATCTGCGCGCCCGCCCCCGCAGCGCAGCCGAAGCCATCGACGTGGCCCTGGACCTGGAGAGCGAGGGGGCCGAGATCCACGGTCGCACCCAGTTCGCCTTCCTCTACCCCGAGCTGGCCGAGATGTTCTCGCGCCTGGCGGAGGAGGATCGCGAGCACCGCAAATCCTTCGCCCTGGCGAAGGCGAAGTTCGCGGCTTAGTAAGCTGAAAGCTACCCCAGGATGTTCTGGAGCTGCATGGCCAGCCCCAGGTCCGTGGCGGTCAGCTCGCCCATCATGAAGAACTGGGTGGCCATCATCGGGTTCTGCAGGATCTGCGCCCAGTTCTCGGCCGAAGTTGCGATGATGCAGCCGGGTTCGTCCACGGGGCCCTCGACGACCTTCCCCTGCCCCTCGCGGCAGTCCAGGGTCCAGGTGCCGGCGCCCTCGATGTCGAACTGGATGGCGGCGCCGATGGTGGGCCCGAGATCCTCGTTCTCGGCAAGCCGCTTGGGGAGGAAGTCGTTGAAGAAGGTGGCGACGGCGGACATGGAGGACCTCGCGGTGGGGGGAATCAGGGTTCTTGGCCAGGCTCGCCAAGGACGAGCCGCTCGGTGGCCAACCCGAGGGCGGGAGCGTCGGCCTGGGCCTCGAGCTCGGCGAGGACGCGCCCCTGGCTGTCGACGAGCGCGCGCATTCCGGAGAAGAAGTGCTGTCGCAGCGCGCGCATCCGCATGATGTGCTCGGTGATGCGGCGGTGCTCGTCGTGGGCGGTGACCAGGATCTGCTCGGCCTCGATCCGGGCTTCGCCCACGATCACATCGGCTTCCTTGTGGGCGGCGCGGCGTACGTCCGCGGCGAGCTGGCGCGCCAGCAGCAGGGTGTCCTTGATGCCGAGCTCACTCTCGCGCAGGGTGGCGATCTCCTCCTCGCGGAGAGCGACCAGTTCGCGGAGCTGCTGGTTCTCCTTGAGGACCTCTTCGAGGCTCTCCCGGACCTCCTCGAGGAACCGGCGCACTTCATCGGGGTCGTGCCCACGCCGCGCCGGCTTGAACTCCTTCTGGATGATGTCGAGCGGCGTGACGCGCATGGAGGAGCCTCCGGCGGCCCTGGAGCCGGGCCGCCCTGCCTAATCGCCGCTCAGGAACACCGCCACGTCGCTGTCAGGGTGCAGCGACAGGATGCGATCCCTGAGCCCGCGCTCGCCACCGGACCAGAGGTCGGCGCTGGCGAAGACCGGGGCGAGGTCGTCCACCGGGGACGGCGCGGAGACGATGAGCAGCCCCGGCTGGAATGTGACCAGCTCGAAGGCTCCGTCATCCGTGGCGATGTCGGCCTTGTCGGCCGCGCTCCTGCTCTCCAGCTCGGTGACCACGCCGTGGGGTCCCAGGCTGTAGGCGTTGACGTAGGCCCGGTCGTCCACCTCGAAGCGGACCACGACGGCCCCGCCGCCCTGCTCGATGCGCGCCCGGAGGGGGAAGACCGCCTCGGAGCGCCGTCCAAGGACGGTCCAGCCCCCCAGCAGCAGGGCGATGGCGCCGACCGCCACCGCACCGGACCACCAGCGCGCCACGCTCGGCGGCGGGGGCATGGGATCGGGCAGGGCGGCGATGTCGTCCACCTCGCCCCAGGGCCGGGCCCGGGCCTGGTCCAGCGCCTGCAGCGGCGCGGGCCCGAGCGCGACCCGGGCGGTCATGCGGCCCAGGCCACGGACCAGCGCGCCGCGGAGATGATCACGGGCTGGCAGGCCCATGCGCACACGCTGGGAGAGGGCATCCTTCCAGCCGGGCACGCGGCCGACATCCACCAGCAGGGCGTCATCCCCGACCCGCAGGACCCCGGGCTTGAGAGCGGCCATCAGCCCCTTGAGATGCTGGCGGGCATGGGGGTGGAGCAGCAGGGCCAGCAGGCCCACGCTCGTGTCGGGGGGGCGCGGCGGCGCGGCCTGGCAGATCTGGGCGGCGCCCAGGAGCCCCGCCCGCAGCAGCCGTACCGCCCGGGAGCAGTGTGGGCACCCCTCGGCGTGCTCGCGGGCGCGCCGCTCATGGCCGCCGTCCGGTTCGCCCCGGCCAAGGATCGGCAGCAACAGGGCAGCGTCGGGGCAGCTCGCCCCGAAGGCACCCGCCACCCGGGTGAGCAGGGCGTCGGCCCAGGCTGGCCCGGGGGTGGGTGGGACGCGCAACCGAACGCGGACCTCGGCGCGCGCCAGCTCGCGCAGCCCTTCTCGCACGGCCTGGACCGCGCCCGCATCGACCCCGCACTGCCGGGCTACCTGCGCCTCGGGCAGACCATCGCCGTAGAACAGCCGCAGGACGGCCAGAGAGAGCTGATCACAGGCCTGTTCCAGGGCCTGCCGCCACCCTTCGTCGACCCGCGGCAGCCCCGTCGGCGCGGGGGGCGGCCCGCGGTAGCCGTGCTCCATCACGCGGTCGAGGTAGTCGGCCACGAAACGCTCGGTGAGTACGCCCAGATCGGCGACGTCGCTGCCGGGGGGCAGCGAGAGCAGGACGTGCTCGCGGACCTCATCGAGCAGGGCATCCGAGACACGGATGCGCGCGCGTTGCAGGCACCACGCCGTCTCGATGGTCACGATCTGGTGGATGCGCGTCGCGCTGAGGAGTGAAGGAGAAGTCATGGGGAAGCCAGGAGGCTGGGGAGCGCTGGGGATGCCGGAGGAGGCGGTGCGCTCCGCGGGGGGTATGCCTATTCTACCCGTGCGCAGCCGCGATGCAACGGCCCTCGCACCCTGATTCCCGCGGCTCCCAGGGCCGCCCGCCGTTGGCCCCCGAAGACACGAACCCGCGGTCGGTGACCGCGGGCTGGGAGAGGCCACGACGAGCGACGATCCCCGGGCGGCCAAGCCCAGGACGCCGCGGGGCGCCGATCAGGCGGCTTCCTCGGACTCTGCGTCGGGACCGACGCTCTGTGCGAGCAGCTCGTTGATGGTGGCCGCCGCCGCGACGGCTGCGAGCTCCTCGTCACCGTAGAGCGCCAGGTACTCCTCGTAGAAGACCGAGATGAGGTCGCCGAGCGAGACGGTCTCTGTGCGCGCCATGGTAGCCTCCTTCGCTTTCCTTCGGACCTTAGGTGGAGAGATCCAGCCTTTCTGACGCTCATCCAAGCACAAGGTGTGCCAAGATGCCGTCAAGTTGCTTACCGGTCGGAAAGAGCGCCCGGAGAAGACCCGATCGAGCTGGTAGGCACGTCGATTCTCCGCATCTATCCAGACACTTGTGTCGCCCTCCTGTGCCCGGACCTGATGTAAAAAGATGTCGTGCGGCGACGGGAGGCTCCCCCGCTCCGCGCAGCCACGACATCCGGATCGCGCCCGGCGCGATTCAGGGCAGCGCGGACGCGAACGCGCACAGATAGACGCGGCGCGCCCCCCCGAGCAGCAGGACCTCGGCGCAGGCCGAGGCGGTGGCACCGGTGGTGACCACGTCGTCCACCAGCAACAGCGTGGGCTCCCCCTCGACAGGCCCGCGCAGCCGCACGCTGCCAGCGGCGTTGGCCCAGCGCGCGCCGCGATCCAGCCCCGCTTGTCGTGGGCGGAGGCGGCGCGCGAGCAAGCCCAGCCTGGGGCGCTCCAGGGTTCTGGCGATGGCGTCGGCCAGCAGGTCGGGGGCAGAGAACCCGCGGACCGCGCGGCGCGGCCAGGGGGTCGGCACAGCGACCACCGCCTCCACCGCCGGCAGCGCCCCGACCATGCGGCCGGCGCACAGGGCGGCGATCTCGGCCAGCAGCGCCTCGCGCCGCCCGTACTTGCCCGTGCGGATCAGGTCTCCCCCCACCCCACGGTAGGACGCCAGGTACCAGCCCGCGGCGACGCAGGGGATGCGGGTCTGGAGCGGCCAGGCCTGGCGCGGGAGCTGGGCTTCACAGGCCGCGCACAGGCGCGCCAGCGAGCCGTCGCCCGCCAGCTCGCCGCAGACCGCGCAGGGGGTCGGCAACAGCACATCCAGCAGGTCCCGGGTCAGCCCCACGCGCCCCCCTCAGTGGTGGTAGGGCACACCCTTGAGCAGGGTGAGCCCACGGTAGATCTGCTCGAGCAGCACGACCCGCGCGACCTGGTGATTGAGCACCAGGGGCGACAGCGACAGCAGGGTCTGCGCCCGCGCCCGAGTGCTCTCCGCATGCCCGTGCGCCCCGCCCAGCAGGAACACGATCCGGGTCACGGCGGCCTCGTCGCCGCGGGCCAGGAGAGCGCGAAAACCCTCCGTATCGAGCCCACGCCCGCGCTCGTCGAGCACCACGACGTGATCCCTGGGCCCGACCGCCGCCAGCAGGCGGCGGCCCTCGTCCTCGCGCACCCGCGCCACATCTGGGCCGGGATCGGCCGGCCGGAGGGCCCGCTCCTCGATGCGGGCCATGCGCTCGATTCGTTCGAGGTACAGGCGCGCCGCCTCATCCGCCCAGGGCGTACGACCCCGGGTCACCTCGAGGACGACCAGGCGCATGGACTAGGCGAAGGCGGGGGCCGCGTCGCCGGGGCGGGCTGTCTCGGGGACGGGCACACGCGGCGCGTCGATCCAGAGTGCCTCCAGGTCGTAGAAACGGCGCAGATGCTCGTCGAAGACGTGCACTACGAGGTCGCCGTAGTCCACGAGCACCCAGCGGCCGGTCTCCAGCCCCTCGATCCCGAGGGGGACCTCGTCGGCCTGCGCCTTGAGGTCGGAACGGACGGCTTCGGCGATGGCCGAGACCTGGCGGCTGCTGTGCCCGTGGCAGATGATGAAGAACTGGGCGTAGGAAACGAGCTCACGAACATCCAGGATGACGAGGTCCTCGGCCTTGCGCCCCAGGGCGGACAGCGCGGCCCGCCAGGTGAGATCTGCTGCGTCGATGGGAATGTCCTCCAGGTGGACGACCACACGGTACTGCGGGCCGGGAGTGGCCGCAAGACACTGTCAACCTCCGCTCCCCTCCTGCAGCCCGAAGTCGGTCCGGACCAGGATGAGGTGGGCCTCATGCGCCTCGCGTTCGTGCCCCCGGCGATGCCAGCGCGTGGTGACATCGGCCATGAGCCGGACCCCCGAGGCCTGGTCGATCCACAACGTCCCGTCGAGCCGTTCGGGTACGGTGCGGGAGGCGGGATCGGCCCCGCTCGGCGCGACGGAGACGGAGTACTGATCGGCCAGTCGGCCCTCGATCAGCGCCTGGCCCTGCCAGGTGTAGGCGATGACGTCGCGCAGCGGCCCGAGGAAGGGATCCCAGACATCCCAGGCCTGGCGCAGCTCGAGCCGTAACGGCTCGAGATCCGCGGCAGCGTGCATCACCCCGTCGGGCTTGAGCACCTGGCCGCGACCGCCCGCGATCTCGAAGTGCGCGAACGGCACGCCGTCCCGGGCGCGCTCCAGGGTGAAGTCGTCCCAGCTCCGCCAGGTCAGCCGGGTCTGCTCGTTCCGCGTGCGGGCGGGGCCGCCGTCTGAGAGGTCGGTGCGGGCGACGGAGGCCTCCATGCGGTGTGGCCCGAGGCCGGCGATGTCACCGAAGTCCACTGTCTGAGAGGCGCGCAGGCGCTCCTCACCCGGCGCGGAGGGACCCCGACACCCCGCGGCGAAGGCCACGAGGAAAGCCAGATGCCTCACTCCGGCACCTGCAGCCGCTGCCAGATGGCATCCAGCAGCGGTTTGAGCCCCTGGCCGGTCACGGCAGAGATGGCGTAGACCTGCGGGACCCCGGCGGCGCGGAACGCGGCCTGGAGGACCGCTACCTCGTCGGGCGGGACGGTATCGATCTGGGAGAGGGCGACCAGCTCCGGCCGCTGGGCGAGGGCCGGATCGTAGGCCTCGAGCTCGGCGCGCAGGATGCGGTACCGATCGAGCGGGGTGCTGGCGCCCTCGGGCAGGACACGCACCAGGTGCAGCAGCAGCCGCGTGCGCTGCACGTGGCGCAGAAAGCGGTGCCCGAGCCCGGCGCCATGGGACGCGCCCTCGATCAGGCCGGGGACGTCCGCCACGACCCAGCTCCCCTCGTCACCGCGGTCCACCACCCCCAGGCTCGGGGTCAGGGTGGTGAAAGGGTAGTCGGCGATGCGGGGGCGGGCCGCCGAGATCCGGGCGACGAGGGTAGACTTGCCGGCGTTGGGGAAGCCGAGCACGCCCACGTCCGCGAGGAGCTTCAGCTCCAGCCGCAGCTCGAAGGCTTCGCCGGGGCCGCCGGGATCGGCGCGCCTCGGGGCCTGGTTGGTGGAGGTGGTGAAGCGCATGTTGCCGCGCCCACCCTGACCTCCGCGGGCGATCTCCACCCGCGCGTCGACGGCGGCGAGATCCGCCAGGAGTGCGCCCGAACCGGCGTCGTAGACCAGCGTGCCCTGCGGGACGCGCAGCACGAGATCCTTCCCGGAGCGGCCTGTCATCTGACGCTTTCCGCCGCGCTGGCCGCGTTCGGCCTGGTACAGCCGCTGCCCGCGGAAGCCGGCCAGGGTGTTCAGGCCGGGATCGACCGCCAGGAACACGGACCCACCACGGCCGCCGTCGCCGCCGTCGGGCCCGCCAAGATCCACGTACTTCTCATGCCGGAACGAGATCGCACCAGGACCCCCGTCGCCTGAGACGACCCGGATCTCGACCTCGTCGATGAAGCGCACGGCGTCACCCTTTCGGGAGCGAGGAGCCCACCCGCGGCGGACCCCCCGGCCGGATCAGGCCCCGACCTCGACCTGCGTCTCGATGGGGTAGACCGAGACGCGCCGCTTTCCGCCGCGGAAGGTCTCGAAGCGCACCCGCCCATCGACCAGGGCGAACAGGGTCCAATCGCGACCGACGCCCACGTTGTGTCCCGGGTGGAAGTGGGTGCCGAGCTGGCGGACGAGGATGTTGCCGGCGACGACCGGCTGGCCGTCCTGGCGCTTCACGCCGCGGTACTGGGGGTTGGAATCGCGGCCGTTGCGCGAGCTTCCCTGACCCTTCTTGTGAGCCATGAGGTCCTCCTTCCTACCGCCTAGACCGCGGCGCCCTGGGTGATGTCCAGGATCTGGAGCAGAGTGGTGGTGGCGCGGAAGCCGCGCTTCGCGCGGGAACGCTTGCGGCGCCGATACTTCAGGGTGACGACCTTGTCGCCCTGGCCGTGGGCCAGGACGCGGGCCTTGACGCAGGCCCCGGGCACCACGGGGGCGCCGACCTGGATCGTGGTCTCGGTGTCGTCGGTATCCCCAGCGAGCAGGATGACGCGGTCGAAGGTGACCTCGGTCCCCTCCTCGGCGTCGATGTGCTCGACCACGATGGTGTCGCCGGTGCTCACGCGCACCTGCTTGCCGTTGGTGTCGATGATGGCGTACATGACGTTCTCCAGCCCTCTTTCGATGATGACGAGGGCGGCGGGCGAGAAATCGTTGGCCCCCGGGAACAGGGGCCCGGGAGCGGCCGCCGGTATTTAGAGGCTGAGCCCTGGTCTGTCAAGGGGTTCGGCTCGCGTTCAGTGCACCCGCCCCCCGAGTGCCAAGCGCAAGCGATCGAGGCGGGCCTGGACCTCGTCCGTCTCGAGGTCCGCGAAGCGCGGTGGGAGCATCCGGCGCGCGGAGGCCTCGAAGACCGCCAGCATCTCCATGAAGTCGAGCATGCGGGTGTCCCGGCTCGGGATGACGTCCCGGGTCGCCTGGTCGAGGTCGGCCTGGGACAACTCCTCGCGGTCCTCCAGGCTGGCCAGGCGGGCCGCGGCCAGCACGACCGCCTCGATCTCGGCGGCCGAGTACCCGGCGGTGCCGGCGACGACGGGATCCAGATCGACCCCCTCCGCCAGGGCGAGCCTGCTCTTGCGCAGGATGGCCTCGATGACCGAGCGGCGCTCGCTCGGCTCCTCGGGGAAGAAGAACGGTACCTTCACGTCGAAGCGGCCGGGGCGCTTGAGGTCGGTGTCAATCTTGTCGGGGCGGTTGGTCATCATCAGCGTGACCACCCGACCGCGGTGGCTGGTGTCGGACATGAACTCCTTGAGCCGGGCCACCACGCGGCTGGAAGTGCCGCCATCGCCCTCACTTCCCGCGGAGAGCGAGCGATCCGCCTCGTCGATGATGAGCAGGACGTAGCCCAGCGCCTGGACCACGTGCAGGATCTTCTCAAGGTTGCCCTCGGTGGAGCCTACCCACTTCTCGCGGAAATTCTTGAACTTGAGGCAGGTCAGCCCAGACTCGGCCGCGAAGGCCTCGGCCACGAAGGTCTTGCCCGTGCCCATGGGCCCGACGAAGATGACCCCCATGGGCACCCGGTTGCGGTGCCCCTTCTTGATGGCGGTGGCCATCTGCATGAGGTCGGTCTTGATGCGCTCGAGCCCGCCGACGTGCTCGAAGCCGTGGCCCGGGTCGACGAACTCCACCAGGCCGTGGCACTCCTGCTCGATGATGTGTTTCTTGCGGCTGCTGACCGAGCGGTAGGTGATGGGCTGGCTCGATTGTTGCGCCTGGCGGAACAAGCCCCGGATCTGGATGGCGGACAGGCCGGCGGTGACCTGCGCCAGGCGCTCCACGGGCATCTCCAGCGGGACACCGGGGTGCATGACCGAGCGCACGAAGGCCAGGCGGCTCTCCTCGTCGGGCAGCGGCACCTCCACCGCGGCCAACTGCGCATTGGACACCACCCGCCGGTGCACGTCGGCCAGGTTCTCGGTGATCAGCACCACCAGGTTGTCGGAGGACAGCAGGCCCGGATCCGTGGCCCAGCGCTGCAGGGCCACCAGGTTGGCCTTGTCGGACTCCGACATGAAGGCCAGATCGCCCATCGGGACGATGGTCTCGGTGTAGTCGAGGATCACACCGGCGCGCTGGGCGGGATCCGTGATGAGATCCTCCACCGCCGGCATGGCCTCTGAGGGGCTGCGGGGCAGGCCGACCAGCTCCTGGCGCCCTTCGGCGGTCCGGCGGGCGTTGATGGCCCGCAGGAAGCGGGCGCGATGCGGCCGGTCCGGGAACTCGAAGCCCTCGGAGCAGTTGTAGTAGACCACGATCTCCTTGGAACGCCCAAGGAAGCGCTCCAGGAAGGAGCGCAGGGAGAGATAGCGGACCTGCTCGCCCTCGCTCCAGGCCTGCAGATCGCGCACGTTGCCGTGCAGGAGGAACATGCTGGCCTCGCCGGAGAGATAGCGCTGCTTGAGCTCTTCGGCCCAGCCGGGCAGGCGCGGTTCGATGGGCATGTCGGGGCTCCTGGGAGGGCGGGAGGGGTCCAGTTATCCCAGGACCATGCCCCCTCGCCTCCTCGTGGTCGGCGCCGGTGGCCTCGTGGGATCCCACCTGGCCGCGCTGGGTGTGCCTGGGCTCACCCGCGCGGCCTGCGACGTGACCTCCGCCGCCGACCGTGCCCGCGCCCTTCGCGATCACCGCCCAGACGCCGTGATCTTCTGCGCGGCCTATGCCTCCGTGGACGGCTGCGAGCATGATCCGGAGAGCTGGGCGGTCAACGCCGAGGCGCCCGCCGCCTGGGCGCGCGAGGTGCTCACCTGGTACCTCTCCACCAACTACGTCTTCTCCGGCCCAGGCCCCCACGCTCCCGGCGCCCCCACCGCACCGCTGATGGCCTACGGCCGGCAGAAGGTAGCCGCAGAGGAGGCCGTGGCGGCCGCTGGCGGGCACGTGGTCCGCACCGGCTGGGTCTTCGGCCGGGGTGGCCGCAACTTCCTCTCCACCCTGCCCGCCGCCCTGCACGCGGGGCCCGTGCGGGCCTGGCGGGATGTCCCGATCCAGCCCACCTGGGCCGGCGATCTCGCGCGCTTCGTGCTCACGCTGCCTGAGGGCCTGACCCACGCGATCGGGCGCGAGGAGACCACCTTCGCCGGGGCCGCGCAGGTGGTGGCTACGGCGCTGGGCTGCTCCGAGCGCGTGATCGAGGTCCCGGGTCCCGCGGGCGACCTGGCGGCGACTCGCCCACCCGACGCCCGGATGAGCCCCGCCACCCTCCCGGGCTGGGGCGAGCGGTGGGGGGAATTGCTGCCGGGGAGGCCAAGGTTGAAGGGGACGTACAAATCAGCGCGGTCGTAGATGGTGGAGAAACGACGGCGATACTCGGTGAGGAGCGGCCCCGGAATCCTCTCCTGGCGGACGTAGGGGGGGTTCCCGACGACGAAGTCGAACTCGCCCGGAAGCGGGGTCAGGAGGAAGTCGTCCCGGACGAGCCAGGCGTCGCAGAGGGAGTCGGCATCATGCTCGTCCGCTCCCCAGTCCAGGAGACGGCCGAGGATGCGCTCGCGGGTGGCGGTGCAGGAGGCGGGATGGATCTCCACCGCCCGGATCGCGGGGGCGAGCCGGGAGGCCTCGGGCGGGCCGACGCCGTGGACCGCAGCCGAGACGAGCAGCCGGTCCACCACCGGCAGCAGGAAGCAGCCGTCGCCGAAGGACGGTTCGAGCAGCCGAAGCTCGTGCAGGGAGCGGGATGGCGTGTACTGGGCGAGGTCCAGGATCGCCGACACGACCTCGTGACGCGTAAAAACCGCACCGCGCTCGGTCTCGCCCTGCCCGGAGAGCGAGAGGATCGCTTCGCGGACCGCCAAGGGGCGAAAGGCGGGCGAGGAGGTATCGAAGAGATCCACGGAACTGCCAACGGCTGGGGGTCGATGAGGAGAGAGGCAGTCTATCCTGGTGCGGAACCAGAATCTGACCGGCTCTGATGATCGGATGCGGTCAAGGACATCCCGGCAATTCGCATCACGGGCAGGGCGAAGCGCAGGGGCAGGGGCAGGGGCAGGGGCAGGGGCAAGGGGCAGGGGAAAGGGGCCAAGGGCGCCGGGAAAGGGTAAGGGAAAGGGAGAGGGTACGGTCCGCGCCGCGGTATAGGTGGCCTGTCACCCTCCTCCAGCCTCCACCGCGGTCCGCAGGACTCCAGCCTCCCCCATGCGCATCTTCAGCCCCGTCTACCGCACCACCAGGAGCCTCCAGCACACTGTGCGTGACCTCGGCCGCCTGCGCGAGGTCGCGGTCGTGCTGGTCAAGCACGGCCTGGGGAACATCATCTCCGGCCTGCGCATCCCGGGGGTGCGCATTCCCTTCTCCTCCCCCGAGACCACCCCGGAGCGCGTGGCGAGCGCGCTGCAGGAGCTGGGACCGACCTTCGTGAAGTTCGGCCAGCTCATGAGCACCCGGGTGGACATCCTGCCCGCCCACTACATCGCCGCCCTGCAGACCCTGCAGGATGACGTCACGCCAGAGCCCGTCGCCGCCGTACGCCGCCAACTGGTGCGCAACCTGGGTCCGGACTGGCGAGCGCAGTTCGCGGCGTTCGACGAGAGCCCCATCGCCACCGGCTCCGTCGCCATGGTGCACGCCGCGCGCCTGATCGACGGCACCGAGGTGGTGGTCAAGGTGCTTCGCTCGGGCATCCGCGAGACCATCAAGGCCGACATCTCCATCCTCAACCTGCTGGCCAGGCAGGTCCTCTCCGAGTTCCCCGAAGCCGCCTACTTCGATCCGCTCGGGATCCTGCGCGAGTTCGAGCGCACCATCGGCGACGAGCTCGACCTCTCGCTCGAAGCGAACCACGCGGAACGTTTCCGCGCGAACTTCGCCAGCGTGCCCCAGGTCACCATCCCCCGGATCCACCGGCCCCTCTCTGGCCCCGACGTGCTGGTCATGGACCGGGTGCAGGGTCTCCGCATCCGCGATGCGCGTGCCGCCGGCCTGGACATGGCGCTGATCGGCAAGAACTACCTCGAAGCGGCCTACCTCATGCTCTTCGAGCACGGCTTCTTCCACGGCGATCTCCACCCCGGCAACGTCTTCGTCCAGCCCGACGGCACCATCTCGCTGATCGACTTCGGGATGGTGGGGCAGTTCACGCCCGAGATGAAGGACAACCTGGTCGGGATCGTGTTCTCCCTGGAGCGCGGCGACTTCCGCAGCATCGCCAGGATCTTCTACGACATCGGCATCCGCACCGCGCGGGTCGATTTCGACGCGTTCGAGCGCGACACCGTGGAGGTGATGGAGCGCAACTGGGTCGGGCGCTCGGTCCACGAGATGCAGATCGGTGCGTTCCTCAAGGACCTGGCCGACGGCGCCATCCGCCACCAGGTGAAGGTCCCGCCAAACTACACGATGTTCTTCAAGGCGCTGATCACCACGGAGGGGCTGGCCAAGGCCCTGATCCCCGAGGTGGACCCAGTCGCTGCGGCGGCGCCGTACGTCAACCGCATGGTGCGCGAAGGGTTCGCGCCGGACCGGCTCAAGGAGGAACTGTTCTACACGGTGATCACCCTGCGCTCGCTCCAGCGCCGCATGCCCACCGCCCTGACCCAGCTCATCGATGACCTCCAACAGCAGCGGCTGGAGCTGCGCGTGCTGGCCGTCCGGCCGCGGGAAGAGCTGGTCACCGAGCACCGGCGGATGACCCAGCTCCTGATCGTGGCCATGTCCGTCGCCTCGCTGCTCGGCGGCTCCCTGGCCCTGGACATCCGCGGCCCCTCCCTGCTCGGCGTGTCCTGGGTCTCCTGGATCCTGTACTGCTCGTCGGCGGCCTTCTGGCTGGGCTCGCTGGTGGTCATGTTCCTCAACCGCCGGGTGTGAGCCGCAGCAGGGCGCCGGCCACCTCCACCTGCAGATCCTCCACGTCGGCGTCGGCAGCAGGCTGTCGCAGGCGCTCCTCCAACAGGGCGCGATCGGGTTCGCGCACCACCCCACCCAGCGCGCGCGCCGCACACGCCCGGAAGGCCGGCACAGCGTCGTCCAGGGCCTGCAGCACGAGATCGTGGGCGGTGCGCTCCGGCCGGCGCAGGGGCTCGGCCCTCGGCAGACGGCCGAGCGCCTCCCCGATGGCCTCGTAGGCCAGGCAGCGCTGGTCCGGATCATCGGTCTGGGCGGCCGCCACGGCGCCGGACACGGACGCCTGGCCCCGGCCCACGTCCACCAGGTCGGCGTAGGTCCGGACGATGCCGGCCCGGCCGCCCCGCGCGCGCGCGAGCAGCGCCCCAGCGCCCGGACCTTCCAGATCCCGCAGCAGATCCACGGCCTCCATACCCGCCAATTCATCGTCGCCGCTGAGCACTCCCCCGACGATGTCCTGGCCCTCCGGGTCCCCCAGCAGGAGCAGCGCGACCCCCAACGGCAGCAGCAACTCCTCCTCGACCAGGAGCCGGGCCTCGCGCAGGGCCGGCACCAGCCCGGAGTGGCCGGCGCGGCCGAGATCGAGGAACAAGCGTGGCTCCAGAGGCACGCTGCCCTCCCGCAGGGCGGCCGCGAGCGCGGCTTCCGCCTCAGGATCGCCCGCCACCATGGCAGCCAGCGCCAGCGGGGCGCGGTCCCAGGCATTGCGCTCGGCGCGCCAGGCTTCCGCCAGGCCGGCGGCTGCTTCGCGATCACCCTGCGCCACCAGGGCCGCACCAGCCCAGGCGCGGGCGAAGGGATCCATGTCGGCCCGCGCGAGGGCCTCGCACAACAGCGTCGCGGCTTCCTGCTCGGGCAGCCGCGCCGCGAGGGTGTCCACGACCTTCCGCCGCACGTAGCGGCTCGGATCGAAGAGCCCACGTCGAGCGAACGCCGCGAGATCCTCCCCGGGGGCGTGCTCCACCAGCAGGGCCAGCGAGCGCTCCCGGATTGTCACGTCGAGGCTGGCGGCGCCGCGCTCGAGCACCTCCCGCGGCAGGGTCGCGAGGGTGCGCTGCGGCGGTCCCTGGGGCCCGACTGGACCGGCCGGGGCGCCATGGACACAGCCCCCCGCTGCGACCGCGAGGAAGAGGGCCCAGACCGGGCCGCGGCTACTGCATGAGGGCATCGATGCGCTTGGTCGCCTTCACCGCCAGGGGAGAGCTGGACGAGGCGCTGTACTCCTGCACCTTGCGGTAGCGCCCGATCGCCATGTCGAGCTGGTTGGTCTTCTCATAGATCTCAGCCTCGGACCAGAACTTCTGGGCGAGCTGATCCAGCTTCTGTTGGGTCTCCTCGAGCCGCCGCTGGGCCACCTCGTTGTAGGGATCGAGCCGCATGGTTTCGCTGAATTCCTTACGGGCGGTGAGGTAGTCGCCCGCCTTGGCGGCCGCCAGCCCCCGGCGGTAGGCCTCCCGACCGGCCGCCGCCAGCTCCGACTTGATCTGCCGGATCTGCTCCTCGGCCTTCCAGTAGAGCTCGGACTTCTTTTCCGGATCCGCCGCCAGCACGCGCTCGAACCCCTGGATCGCGGCCTTCCGGTCGCCGCGGTTGCGCTCGCCCTGGGCCGCGGAGAACAGGTCCTGGATGGAGGCCTCATGGGCTTCCTTGGCCCGCTCGCGAGCCGCGACCGCGATGCCGCGCTCCCGGCCGCGTAGCCTGGAGAGGGCGTCCAGCAGAGCCTGGTCCTCGGGGAAGGAGGGTTGCACCGCCTCCAGGGCGGTGATCGCATCGCGCACGCTGCCGCGGTTGGCGAACGCCTGCTCGGCCAGCGCCATGGCTTCCTGGTAGGACTGTTGCGCCTGGGCCGCGTGGACGCTGCGCTGGGAGAGGGCCGTGTAGATGGACTGCACCACCAGGAATTCGCAGGCGTGGTAGCCCATCTTGGTGGCCGTGGCGTTGCTCGGGTTGATGCGTTGGACGTCGGCGTACTTCTCGACCGCCTCGAAATACTTCTTCTCCGCAAAATAGGCGTTGCCCTGGTTGAGGAGTTGTTCCACGGCAGCCTGGTTGGCCTGGTCGGGGCCGGCTGGATCCACCGCGACAGCACCCCCGTCCTGATCGTCCGCGTGGCGCTTGGCGCTCGGGAGGTCGTCCATCGAGCGGCTGACGACCCCGATGCCGAACAGCAAGAAAGCCGCCACGGTGAACCCACCGATCAGCTTCCGGATGTTGCGCTCCATGAAGGTCCCCTGGGGACGGCCGCCGGGCCCTCCCCCACCGGACATCTTCATCTTGCGACCACGGCCACGTTTGCCGCTCTGACCGACCTGCATCTCCACGTGGCCGAAGCCGCCGCTGGACGGAGGCGGAGCCGACAGACCCTGCGGCGGTGGGGCCAGGGGGGAAAACCCCATGGAGGCGGAAGGTGGCGGTGCGACCGCTGGGACGCTGGAGGGAGGGGGCGCCACGGCCGGCCTCGGTGGCGGGGCAAAAGCGGCCGAGACCGGGGCGGAGAAGGGCGAGAGCGCGGGAGACGGAGCGCTGAAGCTCCCCGAGGGAGGCGGCGCCACCGGGGCGGGGCCGTAGGAGGGCGGCGCCACGGGAGCCGCCCCGTACGACGGCACCGCGGGCGGCGGCGCCACGGGAGCCGCCCCGTACGACGGCACCGCGGGCGGCGGCGCCACGGGA
>Ga0233425_10004347_pt1 | contig 23936 bp, 23 predicted proteins | sample Watercolumn_Towu_2_FD_181712 | JGI IMG/M metagenome (GOLD analysis project Ga0233425, IMG submission 181712) | Freshwater microbial communities from Lake Towuti, South Sulawesi, Indonesia - Watercolumn_Towuti2014_140_MG | ecosystem: Environmental > Aquatic > Freshwater > Lake | place... | reverse complement strand
CGCCGAGCCGCGCGCGCGAGCCACGTTTCGTACGCGAGCACGCCCAGCGAGAGGAACGTGATGATGGCGACACCGGAGTACGTCATGACGTGCGGCGCGATCCAGAACGAGTCGCGCCCGATCACGATGTGCCAGCGGATGTCCCAGCCGACGCCGATGCCGGCGAGCGCCTTCGCCGCGAGCAGTCCCCACAGCGCCGCGCGACGGACGCGCGCGACGCTCACCGTCGCGTCCACGCGAGCAGCTCGTCGAGCCCACGCGTGTTCAGGACCTGCGCGGGACCGATCCACGCCCGGCGCGCGGTCGTCACGCCGAGCTCGACGTGGTCGAGCTCCGACAGCCCGTGCGCGTCCGTGCTGATCGCGATCGGAATCCCGTGCTCGGCCGCGCGGCGTGCGTGCACGTCGGGGAGATCGAGCCGCTCCGGCGAGCAGTTGATCTCGACGGCCTTGCCATGCCGCTTCGCGGTGGCGAACACCGCGTCGAGGTCGACGTCGTACGGCTCGCGCGTGCCGATCCTCCGGCCCGTCGGATGGACGAGGATGTCGACGTGCGGATTCTCGAGCGCGCGGACGATACGAGTCGTCATCGCCGCGCGGTCCTGCTTGAAGCGCGAGTGCACGGCCGCGAGCACCACGTCGAGCTCGGCGAGCACGTCGTCCGGGAAATCCATGCGCCCGTCCGCGAGGATGTCACACTCGCTCCCGGCGAGGATACGGATCTTGAAGCGGGGCTGGATCTCGCGGATGAGCGTCCGCTGCGCGCGAAGCTGCGCGACGCTGAGCCCGTTCGCGATCGCCGTCGACTGCGAGTGGTCCGACACGATGATGTACTCGTAGCCGCGCGCCTCCGCCGCCGCGATCAGCTCGTCGAGCGGATGGCGCCCGTCCGACCAGTCGGTGTGGGCGTGCAGGTCGCCGCGGAGGTCGGCGCTCGTGACCAGCGAGGGGAGGGATCCGGCGCGCGCGGCGTCGATCTCGCCGCCGTTCTCGCGCAGCTCGGGAGAAATCCACGGCAAGCCGACGGCCGCGTACACGTCCTCCTCGGTCGCGCTCGCGATCCTCGCCCCCGTCGCCTCGTCGAATACGCCGTACTCGCTCAGCCGCAGGCCCTTGCGTACCGCGATCTCGCGCACGCGCACGTTGTGGTCCTTGCTGCCGGTGAAGTACTGCAGCGCCGCGCCGAACGCTTCCGGCTCGACGACACGCAGGTCGACGTGCAGGCCTTCCTGATGGAGGATCGTCGCGCGCGTCGGTCCGTGGCCGAGCACGTCCGCGATCGACGGAAGACTCGTGAAGGTCGTCATCACTCGCGCGGGATCGCGCGACGTCACGAGGATGTCGATGTCCTTGACGGTCTCACGCCCGCGACGTAGCGAGCCGGCGATCTCGACACGATCGACACCGCCGTGAGCGCGGAGCGCGTCGACGACCTGACCGGCGATGGCGCGCGCGACGGGCAATGGCGTGCGCGTGCGCCCCGCGCGCCACGCGGCGATGCCCTTGAGGATGTTGTCGCGCGTCTTTTCGCGTACGCCCGCGACGCCGATGACGCGCCCCGTGCGGCACGCCTCCTCGAGCTGGTCGATCGACGCGATGCCGAGCTGCTCGCAGAGAGCGCGCGCGGTCTTCGGCCCGAGGCCGCGCACTTCGAGCAGCGCGGGAAACGCGGCCGGAAGCTCGCCGCGGAGCTGCTCGACGTGGCGCATCGTCCCCGTCGCGAGGTACTCCTCGACGCGCGCCGCCAGCTCCTTGCCGATGCCGGGGAGCGCCTGCAGCCCGCCGTGCGCGGCGACGGCGGCCACGTCCTCGCCGAGCGACTCCACGGTCTGGGCGGCACGCTGGTAGGCGCGGATGCGGAAGCGGCTCTCCTGCCGCGCCTCCAGGAGCGCGGCAATCTCGTAGAAAAGCCGCGCGATTTCGAAGTTCTTCACGCCGCCATGGTACACTCGCCGGGCAGTGATCGCAGGCTGGTGCTGGGATCTGGTGGAGCCTTACCTCCGCCGCAACCTCCTCAATCGCGGCGTCGAGCGCCCCTCGCGCAAGCAGGTCCTCGAAGAATTCGCTCGGGTCTGGCCGGAGTTCACGGCCACTATCGGTGTGCAGGAGCCATGGCAGGGGACCATTCGGTTCAAGTGGCTGGTGCGGCTCGGCGCCGGGGACATCACGCCGTTCCTCGAGGCGCCGGAGCAGTGGATCGCCGGCCGCTTCGGCGGCGGCAAGTTCAAGATGAACCTGCACCACGGCCTGCACTTCGTGAACACGAAGAACTTCAAGCCCCAGGGCGAGCCGCGCTGGCAGGACGCGCCCGAGCTCGCGCTGGACTGATGCCGGCACTCGTCGACGCGACGGGCCGCGCGTTGCCGGCCGGGCAGCCGCGCCGCCGCATCGTGTCGCTGATTCCCAGCACCACCGAAGCGCTGTGTGCGCTCGGGTTGGCCGACGCGCTCGTGGGCGTCACCGCGTATTGCCGCGAGCCCGCGGCCGCGACGCGCACGAAGACGCGGATCGGCGGCGAGAAGGATCCCGACCTCGACGCGATCAAGGCGCTCTCGCCCGACCTGGTGATCGCCAACGTGGAGGAGAACGTCGCCGCGCACGTCGAGACGCTGCGCGGGTGGGGGATTCCGGTGTGGGTCACGTACCCGCGCACGGTCGACGCCGCGCTCGGGATGATCCGCGACCTCGGCGAGGTGACGGGCGCGCGCGCCGCAGCGGCACGCATGCTCGGCGAGCTGGAGCCGCTGGTCGCGCGCGTGCGCGCGATGGTGTCGACACGCCGCGCGGTCCCGGTCTTCTACGCGATCTGGCGCGAGCCGTACATGACGATCGGTCCCGACACGTATGCGCATGACCTGCTCGCGCTGTGCGGCGCCGCGAACGTCTTCGCCGACGCGACGACGCGGTATCCGGCGGTCACGCTCGACGACGTCGCCGCGCGCCGCCCGGCGGTGATCCTGCTCCCGGACGAGCCGTTCCGCTTTCGCGCGACCCATCGCCGCGACTTCGAGCCGTACGCCGACGTCCCCGCGGTACGTGACGGCCGCATCCTGCTCGTCGACGGCAAGCCGTTCACGTGGCACGGCCCGCGCCTCGCGGACGCGCTGCGCACGCTGCCTCCGCTCTTCCATCCGGGCTCCACGGTATGAACGAGCGCCTCCAGACCGTCGTCCGCCTCACTCACGTCGTCGGCGCGACGCCCGACGTCGACCGCGTGCTGAACGCGGTGGCCGAGGCGGTGCGCGACCCCTTCGACGCGGCGGGCGTGTTCTTCTGGATGGCCGACGAGGCGTCGCGGCAGCTCCAGCTCCGTCTCGCCATGCCGCCGGATCTCGTCCAGGGCCTCGCGCGGCAGGTGATGTCGTACGACGAAGGTGTCGCGGGCTGGGCGGCGCGTCACCGGCGCGTGCTGAGCGTCGACGACGTGAGCAACGATCGGCGGCCGGTGTCCCGCGAGTGGTTCATCGCGCGCGGATTCCTGAGCGTGCTGGTCGTGCCGGTCATCGCCGACGAGACGCTGCTCGGCGTGCTGTCGATCCTGGGCCGCGCGGGGTTCAGCGACGAGGACCGCGCGCTGGCCGAAGGCCTCGCCGCGCTCGCGGCCGGCGTTCTGCAGAACGCGGCGATCTTCGCGCGCAGCGAGACCAGGCGCCAGGCGGCGGAGGCGCTCGCCGAAGTCGGGCGACTGCTCTTGCAGACGCTCGATCCGGAGACCGTCGGCCGGCGCGTGGCCGAGAGCGTCTGCCGCCTCCTCGACGCGCGGTCGGCCATCATCTACCGCATCGCGCCCGACGGCAGCTTCGTGGCGGAGACCGTGTCGAGCGCGGCGGAGTTCCCGTGGCTCATGCGCGTGCCCTCGACCGTCGGCATCGCGGGACTCGCGCTGCGCGAGCGGCGGCCGGTGGCGACGGGGGATCTGCTCGCGGACCCGCGGCTCGAGTACGGCGAGGAGTTCAAGGCGACGGTCGCGCAGAATCCGTATCGCGCGCTGCTGGCGGTGCCGCTCGTCGCGCAGGGGCGCGAGTTCGGCTGCCTCGCCGTCGGCGACCGGACCGGACGCGTCTTCAGCGACGACGACATGCGGCTGACGCAGGCCTTCGCCGACCAGGCGGCGGTCGCGCTCGAGAACGCGCGGCTCTACGGCGAGGCGTCCCGCCAGGCGCGGCGGATGCGCGCGCTCGCCGACGTCGAGCGTCTTCTTTCGGAGACACTGGACGCGGAGTCGATCACGAGCCGGATCGCGGAGACGCTGCGCGGCCTGCTCGACTCCCAGACCGCCGTGCTCTATCGGCTCGACGGCGTCGACTTCGTGGCCGCGGCGGTCGCCGGCGATCCCGGCCCCACGTTCCACGCCGGCCTCCGGTTTCCCTCGGGCGCCGGCCTCGTGGCCGTCGCCGTGCGCGAGCAGCGCGCGCTGCAGGCGCAGAACGTGCTGGAGGATCCGCGCGTCTCGTTCCCGGCCGAGCTGCGCGAGCGGCTGGAAGGCGCGTCGTACCGCGCGGCGCTCTCGGCGCCGCTCGTCGTCAACGAGCGTGTGATGGGCGCGCTCAGCGTCGGCGACGCGACGGGCCGCGTGTACGACGAGGACGAAGTGCGTCTCATCCAGGCGCTGGCCGACCAGGCGGCGCGGGCGCTCGAGAACGCGCGGCTCTACGAGGAGACCGACCGGCGCCGCCGCGAGGCGGAGGAGCTCGCGCAGCTCGCGTCGGCCGTGAACGCGTCGCTCGACATCACCACCGTGCTGCCGCGCGTGCTCGAGACCGCGCGCACGCTGACCCGCGCCGACGTGAGCCGGCTCGCGCTCCGCGATCCCTCGCGCGACGTCATGGTGTTCCGCTTCGCCGACAGCGACGCCTACGCGCACGGCGCGATCGAGCGCGGCAAGGGGCTCGGCGGGCTCGCGTGGGTGACGGGCCGCTCTGTCCGCAGCGACGACCGGCGCACCGACCCGCGGCTCGGCGCCGACGCGCTCGACATCGGCGGCGCGAGCGACATCCGCGCGGTGATCGTCGTGCCGATCGTCATCGGCGGGCTCGTCGAGGGACTCCTCTACGTCGGCAACGTCTCCGCGCGCGTCTTCGACGCGCAGCACGAGGAGGTGCTGCAGCGGCTCGCGGACCACGCCGCGATCGCCATGCACAACGCGCGGCTCTTCGCCGACGAGCAGGCGGCGCGCGCGTCCGCCCAGGCCGCCGCCCAGGCGCTGCGCGAGAGCGAAAGCGTGCTCCAGCGCGCGATGGAAGTCGGCCAGATCGGAAGCTGGACGTCCAGCGTGGCCTACGGCGGCACGCTGGAATGGTCGAGCGAGACCTTCCGGATCTTCGGCGTCGCGCCCGAGGACTTTCGCGGCGGGCGCGAGGACTTCGTCGATCGCGTCCATCCCGAGGACCGCGAGCGCGTGGACGCCGCGCGGGACGCCGCGCTCGCCACCGGCCAGCCGCTCCGCGTCGATCACCGGATCGTGCGCCCCGACGGCGCTGTCCGGTGGGTGCACGAGCGCGCCGACATCCTCTACGACGCGCACGGCCGGCCGGCGGGCTTCATCGGGGTCGTGCAGGACATCACCGAGCGCAAGCAGGCGGAAGAGGCGCTGCAGGCCGCGGAGGAGCAGCTGCGCCAGTCGCAGAAGATGGACGCGATCGGCCGGCTCGCCGGCGGCGTGGCGCACGACTTCAACAACCTGCTGTCGATCATCACCGGCCGCAGCGAGCTCCTGCTGCTGCGCCGCGAGATGGCGGACAGCGCGCGGCGCGACATCGAGCTCATCCACCGCACGGCCGATCGCGCGGCGAGCCTCACGCGCCAGCTCCTCGCGTTCAGCAGGAAGCAGGTCCTGCAGCCGAAGGTCCTGGATCTCAACGCGGTCGTCGCGAACATGGGGCGCATGCTCCGCCGCGTGATCGGCGAGGACGTCGAGCTCGTGATCGTCGCGCGGCCCGGCCTCGGCCGCGTCAGCGCCGACCCCGGCCAGCTCGAGCAGGTGATCCTGAACCTCGCGGTGAACGCGCGCGACGCGATGCCCGGCGGCGGGCGCCTCACGATCGAGACGGGCGACGTCCCGCTCGACCTCGACCACGCGCGCCGGCATCCCGGCGTGAAGCCGGGCACGCACGTGATGCTCGCGGTCACCGACACCGGCATCGGCATGGAGCCCGCGATCCGCGAACGGATCTTCGAGCCGTTCTTCACCACGAAGGACGTGGGGCGGGGGACGGGCCTCGGGCTCTCGACCGTGTACGGCATCGTGCAGCAGAGCGGCGGCACGATCTGGGTTTACAGCGAGCCGGGCCGCGGCTCGACGTTCAAGATCTATCTGCCGAGCGTGGACGAGCCGGCGCACGAGACCGAGGCGATGCCGGAGCCGCCGCGCGGCGGCACCGAGACCGTGCTGCTGTGCGAGGACGAGCCCGATCTCCGCGAGCTCACTCGCGAGGTGCTGGAGGAGTACGGCTATCGCGTGCTCGAGGCGGCGGACGGCGAGGAGGCGCTCGACGTGGTCGCCGGCTATCGCGAGCCGATCGACCTGCTGCTGACCGACGTCGTCATGCCGCGCATGAACGGCAGCGAGCTCGCCGCGCGGCTCACGCGCGAGCGGGGCGTGCGCGTGCTGTACATGTCCGGATACACCGAGGTCTCGATGGTGCGCGGCGACGCCGTGCCCGGCGCCGGCTTCTTGCAGAAGCCCTTCAGCCCCGCCGGCCTCGCGCGCGCGGTGCGCGAGGTCCTGGACCTCTCTAGCGGTCCTTCTTGCGCGCCGGGATGATCCAGTCGAGCCACGGCGCGGCGGCGGCCATGAACAGGCCGGGGATCGCCACGCCGGAGATCGTCAGCAGGATCGTCAGGAAGATGAGCGAGATCGCCGTGATCGCGAGGTCGAGCAGGTGGCCCATCGCTACTCGACCTCCAGGATCATCTCGATCTCGACGGGGATGTTGTTGGGCAGCGACGCCATGCCGACCGCGGAGCGCGCGTGCTTGCCGATCGTCTCGCCGAAGACTTCGACCATCAGGTCCGAGAAGCCGTTGATGACCTTCGGCGGGTCGGGGAAGTCCTCGGTGCAGTTGACCATGCCGAGCACTTTCACCACGCGCTTGACCCTGTCGAGGCTGCCGAGCGCGCCGCGCGTGGTCGCGAGCAGCGCGATGCCGACGTCGCGCGCCGACTGATAGCCCTGCTCGACGGTGAGATCGCGGCCGAGCTTGCCCTTCGTCGGACCTTTCGGCTCGCGTGACGGGCCGTGGCCGGCGAGATAGAGCAGGTTGCCGGTGCGCACGGACGTGACGTAGTTCGCCAGCGGCGCGTTCGGCGTCGGCAGCGTGATGTTCTTGGCTTTGAGATTGGCTTCGGCGCCCATGTTCCCGTCGGCCTCCTTCAAATCTCGCGGCGATCGTGTCACAGTACCCGCGTGTCCGTCAAACCTGTGACGCCGCTGCCTGCCGCGACGCTCGTGCTCCTGCGCGATACGAACCCCGGTGTCGAGGTGCTGCTGATGCAGCGCCACCGCGCGAGCAAGTTCGCGGGCGGCGACTTCGTGTTCCCGGGCGGCAAGATCGAAGTGGACGACAATCCGGACGACGCCGCCGCGTGGTGCGCGGGGATGGATCCCGAGCGCGCGGCCGCCCGCATCGGGCTCGCCGGCGATCCGAAGACCGCGCTCGGCAACTGGATCGGCGCGATCCGCGAGACGTTCGAGGAGGTCGGCGTGCTGCTCGCGTACGACGCGTCGGGCGCGTGGGCGCGGCTGCCGGCGGAGCGCCTCGCCGAGTATCAGATCGCGTGCAACGCGGACAACAAGGCGTTCTGGACGATGATCAAGGGCGAGAAGCTGAAGATCGCCACCGATCGCCTCGCGTACTTCGCGCACTGGATCACGCCGGAAGAATCGCCGTACCGCTACGACACGCGCTTCTTCGCGGCCCCGATGCCGGACACGCAGACGCCGGTCGCCGACCCGCGCGAGGTCATCGACATGCGCTGGTTCTCCCCGCGTGGCGCGATCGACGCGTTCAAGCGCGGCGAGATCTCGCTCCGCAATCCCACCGTGCAGAACTTGAAGCTCGCTGACGCGCCCTCAGTGAAGAGCGCGCTCGACCTCTTGAAGGACCGCGAGGTCCCGACGATCCGCCCCCGCGTGGTCATGGAGGGCGACAGGCGCCGGATCCTCATGCCCGGGGACCCCGGCTACTACTGACTCGAGGACGAAAACCCCGCCTCAAGTCCGTGGGGCCGGCTCCCGATCGATCGGAGTGAGATGTATCCCGCCCACACGGAGGGACCAGTGCGCGAGATGGGCCGCCGAATCGCCGCGCATGCGACGGCCCTGGTCATCGTCGCCGCGTGCCTGACCGTCCTGACCGCCTGCGTGGACCGCGCCGAGCTCGAGCAGGTCCAGCGGGAGGCTCAGCGAAGCCACGGTGTTGCCGAACGCCAGCAGGCGGTCATTGCCGTCGAGGTCGTGAGGCTCAATTACGGGCGAATCTACGGAGCGCGCGGTTTCGGGTCCGTCGCCGCGCCGACGGTCGCCGAGCAGCTGGTGCGGATGATGAACTCGGCCGAGGGCCCCAAGCGAACCTTCACCTACGTCGCCGATCACGTCACCGGTCCGTGGCAGGTGGTCATCAAGGCCGAAGGCGACACCCTGCACGTGGCCGCGTATGGCAGCACGGTCTCCCAGCCGCTCGAGCAGATCTCGTTCGGGACTCGCCGCTGAGACGAGCCGCCTCTCGCTGAGAGGCTAGACGACGAAGCCGGGCACACGCGGGCGGAGCGTCTCGTCCAGACGTGCGACGCCGGCGCGCAGCGCCTCGTTCGACAAGCGCAGCCCACCGCCCTTCGCCGGATCGACGGGATCGAGCCACGCCTCCGTGTAGGACTCGAGCGCCACGAGCAGCGGGTGGAAGGTCCACGCGCATCGCGCCGAGCCGGGATGAAAGTCCGCCATCGACGGCCACCGGGCGACGACCAGGCGCAGGTAGGCGCTCGCGGCGGCCTCGGAGGTGAAGAGCAGCAGCGCGTCGGTGTCGGGGAACATCATCATCTCGACCTGCGGCGGGCGCTCGCGCAGCACGATCCAGAGATCCGGCAGGTCGGCGGCGATGCGCCCGGCCTGTGTCGCGGTGAGCGTGCCCTGCTGGACCAGCCGCGCGACTTCCGCGACGACCTCGCCGGTCGTCGGCTGGCGATCCGGGTGCGCGGCCCATAGGCCGAGCACGACGAGGTCCGTGGGCTCGAGCGCCAGCGGGGACGTCGACGTGGCGTCGAGCAGCAGGCCGTCGCAGCCCGCGGCCACCCCGAGCCAGCGCGCGAACGGCGGCTCCTTGCCGGCGGGATCCGGAGCCACGCGCCCCGCCTCGCGGGGCAGCGACGCGAAGAACGCGTCCACGCTCGAGGCGATCGGGATCCACGTGCGGCCGGCATGCCCGACGGTGCGCGGCTCCTTGAAGCCGACAAGGTTACGCCAGCCGAGCGTGAGCGCGCGCACGACCTCGGGCTTGAGCCCGCGCGCGCCGGGCAGGCTTCCAACGCGGTCGAGACCGACCGCCGGCACGCGGCGCAGATCGCCGATCGCGTGGTTCATGGGAAATAGCGCGTCGGCCAGCGCCGCGACGACGAGGTTGCGCCCGCCCTCCGTCTCGCCGGCGTCGATCGCGACGTGCGCGATCTTCCCGGGCGCCGACACGAGCCAGCGGATCGCTTCGATGCCTGCCATGGCGAGGAACTCGCGGCCCCCGGCCACCTTCGCGACGTACTCGGCCGCCCGCGCCGCGCCCGTGAAGACGAACGCCGTGGTCGGGCGGTCCTCCTTCATGTTGTAGAACGCGGGCCAGCGCAGGCCGTCGGCGCGCCGCGGATCGATCTCCACGTGCAGGTCCATCTCGAACGCCACGCGCTCGGCGACCTGCCACTTCGGCGCTTTGCCGCCCTCGAGCTGCGCGTAGAGAGCGAGCCAGAAGGCGTGCCCCTCGTCGCCGGCGCGCGCGACGGCGGGCGCCGGCGCGGGCGCGGTCCCGGCCCGGGCACGCGCGAGGATCGCGGGCACCTCGTCGTTCGCCGGCGCGGCCACGGGCGCCGGCGCGGGAACGGGCGCCGGCGGGCGCGGCGCGCGCGCGCCGAGCCGCGCGAGCATCGCCGCCATCTCCGCGGCGCCGTACGTGCGCTCGGTGCCGAACGACGGGTTGACGACGAGACGGTCGACGCCGGCCTCCGACATCTTGCCCAGCAGCTCGAAGGTGTCGATCTCCGGCGCCGTCACGGTCGCGCCGGCCGGCAGCGCGAAGTTCTTCAATCCGGCCTCGGCCACCGCGGCGCCGTCGAAGACGAACGTGATCCATCCCTCGCCGTCGGGCCCGGGCTGCCGGTGCAGGTGCCCGTCGACCGCCACCACCCACAGCGTCGGCAGGTCGGCGAACACTTCCAGCGTGAGGACCGCGTAGAGGCGCGCGAGCTCGTTACGCGCGAGCGCGATACGACGGTCGGTGCCCTCGTCGATGATCACGCCGTCGTAACCGCTCGAGAGGAACTCGCGCAGCCCGTCGGCCCACGGTCGCGTCAGCGACAGCCATGCCGACTCCCCCGTCACGAGGCCCTTGTCGCGCACGAACGCGTTGGCCGCCTCGTGCGAGGTGAACACCAACGGCGTCCGCGTCCCGTGCCCGCTCTCGACACTGAACGGTTCGGGCTGCGGCAGATCCGACCACTTCATGGTGGAAGTGGCGAGGCTGGGATCGCTCGGCAGGCCCCCGAGGAACCGAGCGGCTTCGGCCGGCGGCAGCGGCACAATCATCGGTGGCAGGCCGGCCAGGGTCGCAGCGAGCTCGTCGACGCCCTGCTCGCCACGGCTCACGCGGCCCAGGGCGGCGATCTGCTCGGCGCCCGGCGCGTCGCCGGCGTCAGCCACTAACGGCCGACGAGGGGACCGAAGCGGCTGATCAGCTCCGTCTCGGTGAGGTTGCCGGCCTTCGCGAGCGCGGTCACGGTCTCGGGATTTGCGAAGTCCTCGGGCTTCAGACGGATCATGTACGCGTTGAGCGTCTGGTAGGCCTCGGACTCCAGGTCGACGTAGCGCACGCGGATCCTGCCGGTCTTCGGGTCGAGCATGAGACCGAAAGGAATCGGTACGAGGCGCCCGGCCTGGATGGTCACCATCGCGTTGCTGCCGCCGTCGAGCAGGAAGCGCGTCGCCCAGTAGCCGAGGCTGCGGCAGTACTGGATGTCCGTCGCCCCGGGCGGCGCGCAGCGCAGCTCGTAGCCGAGGTCCTTCGCGACGATCGTGACGTCGATGCCGCGCGAGCGCAGGCTGCGCGTGACACGGTCCTTCACCAGGCGGCCGAGGTCGAGCTCGGCGAGGCGCACGTTGCCGTACGCGTCGCGCTCGACGTCGCCGAGCGTGCCCGGATCGAGCTTCTCCGCGATGCCTTCCGCGAGCAGCGCCACGCCGTGCTCGCGCCCGTGCACGCGCCGCTTGAGGATCGCGCCCTCGAGAATGTCGGCGACGCGATCGAGGCTGACCTGACCTTCCGGAAACTCTTCGGCGACGACGGTGAGCGTGGCGGCCGCGGCGCCGCCGACGCCGAGCGCCAGATGCCCGGCGTGACGTCCCATCACGGTGACGAAGAACCACCGCTCGGTCGTCGCGGCGTCGTTCATGAGATTGCGCACGAGCTCCTTGCCGAGGTTGACGGCCGTCGTGAAGCCGAACGTCACCACGTCGCCGGGAAGCGGGAGGTCGTTGTCGATCGTCTTCGGCACGTGCGCGACGGTGAGCGCGGGCATCGAGCGCGCGAGGCGCGCCGCGCTGAAGCACGTGTCGTCGCCGCCGATCGTGATCAGGTGATCGACGCCGAGGCGCTGGAGCGATTCCGCGACGTAGCGGATCCCGTCCTGCGTCTTCGTGGGGTTCGTGCGCGACGTGCGAAGGATGGAGCCGCCTTCGAAGTGGATGCGCGAGAGCTCGGCGATGTCGAGCTCGGTGACGTGCGACGTGTCACCCTGGACGAGCCACTTGAAGCCGTCGTAGCAGCCGAGGACACGCAGGTCGTGGTTGCGAGCTTCGATGGTCGCTGCCGCGATGACCGCGTTGATCCCCGGCGCGGGTCCACCGCCAACCAGGATCGCGAGCGTCTTCATGAGGTTCCTTCCATGCTACACCAGCGGCGCTCAAAGGTAGGCCAGCAGACGGCCGGCGGCGATGACGCCGGCCCACAGCGCGAGCGAGACGACGGCGGCGGCGCGCGCGGCGATCGGGATCGCGCGCCCGGTGTCCCAGCCCGTCACCGAGCGGAACGCGCCGCGGTGGAAGAGCAGCGCGTTCACGCCCGCCGCCACGAGCAGCACGAGCTTCACGCGGAACGCGGGGTTGTACGCGAACTCCGTGGCGTGCGCGATGAACATGAGGAAGCCGGACGGCACCACCAGCAGGAGCGCGGCACGCGCCCACGGCAGATGATGCCGCGCCATCAGCGAGGCGGGGACCGCGCGCGAGAGGCCGAGCAGCCGCAGATCGAACATCACCGCGGCACCGACGAGGACGACGAAGCCGACGATGTGGACGATCTCGACGATCGGATAGAGCCAGAGCCACCCGCGCATGGCGGCGGCGGCGCTCGAGGTCTCGAGCCACACCAGCCAGGCGGCGCCCTGCGCGGAATGCGTCACCGCAGCTCGGTCGTCTTGCCGTCGATGGTGATCCGCTCCGCGCGCATCTCGCTCGGATCGGCGCGGCTCGGATAGCCGACCACGCGCGCCTTCGTCCCGGGCTTCAGCATCGACGGCGGCAGCCCGCGGTTTTCCATGCGCGACGGCGGTGCGAGCGTGACCCGCCACGTCTTGCCCTGCGCTTCGAGCCGCACGTGACCGTGCGGATGCTCGTAGCCGGATTCCTTGATGACGCCGTCCAGCGTCAGCTCCTTGCTCGAGTCGTAACCGCTCCAGCCGTGGTGCGCGCCGGCCGCCGTGGCGACGAGCAGCAGCGCGGCGACGATGAGACTCACGCGGTGCATCGAGAGCTCCTCACTGCGGGAGCGTCAGCGCGCCGGGCGCCAGCCGTCCCACGACCTCGAACGTGTCGTTACCCTTCGGCGTGATCACGACCATCTCGCCGGAGATCGTCGAGAGGCCGGTCAGGGCGCGGATGTTGAAGTTGTGGCTGACGAGGACGATGTTGCCGCCCGTGACGGGCGTGCTGACGAAGCGCCGGACGTCCGCCGGATCTCGAGCGGTGTTCCGATCTGCGTCCCGTTGATCGGCTCCCAGTGCTCGGCGCGGCCGAAGGCGAGGCGCGCGGTCTCCATGCAGCGACACCACTGGCTCGAGAGCACCTTCGCGACGGGAATCTGCCGCACGCGGAACGCTTCACCGATGCGCCGCGCTTCGCCGCTGCCCTGCTCGTCGAGGTTCCGTTGCGTCGCGCAGTCGTCGAGGCGCATCCCCGGAGGATCGAACATGCCGGGCGCGGTGGCGTGGCGGAACATCACGATCTTCCCGCCGGCTTCGAGCATCGCCCACAGCGGATCGTCGTCCGCCGCGGCGGGCGTGGCGACGAGCAGGACGGCGAGCAGACCGAGGCTGACGATCACCGGACAAAGGTACCGCACCGCTCGCCTACCCGGGCGACGGCCCGGCGGCGAGGCCGATCGAAAACCCCGCGAGGATGTCCCACCCGGACGTGTGACCCAGCGCCGTGAGCTCGCGCGCGGCGCTCAGCGCGCGCGCAGGCTCTCCATCGGCGAGGCCGTGCGCGAGGTCGTGGAGCGGGGCCCAGCCTTCGCCGTTCGCCAGGTCTCCGAGAAGCCGTGCGCTGATCTCGTGCGTCAGCGTCGCGGCCTCCGCGACGATGTGCGCGGCCGTCGCGTTCCACGCGTCGCCGTCACGCGTGGGGACGATCCGACGCGCGAACAGCGCCCCGCCGACGAAGTCGTCGCCCGACGGGGTGAGTCCGGTGCCGAGACCGAGAAGCGGACGCGCAGCCTCGGCGAATGCGACGGCGTCGTCCGCCGCGCACGCACGCGCGACGGCGAGCACGTGAGGCCGCGCGCGCGAGGTCACGAGATCCTCTCCCGTGAGGCGGCACAGCCCGCGAGGCTCGCCGAGTGCCGTGATCGTGTCACCGAGGATGCGCGCGGCGGTCACCCGGTCGGCGGCCCCGGAAATCGCGGGGGGCCGCCACGGCGCGACGCCGTCAACAGTCAGGCGCCACGACGCACCGACCGGCGCCTCCGAGACCGCCACGCTGCGCCCGTGGAGCGGCGTGCCCGGCGGGCCGATCCAGATCAGCTCGCCGGCCGCTCGCGCGTAGACCGACGACGACAGTCGCGCGATCACTTCGATCTTCCCGCCGGACGCGCGCAGCGCCGCGTGCGCCCGCCAGCCGATCGCCGTCACCGCCATGCCCGGACGCTAGCATGGCCGTCGGCGACGATGCGATTCGATGGTAGAGTGCAGCCGCCCCGGCATCAGCGTGGCTGTCCGGTATCCAGGCGACTCCCGAGGAGGATGTATGGCGCGCCGCACGCTGCTCGGCCTTCTGCTCGTCCTGACCGTCGTGACCGTGACGGTGGTTCCCGGGTTCACCCAGGCGAAGCCGCCGGTCGTCGTCGCGCTCGTCGCGGCGATGTCCGGAGGCTCGGCGCTTTCCGGCGAGGCGATCAAGCGCGGCCTCACCGTCGCGATCGACGAGATCAACGCGAAGGGCGGCGTGCTCGGCGGCCGCAAGATCGAGCTCGTCATCCGCGACGAGGAAGGCAACCCGTCGAAAGGTGTGACCGCCGCGCGTGACGTCATCGAGCGCGAGAAGGCCGTCGCCGTGTTCGGCGGTCTCCACTCGCCGGTGGGGCTCGCGATGCTGCCGGTGTTCCACGAGCTGAAGGTGCCGTACGTCGGCACGTGGGCGGCGGCGACGAACATCACCCGCAACGACCGCAAGCCGAACTTCATGTTCCGGGTGTCCGCGAACGACGACATCGTCGACCACTTCCTCGCCAAGCACGTCACCGAGGCGCTCGGCAAGAAGAAGCCCGGCGTGATCCTCGAGAACACGCCGTGGGGCGCGTCCAACCAGGAAGGCCTCACGAAGTGGTTCGCGAAGATGAACGTGCAGCCGGTCGGCATCGAGAAGTTCAACTGGAACGATCCGGACATGACCCCGCAGCTGCTGCGCCTGAAGAACGGCGGCGCCGACTCGATCGTGATGGTGGCGAACGCGCCCGAGGGCGCGCAGATCGTGAAGGGCCGCGCGAAGATCGCGTGGAACGTGCCGACGGTGTCGCACTGGGGCATCAGCGGCGGCCGCTTCGCCGAGCTCACCGGCGACCTCTCCGAGTCCGTGGTGTTCGTGCAGACGTACAGCTTCTTCGGCAAGCAGAGCGACGTCGGGGAGCGCGTGATCGGCGCGCTCAGGGCGAAGTACGGACTCAAGGGCCCCGAGGACATCCTGGCTCCCGTCGGCACGGCGAACGCGTACGACGCCATGCACCTGGTGGCGCTCGCGATCGAGAAGTCCGGCGCCGCGGACGGCGCCAAGATCCGCGACGCGCTGGAGAACCTCGGCGAGCATCGCGGGCTCATCAAGACGTACAAGCGGCCGTTCACGCCCGACGAGCACGACGCGCTCACCGAGAACGACTACATCCTCGTGACGTGGAAGGGCGGGCGGATCGTTCCGGTCGGCAAGTAGCGCGCCGCGCCCGCGGTAGCCCGCGGTGATCGCGCAGCTCTTCTTCTCCGGAGTCGCGCTCGGGGCCATGTACGCCCTCGTGGCCCTCGGCTACAACATCACCTACGCGACGAGCCAGACCGTCAACTTCTCGCAGGGGCAGTCGGTCATGGTCGGCGCGGTCGTCGCGTACGCGCTCCACGTCGGGCTCGGCTGGCCGTTCTGGGCGGCGTTGCCCGTCACGCTGCTCGCGCTCGCGCTGCTCGGCGTCATCGTCGAGCGCGTCGCGGTGCGCCCGTTCCTGCGCGCGCGATCGATCGCGTGGCTGCTCGCGACGATCGCCGTCGGCATCATCGGCGAGAACGTCGCGATGCTGCTGTTCGGCAAGGACGCGCGCGCGTTCCCCTCGTCGCTGGCGATCGTCCCGTGGACCATTCTGGGCGCCGGCGTCTATCCGCACGAGCTGCTCGTGCCGCTCGTCGGCCTCGCGCTGATGGCGGCGGTCGAGCTGGCGTTCCGCAAGACGCTCGCGGGCAAGGCGCTGCGCGCGGTCTCGTTCAGTCACGACGCCGCCGGGCTCATGGGCATCGACGTCAACCGCACGATCACCGCCGCCTACGCGCTCAGCTCGGTGCTCGCGGGCGTCGCCGGCATCCTGCTGGCGCCGCTGCTCAACGTCTCCGCGACGATGGGGACGACGATCGGCCTCAAGGCCTTCGCGGTGGCGATCATCGGCGGCATCGAGAGCCCGCGCGGGATCGTCGTCGCCGGCCTGCTCCGCGCCGCACACGTCGAGGGGGACGGCGGGCACGAGGCTCGAGGCCGCCTCGTTCTGGATGAGCAGGTTGCCGACCTGGGGACCGTTCCCGTGGGTGAGGATCGGCTGATAGCCCCGGCTACCTCGATCCCGCCCTGCGCGTGGCGCAGCGTCACCCCGACGTGAGGTTCTCGAGCGCGGCCGTGAAGCAGCCGAGCGGCGCCCTCACCACGCCCGCGCCGACCTGCCCGACGCCCGGGAGCTTGCTCGCGATGCCGGTGTTGATGATCGGCGCGATGCCGGTCTCCACCACGCGCAGCACGTCGATGCCCGCCGGCGCGCCGCGCTCGTCGAGCGACGCGATGCGGAAGTGCGGGTGCTCGCCGTGGCAGATCTCGCGGATCGCCTCGGTCGTCGCGAACGCTTCCGCCACGCCGCCGGCGCCGAGGAAGCGCGCGACCGCGGGCGAGGCCGCCATCGCGCCGCCGCCGAGCCCGATCGTCTCGACGATCGCGCTGTCACCCATGTCCGGATTGGCGTCGTCGGGACCGTAGCCGGGGAAGTAGAGACCGACCGGCATCTCGACGGGCGCCGTGAACCAGCGGTCGCCGAAGTGCGCCACCCGGATGCCGAACTCGGTGCCGTTGCGCGCCATCGTGGTGACGAGCGTGGAGCCCTCGACGTCGCGCGCGGGATCCACCATCGCCTTGCCCGCGGCCATCGCGAGGTTCAGGAAGAACTGATCGTGCGGCGCGAGGAACTCCGCGAGCCGCGCGACCGCGTGATGGCGATCGCCCACGCGGGCGATGTGCGGCATGACCGTGCGCAGGAACAGCGACGAGGCGGCGACGTTGCGCTGGTGCATCTCGTCGCCCATGCGCAGCGCCTGCGCCATCAGCGGGCGCAGCTCGATGCCTTTGGCCGCCCGCAGCGCGGCGCCGAACAGCGGCCCCGCCTCCTGCGCGATCCAGTGGAGCCGCGCGAGCACGGACGCGTCGTTGGCGCCATAGCGCAGGACCTTGCCGAGCCCTTCGTTGATCGTGACGAACGCGCGGTTGCCGTGCGCGCGGTTCTCGACGACGAATACCGGCATCGACGGCGTCAGCACGCCGGCCATCGGGCCGACGGCGCGCCAGTGATGACACGGCTCCAGTCGCACCTCGCCCTTCACGACGAGCTCGGCGGCGGCGTCGTCGTTGGCGGCCCAGTTTTCGTAGCGGATCGCGCAGAGGATCGCGGCGCGCACCGGCGGGGAGACGCGCTCCCACACGTGCGGCGGCCCGGAGTGCAGCACGATGCGGTCCGGCAGCTCCATCGCCTCGCGCGCGGGCCGGCAGTCGAGCAGGACCGGCTCGCCGTTGACGAGGATGTCGAACGCCTTCCGGTTGGCCGCGTCGATCCGCGCGCGCGTGCCGTCGAGGCGCGCGAGGAGCGCGGCGAGCTTCGGATCGCCGCCGGCAGGCGGGCGCCAGTCGACGCCGACGACCGGCGCGCGCACCTGCGCGAGCGCGCCGGCGAACAGGTCGAGGCCGACGTTCACCACGCGCGGGGGATCGGGCAGGGGGATGCGCGGCGTCCTCGCGGCGCTCACGGGCGGCCGCCCGCGGCGCGTGCCACGATGAGTGCGGCGAGACGCGCGGCCTGAGCGTTCGATGGCATGACGATCACGCTCGCCTGACGCAGCTTCGCGGTCTGGCGCGCGAGGCCTTGCGGGTCGCCGTCCGTGCCGCAGACGCTGGCGACGACCACGACGCCTTCGCCACGCGCGCGCTCGATCGCGGGCAGCAGCTCGCCGACCGGATCGGAGTGCGCGCCGTACCCCAGCACGACGTCGAGGAGGATGACGGCCGTCGCCGGATCCGCCGCGTCCTTCACGATCCACTCGCGCCGGATCGTCCCGTCGATCATCGGATGCGGGCGCCCGACCGTGTACGCGTCGTCACCGAGATCGACGACGCGATGGTCTTTGCCGAGCAGCGCCGCCGCTTCCTGCGCGAGCGTGCCACCGCCGTAGACACCGCGAACGAATCGCCGGCCGCCCTTCAGGGATGCGGCCGCGCCGTCGACGAGGCGCGCCACCTCGTCCTTCGCCACCGTGAAGTCGACGGGCTGGTGTTTCTCGCCGCGCGCGAGAGCGACCGCCGCCAGCGCGGCGTCTTCGAGCGTGCCGGTGCCGCCGGTGAAGTGCGCGACCCACGGCTTGCCGAGCGCGGCGAGCCAGCCCTCGATCTTCTTCGCGGTCGACGGTCCGGGCGGCTTGCCGATCACGCAGACGACCGACGTCGCCGGATCGGCCGCGAGCGTCGCGAGCGCGGGCTCGAGCATCAGGCCGCCGACGTCGTCGGTGAGATCGCGGCCGCCGAGGCCGATCGCCTGCGAGACCCCTTCACCGGCGGCGGCAATGTGACACGTGACGGCCTGAAGCCCGGTGCCGGAGGCGGCGGCGAGCCCGATGCGCCCGCGCGGCACCGCGTTCGCGAAGCCGAGCGGCACGCCGCCGAGGATCGCGGTGCCGCAGTCGGGGCCGAGCGCGAAGAGCCCGCGCTCGCGCGCCAGGCGCTTGAGCCGCACCTCGTCGGCGACCGGCACGTTGTCGCTGAAGAGCATCACGTGCAGGCCGGCGCCGAGCGCCTTCTCCGCTTCCGCGGCGGCGTAGGCGCCGGGCACGGAGATCAGCGCAAGGTTCGCATCGGGCAGCTCCGTCATCGCAGCGCGGAGCGATCGACGGCGCGCGGAGCCGCCGCCGGCGCTCGCGGCGCTCGAGGACCGCGCGAGCGCGTCTTCTCCTGCCGTCCAGGCCGCGCGCGCGGCCTCGTCGCGATCCGCGACCACCGCGATCACCAGGTCCGTCGGCCCGGCGCGTTCGCCGTCGACGGAGAGGAGCCCGGCGTCGCGCATCAGCGCGAGATTGTGCGGCGTGCCCATCATGGCGGCGGCGCGCGTGACGCCGGGCACCGCTTCCATCTCGCGGCTGAGGCGCATCAGCGTCACGGAGTCGTGATAGCGGCCTCGACGGACGACGTTATAGAGGGACACGGGGAGTGGCCCGCATCATAGCGAGACTCCTCGGAGAGTCAATCGGCGCGGGAAAGGGGTAGTGTCTCCGGGAAAGGGCCGCCGGTGAGGCCATGCCATGAGCTGTATCCAAACCGGTGTCTTGCCGGTCGGTAGCGTGATCACCTATCATGCGCGACACACGACCGGTCGGAGCATGGCGATGAACGCGGCAGCGTCGTATCAAGCACAGCCCTGTCGGCTCGGCGGTCGATCGTCCGCGGTCCTGCGCGAAGCGGGTCCTGCTTCGGGGCCGCGACTGCTCGACCGCGTTCGGGCCGCAGTCCGCACGCGACACTACAGCCGGCGCACCGAGAAGACGTACGTAGCCTGGATCCGCCGGTTCATTCTCTTTCACGGCAAGCGCCATCCGATGGAGATGGGCGCGCCGGAGCTAACGCAGTTCCTCAGCTCATTGGCGGTGGCGGGGCGGGTGGCCGCGTCGACGCAGAATCAGGCGCTGTCGGCGCTGCTGTTCCTCTATCGCGACGTGCTGGAGGTCGACGTGCCGTGGCTCGACGGCATCGTGCGGGCGAAACGGCCGCAACATCTGCCGATCGTGCTCACCCGCGATGAAGTGCGCGCGGTGCTTCGCTCGCTGCACGGCGTGCCCCGACTGATGGGGTGCTTGCTGTACGGCTCCGGTCTGCGGCTGCTCGAATGCTGTCGGCTGCGTGTGCAGGACGTCGACTTCGGCGGGAATCAGATCGTGGTGCGCGGCGCCAAGGGAAACAAGGATCGGGTGACGGTGCTCCCATCCATGATCCAGCAGGATCTCGCTCGTCATCTCGACGGCGTTCGCGAGTAGCATCGGCGCGACGTCGCTTCCGGAGCCGGCTGGGTCGATCTGCCGTTCGCGCTCGCTCGCAAGTATCCGAACGCGGGACGTGAATGGGTCTGGCAATGGGTCTTCCCGGCGACACGTTTCTATCGCGACCGTGAGACCGGGCAAGTTCGGCGGCATCACCTGCACGAAAGCGTGCTGCAGAAGATCGTCAAGGGCGCCGTGTATCGGACACGGATCGCCAAGCGCGCGACGCCGCACACGCTGCGCCATTCGTTCGCGACGCACTTGCTGGAGGACGGCAGGGACATCCGAACGGTGCAGGAGCTCCTGGGCCATCGTGATGTGAGCACGACTCAGATCTACACGCACGTGTTGAACCGGGGCCCATCGGCGGTTCGAAGCCCCATTGACACGATCATGGGCGCCTGAGGATGGTCGTGCGGTATATCCGCCGGAAATGCCGCCAGATATCCCGAGCGGATATCCCGCCGAAGTTCTGCGGCGAACATCGATCTGCGGGGATAGGCGAGACCGCGCCAACGCCGCGTCATATCGCGGGTTTCGATCCGGAGGCGCTCCCGTTGCGTTTCGGGTTAGGCTGCGACGGCGGTCGGGTTTCGTCGGGATATCCCGACCGGCCTATCAGGAGACCGAATTTTAGTTGGGCAGACAAAGCGTGCTCTGAATAATGAGGCCCCGGAGGCAAGGGCTATGAGTCCGATACTCACCACACTCACCGCCGTCGCTGCCTGCCTGCTTCTCGCTGCCCCACTTGCTCTCGAGGCCCAGCAGGCAGTGCAAGCGCTCCAGACCGTGGGCGTCTTGACGCCGCAACGCTTGGAACAACAGGCGGCGTATGCGACCTTCCCCGAAGCGTTGCGCCGACTCGGTTACCAGGAAGGTTCAAATCTGCGAATGGTAGTGCGCTCGGCAGACGGGAAGCTGGATCGCCTTCCGGCGCTTGCGGCGGAGCTCGTGGCGGCAAGACCCGACGTCATCGTGGCCCTGAATACACCAGGCGCACGCGCCGCCCTCGAGGCAACCAAGCAGATTCCGATCGTCATAACCTCGGTGGGAGATCCCGTCGGCAGCGGCCTCGTGTCCAACCTTGCTCGGCCGGGCGGCAACGTCACCGGTGTCTCGAACATGGTCGCCGAGCTTGCCTCCAAACGTTTGGCCCTGCTGAAAGAGGTCGTGCCACGAGCGAGGCGCATCGCCACGCTGTTCAATCCGGACGACCCAGTCACCGTGCCACAGCTCCGCGACGCGGAGCGCGCCGCCCCCGCGCTAAAGGTCGAGACGCGCTTCTTCCCGGTGAAGGCAATCGAAGACCTGCCTGCGACGTTCAAGCAGATGCTCGCATGGCGCGCCGATGCCGCCCTATGGCTTTTGGGCCAACAGCACGCCTTTCAGGCGGGAAGCATTGAGCTTGCGGCCCAACACCGACTCCCACTTATGGTGGCCAACCCCCTGAACGTCGAAGCCGGCGGCTTGATCTCGTACACCTTTGATCCCGTCGAACTGTATGCACGGACTGCGGCAGTCGTGGATCGGATCCTTAAAGGCGCGAAACCAGGGGATCTGCCGGTCGAGCAACCCACGAAATTCGAGCTCGTGATCAATCTCAAGACGGCCAAGGCTCTCGGGATCGCTATCCCCCTGTCGCTACGGTTACGGGCAGATCGTGTTGTTGAGTAATTTGGATGAAAGTTGCTCGGAGCTGCCCAACAGCGCGTTCGACCGGACCGCTGGCTCGCATTCGCTCGCCGTGGCCGGTCAACGCGAGCGTTCGCCAGCAGAAGGACCGGCATCGGTCAGTGGCACCGACTGGTGCTAGACTCGTCGACACCAGCTCATGCGCAAGATTGAGAAGATCGAGCAAGACGTCCAGGCGCTCTCTCCAGATGAACTCGCGGAGTTTCGCGCCTGGTTTCTGGAACACGACTGGGCGGCGTGGGATCGCCAGCTCGAACAGGATGTCCAGAACGGCAAACTCGACGCCCTCGCCGAAAAGGCCCTTCGCGACCACGCCGCTGGCAAAACCACCCGGCTCTGACTCACCACGCGTCTCCCGATTTCTGGGCCTGCTACCGGGCGCTGCCAACACAGGTGCAGACGCTCGCCGATCAAGCGTACGAGCGTCTCAAGCAAGACCCGCGATATCCGTCGCTTCAGTTCAAGAAGGTTGGGCGCTTTTGGTCCGCTCGCGTCGGAGGTCACTACCGTGCGCTGGCCGTCGAAGCGCCTGACGGATTCGTGTGGTTTTGGATCGGCAGCCACGCCGACTACGATCGGCTGCGTGGCGAACAAGCCGTTTGACCCGACGGCCATCCTTCCTCGCTTTCAGCTCGGTCGGATGTCCGCAGGTCAACGGCAGCGTTGGGCGTACCTGGGTCCGGTGAATGACTGATCAGACAATCGAGGCGACAATTCGCGCGTACGCGGCCGCCTGGGCCGCTCGAGACCGAGAGGGTTGGCTTCGAACGTTCGCTGCGGATGCCACACAAGAGGATCCCGTCGGCGATCCAGTACGTCGAGGTCACAACGAGATTGGCGCGTTTTGGGATCGCGAGATGGCCCGTTACAAGTCGATCGAAATCATGCCACGTGACGTCATCGTGATTGGACGAGAAGCAGTGATGGTGTGGACCATCAACGGCACCACGCCGGAAGGCGCTGTATCGTTCAACGGAGTTGACCTGTTCCACTTCGACGAAAGTGATCGCATTACGAGCGTTCGTGCGTTCTGGCAGCGCGCCTCCCTTCACGGTCAGTTCGCGCAGCTTCGCCGCGCAAAAACCATCCGCAGATGAACGGCGCAACACTCACGCGGCCGCCCAACAACACGTTCGACGCGGACCGCTGGCTCGCATTCGCTCGCCGCGGCCGGTCAACGTGAACGTTGGGCAGACAAGAGACGAGTGAGACGGCCATGACGACACGCGTGGCTTCCTCATTCCGGAAGCCGGTCTGCCGGCACCGGATTGTTGTGCCAGTGATGGTCACCAGCCTTGCCGCCGCCGTGCTGCTGTTCACGGGGCCGGTCGCCGCCCCAGCCCAGCAGACGCCGCGGGTGTACCGAATCGGGTTCGTGTCCCCGACTTCGTCTGGCCCCGCATCCGACGCATTCCGGCAGGGACTCCGGGACGCCGGATACGTCGAGGGAGAGAATGTCGTCATCGAGGCACGATTCGCGGAAGGGCACCAGGAACGTCTGCCCGAACTCGTCCGCGAGGTGCTCCGACTGAAGGTCGACGTGCTCGTGGCAGCCGCGGGCTCTGCCGCACTCGCCGCGAAACAGACGACCACGACCGTTCCCATCGTGTTCGCGGGCGTGTCCGATCCCGTCGCCCTGGGCCTCGTGGCGAGCCTCGCGCGCCCGGGGGGCAACATCACCGGCGCCACCGCCGGGGTTGACGGGCGCATCGCCGGGAAATTGCCCGGGTTACTCAAGGACACCGTCCCCCACGTCTCGCATGTCGCGGTACTCTGGAACTCGAAGAGTACGAATTGGAGTTCGGCGAAGGAATCGGTGAAAGAGATTGACGCGGCGGCACGGGCACGCACGATGAAGCTTGATTGGTTCGACGCGGCGGATGCGGCGGAGCTGGATAGGGCGTTTGCTGCGATCGCCACGAGCCGCGCGCAAGGAATTATCGTCATCGCCGACCCATTCTTCTTTGTCAACCG
>Ga0233425_10004346_pt1 | contig 23937 bp, 20 predicted proteins | sample Watercolumn_Towu_2_FD_181712 | JGI IMG/M metagenome (GOLD analysis project Ga0233425, IMG submission 181712) | Freshwater microbial communities from Lake Towuti, South Sulawesi, Indonesia - Watercolumn_Towuti2014_140_MG | ecosystem: Environmental > Aquatic > Freshwater > Lake | place... | reverse complement strand
CCCGTTCTCGCCAACTGATCAAAACCAGTCGGCCGACTAAATCCCCGGGATGAAGGGGTCCTTTTTGCACGCCGATCACCCCACGAAGGGGGTGCCTATTGCACGCTGATCCTCATCGAAATGCTGCGTTTGGAGAATCGTCGCAATCTCTCCCAGCATTCGACGTAGCGGCTCGACCAATTCCATTGCGCGCGGCGTCGGGAGCAGTCCGCGTTGGACTCTCACAAACAGTGGATCGTCGAGCATGTCCCGTAGGCGGGCGAGCATTCCGCTGACAGCAGGTTGGCTTAAGCCCAGATGCGCGGCTGTCCGGGTGACCGATCGCCGGAGCTTGCACTGCAAGGCGCTTTACAAAAAAGTATACTGTCCCCGATTTGGGTTCCTGTCCCCGATTTGGGTTCAGGCGGCGTAGCGGCCGTCGGCCAGGCGGCGGGCCATGCCGATGCCGGCGAGCGCGTCGAGCACCGGGCGGACGGTGGAGGCGCGCTTGCCCTTGAACGCGCGCGCCACGTCTTGCGCGGCGAGGGGCGCGCCCGCTCCGGTAAGGATCGCCTGCACCGCGCCGAACTGGTCGGGCAGCGAGCCGGGCCAGGGGATGACCGTGTCGGGCAGCGCCACCGCCGCCTCGCCCAGGTCGAGCGTCTGCGCGACCGGCGCCTGATAGTCGGGCGCCTGATATTCGGGGCGCAGCCAGCGGACCAGCCCGCGCGCTTCCTCCGCCGCACGCTCCTTGTTCAGCGCGACGAGGCGGACGAGGATCTCCTCGTCGGGCAGGTCGGCGGGCCAGCCATAGGCCTCGGCCACCAGCGCATCGATCGCGTCATGATGCTGGCGGATCAGCGTCACCAGCCCGCGATCGTGGATGTCGCGCTCCGCCTCGCTCAAAGCCCGCCCCGCGCGCAGCGCCTCGAGGACATTGTAGAGTTTGGTAAGGGTCAGCTCCTCATGCTGCTCCAGCACCCGCTTGCGCAGCGCATCGAGCGCCTCCGCCTCTGCGCGGATGCGGTCCTTCAGCGGCTCGGGCACGTCGGCGGGGAAGGGGAAGGGGTCGAAGCAGCGGGATTTGCTGTATCGGGGATCGTCGCCCATCCCCATGCGTCCGCCGCTGCCTATCGCCCACGGCACATGGAAGCGGCTAGACAGCACCCCCAGTGCGAAAGCATCGTCGAGCGCGACGCAGACGAGCATATTGTCGGGCACGATCAACATCGGCAGAAACTGGAAGACGCGGTGCTTCGCCGTCTCCACCGTCGCGATATAGCGCTCCACCCCGCGCAGCGCCTTGCGCAGTTCAGAGCGCTGCTCGCCGAACAACCACCAATTGTCGCGATAGCTTGCGCGGTTGTTCTGGTCGCGATGCGGTTTGATCGTGGCGAGGACGTGCTGATAGACTGCCGGGTGGCGCTCGCGGACCTCGGCCTCGGACAGGCCGTACAGGTCGATCAGCTTCACCCCGCGGGGCCGGGAGGCGAGGTCGCGGCCGTTGCGATAGTCGAAGATCACCGCCCCGCCATCGGCCTGCCCGCTGCGCAACCGCGCCGGCTCGGCCATGCTCGCCGGGCTCAGCGCCATAGCCTGTTCAGGCGTCACGATGAAGCCGTCGCCGTGAAGCTTCATCCCCGGCGAGCATAGGGTATCATTGGCTTTGAGTGCGATCGTCGAGGTCAGGTCCGCACCCGTGCGCAGGTCGGCGCTGATCTGCCCGATCGTCTCAGCAAACAGCACCTGATCGGGCGCCCGGCTTTCATCCGTAACGGTCCAATGCAGTCCGGCCGTCTTCCCCTTCGCACCGACCGTCATCGCGATCCGCACCGCCGCGCCGTCCTTCTCGTCGATCCATGGATGGTTGGGGATGGCGAAGAGCAGGCTCAGGCGGTCCTTGGCGTCGAGATGGCGCGCGATCACCCGGCGGCTGAACAGCTGGGTGATCGAATTGGTGGTGACGAAGCCGAAGCGGCGGGTGCCGCCCTTGCGCGCGGCCAGCGCCGCCTTGTCCCACCAGTGCATCACGAAGTCGGCGCTTTCGGGCACGTCGGTGGTCGCGAACAGCGCCTCGAAATAGCCGTCGCCCAGCCGGTCGCGCACGTCCTTGCCGCCGATGAAGGGCGGGTTGCCGACGATGAAGTCCGCCTTGGGCCAGCTCGCCGCGCGGGGCTTCACATAGCGCCAGACTTCGACCCGCGCGCTTTCGTCGGGCACCGGCTTGCCGGTCACCGGATGCGGCTTCATCGTCTCGCCGTCCCAGCGGCTGACTGGCCGGCCGGCCTCGTCGCGTTCCAGCACGCGCTCGTCCCAGTCGATCAGCGCGTCGCGATTTTCGATCGTCTTCACGTCGCGCAGGATCGGCTCGGGCGGGGCGCGGTCGGCGCCGTTCACGCGGAAATGCCATTGCAGATAGCCGATCCACAGCACCAGCTGCGCGATCGCGGCGGCGCGCGGGTTGATCTCTATCCCCAGGAAATTCTCGGGCGTGATCGTGTGGCCGGTCAGCTCGGCGACATATTGGTTGTCGCCCAGCGCCACCAGCCGCTCGACCACCTCGCCCTCTAGCTCCTTCATCCGCGCCATGGCGACATAGAGGAAATTGCCGGTGCCGCAGGCCGGGTCGAGGACCTTCGTCTGCGACAGGCGGGTGTGGAAGGTCTCGACCAGTGCGCGGGCGTCGTCGATCCGGTCCTCGTCGATCAGCTGCCCGCTGGCGGCGCGGACCGCGTCCCAGTCGGCGCGCAGCGGCTCGATGATGGTCGGGCCGATCAGCCGCTCGACATAGGCGCGCGGGGTGTAATGCGCGCCGAGCTTGGCGCGCTCCTTCGCGTCGAGCGCGCGTTCGAGCAACGTGCCGAAGATCGCGGGCTCGACCTCGGTCCAACGGTGCTCGGCGGCGCGGATCAGCACCTCCAGTTCCTCCGCGTCGAGCGGGATGGCGGTGCGCTCCTTGAACAGATAGCCGTTGAACTTGCGCAGCGGCACGCCCAGCGCGGGGGAGAATTCGCCCTTGTCCATCGCCGCCCACAGCGCCGACAGCTGATGCTCCAGATGTTCGGGGTGGGCGCGCTGCTGCTTGAGCAGGGTGGTGAAGCTGTCGTTCGGGATCAGCCCGCTGTCCTCGGCGAACATGGTAAACAGCACGCGCATCAGGAAGCCGCTGGTGGTGTCGGCATTATAGCCGCGCTTCTCGATCCGGCGCGCGACGGTGGCCAGCAGGTCGGCGATGTCGCGGGTGACGCGGGCCGCGCGCGCGGTGGGATCGAGGCTCTTGGGATCGGTCCAGATCGCGCGCAGCCGCTCGCGCACATCCTCGTCGCGCAGATCGTCGAGCATGATGCGATAGCGCGCCCGGTCCGGAAACTGGGCATAGGCCTTTCCGGTGCCGGTGAAGTCGGCATAGACCTCGATGCAATAACCGATGTCGGCGACCAGCAGGATGGGCGGCCAGCCATGGTCGGCGGGCAGCGCCTTTGCATAGCGTTCGGCCTGGATCTTCGCCGCGTCCATCGCGCGGGTCCAGCCGGGGGTGCCGCGCCGCGCGGTGCCGCGCTTGACGCGCGCGCTCGCGGTCTGGCCGAACAGGTCGAGGTCGTCTTCGCCCTTGCCGGCGGCGGCGCGGTCGGCATCGCTGCCCTGCTTCGCCTCGAGGATGAAGGCGTCGCGCTTGTAGCAATCGATCCGGCCGAAGCTCTGCGTCCCGTCGCCATTGTCCTGGAACACGCGGCGTTCGAACACATAGTCGTTATGCGCATCGTCGACCCGGCTGCCCGCCGGCGGCTCCACGTCCAGCAGGCGGCACAGGCCGTTGATGAAACTCTGCGTGTTGGCGAGCTCCGACCCGCCGGTGTCCCGCCAGTCGGCGATGAATCTCTCTACGTCTTCGCTGCCCCGCATCGCTGCAGGATAAAGCATAGCGGCGGGGTGCAGGCAACGGACGGCCATGGTCGCGCCGCGCGGCTTTGGTCCATTACGGATGGACCGGCGGCGGGCGGCGCTTATGCTGGCAACGAGGGAGATGAGCGATGGCGGGTGCGCAATGCCAGTGCGGGCAGCTTCGGCTGACGGTCGGGGAATCGCCGTGATCGGTGGTGGCCTGCCATTGCCTCGCCTGCCAGCGGCGCAGCGGATCGCCCTTTGGGGTCATCGCCTATTATCCTGTCGAGGCGGTCCGGATCGAGGGGGAGGGGACCGCCTATGAACGCGAGACCGATGAGGGAAACCGCTTCACCAACGTCTTCTGTCCGCGCTGCGGATCGACGCTATTCGTGCGCGCGGGAAAGCACCCGCAGCTGATCGGGGTTCCGGTCGGCGCCTTTGCCGATCCGGCCTTCCCGCCGCCCGCGCGATCGGTGTGGGAGATCTCGCGCCACAGCTGGGTGGCCTTGCCCGACGGCATCGCGCATTTCCCGCGCGGCAGGGGATAGACCGGTAGTTCGGGGGTGGTCGCGTGACGGTGGTTCAGGCGGCGTCGTCGATGCGGCTGGGGTCGAAGGGCCGCGCACCGCCCGCGACCACGACGCGGTCGCGGCCGGCGCTCTTTGCGGCCAGCAGCGCGCCGTCGGCGACGCGCAAGAGGCTGGCCGCGTCGGACTGTTCGGGAAAGGCGGCGACCCCGATCGAGACGGTGACCGGCGGCAGCGAGCGGCCGCGATGGGCCAGTGCGACCTTGCGGATCGTCAGGCGGATCGCCTCGGCGCGCGCGGCCGCCTGCGCCGCATCGGCACCGGGCATCAGCAGGGTGAACTCTTCGCCTCCATAGCGGCAGGCAAGCTCGCCTTCGTCGGCATGCGCCATCAGCGCATGTCCGACATGCTGCATCACCATATCGCCCGCATCATGGCCATGCTCGTCGTTGAAGCGCTTGAAATGGTCGATGTCGATCATCAGCGCGGCGAGCGGGGTTTTGCGGCTCTCGGCCAGCGCGCGCTCGCGGTTGAAGCTCTCGTCGAGATGGCGGCGATTGGCGAGGCCGGTCAGCGGGTCGCGTGTCGCCAGCGCAGACAGCGTCGCGCGCAGCTGGATATTGGCGAGCGACAGGCCGACATTCTCGCTGATGAGGTCGAGATAGAGCTGCCGGTCCGCATAGTGGCCGTCGTGCTCCGCCGACTCCAGATAGAGCATGCCTACCACGCCCCCCTGCGCGGTCAGCGGTACGCACAGGGCGTCGCGGCCATCGGGGTCGTCGAGATGCTGGCAACAGACATCCTCACCGCGCTGGTTGCTGCGATGCGGATGGCCGCGCCGCAGCGCCCAGCAATAGGCCGGATCGAAATCGGCAAGGCTCAGCACTGGATCCTGCCACCGCCCGATCGACAGCAGCCGGCCATGCGCCTGATCGTGGACGAACAGCTGCCCAGCCAGATCGGGAAAGGTCTGGGGCAGATAGCAGGCGACGACCTCGGCCAGTTCGGCTTCGCTGTCGCAGCCCTGCATGCGGTGCATCATCCGCGCGATCAGGTCCTTGATCCGGCGATCCTCGTCGCGCTCGCGCTCCAGCCGCTCGCGTTCGATGCTGTCCTGCCGGAACAGGCGGACCGCGCGGGTGACCTCGCCGATCTCGTCGCGGCGGCGGTCGTCGGGCAGGTCGGCGGCATAATCGCGCCGGGCGAGGCGATTTACGACCGTGGTCATGTGGGTGAGCGGTCGAGCGACGCGTCGCGAAAGCACGAAATAGAGGACGCCGAGGAAGAGCAGACCGGTGATGACGAGCAGCGCTTGCGCGAGTTCGTCCCAACGGTCGGCGCGGGAGCGCGCTGCACCGATCTTCCGATCGAGATCGTCGCGCACGATGGCCTGGAAAGCGGCCGAGGAGCTTTCGATGACGTGCTCGGTGGCGAGATAGTCCGGACCGTAGAGCAGCGCACGCGCCGCGTCGGGCCGGCCCGCGTCGACCTCCGCGATCGCCCTCGCCTCCAGGGCCTCGATCCGGTCGAAACCGCGCTCGGCCCGCTCCAGTGCGGCGTGGGCGGCGGGGGGCATCGGCCAGGACCGCAGCCGCTCGACGACGGCATCGACCGCCGCGGCCCCCTGCATGTCGGCAAGCCAGGCGCGCTTGTGTTCGGGCGCCCGGCGGACGGCGTAGAGCCGCGCCTGATCGCGCAGGCGCGCATCCGTCGTCTCCAGCCGCGCAGCGATCAGCCGATAGGCCTCGCGCTCTTCGATTGCGACCCGCTCTTGCCGGTCGGCGTGGACAGCTGCCATGAACGCCCCGCCAGCGGCGAAGGTGAGCAGCAGCGTGGCGCCATAGGCCCAATTGGTGATCGTCGCGATGCGCATATATGCCCCTTAGCCCAGGCTGCTTTACACCCGGCTAACGTACGACACAGGGCAGGAAATGTGCGGAGGGGGGCGGGCTCATCCGAGCAAAAGGGTCGGAGTAAATCGGGGACAGTATACCAATTACTCCGACTCCCCGCTCCCCTTCGGCTTGCGCCCCCGCTTGCGCGGCGCGAGCGGGCGGGCGAGGGCGGATTCCTGTCGTGCGATCCAGTCCTCCGCCGCGAGTGGGCGTCCGGTCGCCAGGCGGGACTCGATCGCTTCTGCGGGGTTCAGCAGTGCTTCGCCCGACCCTGCGGCTTCCACGCCATCGCGCAGGAAGGCCGCCCAGTCCGGCACATGCCGGGCCAGCGCCTCGACGTCGGTCAGCGGATCGTCGGTGGTGCGGCGCCCGGCAAGATGGCTGCGTGCGCTCGACCAGCGCCAGTCTCCGGCATGTGCCACGAGGCCGGCGGCAACCGGGTTCTGCTCGACATAGCGCGCCGCGATCATCAGATGGCGGTCGTCCATCGGATAGCTGGCGAAGCGCGCCTGGAACAGATGGCCGCTCCAGCCCTCGCGCTGGTTGATCGCGCGGGTGTAGCGCCGGTGCGCCTCGCCCAGCATGGCGCGCAGCCCATCCTCGCTCTTGGGCACCAGCAGCAGGTGGACGTGATTATCCATCAGGCACCAGGCGAGGCAGCGCGTCCCCGCAGCTCGACCGTGCTCCGCCAACAGGCCGAGATAGCGGCGACGGTCCTCGTTGGAGAAGAAGACCGGCAGACGCCGGTTGCCGCGCTGGGTCACATGATGGGGGACGTCGGGGATCACGATGCGGGCGAGGCGGGCCATGCACGAGCTGTCGCAGAGGCGGAGGACGGTGTCAAATTAGTATACTGTCCCTGTTTTAACGATGCGCCTGTTAATCGGGGACAGGATACTTTTATGCTCTCGAGTCCTTTCCTGAGTTGCACCCCGGGGCTCACCTAATTCGTACCTTAATTGGTATACTGTCCCTGATTTGATTTGGGGGTGCCTTTCCCGTGGCGGGCACGGGAAAGGCTGGGAGTATTTACTTCGCCAGTTCGGCCTCGATCGCGTCGGTGATGATCGCATCGTCGGGGGCGATGTCCGGGGCGAAGCGACCGGCGACGGTGCCGTCCTTGGCAATCAGGAATTTCTCGAAATTCCACAGCACGTCGGTGTCGTTCTCAGGAACGATGCCATAGCCGGCGAGGCGCTCCTTGAAGCTCTGATCCTTGAAGGTCTTGTCGGGCTTCGCTTCGACCAACTTGGCATAGAGCGGGTGCTGGTCCTCGCCCTTGACCGAAATCTTGGAAAACATCGGAAAATCGACGCCGTAATTGGTCGTGCAGAATTCCTGGATTTCTTCCTCGGTGCCCGGCTCCTGCGCGCCGAAATTATTGGCGGGGAAGCCGAGGACGACGAGGCCCTTGTCCTTATACTGCGCGTAAAGCTGCTCGAGCGCGGTATATTGCGGGGTCAGGCCGCACTTCGACGCGACGTTGACCGCGAGCAGCACCTTGCCGGCATAGTCGCCCAGCTTGGCGTCGTCGCCCTTGATCGTCTTCAGCGGGATTTCCTGGATATCGGTCGCCATCATCGACTCTCCTGCGATTTGAACCGGAGCGGTATCCATTTTGGCGTGGCCCGACGCAAGCGCCCTGTGGCCGAAATCGGCGTCCTTTTGCGCCCCACCGTGACAATGCTGCCGTTGACGGGGCGGGGCCGGGGCGGCAAAGCGGCGGCATGAAGAAGCTCACTGGCCAGGACCGCTCGATCACCACCACATGGCGTCCCGCGACCCAGGCGGTCCGCGGCGGCACCGCCCGTTCGCACTTCGGCGAAACGAGCGAAGCGATCTTCCTCACCTCCGGCTTCACCTATGACTGCGCGGGCGATGCCGCCGCGCGCTTCGCGGGCGAGCAGCAGGGGATGACCTATTCGCGCCTGCAGAACCCGACGGTCGAGATGCTCGAGGAGCGCATCGCGCTGATGGAGGGCGCCGAGGCCGCGCGCTGCATGGCATCGGGCATGGCGGCGATGACCGCCGCGCTGCTCTGCCAGCTGTCGGCGGGTGATCATGTCGTCGCCGGGCGCGCCGCCTTCGGTTCGTGCCGCTGGCTGACCGATACGCTGCTGCCCCGTTTCGGGATCGAATCGACGATCGTCGACGGCACCGACAATGACGCCTGGAAGGCAGCGATCCGCCCGAACACCAAGCTGTTCTTCTTCGAGACCCCGGCCAATCCCACGCTCGACATCGTCGATCTGGAAGCGGTGTGCCGGATCGCGAAGGACGCCGGCATCCTCACGATCGTCGACAATGCCTTCGCCACCCCGCTGCTCCAGCGGCCGCTCGACTATGGCGCCGACATCGTCGCCTATTCGGCGACGAAGATGATGGACGGGCAGGGGCGGGTGCTGGCGGGCGCGGTCTGCGGCACCAAGGAGTTCATCGACAACACGCTGCTGAGCTTCACCCGCAACACCGGGCCGACCCTGTCGGCGTTCAATGCCTGGGTGGTGCTCAAGGGGATGGAGACGCTCGACCTGCGCATCCGCAGGCAGAGCGAGAATGCCCTGCAAGTGGCGCAATTCCTGGAAAAGCGCGTGCCGCGCGCGCTCTATCCGGGGCTCGCCAGCCATCCGCAGCATGCGCTCGCGATGAAGCAGATGTCGGCCGGCGGCACGATCATCGCCGTCTATCTCGACGGCGGGCGGACGCAGGCGCATGGTCTGCTCGATGCGCTCGAACTGATCGACATTTCGAACAATATCGGCGATTCCCGCTCGCTCATGACGCATCCGTCGTCTACCACTCATGCCGGTCTGTCGGCCGAGGTGCGGGCGGCCATGGGAGTCGAGGAAGGCATGCTGAGGCTCAACGTCGGACTGGAGGATCCGCTCGACCTGATCGACGATCTCGACCGCGCGCTCAAGGCCGTCGGCCTATGATCATGAAGGCGCTCTTCCCGCATGTCGCGCAGACCCGCGGCGTCGTCGTGCGGGTGGCCGTGTCCTTCATGCCCGAACAGTCGGAACCCGGCCGTGGCCGCTGGTTCTGGTCCTATCATATCCGGATCGAGAATGAGGGCAGCCAGGCGGTTCAGCTGCTGACCCGCCACTGGCTGATCACCGATGGCCGGGGTGTGAAGCATGACGTGCGCGGCGAGGGTGTGGTCGGCGAGCAGCCGGTGATCGAGCCGGGCCAGTCGTTCGACTATGTCTCCGGCTGCCCGCTCCAGACGCCGACCGGATCGATGGAAGGCAGCTACCACATGGTGTCGGAGGATGGATCGACCTTCGAGGCGGCGATCCCGCGCTTCCCGCTGATCGGCCCGGCGGTGGCGCTCTGACGGGTACGGCAGGATGAAGCGGACGCATCTTCCTCTCAACGGTCTGCGCGTTCTCGACGCAGCGGCGCGGCACCTCTCCTTCACCCGGGCGGCGGACGAGCTGGCGGTGACGCCGGCGGCGGTCGGCCAGCAGATTCGCGCGCTCGAGGATACGCTCGGCGTGGTCCTGTTCCGGCGAACCGCTAAGGGGCTCGAACTGACGCCGGAGGGCGAGGCCGGGCTCGACGCGCTGCGCGCCGGCTTCCTCCAATTCGAGGAGGCCGTCCGCGCGATGCAGGCGGGGCAGTCTTCCAAGACATTGACCATCGCCGCGCCACGCGACTTCACCGCCAAATGGCTGGCGCCGCGCCTCGCCGATTTCGGGCGGGACGACCCCGAACTGCGCTTCGTCCTGCTGTCGGCGGACGAAGGGCTCGACTTCACCCAGGCCAATCTCGACCTCGCCATCGTCTATGCCGAGGGGCCGGGCGACCATGAGGGCGTGCGGCTGGCCGATGGTTCGCTGGTGCGGGTCGGGTTGGCGCAGGGCGCGCCGATCGCTTGGCCGGGTTGCCCGCCGCAGGACCGGGACGCGACGCTGGCCGTCGCCGATGCAGGGCTCGCCATCGACGCCGCTGCCGCCGGCTTCGGCACCGCGCATGTGCCCGCCTTGCTGGTCGAGCGCGATATCCTCGAAGGCCGGGTCCGCGCCCATGGCGACCCGATCCCCTCGCCGCGCGCCTACTGGCTGGTCGCGCCTACGCCGCAATGGCGCCAGAAGAAGGTCAAGGCGCTCGTCGCCACGCTGACCGGCAACTGAGCGCGCGCCAGACCGGTGTTATGGCCGGTCAGGGCAGGCGCACCGCCAGCAGACGGATCGTCGGCGTGGCACTTCCCGCGATCTGGATAAGATGCTCGCCCTTCGTCAGAGAGAAGTCGACCATCTTGCGAATGCCGGTGCAGGCCGGGCCGTGGCCATGCGCGGTCGACGCCACCGCCTTGCCGTCGATGACGACGTCGACCCAAGCCGCTGCCCCCAAAGCGATCCGGTAGGTGCCGGCCGTCTTCACCGGGAAGGCGAAGAGCCCACCATAACTTTCTGATCCGCCGGCTTTTTCCGGTTGAGGGACAAAGCGCAGCGCTTCGCGTTTGTTCAATCGCGCTTCTATCGCCTTTCCGTCGGTGACCCGGCTCTTCGCTGCGGACACAGGATCGGTAGCGGCCAAGGCCGGCTGTGCTGCGGACCAGCCCGCGAGCTCCGACGGGGGCGCCACGGGAATGGCGGGGCAGGATCCGGCAGGAGCGGAAGGCGCCGTCCGGGCAAGGGCTTCGCTGCCGATCAGCAGGGTCAGGGTGGTGGCGAAGAGCGCTCGGCGCATCGATCTTTCCTTCTGATCTCTAAACTATATACGAGCGTATATAGTGATTCGCTGCGGGCGCAACGGGCCGCAGAACAGGGGGATATGAGATGATCATCAAGCGGGCGCTGGTCGCGGCGGCGTCGGCCGCCGCCTTGTCGGCGGCGACGGCCGTTCAGGCCGAAGCGGACGACGGCCGTTTCGAACTCGGCCAGATCATCGTGACCGGACAACCGCCAAAGGGGATGGAGATCGGGGTCGATACGCTCGGTTCCGAAGCGATTTACCGCTTCGCCAAGCTGCGCCTCGATGACGCGGCGAACCTCATCCCGGGCGTGAGTTCGGGCAACAGCGGCGGTTCGCGCAACGAACGGCTCCTGTTCGTGCGCGGCTTCGATCGCTTCCAGGTGCCATTGTCGATCGACGGCATCCGCGTCTATCTGCCGGCCGACAACAGGCTCGATTATGGCCGCTTCCTGACTCCCGATATCGCCGAGATCCAGGTGGCGAAGGGCTATGCTTCGGTTCTCGACGGGCCGGGCGCGATGGGCGGTGCGGTCAATCTCGTCACCCGCAAGCCGAACAAGGCGATCGAGGCGGAGGCGCGGGCGAGCGTCGATCTAGACCGCGGCGGGGATTATGGCGGCCATTCGCTCTTCGGTCTGCTCGGAACCCAGCATGACCGCTGGTATGCGCAGGCATCCTATGCGCGGACCAAGGTCGACCATTGGGATTTGCCGGGCGATTATGCGCCTGTTCCTGGATCGGCCGAAAATGGCGGTGCGCGCGACTTTTCACGGACGCGCGATTGGCGGATCAACGCGAAGCTCGGCTTCACGCCCAATGCCGACGACGAATATTCGATCAGCTATACTCGGCAGGAGGGCGCCCGCAACGCACCTCTCCACGTCGCCGATCCGGTGTCGACGCCCTTGCCCGCCGGTGCGCCCAATCCGCGTTTCTGGTCCTGGCCCTATTGGAACATCGAGAGCGCCTATTTCCTCTCCACGACGCGTCTGGGTGACCGTGCGACGCTGAAGACGCGGCTTTATCGCAACAGCTTCGACAATCTGCTGCGCTCGTTCGACAATGCCACGCAGAGCAGCCAGACGCTCGGCCGCGCGTTCAACAGCTATTACGAAGACCGAGCCTATGGCGGTTCGGCACAGCTCGACCTCGAAACATCAGCCGTGAGCAGCCTGAGCCTCGCCATCCACTATCGTCGCGACGAGCATGTCGAATATCAGCAGAGCTTCCCGAGCGGCTTCACCGAGCCGCGCCAGAAGAATGTCGAGGACAGCTATAGTGCGGCGGCCGAATATCGGCTGGCGGTGGCGTCGACGCTGAGCCTCGTCATGGGCGTCAGCTACGACTGGCGCGAACTGCGCGAGGCGCAGGAATATGGCACGCCACCGACCGGAGGCGCCGCGAGGCTGTTCGACTATCCGCGAGCCGACGCGTCAGCGTTCAATTTTCAGGAGCGGGTCGAGTGGCGCCCGGATGGGGCGACGGTCCTCCATGCCTCGCTGTCGCGTCGCGCCCGTTTCCCGACGATCTTCGAGCGGTTCAGCACCCAGTTCGGTACCGCTGCGTCCAATCCGGGCCTGAAGGCTGAGCGCGCGGTCAATTACGAGATCGGCGGATCGCGCAGCTTCGACGGGCTGCGCATCGAAGCGGCACTGTTCTACAGCGACGTTCAGAATGCGATCGTCGCGGTAAGGCCGGCCGGTTTTCCCGCCAATGTCAGCCAGCGCCGCAACCTGGGCGACGGCAAATATCGGGGCGGCGAGATATCCGCGACCTGGACGCCGTCGGCGGCGCTGCAATTCGGCGCCAATTACAGCTATATCCGGCGCCGGTTCGACATCGCGCCGCAGGCGGCGGTCACGGTACCGGTCTTCGCGCTGACCGACGTGCCGACTCACAAGGCGTTCGCCTATGCCAGCTGGCAGCCGTTGGACCGGGTCACCGTCGTGCCGAGCGTGGAATATGCCGCGAAGCGGACGACGCTCGACAGCTTCGTACCGGGCGCAGCCGGGCTGGTCCGCTATTATCGCACCGGGGCCTTCGTACAGGCCAATCTGCGCGCCGACTGGGAGGTGGTCGACGGCGTCGAACTGGGCGCCGGCGTTCGTAACCTGTTCGACGACTATCATGTCTTGACCGACGGCTTCCCCGAGCCCGGTCGCAGCTTCTTCCTGAGCGCGCGGGCGCGCTACTGAGGGATATCAGGCGAGGTCGGTGCGCGTCAGTGCGGCGGCGCGGGTGATCAGGCCGGGGGCCTTGCCCAGCAGCGCCAGCAATGCGCTTGCCAGGATCGGCTTTTCCCCTGCCCGGCGCAGGCCTTCGGCGAGCAGGACGGGCCGCGCGGTCTGCCGCGCGAAACCGGGCTGGTAGAGGAGCGCGCCTGCCGGCCCGTCCCGCAGATAGTCGCGGGCGGCCCGGGCGGCGCTGGCCAGTGCTATCGCGACACCATCTCCGGCGAGGCTGGCGATGACAGCCGACTGGTCGCCGAGACGGAACAGGCCTTGCGCTCCGTTCCGTGCCCGCCAGCCATAAGGCACGCGTGCGATGCTGACCCAGGCGCCGACCGACATCGCTCCGGCGAAGCGTTCGCCCAGGATCGGCGCTTCGCGGGTGATTTCGGCGATCAGTTGCGCGGGATCGCTGCCGGCCGCCTTGAGCCGCGACTGGGCGACCGACAGGCAGAGATTCACCCCGCCATCTTCTTGCAGCAGCAGCCCCGCATAGCCGTGGCGGAACAGGTGGAGTTCGATCGTGCCGCTCAGCGCGCGTCGCAGCTTTTCGCCCGGTTCGAGCCGGGTGCGCAGGCCCAGCGCCGGATCGCTTCCCATCGTCACCGGCCGGGCGGCGCCGCGCAGTTCGTGCTTGCCGGTGGCGAGGAACAGCGCGTCGGTCCTAAGCGACGCGCCATCTGCAAGATCGAGCGTCAGACTTTCAGGCGAGGCTTGCCGGATCGTCACCCCGCGCTCGATCGCGGCCCCGGCTGCGGCGGCCAGCGTCAGAAGATTTTCGTCGAGACAGGCGCGCGACAGGCCAGCGGCCTGAAAGGGGAGGGGCGCTTCGGCGACGCGGCGTCCGGCGAAGATACGGGAACGACCGATCGGATGGGCACCGAGCGCCTGCACGTCGATGCCGAGGGCTGCCAGCGAGGCGATGGCATCCCCGCCCATGAAACCGCCGCAGACCGGGTCGCCGCGTTCGCGCTGGCGGTCGACGAGGAGCGGGCGGCGCCCCGCTCGGGCGAGCTGCAGCGCGACGGCCGCCCCGGCCGGCCCGCCGCCCGCGATCAGCGCGTCCGGTCTATGCATATCCGGAACGGGAAGCGGGTGTGAACGGTGGCACTTGCCGGCGGAAGCCCGGCTTCGGCGAGGACGGGCGGCCATTCGGACGGACGAAAGGCGCGCGCGATCGAGAGTTGGCCATCCTCGCGCACGATCCGGTGCCAGCCCATCAGTCGCGCGAGTATGGGATAACCCAGATAGGCGAAGCGATGCCGGTGGAGGTCGTTGATGTGCCAACCAAGCTGTGCATGGCGCTCCATCGCCCGCAGGAAGTCGATCAGCTGATCGTGGCTCATATGGTGGGCGACGAGGCTGCTGACGATCAGGTCATAGCCCTCGCGTGCTTCGCCCGCCTCCAGATGCTCGCTATAGTCGCCGGTCAGAAACTCGATATCGTAGTGGTCGGGCGTGGCGCTCCAGGCGATCCGGGCGCTCTTCGCGTTGAGGTCGATGCCGGTCAGTTTCGCCGTCTTGCCGCTTTTTTCCGCCCAGCGCGCGATCTTGCGCAGCAGGTCGCCATCGCCATAGCCGACATCGAGCAGGGTGAAGCGATCGCGCGTTCCTATGATGCGGGCGATGAAGTCGAGCGTGGAGCGCGCCGCCAGCGTCCAACGGTTGACCCGTGCGAGATCGGTCAGGACGCGGGCATAGGTCGCCGGATCGAGATCGGCGTCGTCCATCTGCTCGCTCTCGCAGGCGGGGAGGGCGAGCGAGCGCATCAGGCGCTGCGCAACGCAAAGCCCTCGGCGGCGAGGCCAGGGCCGAAGGCGACCGCAAGGCCGTCGAGCGGCTTTCCCTTGGCCATCATCGAGGCGAGCACAAACATCAGCGTGGATGACGACATATTGCCCCAGCGGCGCAATATGTCCCGCGAGACAGCCAGTGCATCGGAGGGGAGATCGAAGCCGGTCTGCACCGCATCGAGGATCGACCGCCCGCCTGCGTGAACCGCCCAGTCGGTGGGGGCATTGGGTGCTCGATCGCCGAGGATCGCACGGCGCAGCGCCGGATCTGCCAGCGCAACCGCGATCCGGGCCGGCACCTCGCCCGACAGGTGCATGACGAAGCCCTCGTTTCCTATGTCCCAGCGGATCAGTTCGTCGCTTTCGGGCAGAGTCGACGCGAAGAAGCGATCGATCGCGATGCCCGCGGGCTCTGACGACACAATCGCGGCGGCGGCCCCATCGGCGAATTGCAGCTGCGCCATCAGCGATCCGACGTCGCCGCTGTCCTGCATGTGCAGCGAGCAAAGCTCGACCGTGACGACCAATATGCGGGCGCTTTCGTCGGAGCGGGCGATGTGATGCGCGACGCGCAAGGCCGCGACGGCGGCATAGCAGCCCATGAAGCCGACCAGCGTCCGTTCGATCGAGCCCGACAGGCCCAGCCGTCGCGCGATGATCTGGTCGATGCCCGGTGCAACGAAGCCAGTGCAGCTGGCGACCACCAGGTGGGTGACATTGCCGAGGGCGACGCGCGATGACAGGTCGTCGATCGCCCGCAATGCCAGTTCGGGTGCCTCCCGCGCGTAGCAGGCCATGCGTTCGGCGGTCGACGGCATGGCGGCGCCATAGAAGCCGCCCGGGTCGACTTGCGACCCGCCAAGCGGCGATGGCGGAAGGACGGTGTAGCGTTCCTCGATCGCCGATCGCGAAGCCATGCGGCGGAACAGCGCACGGTCGCGGCCGTCGAGCCGGCCTGCCGCCCAGTCGACGAAGGTTTGGTGGATCGCGTTCGGGGGAACGGCGGTGCCGATGGCGTGAATATGAGCGGTCATGAAAGGGCAACGCACGGCATCACCGCTTTGTCCCACGTCGCCGGGCCGGAGACAAGCGGGAGCACAGCGCGGTGGTCGAAGGGGAGGGCGGCGCTCAGCCGGCCTGTTCGATCCCCAGTTCTCCCAGCTTGCGGTAGAGGGTCGAGCGTCCGATGCGCAGGCGCCGCGCGACTTCGGTCATGCGCCCGCGATAATGGCCGATGGCCAGGCGGATCAGGTCCGCCTCTATTTCCTCGATCGGCCTGACATGGCCGTCCGGTCCGAACAGCGGCAGGCTGGTCGGAACAGGCAGAGGCATCGACGTTGCGAACGACGCAGAGGCGACCGGCATGTCGTCGTTCGCCGGGGGTGTCGGCGGAGTCGCCCGCGCCTGACGAATATGCGGAAAATCCCGTTCGCGCAGCACCCCATCGGTCGAGAAGATCGCTGCCCGAAAGAGGGCATTGTGCAACTGCCGTACATTGCCGGGCCAATCGAATTCCCGGAGCAGTGCGAGCGCTTCGCCGTCGAGCGACAGGGCCGGAAGATCGAGCTGGCGCGCGATCCTGTCGAGCAGATGCGCCGAAAGCGCGCTGATATCCTCGCGCCGTTCGCGCAGCGGCGGCAGCAGCACGGGCACCACTGCCAATCGGTAAAACAGATCCTCGCGAAACCGACCGGCAACGACGTCGTCGGACAGGCGACGGTTGGTCGCTGCGACGACACGGACGCCGATGCGCGTCGCTACGGCAGCGCCGATCGGCCTGATCTCGCCCGACTGGAGCACGCGCAGCAGTTTGGCCTGCGCATCGGCCGGCAGCTCGCCGATCTCGTCCAGGAAGATCGTGCCGCCATCGGCCTGGGCGAACAGGCCGCGCCGCCGCTCGAATGCGCCGGTGAACGCGCCGCGTTCATGGCCGAACAGTTCGGACTCGACCAGATTGGCGGGGATCGCGCCACAGTTCACCGTCACGAGCGGTCCGTCGCGCAGAGCGGAGGCGCGATGGATGGCCTGGGCCAGCACTTCCTTGCCGACGCCGCTTTCGCCCTCGATCAGGATTGTCGCCGGCGTCGCGGCGGCCCGCATCGCCGTTTCTACCGCGCGACGGAAGCCGGGCGCTGTTCCGACCACGCCCTCGAAGCCGAGCGGTTCGGGCCATTTTTCCGTCATCGGGCGCAATTCGCCCTGCTGTTCCTTACCTGTGGAGATCGCGGCCTCAAGCGCGGCCATCAGTTTCACAGGACCGAGCGGCTTGATCAGAACGTCATGCGCACCCGCCCGCATGGCGCGAACCGCCAGATCGGCGCTGTCCTGCGCGGTAATGATGATCAGGGGAAGCCCTGGCAGCGCCTGGCGCAGGCCGGTGACAGACGCCATCGCGTCCACATCGGGCGACCAGAGGTCTGCCAATATCGCATCGACGCGATGGCCGGCGTCCTTGGCGGCTTCGGATGCGCGCGTGGCAGAAGCAGGGTCGACGGCACGGAAGACCCGCCATCCCGCACGCTGTGCGACGGCGCTCATCAGGCCGGCCTGCGCTGGCTCGGCATCGACCAGCAAGAGCCCCGGGGGACCGTCGCGACGCATCGGCTACTCCTTCGCGACCGGCCCTAGCAAAGAAAAGCTAAGCAAAATTAAACTGGTACAAAGGGCGGGCGCCGCGACGGCATTTGTCCTTGAGGCGCTGTTGGCCTCCGACTAGAAGGACGTCGAAAATACCGTCATTGTGAGGGGTGGAATATGTCCGACGAACAGGGTGCGCCGATGGATTACAAGGCACACAACAACACCTATTCCGGTTTTCTGGGGCTGCTGAAGTGGGGCACGATCCTCAGCGCGGCCACGGGTCTGCTCGTCATTTTCCTGATCGCGCCCAAGGGCTGATCCCTTGAGGATAGCGGTGCTGAAGGAGGCCGCAGCGGGGGAAACCCGCGTGGCCGCCACCCCCGAGACCGTGAAGAAATTCATCGCGCTCGGGGCCGAAGTCGCAGTCGAGGCCGGGGCCGGAGTCACCGCTTCCATTGCCGACAACGACTATTCCTCAGCTGGTGCCACGGTGGGCGATCGCACGGCGACGCTGGCGGGCGCCGACATCGTGCTGGGCATTCAGGGACCGGATCCGGACTCGCTCGGCGGGACAAAACCCGGTGCCTGGATCGTCGCGGGGCTCAACCCGTTCGGCGAACGCGCGCGGGTCGATGCCTATGCCGCCAAGGGTTTCGAGGCGCTGGCGATGGAGTTCATGCCGCGCATCACCCGTGCGCAGTCGATGGACATCCTGTCGTCGCAGTCGAACCTGGCCGGCTACAAGGCTGTGCTCGTCGCGGCGAACGAATATGGTCGCGCCTTCCCGATGATGATGACGGCAGCAGGCACGGTTTCCGCTGCGCGCGCTTTCATCATGGGCGTTGGCGTCGCCGGTCTCCAGGCGATCGCCACCGCGCGGCGCCTTGGGGCTCAGGTTTCCGCCACCGACGTACGCTCGGCGACCCGCGAGCAGATCATGTCGCTCGGCGCCAAGCCGATCTTCGTCGAGAAGGTCGCCGGTATCGAGGGCGAGGGCGCCGGTGGCTATGCGACCGAGATGTCGGAGGAATATCAGAAGGCCCAGGCCGAGCTGGTGTCCGCCCACATCGCCAAGCAGGACATCGTCATCACCACCGCGCTTATCCCGGGACGTGCCGCGCCGCGACTGATCTCGGACGCGCAGATCGCGACGATGCGGTCGGGCTCGGTGATCGTCGACCTTGCCGCCGAAAGCGGCGGCAATGTCGAAGGTTGCGTCGCGGGTGAGACGGTCGTGCGCCACGGCGTCAAGATCGTCGGCGCGAAGAACATGGCGGGTTTGCTCGCGGCGGATTCGTCCGCACTGTTCTCACGCAACCTGTACAACTTCCTGAGCGCCTTTTGGGACAAGGAAGCCAACAAGCCGATCCTCGACGCAGAGATCGGCGACGCGATCCGACTGACGCAGGGCGGCAAGGTCGTCAACGCCCGGCTGCTCGGCTGATCGGGGAAGGGGGAACATATGGACTTCATCTCGATCCTGTCGATCTTCGTCATGGCCTGCTTCGTGGGCTATTATGTCGTCTGGTCGGTCACGCCCGCGCTGCACACGCCGCTGATGGCGGTGACCAACGCCATTTCGTCGGTCATCATCGTCGGCGCGCTGATCGCCAGCGCGACCGCCTCGGGCGGCGCGCTCGGCAAATATCTCGGCCTCGTCGCGGTCGTCTTTGCGAGCATCAACATCTTCGGCGGCTTTGCAGTCACCGAACGGATGCTGGCGATGTACAAGAAAAAAGACCGCAAGGGCTGAGCCGGGCAGGGGGATATAGACATGCATGAACTCGCTGCCACGCCCGCCTGGGCATCGCTCGCCTATCTGATCTCGGGGGTGCTGTTCATCCTCGCGCTGCGCGGGCTTTCGAGCCCGGCAACCTCGCGTCGGGGCAACCGCTTCGGCATGATCGGCATGCTGATCGCCGTCGTCACGACGCTGGTCCTGCATAACACCGGCCTCGTCGAGATCGGCATCGCCATCGCGATCGGCGGCGTCATCGGATATGTGACCGCACAGCGCATCGCCATGACCGCGATGCCCCAGCTCGTCGCCGCCTTCCACTCGCTGGTCGGTCTGGCGGCCGTTCTGGTCGCCGGTGCCGCTTTCCTCAACCCCGGCGATTTCGGGATCGTCGATCAGGCTACCGGCCATATCATGCAGGTCAGCCGGATCGAAATGGGCCTGGGCGTCGCAATCGGTGCGATTACCTTCTCGGGATCGGTCATCGCCTTCCTGAAGCTCAACGGCAACATGTCGGGTTCGCCGATCATGCTGCCCGGACGCCATGTCATCAACCTGGGCACGCTCGCGGCAATCCTTGGCCTGATCGGCTATTTCCTGACCGACGACGCGCAGTGGGTGTTCTTCACCATCACCGCGCTCAGCTTCGTCATCGGCTTCCTGCTGATCATCCCGATCGGCGGCGCCGACATGCCGGTCGTCGTGTCGATGCTGAACAGCTATTCGGGCTGGGCCGCCGCGGCGATGGGCTTCACCCTGCACAACACGGCGATGATCGTCACCGGCGCGCTGGTCGGCTCGTCGGGCGCGATCCTCAGCTACATCATGTGCAAGGCGATGAACCGCAGCTTCATCAGCGTGATCGCGGGCGGCTTCGGCGCGGCCCCGGAGGCGTCGGGTGGCGCGGCGAAGGTCGATCGCCCGTGGAAGCGCGGCTCGGCCGACGATGCCGCCTTCCTGATGGGACAGGCCGAGCAGGTCATCATCGTTCCGGGCTACGGCATGGCGGTCAGCCAGGCGCAGCATGTTCTGCGCGAAATGGGCGACGTTCTGAAGGAAGCCGGCGTTCGCGTGAAATATGCGATCCACCCGGTTGCCGGCCGCATGCCGGGGCACATGAACGTGCTGCTGGCGGAGGCGAACGTGCCCTATGACGAGGTGTTCGAGCTCGAGGACATCAATAGCGAGTTCTCGCAGACCGATGTTGCCTTCGTCATCGGCGCCAACGACGTGACCAATCCGGCGGCTAAGACCGACAAGAGCTCGCCGATCTACGGCATGCCGATCCTCGACGTCGAGAAGGCCAAAACCGTGCTGTTCGTGAAGCGCTCGATGGGCGGTGTCGGCTATGCCGGCGTCGACAACGACGTGTTCTACATGGACAACACGATGATGCTGCTCGGCGACGCCAAGAAGATGGTCGAGGAGATCGTCAAGGCGATGGCGCACTAAGCGCTCATCTCTGTCACGATATGGGCCCTTCTCCGCATGGCGGGGGAGGGCCTTTTCTTTTGATCGCCTCCATTCGCTTGCGGATGTTGCGGCCCGGACAATGAACCGGTGCAGTGCTCGGAATTGAACGAGCCAGCGCCTTGCCCCATCCTCGGCGCCGCACGCATCCTGGCGTCGCCCATGACGAAGAGGGGCTTTTCATGTTTCGATCCTTTACGCGTTCCGTCACCCTCGGCCTCGCCGCCCTGGGGGCGATGACCACGGCAGCCGCCCATGCGGAGGATGCCAGGGCGGTCCGCGACGCGCAGGGCCTGTGGGCCTACACGCTGCTGAAGGCGGGACGCAGCGGGGAGGAAATGCCCCTGACCGGCGTGATCCTCTACAAGGACGGCCTGTTCGCGCAGCAGTCGATCTTCAACGGCGAGCCGTTCGAGACAAAAGGTGCGATGGCGCATGCGGGCACCTTCGGCCCCGGCCCGCGCGGCATCCACATGGTCGCCGAACAGACGATCGGCATCGACCCGGCTAAGCAGCCGGCACTGAGCTTTCGCAAAGATACTCAGCACGACATTTCGGTGACCCGCGACGGCACCGAACTGACGCTCGTCTTCGGGTCGGGCACGATCCAGAAGTTCCGCCAGATCGGCCCCGCCGATGGCGACATATACAAGCTCGAACAGGGCGTTCTCGCGCTCGTCGACGGCCATTTCGTGCTCGTCTCCGGGGATGAGAGGGGCGTGGTGACCGGCTATGGCAAGGCCATCAAGCAGGGCGATGGTTATACGCTGGAGATCATCCGCTGGTCCGAAGCGACCCCCGCCAAGGCCGTCAACCGCAAGGGCGGCACGATCAAGGCAAGCTTCGACGGCAAGACTTTCACGCTGGCCGACGGCCGCAGTTTCAAGGTCGTACCGAAGGGCTGATTGCAATCGGAAGCGCCCTCTTGCTTTTCAGCAGCCGGCGCTTCCGAAACTCCTGGAGCGTGTTCGCGATGGGTGAACGCCCTCTTGCCTTCTGACACTGCATTCTTCGAGCCGTTGACCGAGTCCGGTCAACTTGTGCTCTAGCGAAACCAGATCGAAAAATTGAACCGCTGGAAATCGGCCGCCGCCTGGGACAGCGGCAATACGCTGTGGTCGAGCCCGGTGTTGACGTCGAACAGGATCATCCGGTTCGGCAGGGGATCGACAATCCGGTCGCCATCGCGCGCATGCATGACGAACTGGCCGCCCATGGCCGGCGTCCAGCCATCGCTGAAATAGAGCAATGCGCAGATCGTCCGGCCGCCGATTGCATCGTCATGCCGCCGCGCAAGGTCACCGAAGACCATGCGGCGGATGAGCAATTCCTGCAGAGCATCAGGGCGTCGACCGGCGATGATGCCCAGCAGGTCGATAAAGGCAGCGCTCGTCAGCAGCGTCTTGAAACGGACGAGATCGATTATGCCTGGGGAAAGCTCGCGTCCGCGCCTCACACGTTCGAAGGCCTGATGCCGGAAAAAGCGCGCCGCAGGGGCCGCCTCGGCGAAGTCGGCCGCGTCGACCCACTTTACGGCATTCTGCCCGCCGCCACCGTCCTCGCCGGCAGAGGGAATCAGCCCATGACGCGGCCCCCAATCGACATCCGATTTCAGGGCATCGGCTATCCGACGATATCGTGCCGGCAGCAGAACGTCGTCGATGACCACCATGCGGGCGTCATCCTCTGCCAAGCGGCGAGCGGCAACACGGCAGGAATCGGTGTCGAAAGCGGTAGCTGACAACCAGTCGGTCAGTGACGAAGCCGGCAAACGCAATTCCTGGATCCTTTTCGGCGAGCTTCACATAGGCGGATCACTGCCTATCATGATCTTGGTTTTGGATAGCGATACGTGTATCAGCCGAAGCGGAATTGCAGGCCTTCAAGGGGACCTAGAATGACGCAGCCCGATAAAGCAGACCAGAACGCCCTCAAAGCGGAATCCGCGCCGATCTTGTCATTGCCTAAGGAAATTTGGACTACGCCTTCGGTCACCATAGTCGACCTGTCAGACTCAACCCTGGCCATGGGTCCTGGTTCGTCGGACGGGGGCTTTTTTAGCTGAGGCATGTTACGGAGGAACAGCGCTTTTCGGTCCGGATGTTTTCGAAGAGCGCCCTACGCCAGTATGTGCGTGCTTGTCGCCCTGCAGCGCGCTGGTGTGGTTGACCAGTTAGCGCAGTAAGCCTTCGAAAGCACTTCAGAAGATCCCGGTTTTGACCCCTTCTCGCAACACGCAGCCGGGGAGCAATATTCGCTCCTGGTAGAAGAGCGGCGGGAAGCGAAGCAGAAATGGCTGGCGCCGTCGTGACGGGGATTAAAGTCGATAAACTGACGCTGGTTTCAAGCGGCGTCGGGGCAGATTCGGGTATATACAGCCGACGTGTTCGGCTGGCGCGCAGTTTCGCTGAACGATCACTGATCGGCCTATGCCGAATGGGCCCGTGAAGCGGGTTCAGCGTTGCTCCAGCCCTCAATAACGGTCATGGCCGCACCGTGACCCGAGGGACCAGTCGAACCGAACTCGATCAGAGTGCGCCCGAGCAGGGCCTTGTCGTTCCCGAGAGCGACGATGAAATGCGCCGGGGGCAGGTCGACCATGGCCGCGCCCGCGCGGCACTCTTCCTCGCGGGCTTCGCGACCTTTTCCCTGCTTTGGTGCACCCAGCCGCTGTTGCCGGCCTTCGCGGCCCATTTCGGCTTGAGCGCACCGACCAGTGCGCTGGCCCAGTCGATGACGGCCGGCGCCATTGCGGGAGCGAGCATGGTCGCCGCTGCGCTGTCGCACCTGTTCACGCGCCGCCGGCTGATGTTCACGGTGATGCTGGTGGCTTCGCTACTCAACCTGGCCGTCGCCTTTGCGCCCAGCTGGACGACCTTGCTGTTCGCTCGCTTCCTCCAGGGCGCCGCGCTGGGCGGGGTGCCGGTCGTTGCGATGGCCTATCTTGCCGAGGAGATGGACGATCGCGACCTACCGCGCGCGATCGGCCTCTATGTGGCGGGCACCGCCTTCGGTGCGATGATGGGGCGGGTGGCAGTAGGCGTCATCGCCGACCTGTTGGACTGGCGGGGAGCCATGGCGGTGGTCGGCGTGATCGACGTTGCAGCGGCGATCGGTTTCCTGCTCCTGCTTCCGGCATCG
>Ga0233425_10004345_pt1 | contig 23942 bp, 13 predicted proteins | sample Watercolumn_Towu_2_FD_181712 | JGI IMG/M metagenome (GOLD analysis project Ga0233425, IMG submission 181712) | Freshwater microbial communities from Lake Towuti, South Sulawesi, Indonesia - Watercolumn_Towuti2014_140_MG | ecosystem: Environmental > Aquatic > Freshwater > Lake | place... | reverse complement strand
TCGGATGTGCTCAAGCTGGACAGCTCCAAGTCCAGCATCCGCCGAAAACGATACCGAGCCAGCCTCAATGATGACTTCCGGCTTCAGGTCCTCGCTACTTCTCGGTAATTCGTGCGGTTGCCCTGCCCTCTCCCCCAGTTCCAGGAAATGGGGAAAATTGCCGGCATGGAGCCTGACCAGCAGCGGAAAGTCAGCGAGCTCCTCGCCCACACCGGCCTCCCCGAGTTCCGCCGACAGCGGCAGCCGCTGCGACCAGCGGCCATCCCACCAGCACCGGCCGGCGCCGGGCAAGACCAGCAACAGTACGCCCATCCCAATCAAAACCTGCCGTCCCAGCCTCACCAGACCAGTTTTTCGATGTCCCGCTACGCTCATCCGCATCCCGGCTCCCCCCGGCGGACTTGCTCCACCGTGCAGCCGCCGAAGCCCAGCAGGTCCACCGCGATGGGCGCCGCCACCGTCGCGCCTGCATCTTTATCCGAGGCCGCTGCCGCGTGGGCGGTCGCGGCGTCCGTCGCGGCGCGGCCGAGGTCGGCCAGTCCCGCTCCCACCGTCGGGGAGATCGGCGGTACCACCACCGCCGACGCGACACCGACCGTCTGCCCATTCACGTTCCCCATGTTCACTGTGCCATTGTTGGGAGGAATGAAGACTGTCTTGCCGCCGATGCCGGCCTCGCCGGCGTCGACCACGCCGCTGGGTGCCGCCAGGACCACGTCGCCGGGAGCCGTGCCGGCAGTGGTCGAAGCGGTGCGGATGCCGCTGCCGGAGATCACCGGGGGAAAGGTGACGACCAGGTTGCCCTGGGCATCGAAGCTGACCACCGGCGGCGGCGCGGCCAGCGCCGATTTGGCGCCGCGGCCGGCGTCGACGTCGCCGTGGGCGGACCAGACCGTGATGTCGCCGCCATCGAGGGTGAACACCCGTGACCGGTTCACCTGGAAATCACCGTCGAGAAAGGCGTTGATGGCCCCGGACCGCTCCGCCACGACACCCAGTTCGCTGGGCGGCTTGGCACCGGCGAAGGCCACCGCCAGGCCGGCGTCGATCCGCCCGCCCGGTGCCAACAGGTCGATGTCGCCGCCGTCCACCGTGTGGATCTTGCTGAAGAACAGCCGGATGTCGCCGTCGTAGGCCCCCCGTGATTGGGGGAACAGTGCGGCGATGGCGGCCTCGCCGGGGCGATAGTCGGCCTTGCGGCCGCTCCGGGCAGCGACCATGGCGGCGCCACGCAATTCCGCGAAGAAGATCTTCATCAGAAAGGCGTGTTGAAGGTCGACGGGAAGGGCCTGATAGGCCGCGTCCGCCGAACCCGCATCGATGGCGTCGCCGCGAACTTGGCGCAAATAGGCGACCAACTCCTGCCGATAGCGCTCCGCGGTCGGCGGAAACAGCTTGGCGAAGCCGTCGAAATCCGCCGCCCCACCCATGCCGGCCCATACCGAGACATCGGCGCCGCGCTCCGCCAGAGCCGGATTGAAGCGGTTACCCAACGTGTAAATGCCCTGGGACGAACCGAGGTCCACGTCTCCGCCAGCACTGACCCAGAGCTGGCCAGGGCCGGACAGCTCGATGCCCTGGTTGAGGTTGATCAGCTGGCCGGCACTATCGCGCGGAATGGGGTAGCCAATGTCGCCGGCCGCAAGAATGGTGCTGCTGCGGTAGTCCGCATGCTGGAGCTTGAAGCTGACGTTGCGGATGTCCCGGCCGGCGCCGACCTCCGCGTGCTTGGCCAGGGCGAAGGCCAGAGGATCGTTGCCCAGCAGGTCTCCGCCTGCGGCGACGATACGGTTGGCGCGGCCGTCGCCGGCATGCAGGGGCTTCGCGGCATGGGACAAATTGGCGGGACTGTTGGGATTGAGGCGCTGGGCCGCATCGGCAATACTGCGCACCGCCGGATGCAGGGGCGAGGGCAGCAGAGCGGGATCGGCGTCGGACTGGCTGACCAGGACCGCGTTGCCGAGCCTGCCGCTGGCGATGCTGCCGGCGGCGATCAGGTCCAGCTGCCCCGAGGCCGACGGATAGGTGACGAAGGAACGGTCGATCCGGACATCGCCCTGCAGCGCCCAGGCCGACAGCTTGGCCGGATAGACCTGTAGCGCCGCTAGATCGGTGCCGCTCAAGGCGATTTGCCGACTGGTGCCGCGCAGGGCGTTGACCGCTCCCAGCAGGCCGGCGACATCGTTCTGCAGCTCGATGCTCCCGGCCAGACTCTCCAGGCTCACCGCGCTGTCGCCGCCGTAGGTGAAGAAATAGTTGCCGTTGGCGCCGTTCTTCAAGACGGTCGGGTTGAACACCGCGCCGACCGTCACGTCGCCTCCCGCCGCCAAGTCGAAGCGGGTATCTCCCAAGGCCAGCACCGGCCCCAGATTGCGCAGGCCCACAGAACCCATGATGTCTCCACCCGCCCTCAGGCTGGCCGTTCCGCGCCCGTCGTAATAAATGCCGCCGGCGATGTCGTTGCCTGCCGAAACCGACAGATCGCCGCCGCCCGCCACCGCGACCTCGTTGGAGGTAAAGGCGGTATTGCGCGGATTGGCGGGATCGGCCGGCTTGCCCACCTGCTTGCCGGTGGTGGGCAGCATGACCGACAGGTCTTTGATGTCGCGTCCCGCGCTGACCTCGATGTCGCCGCCGCCGAACGAACCGAGGTTCTGGCGGAAGCGGGACTGGCCCAAGGGGGTGCCGGAGCGGCTGGGATCGGTCTGCCCCAGGGCGATGGCCCAAGCGGTGGGCGTCTCGCTCTTGTGATCGGCGGCGGCGCTCCAGTTGCCGGTGCGCACCAGCCACTCGTCGAACAACTGGTCGGATATCGCGCCCACCACGTCGCGGCCGGCATGGACGGAGAGATCGCCGCCGTCCACCGGGTATTCGCCGAACAAGCTGAAGGCGACGGCGGCGTTGCTCAAGCTGCCGTAACGGCTGGTCGCATCGGGGCGTCCCGCGGTATAGACCGCTGCGCTGGCATCGGCCAGGCGGAAATCCCGGCCTGCCCTGAGGTCGATATCGCCGCTGCCGGTGCGCAGGACGGCGCCGTGGCCGACCGTCAAGTCGTGGCCCGCCGTGAGATTGAAGCTCCAGGAAGGGCCTGGCTGCAGGTGGTCGCGCACCGCCATGGCGGCGCCGGGGCCGGAGAGACCGGAAAGGTCGATGGCGTCGGCCTGATAGGCGGCGAAGCCATCGGACAGACTGCCGGCGAGGGTCAGATCGCCCGCGGCCTCGAGGCTCAGCACGCCCACCTCGCCGCCGTAGCGCCAGGACAGCAGATCCCAGCCCGCCGACCCCAGCTGCAGATCGCCGCCGCTGCGCACCTCCAGGCCGGCCAGGACGCCACTGCCGAGTCCCAGCCGCTGCTCGATGGCCGAGGCATGGGCCATGTAGGCATCGGTATCGGCCTTCCAGGCGGCGATGTCGGCGGCGGCGATCTCGCCCTGGTGACGGTAGACTCGGACTGCCTCGACGGTGATGCGGCCGGCGTCCGCCGCTTGACCGGGCAGACCGCTCACCGCCACGTCGCCGCCGGTCCGGGGCGCGCGGATGGCCAGCCGGCCGGCTCCGTCGCCGGTGGCGTCCCGAAGGTCGACGACGGCCCCCGGTTGCAACACCACCGCACCCTGCGCCGGGTCGCCCACGCTGTCCAGGATGATCGTCCCGTGGTCCTGGTCGCTCATCCCTTCTCCGACGGGGAGAAGGGAGGAAGACGCGGTGCCGTTGGCCGCCAGATGGGCGGTCGAGGCGACGACCAGGTTCCCGGCCGCATGCAGGCCGATGCGGGCGCCCGGCCCTTGCGCCTCGAGCGTTCCACCGATTTCCAGTCCGCCCCGTTCGGCGGTGATGGCAAGCTGGCGGGCCGCCAGCTCGCCATTCCACGCCAGATCGCCTTGGATCTGGGTCAGTGCCAGACTGTCGTCGAAGCCGGTTTTCGCCAGTTTGGCCGCGCGACCGGAATCGTCCAGCGTCGCCGCGCGGATCGACAGGGTGCCGCCTTCTCCTCCCCCATCGATATCGCCCTCCCAGGCGAAACGCCCTTGCTCGGCTGTAACGCTCAGGGCACCGGTCTTTGCGCCGGACAGATCGAGCCGTGCGCCAATTTCCTCGATGACATCGCCCCGTTCGGCCGACAGGACGATGGAACCGCCGTCGGTGGCGCGGGTGGCATCCGCCAGCTTGACCTCGCGGCCGGCCACGTCGATGGCACTGCCGGCGCCGATTCGCAGATCGCCCTGCAAGGCGGTGAGCGCGACCTGCCCCGAGGGCAGCTGGATTCGAGCGTTGTTCTCCAGGCTCAGCCGGTCCGCCGTGACGGCGAGGCCGCCGCCGAGATCGGCCGGGCCGGTCGCGTCGCCGGTCGTGCCGGCGTAAGCGAAATCGTGGCCGGCGGCGTCGATCTCGGTGCGGGCGCCGCCCGCTGCAACCCAGCGGGGGGCCGCGATCGCCACATCGGCATCGGCCGTGAGTACGCCCTCGCCACGGCCGGTCACGGCTGTGGACACGGTCAGATCTGCCTGGCCGAATCCCGCCAGCCGGTAATTCCCCGATCCCAGCGCCAGAGTGGCGGCATTCAGCTGCAGCCGGCCGGCCCCCTCCGCCGAGATGCTGGAGTCGGCGCCGAAGGCGTTGTCGATCGACAGGTTGGCTGCGGCGATGCGGGCAACGTCCGATGCGGAACCGTGTCCCAGCAGAGCCCCGGCGTGAACGGTCAAGTCCTTGAGTTTCAAACCGACGGAGCCGTACAAGTCCAGGGCCGTGCCGCTGGTAAGAACCAGCTCGTCCATTTTCAGCTCACCCAGCCTCGCGGAATCCAGCACCAGGCCGCCCGCTTCGGCGCCGTCGCCCAGCCTGATGCGCCGCGCCCCCAGCCGCAGCGAACCGCCGTCCATCCGCAGATCGCCGGCGATGCAGTTGTCGGCACTGGCATCGGCCACGATCGCGCCGTCCGCCTGCAACGCCGAACCCGCCGCCAGGTCGATGGAGCCGGTCCGGCCCTGGACTCCGCTGCGGGTCAGCGCCAGGTCCCGCCGGCCGGACACCGCCACGACGGCGGTATCGCCTTCGACGGCGTACTGCGACGGCAGCTCTGAGACGCCGCTCCCGCTCGCCGACAGCTCCGTGCCGGCTGCGAAGCGGATGCCGTCCTTGGCGCTCAGCAGGATCTCTTCGCCTTCCAGCCGGGCTCCGGCATCCAGGTCCACCGTCGCTGCGCCGGCTTCCAGGAGCCACGAGCCGTCCTGCTGCTGGCGGCGCCGTCCGCCGATCAGCACGCTGCCCACATTGAGCCGGTTCAGGCTGCTGTCCTGAAGGTTGACGGCTCCCGCCACAGGGCTGCCGCCGGCACCCACCACCGCGATGCGGTCGGAGGTGATGTCCAGCCGGCCGCTGCGGCCGGCTGCCTGATCGCTGAAGCTGCCGTTGAGCCCCAAGGATTCGCTGGCCACCAGGGCGATCTGGCCCGCATCCGCCGGCAACCAGGGCTGGGCGAGCTTCAGGGTCTTGGCCTGGTCGGCGAAGAAGCGGTCGGCATTGGCCAGCCGGTATTCGCCGCGGCGGGTGATCAGATGGCCGGGGGTCACCTTGAAGGCTGACCAGCGGCTGTCGCGGAAACCCGTGCCGGCCACCTTACGGTATCCGGCCATCAGCCGCTCGCCACCCGCCAATTGAATGTCCCGTCCCGGCAGAAAGTCGGTCGGGCCGTCTTGCGGGGTGACCAGGAACGCGCCCGGCAGCAAGGCGTAGTGGGCGGGCAGAAGTGCGTAGCTGCCCGCCTTCAGGCCGTTGCCGCCGTTCAGATGGACGCTGTCGCCCATCTCCAGCCCCGCAGCCGGAAACTCCACCGGATCGTAGGCCGCGAAGGCACTTCCCAGCTTCGGCAGTACCGCATAGCAGGTCCGATAGCCCGGACTGGCCGGGTCCAGCAAGTCCACGCTGCCGCCGGGTCCCGGAGTGAACTCGTAGGCTTGCAGACGACCGCCGCCGGAGATGTCGACCCGGGCACCCTGGCTCACGTCGATGCGCTTGCCGGTCAGCGCCAGCTGCTTGTCCGGGAGCGCCTCCGTATTGGCGGTGGGCTGGGCCGAGAAGATCAGGTTGCGGCTGCCCAGGGGATAGATCCAGTCCAGCCCACCCTGGGTGCGGCCGAAAGGGATCACGCGGCCGGCGGCCGATACGGAGGTGAGACTTCCCGGTTTCAGAACCAGGCTGTCGGTCGCCTGTAATGCCAGGCTGCCCAGAGGCGCCTTCACCGTGCCGCCCTGTTCGATGACGGGCGCTTTCAGGGTGAGGCCGCCGGCCGCAGACAGCACCCGGCCGCCCTTGCCACCCGGATGAATGCTCAAGCGGCCCCGCGAATCGACCGTGAAGTCGCTCAGGGTGGTGGGATAGAGCTGGTCGGCGGTGACCGACAGATCCCCGGCGGTGGCGAAGCGGCCGGTGAAATCGGTTTGATCGGCCAGGGTCCGCACCCCGACGGCGCGGACGTCGCCGTCGCTGGCCAGACTCGTCGAGGCGAAGCCGTCCAGGCGCTGACTGCCGATCAAATCAATCAGACGGCCGTGAACCGACAGCTCCGCGGCTCCCGCAACGGCGGCTGAGCCATCCGGGCGCGTCCGGCTGGAGCCCAAAGCCACATATGCCGCATCCAGCCGGACCTTGGCATCGCCGGTAGCAGCCAGTTCCGGAGCATCCAGGACGATGGACCGTTCCAGATTCAGACCCACGTCGCCCCGCAGCTCGATGCGGTCTGGGGAGATCAGCTCGAGGGAAGTGTATCCGCCCTGCTGGACTTGCCCGGCACCAAGCACAACAGCGCCCGGAGCGGCGGCGGTGTCCGAACCTGCGTCCAAGGTGATGGTACTTGCCACATCGGGGAAGGGCGTCTGCCCGGTGCCGATGGGATCGGGCTCGCCGCGGGTGGAGGGGTCCAATTCCACCGTCAGCTCTCCGCCACCAGCTCCCCCCCCGGCTCCGGCACGGCCGATCATCCGCCCATCCAGCTTCATGCCTTCCGCCGCCCTCAGGTCGATGGCTCCGCCATCGGAAGCGATGGTCCGCCGCTCAACGATGATGTTGCCGTCGACGACCCGGGCGGGAACGTCCAGCTCGGCCGCGGTGCCGGAAACGTCGATGCGGGAACCTTCTTCCAGAACCAGCGAACCGCGGTCGGCGTGCAGTTCCACCCGGCCGCCGTCCAGCACCTCACCGCCGCTCAGTCCGGTGGGCGACGCCGACAGCCGCGCCGTGCCGGAGGCATCGAGCAGACCTGCGGCACCGACGCGGATGGCCTGGTCCGCCACATAGCCGGGATCGACCAGCTTGGGTACCTCGACGGTCGCAGCGATGGTGCCGCCCGGTGCCCGCAGAGCGCCGTCGATGGTGATGCCGGTATCCGAACTCAGGCGGATGCCGCCGCCGGCCTCGGTCTCGATGCGCGCGCCGCGCCCGATGGCGACCGCCGCCCGCTCGCCGCCGTCCCCCACCGACTGCACCGAACGCAGGTCCAGGTCGACGGCGCCGCGTACCGGATCCGGCAGCCGTTCCACATGGCTGATGGCGGCGATGGACGAGGCGGACGGCGCGGTGGAGGCGCCCCGGTCCAGCACCCGATTGTCCAGGCTCAGGTCCAGCGCGGTCCCGCCCTCGACTTGGAGACCTGCGAGGTTGGAGGTCAGGGTGTAGTGCTGGAATCCGCCCTGATGGGAGAAGCCGGGGCTGAGCCTAACAAGCCCCTCTCCCTGCGGGAGAGGGGTTGGGGTGAGGGCCTGGGCGCTTTGCGCTTGCGACGAACTCTTTGAAACGTCAGGCGCTTCAGCCCTCACCCTGCCCTCTCCCAGAGGGAGAGGGTTCTTTATTTCGGAGAGAAGGGACGATGGACCGATCTCGATCCGGTTGGCGGTCAAAGCCAATGTGCCGCCTTTGGCGCCTTGCAGAGCATAACCGGACAGTTCGCCGTCCAGCTTCAAGCCGGAGCCGCCGGGGGCCTGGGTGGCGATGGCGATGCTGCCGGCATCCCCCGTCTTCAGCGTCGCCGCATTCTGGCGCCAAGCGCCGCCGCTCACGTCGATGCGGCTGCCCTGGGCCAGTTCGACGTCGCCTTCGGCGCTGAGGGATACCTTGCCGCCGGCGATGAACGCCGCGCCCAGGTCGGCCGGGCCGTCGGGATCGGCGAGATCGTTGTGCCAACGCCCGGCCACATCGATGAGGGCATCCTCGCCGAGCCGGAGACTGCCGTCGCCGGCGCCGCCGCGACCGGAGCCTTGCCGCGTCGCCAAGTCGATTTCCGCCGAAGCACCGCGAATAGCCCCCTCCACGTCCAGCTGGCTGCCGCTGAGTTTCAACCGGCTGCCGGCGGCCAGTTGGACTTCCGAGCCTCCTGCCACGGCGATTCGTCCACCGGTATCGATCGTCAGCCGGCCGAGACCGGCCGATTTGGCGAAATCGGAATGCAGGGCCAGGGTATCGCCGCCGGCAGGCGGATTTCCGAACACGACCGCCTGGGTCGCATCCGGCGTATTGCCCAAATCCAGTTGCAGGCCACCGCCGCGGGGGGCCTTGCCGGATTCCCGCTGATGCAGTCCGGCCGAGGCATGGCCGTCGAGGGAGCCGATTCCATTCAATTCGCCGGCCTGGATGTGCAGGCTGCCGGCGTCCTGGCCTTCCCGGTAGCCGGCCTCGAACCGGCCGCGGTTGACCATTCCGGCCACGTCCCAGCTTTCCCGCACGCCCCAATGACGATCGGTGCGACTGACCTGGCCGACGATGCCGTCGTAGACCGTGTCCGGGTCGGCGTCGCCGATGTCGACGATGCGGCGGTCCTGGATCAGCTGGGTCGTGTCGACGTAGCCCGGCCGGTACAGCAGCGAGCCTCCCGAGAAGTCGAAGGCTGCAGCCTTGTGGACGATCACCCGGCCCTCCGAGATCAAGTCCAGCATTCCGCCTTGGGTGCTGCGTTCGGCGACGGTGCGGCCGATGCGCTCCAGCGCCCCGGAGATGTCCGCCATTCCCGTGCCCTTGCGCACGTCGACCTTCACCGTGGCGCCATCCAGCACGCCCCCTTTTTGCAGCGGAGCATCCCGCAATTCGTGGCTGCGCAACTCCACCGACACCACGTTGCGCGACATCGGCAGGGACACGTCCTTGATGCCGGACACGTCGATGCGGGCGCTGGCATCCAGTTCGATGCGGCTGGCGTTCCTAGCGGCGGCGGTGCCGGGTGCGTCGGGGCGCTCGGTGGCGGTGAGGCTGACCTGGCCGGACTTGGCCTTGATCAGCGCGTTTTCCGCCAGATGGATGCGGTGGCCGACGACCTCGATCCGCGAGGCCTGCTGGGTCTGGGCATCCACCGCCGTGCTGCGGTCGGCGGTATCCGGCGTCGCCGCGGTGACGCTGTCCTTGCCCAGGGTCACCGTGGCTTCGCTGCCGTCGCCCCGCAGCGTGCTGTTGGCCTCCAGTACCCAATGGTCGCTGTCGCGCCGGGCGGCGCCAGCCTCGCGGGCCAGCAGCCGGATGGAGCCATTGGCTTTCACCGCGGTCTTCGCAGATACCCGGCCCTGCTGGGCCACGGCGAAGCCCACCAGGGTCACGTTGCCGCGATCCGCCGCGATCTTGCCGAAGTTGGCGACGCCGCCGCCTTTCCCCACTTCCACCAGCAGCCCGCGCATGCCGGGGTCGTCGCTGACCTCCTGCAAGTAGACCTTGTCGGAGGCGCCGGCCAAGATCACCTGGCCGTCGGTCGCCACCACGCTGCCGCGGTTTTCCACCACCGGCGCCGCCAGGATGATGCGCCCGCCCGGTGCGGCCTTGAGCCGGGCGCCTCGCTCCACCGAAACGGCGGCGGGTTTGCCTTGCCCATCCACCCCGGTTCCCTGCAGGGCGGCGCGGCCGTCCTGGTCGACGACCTTGGTGATGCCGCGGTTGAAGCTGTCGTCGCTGATCGCCAGGCTGCTGGCCACCAGGCTGTTGACGTCCACCTGGGCACCCTTGCCGAACACGAAGCCGTTCTGGTTGATCAGATACACCTGGCCATTGGCCTGCAGCTTGCCCTGGATCAGGCTGGGATCGTTCTGGTAGATGCGGTTGAGGGCGACGGCGGCGGCTCCCGGCTGGTCGAAACGCACCGTCTTGTCCTTGCCGATGTTGAACTGCTGCCAATTGAGGATGGCCTTGGCGGTGGTCTGCTTGATTGCCAGGGTATGGGCGTCGGGCTTGGCCACGCTGGCCTTGCCGAGGGTGGCGAAGGTCTGGTCCGGGAACGGCACCGGCAGGTCGTCCGCCGCCGCCTGGACGCCCCATAGCGCCAGGGAACCGGAAAGGATGAGGCGGATGGCCATGGCGAGCCGTACCTCGTTGGCGCTGGACGTCCGGGGCCGGTCAATACTCATAGGCCACCCGAAAATCCACCCGCTGCTCGCCGACCCGCACGATCTCGGTGGGGGAAAAAGGATAGGCCCAGTAGAATTCGCCGTGCAGCTTCTGGTGCAGCCCCAGCTTCAGCCCGGCCCCCATGCTCCACAGCTGGTAGCGGCCGGGATTGCCCGGCAGGGCCTGGTGCAGCCGCAGATAGGCCGCATCGCTGAACAGCAGCGGGCGCAGGCCACCCTCGCCCCATCCCGACCGCTCAGCCAGGTCGGGACCCAGCAACTCCACACTGGCCAGGCCGCCGTCGTCGCCCAGCCGCTCGCTCTGGTGATAGCCGCGCACGGTCTGCATGCCGCCGGCACTCAACTGCTCGTTGGAAACCAGGGGACTGTCGGTGATCTGTCCGGACAGCCGAATCACGCCGCGAAAATCTCCCGGCAACACCTGCGTGTGCTCCAGTTTTCCGGCGGCATAGAAGTAGTCGGCGCGTGCGCCGTAGCGCTTGGCGGCGAACTGGTCCTGACTGCCGAACAGATCGCGCACAGCCAGGTTCAGCTCGACGCCGAACTCGCTGGTCGAGCCGTCGCTCCAGGCCCTGACTCCGTCGTAGCCGGCCAGGAAAGGCAGATAGGTGATGGGGGAGGATTGGGCCGCAGTACCGCCCAACAGTACCGATTGGCCGAAATGCTTGTAGTCCCAGCCCAGGGTCAGGCTGTGCTGCCAGCCTGGCTCGGCCGGCAAGGGGTGAATCAGCCGCAGGCCGAAGATTTCCCCGTTGCCGATGACGGTCAGATCGCCCACGGTGGCGACCGGCACCTTGCTGCTGGAGTTCAAGCCGACGCCGTAGAAGGCGAGCCGGCTGTCCCAAGCCTCCACCGGCATCACATAGGTACCCGCCCAGACTTCCACGTTGTCCGTGTGTTCCGGCGCGAGTTGGTATTGCAGCGAGGCGCTGTGGAAGCGCTGCCACAAATTGTCGTAGCGCAGCATGGCGGACAGCCGCAGCAATCCGGTGTTGACGCTGTTGCGGGTGGTGAGTTCGACGCTGCCATGGAGCGGCAGCCGGTCGTCGACTTTCAGTTCCACTTCCACCGCGCCCGGCGTCTGGCCGGCCCGGATGACCGGGGTGATCCTGCGGTCGCCGCTCTGCTCCGCCAACTCGGCAAGCTGGGTCTGGGTCTGCTGCAAGTTCAGCGGCTTGCCATCCGCCAGCGCCGGCAGCTTTTCCCGGATGCGCCCCAGGGAAAAGTACCGGGAACCGGAGATCTTGACCCGCTCGATCTTGCCCTCGGTCACCGCCAGGACCACAACGCCGCCCTGCACGTCCTGCTCCGGGATGTCCACCAGCGCCGCGTCGTAGCGGGCCTCCTGATAGAGTTTCTCCACAGCCTGGCGGGCATGCTCCACGTCGTCGATGCTGCGGCCGGGCCCCAGGAAGGGATAGACCGCCCGCTCCACGGCCTGGCGGTCCAGCACCGTGCTGCCCCGGACCCGGAATTCCCACACGTTGAAGCGCTGCGGCTCCCCGTCCGCCGCCGCCGGCCCGGAGGCCAGCACCAGACAGAGCGCCGCGCCGGCATAGGACGCCGGGTGTTGGTCGCGGGCTGAAGCCCCCTCCCCCAAGGTCCGACTCGAGCGTGTGCGGCTGGAAGCCAGCATGTCAGGGCATCTGCACGTTGACTCCATCCTGGGTATCGCACACCGGCTGCACCAGCGGATTGGCCTTCACGCAAACCTGCAGGACCCCGTTTGCCGTCGCCTGTTTCCGGGACGGCTTCCAGCTGAAGGTGCCTACAGTGCTGCGCACTTTCTTCAGCGGCTTGAAGCGGACCCCGTCCTTGGCGAAGGAGACGGTCACCGCCTGCTTGTCGCCAATCTCGGCGGTGGTCCAGGTGATGGACTGGCTGGCGCCAACGGTCCAGCTGGCGGGGGTGGTCAGGGTGATCGCGGCACCGGGCACCTGATCGGCGACGGTAATCTCCTGGCTGTCACAAATCTCGGCAGCCGTTGCCTTCGGTTTGACGCATACCTGCAGGCTTGCCGCTCCGACGTGCTTCCTCTTCGGTGCCCAGTCGAATTGACCGGCTTTGAGTGTCGCCGACTTGACCGGTTTGTAGGTCGAACCATCGAGGGAGTAGCGGATGGCGACCCTGCGGGTCTGACCGATCGCGCCGCTGGTCCAGGTCAGCGCCTGCTTCTGGCCCAGCACCCAGCTGGCAGGTGCCGTCAGCTCCAGAGAAGGACCATTGACGGTGACGCTGACGTCGGCCGTATCGGTGGCGCCCTCGTTGTCGGTCACCTTCAGCTGGAAACCGAGAGTAGTCCTGGAAGCGACGTCGGGGGCGGTGAAGCCGGCGGTTGCCGCGGTGGGAGTGGTCAGTTCGACGCTCGGTCCCGCGGTCTGCGTCCAGCTGTAGCTCGCTATGGTGCCGTCGGTGTCGCTGCCGGAACCCACCAGGGATACCGTGGCACCCGGATCGATCGCTGCGGGGTCGGCGTGCGCCGAGGCGCTCGGAGCGGCATTGTGGTGGACGGTGAGACTCACGCCGGCGGGGTCGCTGGCCAGGCCGCTGTTGTCGGTGACCACCAGCTGGAAATGCAGGACCACGTCGCCGGCGTCGGCGGCGGGTGCAGTGAACCCGGCCGTCGCCGTGGTGGCGCCGGTCAGGGTAACCCGAGTTGCGTCGCCGGCGAGTTGGGTCCACTGGTAGGAAGCTACGGTGCCGTCGCTGTCGGAACTGCCGCTGCCGTCGAGCGTTACTGCGCTGCCTTCCGGGACCGTACGGTTGCCGCCGGCGATGGCCGCCACCGGCTTGGCGCAGCTGGCCTGAACGGTCGACGAGGCATAGCTCAACTGGCCCGCGTCAGACAGGGTCCAGCTGCCCTGCTTGGTGACCGTGCCGTCGGCCGCCGCGCCGGTGGGATTGGTGACGTAATAGAAGTCCAGCGCCTGGTCCGGACGGCCAGCGGTGCTGCCGCCCACCGTTCCGCCCAGGTTGGCGCCCCAATCCGCACCGTCGAAATAACCCGGCTTGTCCGAAGTGAAGGCCTCCGACAGATTCTCTGTGCCGTTACTGCCGTCGTAAGGGGCCGGATTGAGGTCGAAGGCGTAGACCTGCATCTTCTGCCGTACCGCGTCGATGCTCACGAAGCTCGGCCTGAAGATGCCGGCGCCGTCGCGCGAGGTCAGCAGATAGCCCCACTGGGCGAGGTTGCTCCGGTCGGGCTTCAGTCCGTAGAAGCCAGCCACGTTGTAGATCAAGCCGGTCTTCCCCAGAAAACTCGCATAGTTGGAATCGTCGGCCAGGTTGAACCCGCAGACCGGGCTGGTGCGAAAGCTAGTGAGGCTGACGCCCAGATCCTTGTAATAGGACTTGGGAGCCGGCGTGGCGGCGTCGGCGTCCGGGTCGAGAACGGAAATGAACAGTTCGGACGGCTCGTTCTTGGTACCGTCGTTGATGACGGCCGAGGCTTGGTTGCCGCCAGCGATAAAAGCGGCGCTCAGGAGTAATCGGAATCGGTTTTTCATGGGCTTTTCCCAGCGAATGGCACAACGAACGCGACATGAGTCCTCTGCTTCTGCCAGAAGGCATGGGCTCACAGCTTGGGCTTGGTTCCCTCATCCGCCTGCGGTATTCGGCAGTTGTCGACGGTCTGGCCGGCCGGCGCGTGGGTGTAAGGCGAAACCGGCTTGGCGGCGTCGAAGGGGGTCACCGGATAGCCGGCGGCGCTGGGCTGGGAAGCGACGGCGATGAAGGATCCATTGCCCCAGGGCTGGGCGATGGCGGCGTTGAGCGTGCCGAACAGGTCCGGCTTGGTGGCTTCCGCGTAGATCTTCTCGATCACAGTCAGCAGATCCCCGCTGGGCTTGGGGTCGTCGCCGCTGGGATCGCGCCATACATAGGCGGCCTCGGAGAAATAGGTGTAATGGCCGGCGGCGACTTCCTCCAGGGAAGGCGCAGAACCGTCGATCTTCACGTAGCGGTAGTGGTAGGGGTAGGCGCCGCTCTTGGGCACGTTGCGTTCGGTGGTGAGCATGCCTACCGCCCAGGCCTTGGCAGCGGCGGCATTGTTGTTACCCGCATTGGTTCCCTGATCGAAATCGTCGAGGCAGATCTCTTCCGCGGTGACCTGGGTCGGCGTGACCACGACCGGGCCATCCACCGGGTTGCTCACCTCCACCGGCACCGTTCCGGAACCGGAGCAGGGGGTGTTGAGGAAATAGGCGTTGATCGCCGCCTGGGTACTGGCGCCCTTGTTGCGCCGGCAGATGTGGACCAGCTCGCTGGTGGGCTTGGCGGTCGCCAAGTCATGGAGGCTCGTGGTTGTGCCGCCGCTTTCCACGACCACATCGCTCCATTTTCCGACCCGGCCGGCGAAGATGCTGGACAGCAGCGAAGAGCTGAGGGAGGGCATGCAGGCGGTGGTTTCATCGCCCACGGTGCAGGTGGTGGGCAGGGCGCCACTGGCGATCTGGGCCTCCTGCAGGGTGTTGCGCAACCCCAGGGTGACGGGAGTGTTCTGCACCACGCCGCCGGCATTCTTGACCACCAGGGTATTGGCGATCTGGCTGACGGTGGGCTGATTGAAGTTGGTGCTGTCGATCTTGGTGTTGTAGTTCACGCCCCGGAAGATGAAGGGATCGATGTCGGAGACGCCCATGTCGGGAGTGTACTGGACCACCGCTCCGGTCTGGGCGTCGTCGCAGGTCCACTTGCCCTGGGCAGTGGCGGTGGACGCGCTGGACTTGCTGCAGAAGGAGCCCACCGTCATGAAGTTGATCGGCTTGGTCGGCTCCAGCAGCGGGTAGATGCCGGTGATGGTGCCGCTGCGGTTGCGCTTGAGGATCAGCAGGTTGGGATCGGTTTGGGTGAGCGCGGTGGTGGTGAACTTGGTGGAATCCAGGGTGCAGGAGAAGGCCTTCCAGAAGGTGCCGGTGCCGCTGGTGTCCTGGTACTGGTCCAGGGTGGTGTTGCCCGATCCGTCCTTCTTGCAGGCTTGCAGCAGCAGCTTCACCAGGTTGTTGTCCTGGATGGTGGAGCCGGCGATCTTCAGGGTGAGGGCCGGATTGGCATCGGGCGGAAGCGCCTGGCTCGCCGGACCGTAGCTCAATGACAAGACGGCCGCTGCGGCCGCGTAGCGCATAGGACTCATGGACGGTCTCCCGAGAAGTCAAAGGGCAGGCGGCGCCTGCCATGAAAGGGACCGATCTTCTCTGCACCGAGGTGATGGCAAGAAGGCCGGCATGCGACATATCCTACGAGACACATCAAAAAAATCGCAAATGCAATTTTTGAAACAGTTTCCTTCGTGAATTTACATATCGTGATGTCTTGAAAGATATATCGCATGATGTTCAAATCTCCTCCGGGTGGACCGGTAGCGGAACGGAAGCCGACGGGATCGGCCGCTCCATCCGACCACGCCCGCCGCTACCGCCGCTGTCCGGCTCGGCACCGATCATCGATCAACGAGAGGCATCCATGCACCGATATCAGTCCGCTCTGTTACGAACCGCCGTCGCTCTCGCCCTCGGCTTGGCGAGCCTGGACGCTGCCCAGGCCGAAAGCTGCAAGGGCGCCACGCCGGCTTCCTTCAAGCTCAATGGCGACGTCAAGCACAAGGCGACCTACGCCCTGGCCGACCTGCAGAATTTCAAACTCGATCCCGCCACCCCCTATACACCGACGGTCCTCACCGTCAGCTTCAACACCAGCACGGGTCCCGTGACCGCCACCTATACCGGCATTCCGCTGATGGACCTCATCACCGTGGCGGACCCGAAACTCAACCCGAAGCAAAAGAACGACATCCTGCGTAAATACGTGATCGCCCACGCCAGCGACTGTTACGAGGCGGTGGTCGCCCTCGGCGAGGTCCTGCCGCGGTTCGAGAACAAGCAGGTACTGGTGGCCTATGCGGACGGCGACGGCAACCCGCTGCCGGACAGCGAGGGCATGGCCCACCTCATCGTGCCGGGAGACGCCGCCGGCGGGCGGTCGGTGTTCCACCTGTCGCGCCTCACCGTGCGCACGGCGCCGAAGAAATAGCCGCAGGAAAGCCGGCGGTCTTTCTCGATCGATCGCCGGCTCCGCCCGCTTCGGCTCTCCCGATTACTCAACCGCTGGAGTGAGTTCTCGTGTCCATGTCTGCCCCCTTGCCTGATCCACGCGCAATCGCAAAATCTTCGCCCTTGTTCTTGGCACTGTGGACTGCTTCGGCGGCCGCATCCCCTGCGGATACCAAGCCGATCGCCAACGCCGACGGCAAGGTCCAGACCTACAGCACCGCCGGAACCGTCAAGCGCAGCAACGCGTTCTTCAAGGATCTCGGCAGCAACGGCCGCAGCTGCGCCAGTTGCCACCAACCGGGCGATGGCTGGAGCGTCACCCCGGCCTCGATTCAAAAGCGGTTTAAGAAGACTGCCGGAACCGATCCCATCTTCCGCACCAATGACGGCTCCAACTCGCCCGAGGCGGCGGTCGGCAGCCTGGATGAGAGAGCCATCGCTTACCGGCTGTTGCTGAAGGCAGGGGTGTTTCGGGTCGGGCTGACGATTCCCGCAGGTGCCGAATTCGAACTGCTGGAAGCCGACGATCCCTACGGTTTCGTGTCGGCGGGTACCGCAACGCCGGAACTGTCCCTGTTCCGCCGGCCGCTGCCCGCCGCAAACCTGAAGTTCGCCAGTGCCGTAATGTGGGACGGACGCGAGAGCGAGGCTGGCGGAACCATCGCCGAACATCTGGCGAGACAGGCCACAGCGGCCACCACCGGCCATGCCCAGGGCAATTCTTTGGCGGAGGATCAGCGCCATGCCATCGTCGATTTCGAGACCGGCTTGTTCACCACCCAAGTGTTCGACCGCTCGGCCAAATCCCTGACGACCTCGAAGGTGCCGGGGAGCCCCCGCAAACTCGCCAAGCGGGCGTTCGTGATCGGGGAAAATGCGCCCTATCAGGAAGGCACCGCCAATCCGGGCTTCGATCCCCGGGTGTTCCAGCTGTTCGACGCCTGGATCGGCCGGGGCGACCCGTCCGGAAAGGACCCAAAGGCCGCCATCGCCCGCGGCCAGGAGATCTTCAACACCCGGACCTTCACCATCAAGGGCGTGGCCGGGCTCAACGACGACCCCCGTTTCGGCAGCCCACCAACCCTGACCGCAACCTGCAGCACCTGTCACAACACGCGGGAAGTCGGCTCCTCCTCACTGCCGCTCTACTTCAACACCGGCGTCAGCGACGGCGCGCGCCGTACCCGCGACGTTCCGCTGTACACACTGCGCAAAAAGGCCACCGGCGAAACCTTGACCACCACCGATCCCGGCCGGGCCATGATCACCGGATTTTGGAAGGATGTCGGCCGCTTCAAGGTGCCCACCTTGCGCGGATTGGCCGCGCGCCCACCGTACTTCCACAACGGGCAGGCCACCACCCTGGGCGATGTGGTCGGCTTCTACAACGGCCGCTTCGGCTTGGATCTCAACAATCGGGAGTGGCGGGATTTGATCGCCTTCCTGGCGGCGCTGTGAGGACGCGAGCGGGTTGCCTGACGGTCGTGATCCGTTCGCCCTGGGAGTATCGGTAACCCCGACGCGCCACAGCTGTTTCGTTCGAGGACAGGCAGGATTTGCCGGGGCATCGGTCAGGCCGAATCACCATTCACTCGGCAGCGGAACTCTCTGTGACCCGTCAAATAGTCTGCGTCTGAGGGGGGGAGGGGAAAAGAGAGGCATTGTGAGGAAAACAGTAGAAATGGCGCGCACTTAACGACGAGGAGGAAAATCGCGCGGAGAACTCGTGCGTCGCTTAGATTTGGGAGAAGCAGGCGTCTTGCGTCGTTAAAAATGCGTCGAAACAGGCGCTTTAGAAGGGCATCGGAAGGGGTTCGGGGACGGCTCGTGGGTGGCCGGTGGCGATGGCGGAGGGGACAGACCCGGCAGTGGGCCGGATTCGACTCCTTATATAGGGACTCATCTCTTGGGCTTGTTGCCCTCATCATCAGGCGCATCGCCTGGGTCTTTTCGTCTGTGAATGGCATCTCGATGCCCTTTGGTAAATAGGTCAATCACCTCCTGCCTGGGATTTTCTGGCCTGGCCTTTACGAACCATTCGTACAGCTTCAGTATGAACTGAGCCTTGCCTTCCGGTGGCTGCATCAGGCCAGCCTCGTCGAGACCCATCTCGACACCCTCGATGATCTGCCGCATAAGATCAGCTTCAAAGCTAGGCGATTCTTGGTTTTTTTTGTCGGCATTATTCACATTGACGGCTGCGGCAGCCGCGTCTATGCGCTTCCCGTCCCATTCCTGTTTCGTCTTCTCCTCTCTCTCGAACCTGGCGAAGTCTTCCGCCATTTTTCCCAATCTGCGGATGTCCTCTATGCTGATGTCCCCGATCTCGTCCCTAAGCTCGTGGGTGATGGCCTCGTTGTCGATCCGGTTGCGCCCAGGACCAAATGCTTTCGCATTCCACGCCCGCACGAAGCCAGAAAGCGCCAGCGATAGATCGGAACTTCCCTCGGGACCGAACTTGTAGTCCTTGAAAATCCGAAGAAGCGTAACTTGAGCGTCGGACAGTCTTGTTGGCTGTGGCGCCGGCCGCTTTTTGGTTCCGATGTCTTCAACCAGCCAGTCCAGGCTCACACCAGCCCCGCGGGCGATAGCCGCCAGGGGCTCAAGCGTAGGGGAGCTGGTGCCATTGATGTACCGGTAAAGCTGAGACTCTGAAATTCCAGCCATACGCGCAAGCTCGCCGACGCCACCAACTTCCTTCGCAGCCTCAGAAATGCGAGTTCCGATTCTGTTCCGTTGAATCGGAACTGCAGTTCCGATTCTATTTGTCGGTTCCGATTCTTTCTTCTTCATAAAAATCATCAAGTTATTGCGTGAAGTGTCGTATGTGCGAAAAATCGCTTGCGAACTCGCGCATGTGCGTCTAGCATGTTGCGCATATTCTCTAAGCTAGCGGATATGCAAATGCAAAGACCAAAAAAGCCGTCCTCGCCGGGGCTCGACCTCTACAACCAGGTCCGCGCCGCCTTCATTTTGCAGGGGACAACGCTTAACGCATGGTGCTTGAGCAATGGAATTATGCGCCAAAACGCGCAACAGGCACTAACTGGGTCATGGAACGGCCCGAAGGGCCGCGAGCTGCGAGAGAAAATGCTCAAAGCTGCGAACATGCAGTAGGACGCAGTCATGAACGAATGGCTGACGGCGAAAGAGGTCGCACATCTGTCAGGGATGCCTAGCACAGAAAGAGGCGTCCATAAGATGGCGACGCGGGAGGAGTGGGTTAAGCGGACTAAAGAGTCTGGGAAGGGCTGGGAATACCACATCTCCAACCTTTCGCCGAAGCTCCAGGCCTACGTCCTCAAGCAGCAAAGCCAGAAAGCCATTCAAGAAGCCGGCGAAGCCGGCACCGCCATCGCCACCCAGATAACCCTGGACCAGAACCTGCAAAGAGCGCAGCAGGAAATCGCAAGAGAACAGGGGGTAAAGGATTATTACGCGCTTACCGGAAACGCCAGAACCAGGGCCGATGCCAAGCTCGACATACTCGAAGCACTTGAAAACTTCCGGAAGAAAACCGGCAAGAAAGGCAAGGCTTCGATTATCGAATTCACAGCTCTTTATAACTCCAGGCAAATCAGTATCGAGTCCTGGGTTACCAGCCTTATTACCAGTTTCGATATTTCGACGCTCAGACGCTGGGAAAAGCGGCTGGAAGAGGAAGGCGGCGGCGCGCTGGGTGGAAAATACGGCCATCGGACGGGCTCCGGAATCATCGACACTCAGCCTGAAGTGGGCAATTTCATCGTCAAGCTGCTTACGGACAACCCGCATGTCAGCTGCGCGGTGATTCAAGCCGCCGTGGTCGCCAGGTATTCCGACAGCACCACATTCAGAGTACCGCAGAAGCGCGCCACCGAACGCTGGGTGGGCTCATGGAAGACGGACAACGCCGAACTCTACGAGGCGCTGAAAAATCCGGATGCCTGGAAGGGCAAGTACATGGTGGCGTTCGGCAAGGCGGCGGCCAACGTCGAGCGACCCAACCAGCTGTGGGAGATCGACTCCTCGCCGGCGGACGTGCTGCTGAAGGACGGCCGCTACAACCTCGTCGGCGTCATCGACGTCTACACCCGTCGCGCCAAGCTGTTGGTTTCAAGGACATCCAAGGCCACGGCCGTTGCTCTGGCGGTGCGCTCGGCCATCCTCGACTGGGGATGGGTGGAGTCGATCAAGACCGACAACGGCAAGGACTACACCTCCGCCCATTTCACCCGCGTACTGCGGGTTATGGGCATCGAGCAGCACTTGTGCAAGCCGTTCCACCCCTGGGAAAAGCCGCACATCGAGCGGTTCTTCCGCAGCTTCAGTCACGGCATGTTCGAACTGATCCCCGGATTCGCCGGCCACAACGTCGCCGAGGCCCAGGACCTGCGGGCGCAAAACGCCTTCGCCGACCGGCTGATGAAGAAGGACGAAGTGCTGGTCAACGACCGGATCAGCGCCGAGCAGTTGCAGGAGTTCTGCGACCGGTGGTGCGAAAACGTCTACCACCACAAGGACCACGGTGGCCTCGACGGCCACACCCCCTTGCAGATGGTCCACCTGTGGGACAAGCCGATCCGCAAGGTCCCCGAGGATCGTGTCCATGACCTGGACTTACTGCTGGCGGAAGCCTCCGAAGGCGGTTACCGCACGGTCACCAAGAGCGGCATCCGCATCGACAACCACAGCTACATCGCCCCCGAACTGAGTGCCTACGTCGGCCAGCGGGTGCTGCCGCTGCACGATCCGCGCGACCTGGGGCGCTACATGATCTGGGCGGAAAGCGGCGGCAAGCAGCACTTCGTCTGCGTCGCCGAATGCCCGGAACTGCTGGGCATCGACCGGCAGGAAATCGCCAAGAAGGCCAAGGACATGCAGCGAACCCGCATCCAGGACCTGAAGCGCGAGCTGAAGAAGGGCAAGAAGGTCAACACCGCGGAAGTGCTGGACGCCATGCTCAGCGCCAAGAAAGACGAGAACGCCACCGTGGTGGCCGGCCCCTGGCAGAAAGAGGAATTCAGCCCCGCCTTCCTGGATGCCGCCGCTGAGGCCCGCAAATCCATGGAACTGCGCACCCTGGAAGACTTCAGCCAGGAGGAACTCATCGATCTGCAGCAGAAGGTGCGGGAGCGGGAAGCCGCCAAGGAACGCAACATCGAGCCCGACTTCAACAGCTGCTACGAACGGCAGTTCTGGCTGTGGGAGAAGGCCATCAACGAACAGCCTTTAAACGGGGAGCAGTTGGATGCGATGGAGCGCTATCGCAGGGAGGAACCAAGGTCCTGGCGTAGCCTGGACGACCTGCTGATGGAGCGGTGGGGAGACCGGTATCTTCAGGCCAGAAAACGTGTAGCAGGAATCTGATCAATAGCGCTAGAGGTAGCTATGACAAACGAGGACACCAAAGAGTTTAGCGAGGAAGGGCTCTCCATCATTTATGAGGGGGAAAGCGTTCAGACCGTATCGGTTGAAGTAGGTGCGGAATCGGAATTCGTGATGCTGAGTTTGAGGGAGATGTTTCCCAACGGCAGTAGAAGATTTCAACACGCAGCCATGGGACCAAGGCAGGCACAAGAACTCGCGAGGATTCTGATGAATTCGGCGAAAGTCGCCGAAAGGAACAAGGGAAATCAAGGCGAGTAGCCGCCTGAGATAACCAAAAGAAAACCCCGGTGTCGTCGCCAAACAACCACCGGGGTTCCTGAAAAAGTGGAGAAATCATGAAAGCCAATGTAGCCATTGTCAAGAACATCGTGCGCCTGCAAAGCGCCATCGACTCGGTCATGCACCGGGACGTGGGTGTGGAAGGGCTTTGCGTCGTCTACGGCGCCACCGGCGCCGGCAAAACGACCGCCATCACCTGGGTGATGAACCGGCTCGAATTGCCGGACAACGCCGATCCGATCTACGTGGAAGCCTCCCCGGCCTGGTCCCTGAACTCCATGCTGGCCGACATCTGCCGGGCTTGCGGGGTCGACCCGAAGGGCCGGGCGTCGGATATCGCGGCAGTCATCACCCAGGAAATGGGCAGCAAGCAGCGACCGCTATTCGTGGACGAGGTGGACCACATGTTCCTGCCCGGACAGCAGACCACCCTGCGCATGATCGAGCAGCTGCGGAGCTTGTACGACCGGAGCAGCATCCCCGTGATCATGATCGGCATGGACAAGATCGATCACAAGCTGAAGATGCGCGAACAGCTCGCCCGCAGGGTGTTCCAGTGGGTCGAGTTCAAGGACCTGGACCAGGAGGACATCCGCATCACCGCGGACACCATTTGCGAGATCCCCGTTGCGGACGACTTTCTGGCCCATCTGGTCGGCCAAACCCAGGGCCGCATGGGGCGGATCATCCTCGGCCTGGCCCAGGCCGAGCGGCGCGCCAAGGCCAACCGCTGGGATGAAATCAACATGGACCGTTGGGGGAAGGCGCCGCTGAACGTGGGGCGGTGATATGGCCGGAGTCCCAGGGATGCATCAACGGCGACGCAATGCTGACGATCAGCGCCGCAAGGCTTGGCTGGCGATGCGCACCCACAAGCGGTTCACCAGCCGGGATATCGAGTCCACCGCAGGGATCACGTTCGAGAACCTGAAGAAGTACCTGAAGGCCTTGCGCCGGTCCGGCTATTTGATGCTGGAGCGGCCCAGGCAGTCCGGTAAAACCATGGGCCATGCGATATGGCGGTTGGTTCGCTGCACCGGCCCGTTAAATCCGCTTCCGCGGTGGGACGGGACAGGAGTCTGGGACCAGAACGAACAAAAACTGTACCCCTATGGGGAGGAGGGAAGCGATGAGCGACGACTGGCTCGACGCACTGCGGAGAGCCTGTAACGAAAGCACCCAGGCGGCGGTGGCACGCCGCCTGGGGCTATCACCGGCAACCGTGAGCCAGGTGCTGAAAGGCGTCTATAACGCGGATTTGACGGCGGTTGAGCAGCGCGTTCGCGGCGCGCTGATGCATGAAACGGTGGCCTGTCCGGTACTGGGCGAGATCAAGAAAGACAAGTGTCTCGACCACCAGGCCCGGCCGCAACGTTTCTGTGCCGTCAACCCGTTGTACATGCGCCTTTCTCGCACCTGTCCGGATTGCCCTTTTTCCAAGAACCGAACGAAAGGATAACGAAATGAGTATTAAACGACAAATTGCTAACAGGCAACCCCAATCGTCAGCCGTTTTGGCCAGAGATGTTCCGTTTTCGGACCGACTTCGGACCTTAATGGTAGGGCGCAGTATACGCCAGCTGGCGGCATCTGCTGGCCTCTCGCAAACCGGAGTGCGCGCATATTTGACCGGCACCAGTGAGCCTGGACTTAGCGCGTTGGTACAGCTCGCCAATGTGCTAGGGGTATCAGTCCAGTGGCTTGCTACCGGTGAAGAGTTTGACGATGGCTCGACGGCAATTGGATACTTGATTAGCAAGTTACTTCAGCTGCACGCAGCCACTGCTCTGGACGTGGCCCGACGGAAGCGGCGGCGATGATGAGGCGCATAGGAAGAGTCTCCAGGTGAAAACGGCGGTTGAAACGATAGGCG
>Ga0233425_10004344_pt1 | contig 23949 bp, 25 predicted proteins | sample Watercolumn_Towu_2_FD_181712 | JGI IMG/M metagenome (GOLD analysis project Ga0233425, IMG submission 181712) | Freshwater microbial communities from Lake Towuti, South Sulawesi, Indonesia - Watercolumn_Towuti2014_140_MG | ecosystem: Environmental > Aquatic > Freshwater > Lake | place... | reverse complement strand
GCACGCCGCAACCAGTGCGGCGGCGAGGAATAAACCCGGTGAGCGCAGTGCCGACATCTTTTCCTCCATTCAGGGGGGACAGGTTACGCCGACACTTTGGCATCCACAATATGCTGATAGATATAGTCTATTTGGCTTGCTTGTAGGGGGATGATTAGCTCTTGGCATGTTCGGCCCATTGCATGTCTAGAGCCTGCAGGCGGCTGCACAGGGTCGAGCGGGGAAGACCCAACAACCGGGCTGCTTGAGAAATATTGCCCCGGGCTCGCTTGAGCGCGATCGAGATGTAGTGTTGTTCCTGTTGATACAGGATGGAGGGCAGGCTGAACCCTTCTGGCAGTGGAAAAGTGGCCTGGGGGAGGCTGCCAGGTTCAAGGAGTTCGCCTTCGAGTTCTGCCAGATCAACGGTTTGGCCGTGGAAGCGGCATAGCAGGCGGATTACCAGGTTGCGGAGTTCGCGGACATTGCCGGGAAAACCGTAGTCTGTCCATCTCAGTTGGGTTTTCCCACGGAGATGGAATTCAGCGACTTGCATCTGCGCGGCATGTATCTGGCGGAAATATTGCATCAGCAGGAGCTTGTCGTCGCCAAGCTCGCGCAGGGGCGGCGCCCGCAAAGTGAGAGTTGCCAGTCGGTGATAGAGGTCGATGCGAAACAGCCCCTGGCTGGCGTCGTGTCGCAGATTGCGATTGGTCGAGGCGAGGATGCGTGCCTGGCAACGCCGGAGCCGGGTCTCCCCAAGACGGCGGAAACTGCCGTCTTCAAGAACGCGCAGCAGTTTGGGTTGCAACTCCAGAGGGAGTTCGCCGATCTCGTCGAGCAACAAAACACCACCCTGGGCTTCTTCGAACAGCCCGGCCCGACTTTCGTGGGCATCCGTGTAGGCGCCCCGTCCGTGGCCGAACAGGGTGGACTCCAGTAACGGCCCCGGGATGGCCGAGCAATTGACAGTGACCATCGGGCCGAAGCTGCCGGAGGCCTGATGCAGCGCTTGGGCGATGCGTTCCTTGCCGCTGCCCGATTCGCCTTCGATCAGAACGGGATAGTGGTTCCTGCCATAGTTCCGTATCTGCTGTCGCAATGCCTGGATGGGCGCGCTCTGGCCGACGATGCCCAGATCGTCGATCAGGTAGGGCGGCAAGGAGGTGAAGGCCAGTGGCATGATGAACGGAGTGTCGATGGAACGAGAGGCAGCATAGGCGAGGGCTGCAACGGGCTCAATATGACAAAAGCACTAACCGGACAGTTACTTCGGGGCCTCGGGGTTAGCACTTTGCTTGTGGTGCCGGAGGGCGGTGGTTTAGAATCCGCCCCCTGCCATGACGAAGGTGTCGGCACGTGCCCAACCTGGTTGAAATCCGCGATCTCAATTTTGCCTATGACAATCGCGCTGTCCTGAAAGGCATCAACATGACTTTCCCACGAGGCAAAGTGATTGCCATCATGGGGTTGTCGGGGTGCGGCAAGACCACGTTGCTGCGCCACATCGGCGGTGTGCTGAAGCCGACCCAGGGGTACGTCAAGGTGGACGGACAGGTGCTGCACGAGCTCGATCGGGATGGCATGTACGCCATGCGACGCAAGATGGGCATGTTGTTCCAGTTCGGTGCGCTGTTCACCGACATGACGGTGTTCGACAATGTGGCATTTCAGATGCGCGAACACACCGATCTGCCGGAGGACATCATTCGCGATCTGGTGATGATGAAGCTGCACGCGGTCGGTCTGCGCGGCACCCATCACCTGATGCCGACGGAGCTTTCCGGCGGCATGGCGCGGCGCGTGGCCCTGGCACGCACCATTGCGCTCGACCCCATGCTGATCCTGTACGACGAGCCGTTCGCCGGTCTCGACACGATCTCCCTGTCGGTGGTGGGCAACCTGATCCGTGACCTGAATGATGCGCTGGGAGCGACCTCGGTGGTGGTGACGCACGACATCCAGGAATCGCTGAAAATCGTCGATTACGTCTATTTCGTGGCCAATGGCGCTATTATTGCCGAAGGCTCGGCGGACGATATTCGTTCTTCGGACGAGCCCTTTGTGCGGCAATTCGTGCATGGGCAGATCGATGGCCCGATGCCGTTCCACTATCCGGGGGCTGAATACCGCCTGGATTTGATGCAGGTAAACTGAACATGGCGATCTTGAATGCGTTGAGGTTGATAGGCAACCGCACTGTGGGTGCGGTGTGGCGCATCGGCTTTGCCACGCGCTTTTTCGTGATGACACTGCTCTATTCCGGCGCCAGCTTCCGCCGTTTCCACCTGACTATCCGCGAGATGTTCTCGTCCGGCGTGATGTCGCTCATCATCATCCTGGTGGCGGGGTTGTTCGTCGGCATCGTGTTGGGCATGCAGGGCTATGAGACGCTGAAACGCTATGGTTCCGAATCGGCGCTGGGCTCGCTGGTGGCGCTGTCGCTGGTGCGCGAACTGGGGCCGGTGCTGGCCGCGCTGTTGTTCGCCAGCCGCGCCGGTTCGGCGATGACTGCAGAGATCGGCCTGATGAAGGCCACCGAGCAGATTTCGGCGATGGAGATGATGGCGGTGAACCCCATCGCCCGTGTGGTTGCGCCGCGCTTCTGGGCGGGTGTGATCTCGATGCCGCTGTTGGCGGCGATGTTTTCGGCCATGGGCGTGATCGGCGGCTACGAGGTAGGCGTGGTACTGATCGGTGTGGACGAGGGCTCGTTCTGGTCGCAGATGCAGGCGGCGGTGGATTTCAGGCATGACATCTTGAACGGCGTCATCAAGAGCGTGGTGTTCGGTCTGGCCGTGACGGCCATCGCGCTGTTCGAGGGGTATGACGCGCCGCCCACGGCGGAAGGTGTGTCGGGCGCCACAACGCGCACGGTGGTCGAATCGTCCCTGGCGATCTTGCTGTTGGATGTGATTTTGACCGCTTTCATGTTTCAGGGGAATTGAGATGCAACGTACGACTTTGGACTTGTGGGTAGGGACTTTCGTGGTGGCTGGGCTGGCCGCCCTGGCGATGCTGGCGATGAAGGTGGGGAACCTCGGCACATACAACGTGTCGGAGTCATACGAACTGCATGCCTATTTCACCAATGTCGGGGGGTTGAAGCCGCAAGCCTCGATCAAGAGTGCGGGTGTGCTGGTCGGGCGGGTGACCGACATCCGGCTGGATTCTCAGCATGAGTATCAGGCCAGGGTTACGTTCAGTCTGGACAAGCGCTACCAGTTCCCCAAGGATACGGTTCCCAAGATCATGACCTCGGGGCTGCTGGGTGAGCAGTACATCGGCTTGGAGCCGGGCGAGGATGAAGTAATGCTTGCCAACGGTGACGAGATGCGCAAGTCGCAGTCCGCCATGGTGCTGGAGGATCTGATCGGCAGGTTCATGTATAGCAAGGCGTCAAGTGCGGCAGATTAAGGAAAAACAATGAAGAAAATGTGGATGTGGATGTTGGGAGCGGTGCTGGCGGCAGCCAGCGCGGCGGTTCAGGCTGATGTGGCGAAAGCCCCGGATGCGCTGATCGGTGGCGCGGTGCAGGAAGTAATCGACGCCCTGGGCAAAGATAAAGCCCTGCGCGATGGCGACAAACAGAAGGTGCGGGAAATCATCGAGGCCAAAGTAGTGCCGCTGTTCGACTTCACCCGCATGACACAGAAGACGCTGGGCAAGAAAAACTGGAATGCAGCCACGCCGGAGCAACGCACGGCACTGACCCAGGAATACCATCACTTCCTGGTGCGTTTCTATACCGGCGCGTTTTCGTCTTATCAGGATCAGAAAGTCGAGATCAAGCCTCTGAAGCTGGCGGACAGCGACTCCGACGTGACCGTAAAGTCGATCATCACCAAGCCCGGCAACCAACCGGTCACGGTCAGTTACGATCTGTATAAAACCTCGGCAGGCTGGAAGATTTACGACGTGGCCGTGCAGGAGATTGGCCTGATCGACACTTACAAGAAGCAGTTTGCCGAAAAGATCGAGCAGTCTGGCCTGGATGGTCTGATCAAGTGGCTGGCCGACAGTAATCAGGGGGCGCAGGCCAAGAAAGCGAGCGCCAAGTGATCCGCCGCGAAGGCGACCGGCTGCAGGTGTTCGGCAACCTGACTATCCAGACGGCAGCGACCCTGCAGCAGCAAGGTATCCCGGTTGACGTTCCTGCGCTGAGCATGGATCTGTCCGGTGTAGAGGCGGTGGATTCCGCCGCCGTCGCCTTGCTGCTGGGCTGGCAGCGCCAAGCTCAGGCTCAGGGTGTCAGCCTGCATTTCGAGAACCTGCCTGCCAATCTGCTTAGCCTGGCCAAGTTGTACGGCGTGGCGGAGCTGCTCCCGGCCTGAGCATGGTGACCCCGGACAGCATCCGGCAAGACATTGCCGCTGGGCTTGGAACCGTGCACCTGGAGGTTACCGGGGACGGAGCCCATTTCGAGGCCGTCGTGGTGAGCCCGGAGTTTATCGGCAAAAGCCGGGTGGCGCGCCACCAGCGCGTGTTTGCCACCTTGGGGGATCGCATGCGTGACGAGATTCATGCGCTATCGATCAAGGCGCTCACCCCGGAGGAGTGGAAGAACAGTCGCTAGTCACCAGCCGTGGGGTTGTTCCACGGCTGATGACTGTCTACTGAAACCGAACTATGCAAAAACTCGCCCTCATCGGCGGCGCGCCCCTGCACGGCGAAGTCCGCATTTCTGGCGCCAAGAACGCCGCCCTGCCCATCCTCTGTGCCGGTCTGCTTACCGCTGACGACCTGCACCTGACCAATCTTCCCGACCTGCACGACGTCAACACCATGCGCCGTCTGCTGGAGCAGATGGGTGTCAAGGCGACGCTCGGGACGAGCGAGATCACCCTCAACGGCGCAGCCGTGAACAAGCTGGAAGCGCCCTACGACATGGTGAAGACCATGCGCGCCGCCATTCTGGTGCTGGGGCCGCTGGTCGCCCGCTTCGGCGAGGCGCGCGTTTCCCTGCCCGGCGGCTGCGCCATCGGCTCGCGCCCGGTCGATCTGCACATCAAGGGCCTGCAGGCGATGGGGGCGGAGATCCACATCGAGCACGGCTACATCCACGCCACCGCGAAAAGGCTCAAAGGTGCGCGTATCTTCTTCGACATCGTCAGCGTCACTGGCACCGAGAACCTGATGATGGCCGCTGCGCTGGCCGATGGCGTGACTGTGCTGGAGAACGCCGCGCGTGAGCCGGAGATCGTCGATCTGGCCGACTGTCTGCGCACCATGGGCGCGAAGATTACGGGCGACGGTACCGACACCATCACCATCGTCGGCGTCGAGAATCTGCACGGCGCGAGCCACCGCATCCTGCCCGACCGTATCGAGAGCGGCACCTTTCTGGTGGCCGCTGCGGCCACCGGCGGCGACATCACCTTGCGCGACACCCGCGCCGACCTGCTGGAAACAGTGCTGGAGAAACTTGCCGAAGCGGGCGCGGAGATTACCACCGGCGAGGGATTCATTCGCCTGAAAATGAGCGGCCGCCCCAAGGCAGTGAACGTGCGCACCGCGCCGCATCCGGCGTTTCCCACCGACATGCAGGCGCAGTTCATGGCGCTCAACTGTATCGCTGAGGGTAGCGCGATGGTGGTGGAAACCATCTTTGAGAATCGCTTCATGCACGTGCAGGAGCTGATCCGCCTGGGCGCGGACATCGCCATCGAAGGCAACACCTCCATGGTGCGCGGCGTCGCCAAGCTGGAAGGGGCGGACGTGATGGCCACCGATCTGCGCGCCTCCGCCTGTCTGGTGATCGCCGGGCTGGCCGCCGAGGGTGAAACGGTGATCGACCGTATCTACCACCTCGATCGCGGCTACGAGCACATCGAAGCCAAGCTCGGCCAGCTCGGCGCGAACATCCGCCGGCTGAAATAATCCGGTTGCGTTACTGGTTATCCAGGTAGCGCGCCGCCACCCAGCCGTTGATCGTTCCGAACAGCAGGGCTGCCGCTGCGAAGATGGGCAGCAGCCAGGCGATACCGGCATGCGGGATCAGCCAGAGATAGACGACCAGCATCTGGCCGCTGATGTGGGCGAAGGCGGCGAGGATGCTGTGGCTGATCGGTCCGAACAGTCGCTGTGGCAGGTGGCGGGCGAGGGCGAGCACGGCCAGGCTGTACACCGCTCCGGACAGGCTGAGGAAAAAGCCGGGCGCCAGAAAATTTCCGAACAGCAGACTTCCTGCCACCACTCGCAGCAGTGTCACCCAGGCGGCAGCGCGCCAGCCATAGCGGGTCAGCACGATCAGCGTAACGATGTTGGCCAGCCCGGGCTTTACGCCCGGAATAGGGCTGGGGATGGCCGCTTCCAGCACCGATAGGCCGAATGCCGCCGCAGCCATGCGCGCCAGATGATGGTCTTGGGCCGTCGTGTTCAGGGAGAGGGAGCGAAGATTCCCTGCTCTTTCATCACTTCCCCGTTCCCGCAGCCGGTCAGTAGTTGAGGCTGTCATAACGCTTGCTGCGTCCGGCCAGTTCGACGCTGATCTCGTTGGGCAGGCAGAGGGCGATCTCGCCCGCCTGTTTCAGCCAGCCCTGGCGCACACAGTACTGGCGCGGGCTGGGGTCGGATTCGATGCGCACCTGGCGGTCGTGGATGGTGATGATGCTGACGCCCAGCGGGCCGGGCACCTGGAGACGGACATCCGGCGCGAGCGGCAGTTCGCGGAATATCTTGCCGCCGCTACGCACGATGGCGCGGTCAGCCGCCCCTCCGTTCCAGCACAGGGCGGTGAGCCAGGCGCAGAACACCCCACCGCCCAGCAGGGTCAGCCAGTCTCCAGGACGTAAGGCCGACAGTGTGTTCACGCCAGCTCGCGGTGGCGCACCAACACCTGTTGTTCCGGGGCGAAGTGCCGGGCCAGGCGTTCGGTCAGGTAGACCGAACGGTGTTGGCCGCCAGTGCAGCCGACAGCGACGGTGAGGTAACTGCGGTTGTCGTTGACGAAGCTGGGCAGCCAGCGTTCGACGAACGCACGGATGTCGTTGTACATCTGCTGCACGACGGGCAGGGGTTCGAGGAAGTCCACCACCGCTTGGTCGCGACCGGTAAGCGGGCGCAGAAAGGGGTTGTAGTGCGGGTTGGGCAGGCAGCGCACGTCGAACACCATGTCCGCGTCCAGCGGGATGCCGTGCTTGAAGCCGAAGGACTGGAATTGCAGGGTCAGTCGCGCACGGTCGAGCAGGATGAAGGACTTGACCCACTCGCGCAGTGCGTTCGGCGTGAGCTTACTGGTGTCGATGCGGTAACCGATGGCACCGATCTCGGCGAGCATCTCCCGTTCCTGTTGCACGCATTCCGGCAGGGTTAGCCGATCGTTGCTCAGGGGATGGCGGCGGCGGGTCTCCGAGAAACGTTTGACCAGCTCTTCGTTGCTGGCGTCGAGAAACAGCAGCCGGACATCGATGCCCTGGATGCGGAAACGTTCGATCAGCTCGGGCAGCGCATGCACGCTACTACCGCTACGTACGTCGATGGCGACAGCAATCTGATGGTGGCCGGATAGGTGCAGCCTGTCGATCAGGGTGGGCAGCAGTTCGGCGGGGAGGTTATCCACACAGTAGAAGCCGCTGTCTTCCAGCAGCTTGGTGGCGATACTCTTGCCGGAGCCGGACAGGCCGCTGATCAGGAAGAGCTGCATTACATCTCTTCCAGGCCGCCTTCCAGCTCCTGCTGGTGGCGGTTGATGAATTCCTGCATGGCGTCGATACCACGTTCCTGCAACACATAGTTGCGGGCGGCCGCCTCGACCAGCACGGCCAGGTTGCGACCCGCCGTCACCGGGATGCTCACGGTGCTGATCTGCACGCCGAGGATTTCCTGATAGCTGGCGTTGAGCGGCAGGCGTTCCAGTTTGGACAGATCGCCACCGGGTGGGCGGTGCAGGTGGACGATCAGCTTGAGGGATTTTTTCAGCCGCACCGCCGTTTCGCCGAACATGGTGCGGATGTTCAGCACACCCAGCCCGCGCACTTCCAGGAAGTCGCGCAGTAGCGTCGGGCAGCGGCCTTCCAGCGAGTCGGGCGAAGTGCGGTAAAACTCGGTGACGTCGTCGGCGACCAGACTGCTGCCACGGGTGATGAGTTCTAGGCCGAGTTCGCTCTTGCCCACGCCGCTGTCGCCGGTGATCAGCACGCCGATGCCCATCACGTCGAGGAATACGCCGTGGCGGGTGGTGGATTCGGCCAGTGCGGCGACGATGTAGTGCCGCACCAGCCACATCAGGTGCACGCTGTTCTTGGGCGAGTGGAACAGCGGGGTGTGGGTGCGGTCGGCATAGGAGATCAGCGCCTGCGGTATCTCGTCGGTGCCGGCCACGATCAGGCACAGCGCGTCACCCTGTTCCAGTTGGGCGAGGGCGGCGTCCAGGTCGGCGGCGTTTAGACCGTGCAGGTAATCCAGTTCGGTGGAGCTGAAGACCTGCACCCAGTTGGGGTGGATCAGGTTCATGTGGCCGATCAGCCCCTTGTTGGAGGCATTGACCAGCTCGCTGTCGAGCAGCTTGTCGGCGCCGCCTTCACCCGCTACCCAGACCAGGCCGAGACGTTCCTGCTTGTCGCGGAACAGTTGGCGGATGTCGACCGTTGCCATCAGTCGCTTTTCCAGTCGGCGAACAGGCGGTGGAGTTCCGCCGGGTCGTTGCTGGCGTGGAGGCGGTCACGGAATGACTGATCGCAGAACATCTGCGCCAGTTCGCCCAGCAGTTGCAGGTGCAGATCGGTGGCGCGCTCGGGAACCAGCAGGGCGAAGATGAGATCCACGGGCTGGCCATCCGGTGCATCGAACGGGATGGGGTGGCTGGTCTTGACGAAGCAGCCGGTGGCATCGCGCAAACCCTTGATGCGTCCGTGGGGGATGGCGACCCCCTGCCCCAGGCCGGTGGAGCCCAGTCGCTCGCGGGCGAACAGGCTATCGAAAACCTGGCTACGTCCAAGATCGAGGGAATTCTCGAACAGCAGGCCGATGCGCTCGAACACCCGTTTCTTGCTGGAGGATTCCGTATCCAGCATTACGTTTTCGGGGGTGAGCAATTGACTGATCAGGCTCATGCTTCAACCTTCTCTAAAATAAAAGGGCGGTCTGACGACCGCCCGTTGCGCTTAGTCAGCCGCAGCGACCTTGCTGGAGTCGTCGTGACGGCGGGCCGTGTTCTTTTCCTTGTGCTTGAGGATCTGGCGGTCGAGTTTCTCGATCAGTTCATCGATCGCCACATACAGGTTGGCATCTTCGCATTCGACGAAAATGGTCTTGCCACTGATGTGGACGGTGGCCTCGGCCTTCTGTTTTAGCTTGTCCACCGACAAGATGACGTTGATGTCCAGCACGTTGTCGAAATGCTTCTTGATCTTGCCAAGTTTGCTCACCACATGCTCACGAATGGCGGGAGTGACTTCCAGATGGTGTCCGCTGAGGTTGAGGTTCATGGTTGCTCCTTTTTTGTTAGAGGGATTTACGAAGGTTGACCGGGAGTATGTTCATGGCTTCCCGGTACTTTGCTACGGTGCGGCGGGCGATTTGTATGCCCTGCCGTGCCATGATTTCTGTGATGTTGCTGTCCGACAGGGGCTGCCGGGCGTCTTCTTCCTGGATCAGTTGCCGGATCAGGGCGCGGATGGCGGTGGAGGAACAGGCGCCGCCGCTCTCCGTGGCCAGCCCGCTGCCGAAGAAATACTTGAATTCAAAAATGCCGCGTGGCGTTTGCATGAATTTCTGGGTGGTGACGCGCGAGATGGTCGATTCGTGCAGTTCGAGTTCATCGGCGATCTCGCGCAGCACCATCGGGCGCATGCCGATCTCGCCATGCTCGAAGAAGGCGCGCTGCTGGCGGACGATGGCCTGCGCCACACGCAAGATGGTGTCGAAGCGCTGCTGCAGGTTCTTGACGTACCAGCGGGCTTCCTGGAGTTGCTCGGAGAGCTGTAGGGCGCTCTGGCTGTCCCGCCGTTGCAGGATGTTGGCGTACATCTGGTTCACGCGCAGGCGCGGCATGGCTTCCGGATTGAGCCGGGCGCGCCACTGGCGGCGGATGCGCTCGACCACCACGTCGGGGACGACGTAATCGGCGGCCCGTTCGGCATAGCGGGCCGCCGGGCGCGGATTCAGGCGCAGCACCAGCGCCTGGGCATCGCGCAAGTCGGCGTCGTCACAATGCAGCAGCTTCTTCAAGCGGGTGTAGTCATGAGCCGCCAGTAGTTCCAGATGATTTCCCACCAGTTGCAAAGCCATGGCGCGTCCCGCCGTGGCTTCGGGCAGCGCCCGTAATTGGAGAGAGAGGCATTCGGACAGGTCGCGGGCGCCGATTCCTGGCTCGTCCAGATGTTGCAACTGCACCAGCGCAGTTTCCAGGTCATCCAGAGTAACCTCCAGATGTTCTGGCAGCAGTTCCAAAATTTCGGCCAGAGGTTGGGCGAGAAAGCCGTTGTCATCCAGCGCATCGATCAGCAGCTCGACCAGCTTGCGGTCGCGTGCATCGAGCTGGCTTAACGCCAGTTGCCAGACCAGATGTTCGCGCAACGTGGGCGACCGCATGGCGGATTCGGGCGTTGGCTCATCATCGTCTTCCTGGGCGACCGGAGCCGCAGATTCACCCCATTCCGTGATTTCTGCGGCGTCGTTGGTTTCGGCATCTTCCTGGCGCTCGGATTCTGTCGGACTGGCGTCGGCAAAGGAAACCATCTCTTCCTGTTCCAGGAAAGGATTTTCGTCCAGCAGACGGGCGGTTTCTTCGGAGAGTTCCTGAGTGGAAAGCTGGAGCAGGCGAATGGCATGCTGCAACTGCGGCGTGAGCGCCAGTTGCTGGGATTGCCTGAGTTGTAGTGCTGCTTTCATGCCAAGCGCTTGTTGGGTGGGCGTCGCTTTATAGTTTGAAATGTTCGCCGAGATATACTTTCCTCACGGCTTCATTATAGATGATTTCATCCGGCTTGCCCTCCGCCATCACCGTTCCGGCGTTGATGATGTAGGCGCGGTCGCAGATGCCCAGGGTTTCGCGCACGTTGTGGTCGGTGATCAGCACGCCGATGTTGCGCTCCTTGAGAAAACGGATGATCTTCTGGATGTCCATTACGGCGATTGGATCGACACCGGCAAAGGGCTCGTCCAGCAGGATGAAGCGCGGCTCGGTGGCCAGCGCACGGGCGATCTCGCAGCGGCGGCGCTCCCCGCCCGACAGGCTGAGCGCCTTGCTGTCGCGGATGTGGGCGATGTGCAGGTCGTCCAGCAGCTTCTCCAGACGCGCCGCCTGTTCGTCTGCCGTGTAGCCCTGCAATTCCAGAATGGCGCGGATGTTCTCCGCCACCGTCATGCGCCGGAAGATCGAGGCTTCCTGCGGCAGGTAGCCCAGGCCGAGCTGGGCGCGGCGGTGGATGGGCAGGTGGGTGATGTTCTGGTTGTCGATGAAGATATCGCCGCCATCGGTGGCCACCAGCCCGACGATCATGTAGAAACTGGTGGTTTTGCCTGCGCCGTTGGGGCCCAGCAGACCCACCACCTCGCCGCTCCGCAACGAAAGCGAGACATCCTGCACTACGGTGCGGGAGCGGTAGCGTTTCTTTAGCCCGGTTGTGCGCAGCTCACTCATGGTTGAACTCCGGCAGGCTGATCTGTAGTGGCTGGTTTGTTCGCATCCTCCCGTTTCTTGGGCTGGATGACCGCATGAACCCGACCTCGGCGCGGCCCGTCATCTGCTTTGTCATGGCTGTCCACATGGAATACTTCGCTGCGGGAATTGTAGGTAATGTGCTCGCCCTCGACCTCGTCCTGATCCCGTTTCATGCGGGCATGGCCGAACAGTTCCAGAAACTCGTTGCGGGTGTCGTATTCGATGCGGTCGCCATAGCCCTCAACCCATTCTTCCAGCCCCTCGCGCTTTTGGCGGAAGAAGCCGGGAGCGCCGGTGACCGTTCCATGTTTTTCGCCGTCGGCGGTTTCGGTGATCACAACGCGATCACCCATGATGATGAGCGTGCCCTGAGTCATGCGCACTTTTCCAACAAAGGTGCTGACGTGGCTGGCGTCGTCGATGTCGACCCGGTCGGCGCTGAGATACATCGGTGCGTCACGGTCGGCATGCTCGGCCAGGCCGGGCAGCGGCAAAAGCAGCAGGCCGACTATCAGCGATCTAGCGGTTCGGCGCATGCTCGCTCCTCACCTGGGATAGCAACTGTACGGTGTGCGCCCGATTGTCCATCTTCATGCCGATGGCGTGGATGCGATTGTGGTCGTCGGTCAGGGTGACGGCTTGGTCGGTTTCCGCATAATCCTGTTCTGGCAGCACCCGCAGACTGGGCGAGGTGAATACCCGTTCACCGTATCCGGCGCTGGCGTCGCGGATCACGCGGACATCGCCGTTCAGCAGGATTTCCTCCTGTTGCAGCGAAACCCCCTGGTTGGCGCTGACGTGCGAGGGCGGCTGGCCGGGGGAGTGACTGGTCAAGCGCGGCTGGTCGAAATAGATCGAATCGTCGTCGGGGTAGTGGGTCATGCCTTGGGCGGATAGAGTGTGATGGAGTTGGCCGCGACTATCGAGCGTGGAGATGGTGATTCGACCGGAGATGGCATCCGGGTCATGGCGTTTCTTCGGGTCGTCCCGGGCTGGCAAGGGTTGGAGTTGCTGATTCAGCCAGTACGCGCCTCCCAGCAGCAGTAGCAAGGGGAGGATGGGCAGCCAAGCACGGAGTTTCTCCATCATGCCAGGTAGGGGGCGAGTTGCACATTCAGCGTGCCCTGCGCCGTCATGATCATCTCGCATGCCTCCCGCACGGCGCCGTGACCGCCGCTGCGGCGGGTGATGAAATGGGCGTGCTCATGCACCACGGCAGGCGCTTCGGGAACGCTGATTGCCAGACCGACGCGGCGCATCACCGGCAGATCCACCACGTCGTCGCCCATGAAGGCGGCTTGTTCCGGAGCGATGTCGAGTTGCTCCAGCAAGCCGCGCATGGCCGCCAGCTTGTCGTGCACGCCCTGGAATACGTGGGCGATGCCGAGATTCTGGGCCCGTAGTTCTACGCAGCGCGAGGTGCGACCGGTGATGATGGCGAGCTCCACGCCGGAGGCTTTGAGCATTTTCAGGCCATGACCATCCAGCGAATTGAAGCGTTTGAACTCCTCGCCGGAATCCGAGAGAAAAAGGCCGCCATCGGTCATGATGCCGTCGATATCGAAGGCGATGAGACGGATGTTTCGGGCGCGTTCGGGGTGCATCAGATGACCTTGGCTTTCAGCAGGTCGTGCATGTTCAGCGCACCGACCAGCAAGTTGTTCGTGTCGACGGCCAGCATCTGGTTGATGTTGTGGCGCTCCATCAATTCCACGGCGGCAACGGCCAGATCGTCCGGACGGACGCAGCGCGGGTGGCGGGACATGACCTCGGAAACGGGGGTGCTGCCAAAATCAAGACGCTTTTCCAGAGTACGGCGCAGGTCGCCATCGGTGTAGATGCCGAGTACGCGGTTTTCGCCATCCACGATTGCGGTCATGCCCAGCCCCTTGCGGCTGATTTCGAGCACTGCCTCGGCCAGGGTGGCGCTGGCGGGGACGGCGGGAATGGCGTCCCCGGTGTGCATGATGTCGCGGACATGGGTGAGCAGGCGGCGGCCCAGGGCACCGCCGGGATGGGAGCGGGCGAAATCCTGCGGGCCGAAGCCGCGCGCATCCAGCAGCGCCACGGCCAGCGCATCGCCCAGCGCCAATGCTGCGGTGGTGCTGGCCGTGGGCGCCAGGTTCATCGGGCAGGCTTCCTTGTCCACCGCGCCATTCAGATGTACGTCGGCTTCACGTGCCAGGCTGGAGGCCGGGTTGCCGGTCAGGCTGATCAGTTTCGCGCCCTGGCGCTTGAGGATGGGGACGATGGTCTGCAACTCCGAACTTTCGCCGGAATAGGATAGGGCGATGAACACGTCGTCGGCGGTGACCATGCCGAGATCGCCGTGACTGGCCTCGCCGGGATGGACGAAATACGCCGGGGTGCCGGTGCTGGACAGCGTCGCTGCGATCTTGCGGGCGATGTGCCCGCTCTTGCCCATGCCGCTGACGATGACTCGTCCGTGGCAGGCGAGGATGGTGTTCACGGCTTTGAGGAAGTTCTCATCCACGCGCTCAGCCAGGGACTGTACGGCGGCGGCTTCGATCTGGAACACCTCGCGCGCCAGTTCCAGGGCGCGTGCGGAGGCGGTGAGGGTCTGGTTCATGGCGCGGAATTATAGCAGTGGGCTTTTGGCATCGTGAAGTTTTGAAAATACCCCGGCTTTACGGCATCATCCGGCCATGGAACATGGATTGCAGATCGTTTTGGTGTTGCTCGCCGTCGCCGTTGCGGTGGTCGTATTGTGCCGTCTGCTCGCATTGCCGGTGATGCTGGGCTACCTGACGGTCGGCCTCCTGATCGGGCCGCATGCTCTGGGCTGGATTCCCGATGCGCCGCAGACCCACCATCTGGCGGAATTCGGGGTGGTGTTTCTGATGTTCAGCATCGGACTGGAATTCAGCCTGGCCAAGTTGCACACCATGCGCCGCGTCGTTTTTGGTCTGGGCAGCGCCCAGGTGGCGGCGACCAGCCTGTTCGTGCTGGCGATTTCCTGGTTGTTTGGTCTGGATTGGCGAGCAGGGCTGGCGCTGGGCGGAGTGCTGGCGATGTCGTCGACCGCCATCGTCAGCAAGCTGCTGGCGGAACGGGCGGAGCTGAATTCGCCTTTTGGCCAGCAGATCATGGGGGTGCTGTTGTTCCAGGATCTGGCGGTGGTGCCCCTGCTCATCGGCATACCGGCGTTGGCCAGCGATAGCGGGGATTTTGCCCCCGCCCTGGGGTTTGCCCTGCTCAAGGGGGCGGCGGCATTGGCGGTGCTGTTGTTGTTCGGCCAGAGGCTGATGCGTCCCTGGTTCCATCTGGTGGCGCAGCAGAAGTCGGCGGAGCTGTTCATGTTGAACGTGCTGCTCATCACTCTCGGGCTGGCCTATCTGACCGACCTGGCCGGGCTGTCGCTGGCGCTGGGGGCGTTCGTGGCGGGCATCCTGATCGCCGAAACCGAATACCGCTTGCAGGTGGAAGAGGATATTCGACCGTTCCGCGACGTGCTGATGGGGCTGTTTTTTGTCACCATCGGCATGATGCTGGACTTGCGCGAAGTGGCAAGTTCGTTCGGTTGGGTGTTGCTGCTGTTGCTCGGCTTGCTGGTGTCGAAAGCAGCCATCGTGGCCGGGTTGGCGCGATTGTTCGGGATCGGTTGGGGCGTGGCCCTGCATGCCGGATTGGGGTTGGCGCAAGCCGGAGAATTCGGCTTCGTGCTGCTGGCCGACGCGGGGAGTGTGCATCTGCTGGATGACAGGGTGAGCCAGATAGTATTGGCGGCGATGTTGCTGTCCATGCTGGCGGCTCCTTTCCTGCTTCAGCATGCCGATCGCATCGTCCGCCGCATTTCTCCGGATGCCTGGATGTACCAGGCCATGCAGATGCACCAGATCGCGGTGCGCAGCATGGCGACCAGCGGGCACGTCATCATCTGCGGCTATGGGCGGAGCGGCCAGGCCCTGGCCCGGTTCCTGGCGCAGGAAGGGGTGCGTTTCGTCGCGCTGGATATGGATTCCGGGCGGGTGCGCAGTGCGGCAGCGGAAGGGCATGAGGTGATGTTCGGCGATGCGGCCCGGCGCGAGATATTGCAGGCGGCTGGGGTGGCCCGCGCCAAGGCGGTGGTGGTGAGTTACAACGATCGTCATTCTGCCTTGCGCATTTTGCGTAATGTGAGGGAGATGCGCCCCGGCTTGCCGGTGGTCGTGCGTACTTCGGATGACAGCCAGATGGAGGTGTTGAGGCGGGCTGGGGCGGCTGAGGTGGTGGCCGATGTTCAGGAGGGGAGCGTCATGCTGGCCACCCAGACCCTGATTCTGTGCGGGCTGCCCATCAGCCGGGTGATGCGGCGGCTGCGGGAGAATCGGGCCTACAGCTATCGTGTGCTGGACAGCTACTTCCGCGCTTCATCGCTGCAGGTGGAGGAGTCCGAGGAGGATGAGGATGCGCAACTCCGCCTACTGTCGGTGATGCTGAACGAAATGGATGCTGCGGTGGGCAAGACGCTCGCCAGCCTCGATCTGGCAGGTTTGCAGGTGGAAGTGAGCGCCGTGCGGCGTCATGGCGTCATGGGTGTACATCCTTCTGCCGACATGGTGTTGCAGGTGGGCGATGTGGTGGTGCTGCTGGGCACCCGGTTCCCGCTGGCAGAGGCTGAACAGCGTCTGCGCAGCGGGGATTGACTCGGACTTCATACGCCCATGCAAACCGTGTAACTCGTCGCGTCATCAATGTCGGCAGTGGCGGTGGCCGGGCTGCCTAGGTTATATCCGGAGGTGGGCGTGGCCAGCATGGCGCCTCCGGCGGTATTGCCATCGTCGATCTGCATATCGAGCTGTTTCGCAAGTTTTCCCGCAATCCCGCTTGAGCAAAGGATGAAAGTTCCTCGGATGGCCTTGGTGTTGGCATCTTTGATCGGGCTGTTGGCCGCAATGCTGGTTCCGCTCTGGAGACCCAGAGTTCCACCGACTGCGTTGACTGGCAGGTAATCGGCTGCGCCGACGGTGGTTGAGCCGTTGGTCAGGTTGGCCAGACGGATGTGTTGCCAGAATAAGTAGCTTTCGTCGGTCGTGACAGCGCTGTTCCAGTTGCCGTTGATGACGCCGTTTCCGAGCGAGCTTGTCGGAGTGGCCGTGGCGGCGCCGCTGATGTGGCTGCCGGCCGCAGCGTCATCTCCCGGCAGGGCGCGGAACTTGTCCTGGTAGGCATAGATGAACAGCGGCGTGTTGCGAAAATCGGTAGCGAGGTTTTTTACTTTGGCGCTGCTGATGAGTTCCTCCCCCTTGAGTACGCCGCCGAGCAACAGGCCGATGATGACCAGCACGATGGCGATTTCCACCAGAGTGAATCCGGATTGTCGAGTTTTCATGATTTTCTCCTTGAGAGTGATTGCGGATTTCGATGGCAACGAAAATGTTGCGGAAAGCAAGCTGCAATATCCGTGCCCGAGACGGAAAGGGCTGGAAGTGGCGTCATTGCTGGGGTTGCGTGATGGCATCAAGGCATTTGATCGACGACATTTCATCGATTTATCGACATCCCGTGATTCTTCAAGCGCAGGGTGAACGTGGAATGGATGGGTGTTGCAAAAATGTAACTAGGGGGTAAAAACGATTTTGACAGGTCGGGGGCGATGTCGTTAATGTGCGCCCCATAGCTGCAAAGGGGTATCCGTGGCTATCCATAGTGGTCGTTAAATTAACTTTCTTCGAGGAGAAAACATGAAAAAAGTAGCTCTGTCTCTGGCTGGCGTACTGGCCGCAGCAGCTTTTGCTCCGGAAGCCTCCGCGCTGCCGACTTTTGCTCGTCAAACCAACTCTGCTTGTAGCGCTTGCCACTTCCAGCACTTCCCGCTGCTGAACTCCTTCGGTCGCGCATTCAAGGCTGGCGCCTACACCATGACCGCCACCTCCAAGGTTGAGGGCGAGCATCTGTCCATTCCGAGCAACCTGAATTTCGGCGCCTTGATCACTGCTGGCTACGAGAAGGAAAGCAATAACTTCAGCAATATCTTCGTTCCGGGTGCGGGCGGTGAGATGCAGTTGTTCTGGGGTGGTCGCATCAACGACTTCTCCGGCTTCCTGTCCGAATTCGGCACGACTGGCCCTGCGGGTGGTTCGGGTAAAGTGCTGATCCTGCCGGAAGTGGCGGGTGATACCCGTGCCGGCGTGGCCGTGTTCTCCATCGGTCAAGGTCCTCAGGGCGCATTTGAACTGCTGAACACTGGCGCTACCACCATCCACCGTTTGATGGGTAATCAGGGTACCAGCCAGCAGCACAACCAGGCAGCGACTGCTGGTCAGTATGTAGCTTCCGAGAAGCTGTATGCTCTGGGTGGTGGCTCTGGTGCAGCTCTGGTGGTTGTGAACCCGAACATGGGCGCCCTGACCGTTGCCAAGTTCATTGACGCAGGTGCAGGTGTTGGTGGCGGTACCGCAACTGTGGGTCTGCCGTTCCAGTACATCCGTGCTGTGGCTCTGTTCGACCTGGCTGGCTTCGACACTGGCGTTGGTATCCAGAACTTCTCTGGCAGCACGGCTGACGTATTTGGTGCACGTTCTTACCGTGCAACCATCGTTGACGCCCAGATGCAAGGCGAAATGGCCGGTATGCCGGTGGGTATCTATGCTTCTTACGGCACTGCCCCGGTTAATGCTGCCAATCCGAACGGCTTCAACAACGGTACGGCTGTGAATCTGGGTGGTCCTGTAGGTGGTGTGGGCACCAAGTCCTCCTTCAACATTGCTGGTGAGCTGGGTGTGATCCCGGGTCATGCAACTGTGCAGGCTGGTCTGCGTTTCGGTAACTCCGGTGGCGCTGCAGGTTCCAATACCGACAACGCTGTCATGGTGGGTGCTACCTATGAACTGTCCCAAAACCAAGAGTTGACTCTGCATTACACCAGCCAGTCTGGTAGCGCATGGACTGCTCTGGGTGCGGCAGCGGTTGGTAAGACCAACATGACTCTGTTGCTGGAAACCCTGTTCTAATCGGAGTTGATCGAGTTCATGCAATGAACATCGTTTCAATCCCGAAAGGGTGAGGTATGAAAAGGGGAGGGAAACCTCCCCTTTTTCTTTTGGAGTGCGTGGCTACTGGCTGTTTTTGTGCAACATTGTGGTTGTTTTATCGTTTGAATTAATGAATAATCGCGGCTCGAATGAAAGACTCTGTCTGTTACGAAGGGGGATTGGGCTGTAGGTCCGGTCAAGAGCTTGGCAGAGCGATAATACAGGGGTAGTGCTGATGGATAAATCGTTGGTATGGGTGAGGAGAGGCTTGGTGGCATTGGTGCTGCTGGCTGCCGGGCCGGTCTGGGCGATCAAGGGGCTGGACACCGGGGTTCCGGAGGTTAGTGAGCCTGTCGCCGACAAGAAGGCGACGGTTCGTTCCACCCCAACGGCTCCGGTCAAGCCTTCATCCAACACACTCACGATCGTCGCCCCCGGCGGCAAGACTATCGTGGTCAATGCGCCTGTTGCCAGCAAGGCGGTAGGAAATTCGCAACCCCAACCCTCCGTGGCGTCCCCGGAGAAGAAAACTGCGCCCAAAAAGGTCGCTGCGAAGCCTGTTGTGGCCAAGCCGGTGGTGGCAGAAAAGGCTGCGGTTGTTGCAGCCCTGCCGGTTGGGCAAGTCGAGGTTCAGACCTCGCTGGCGGATCTCGGGTATGTCAATGGCTTCCAGTTCGATGGGGTGCAGTCGATCCACGATGAGGCGATTTTCTTCCCGGTTCCCAAAGATGCCGAGATTCTTTCGGGCAAGATTCGGTTGCATTACCGCTCTTCGCCGATGTTGCACAAATCTTCGAATGTCCGTGTCTATGCCAATCATGTGCCTCTGCTGGCGGCGGGCTTGTCTGGGGATGGCGATCAGGTGCTGGACATCCCCGTCCGCAAGTCGGAATTGGTTACCAAGGATGGTTTCGTTCGTATCGAGCTCAAGGTCTCGATGCTGTTCTCGGATGACCGTTGTCTGGATGAGCGCATTAACGGCGGCTTTTTCTATGTGAAGCCGGAAACCTCGCTGACGGTGAATCTGCGTGACGAGATTTCGTCGTTGCGCGGCGCATGGTCGTTGTTGCCCAAGGAGGTGCGCGTCAGCTTGCCCGCCGGTGCGCTTTCCAAAGAGGTTTTCTCCGCAGCCTGGTCGCTCGACGAGATGCTGATGCGTGAAAACAAGAAGGTGTCCTTTGTGCGTCTTCCGGAAGTCGGCGACATCATCGTGGCGCCGGACAATGAGTTGCAAATGGCGTTGCATCAAAGTGCGGCGGGATCGAATGTCTCGCTGATGCGCAGGTCGGGAGGCGGTAAGGATGCCATTGTTCTTTCCGAGCCCTTCGATGTTACGCCGTTCTATTTGTTGTCCTCGAAGTGGCGCGGAGTGGCTGCGGGTACGCAGTATCAGGTGTTTCCGCTGGAAGAGGGCAAGGTCGGCGGGGATGAGAAATACCGCCTGATGCTCAATGACATGGGACTGAATACAGAGACCCGCTTTGTCGATCGTCTGGTCGAATGGAACTTTGTATATTCGGCAGACAAACTGCCGGTGGGCTATGCGGCGCAAAGCCTTGAGTTCGATGTGACGGCCACGCCGGGCAGCGAGGAGCACCCGGCGATGTTCTACGTCTATCTGAACAACGTGTTGCAAGAGGCGGTGCGTTTGCAGAATGACGGGAAGACCCACCGTATTTCGGTGAACATCCCGAAGGAAGGGCTGGCTCGCCACAATGCGATCCGCATCGTGACGCAACGCGAATACATCGAAGGGGATTGTCACGGCGATTTGCCGCGATTCCCGGTTCAAATCATGCCGACCAGTTCGATGCTGGTGGTTCGCCAGGCTACGGAGCAACCGAAGGAATTCATGGAGTTGGGGACTTATTTCCGGGAAGGCTTCGACACTTATCTGCCGATATCGTATCTGCAGCATCCTGAGCAGATGCTCAATATTCTGACGCGTCTGGTAGTCGATCAGGCGCTGGTGGTGGACATGAAGCGCGTATCGTTCTTTGAGCCGAATTCCTCCATCAAGCCGGAAAAGCCTTTTGTGGCGGTGGGGCGTCCGCACCTTGAACTGGACTATCAGCCGGTGCGTTTCGACAAGGGGCATATTCAGGTGCTGGGCGAGAATGGCGCCAAGCTGCTGGATGTGGATAGCTTGCCGGGTGTGGGGATTGCGCAGATCGTTCGGGCAGGGAGTGCCTCGGGCTTGTGGGTTGCTTCGGGGCAGGAAGGCGGTGATCTGGCTGCCAGCAGCTTCCAGTTTGACCACGATGACGTGACCTTTGTCGATAATTCGGGCGTGTTGTTGTCACTGGACTCGCATCAGCCGGGCGGCGTTCATGTCTATTATCCTGGCCAGCGCAGTTGGCAGCAGTGGGTGGACGAATATCGTTACTGGTTGCTGTTTGCGGCCTGGGTGGCCTTGACCATTATTCTGGTGTACCTGTTCCGCCGTACTCGCCAGACCAGTGGCGGCGCCGAGACTGAAGAGTAATCATCTGTGGGCGATGCTGGCCTGTGGCAGGTTGGCATCGCTGGATGAAGGAGTGAGTTCGGGGTGTTTCCATGACGGGTGAAAACGAGATCAGAAAGGTTCCCGTCGGCGAGATGCTGATAAGCCAGGGCTTGCTGACGCAAGAGCAGCTCGATATTGCCCTTGATCTGCAGAAACGGTGGGGAACCCGGGTCGGTGACATCATCCAGGCCAAGGGCTGGGTTCGTCCGCTCGATTTTTACCGCACTCTGGCGGATCACCTCCACAAGCCCTTCGTCAATTTACTGCAACAGCCGCCGGATCCGGCATTGCACGACCCCAATGACATTCCGAGCTATAACCAACTGCTTTATCTGCCTTGGCAAGTCAAGGACGGGGTGACCTACATCGCGATTGCCGATCCGAGTGAAGCGGCACTGAATCAGGCGCGGGAAAAATTCGGCCTGGTGGACTTTGTCATCACCTCCAAGTTCGACATTTTGTGGCAGTTGCAGAACAACAACGACGAATACTTTACCCATAATGCGATTCGCAAGCTGGCCGAGCAGATGCCGGAGCATTCTGCCAGCGTAGTGTTCATGCGCTCGCAGTTGGTCGCAGCGGCCGTGGTGGTCATGACGTTCCTGATCGCTCTGACGGTATGGCCGATGGCGACGGTGATTGCCCTCAATTTGGTGGTTTCTGCCTTGCTGTTGCTGACCTTCGCCTTTCGGGTGACGTTGGCCTGGGTGGGGAGCGATCGCCACATCGACATCAAGGTGACGGATCACCAAGTCAAGATATTGCGCGACATCGATTTGCCGGTCTATACCGTACTGATGCCGATGTACAAGGAGGAGGCAATTCTCCCCTATCTGGCCAAGGCGATGCGTAGCCTGGACTATCCCCTGTCCAAGCTCGACATCAAACTGGTGCTGGAAGAAGACGATGAGGGAACCATCAATGCCGCCAAGGCGCTGGGTCTGGAGTCGATCTTCGAGATCATCCGGGTGCCGACCAGTTTCCCCAAAACCAAACCCAAGGCCTGTAACTATGCGCTGAATTTCGCTCGCGGTAGATATGTGACCATTTATGACGGGGAAGATCGTCCGGAGCCAGACCAGTTGAAAAAGGCCGTGGTCGCGTTCCAGCACGCGGCGGAGAATGTCGTGTGCATCCAGGGCCGCTTGAACTACTTCAATGCCTACGAGAACTGGCTGACGCGGATGTTCACGCTGGAATATTCGCTCTGGTTCGACTTTTTCCTGCCTGCGTTGGAGGCGTTGCGCATTCCCATTCCGCTGGGCGGCACCTCCAACCACTTCAAGATCGAACCGCTGATCCAGTTCGACGGCTGGGACCCTTACAACGTGGCGGAAGATGCCGACCTGGGCGTGCGCTTCACCCAATGCGGCTTCAGCGTGGCGGTGATGAATTCGACCACCTTCGAGGAGGCGAATAACCACATCCCGAACTGGATTCGCCAGCGCTCGCGCTGGATCAAGGGCTACATGCAGACCTATCTGGTGCACATGCGCGACCCGATCGGTCTCTACAAGGCGATCGGCGGCGTGGGCTTCTGGGGGTTCCAGTTCTTCTTCGCCGGTGCAGTGGTAAGTTATCTGATTGCCCCCTTCCTGTATGGCACCTTCGTTATCTGGCTGTTGGGCGGCAACGAAATCCTTGACCCGATCTTCCCGCCTATCGTGCTGGCCATCTCCTTGTTCAATCTGACGATGGGCAATGGCTATCTGATCTACCTGCTGATGGTGGGTGCGTTCAAGCGCAACAACTTCCGGCTCATCCCCTATGCGCTGACGGTTCCGTTCTACTGGCTGCTCATGTCATTTGCTGCCTACAAGGCGCTGTGGCAACTGATCTACAACCCATTCTATTGGGAAAAGACTGTGCATGGAATTTCCAAGCATCAGGATGTAACCGAGGCGGTCGACGGGGTTCAGCCCGCCATGCCGTCCTAAGCTGCCACCATGCGTAATACGAAACAAGACAGCGGAACTGGACTTCTGAACCCGCAAACCGCGCTGGTGTTCATGGTGGCGCTGGCGGTGCTGGGTTTTGTCTCATGGTGGCCGGTACATCACAACTATGTCAGTGAACTGGCCATCGACCGCTGGTCCAAGGTAATCAGCTCGTTTGCCGGCGAGATCTTTCGCATCGATGACGTGCGTCTGTTGTATCCGCACCTGCTGAACCTGCCGCTGGTATTCCTGTACTCGACCTCGGGCGCGATCAAGTTCGCGGCACCCTACTTGGTTTCGTGTGCATTCGGAGCGGGGCTGCTGGCCATCTGGAACCACCACTTGCTCGAGAAAAACTATGAGTTGAGGCATCGCATTCTGCTTCTGGTTCTGGTGGCAATGCACCCCTACTTTCTGTGGGGCGTGACCGGAGGCTTGCTGGGTGGGATGAGCCTGCTGATGTTCTACCTGCTTTACCTGGCGTCGGTGCGCCTGATCAAGGAAGCTGACGCGCGTTCTTTTATCATGCTGGGCGTGGTGTTCGGGGTGTACTTTTTCATCGACGAGCGTGCGCTGTTCCTGTTCGTGGCGTTCATGCCGCTGCTGCCCATGGTGGCGCCCCGGAATATGTTGGACGCCTCGCCCTTGTCGGTGTATCTGATCGTGGCCATGCCGCTGCTACTGTCCATCACGGCCTGGGTGGTGTATCTCAGCTTCGTGTTGGACGAGGGCGCATGGCATTACATGTCCTCCCCGGGGGAATCGTTCCGTGGCGCGTGGCATGAAGTTTCCCAGATCGACTGGCTGCGAGACTTCGGCGGCACCTTCATCGCGGCCATGGCAGCCAGCTTTGCGGCAGGTATCGTGTCCTATCCGGTGGTGGGCTGGCTGGTGTGGCGCGCCCGGCGTCACGTCAAGCTGCTGCGCGACGTGGAAGCATTGCTGGTG
>Ga0233425_10004343_pt1 | contig 23953 bp, 20 predicted proteins | sample Watercolumn_Towu_2_FD_181712 | JGI IMG/M metagenome (GOLD analysis project Ga0233425, IMG submission 181712) | Freshwater microbial communities from Lake Towuti, South Sulawesi, Indonesia - Watercolumn_Towuti2014_140_MG | ecosystem: Environmental > Aquatic > Freshwater > Lake | place... | reverse complement strand
TACAAACGCTTCGTGGAACTCTCCTCCATCAAGGAGGAGGAGGGCGTGCCCTCGGCCCACGACATGATCCGGCAACTGGTGGCCGGCCAGGAGGCGGTGACCCGCACGGCCCGCGCCGCCTTCAAGGTGGCCGACGCGGCCGACGACCAGCCCACCGCCGACCTGCTCACCCAGCGCATGGAGGTGCACGAGAAGAATGCCTGGATGCTGCGCGTGCTGCTGGAGGACGGCGCCGCGGCGCCGTCGGTGAAGAAACCGCGCAAGTCCGGCAAGTAAGAAAGCTTGACCGGGCACCCGGCGGCGGGGCTGGGCGATAATCGCCGTCCGATGCCCTCGCTCCGCCCGCCACCATGCCTTCCAGCCCGTCCGATCTCCTGCCGGTCACCCTGCTGACCGGCTTTCTCGGCAGCGGCAAGACCACGCTGCTGAACCACCTGCTGCGGCACGCGCCCCTCACCGCCGTGGTGATGAACGAATTCGGCGAGATCGGCCTGGACCATCAGCTCCTGGAGGAAACGCGCGGCCCGCTAGCCCTGCTCTCCGGCGGCTGCGTCTGCTGCCAGGTGCAGGGCGCCCTGGGGCCGACCCTCAAGAACCTGTACATGTCGCGCCAGGCCGGCAGCCTGCCGCCCTACCAGCGCGTCATCATCGAGACCACCGGCATCGCCGACCCCGCGCCTATCCTGGACGTGCTCCTCAACGACCGCTGGATCGCCGCGCGCCATCGCATGGACGGCGTGGTCACCACGGTGGACGCGGTGCTCGGTGAACAGCAGCTGGACAGCTACCCGGAGGCCCTGCGCCAGGCGGCGGTGGCCGACCGCCTGTTGCTGACCAAGCTCGACCTGGCCGCGCCCGGCGTCCGCGCCGAGCTGGAAAGCCGCCTGGCCCGGCTCAATCCCGCCGCGCCGGTCTACCCGGTGGCGCACGGCGTGATCGACCCCGCCCTGGTTCTGGACGCGGGCCTGTTCAACCCGAAGGACAAGCATCCGGACGTGGAAAAGTGGCTGGCGCACCAACGCTACCGGCCGGCCGCCAAGGCCGGCATGCTCGGCGGCAAGCCCCGTCCGGCGGAGCCGGACGCGCATGACGGCCGCATCCGCGCCTTCAGCCTGACTTTCGAGGCGCCCCTGGACTGGGCCGGCCTGTCCGCCGCCCTGGAGATGCTGCAGGCCTTCCGCGCCCGGAACCTGCTGCGCCTGAAGGCCCTCGTCAACGTCGAGGGCAAGGCCAATCCGGTGGTACTGCACGCCGTGCAGCACGTGCTCTATCCGCCCGCGGAACTGCCCGAGTGGCCCGATGCCGACCGCCGCAGCCGCTTCGTGTTCATCACCGCCGACCTGGAGGAGGATTTCGTCAGGCGCCTGCTGGAAGATTTCACCCGGGTGCTGGCGCGCCCCGCCGCCACGGAATCCGTACCCAAGGAGCCTGTCGGACTTGGAGCGTCGATAGCGAGAATGCGCCCCGCCAAGGACAGTTTTTGACGATTTCGCCGGGCAATAGTCAAACTATTGCCCAAGAAAGCGGCAGAAAATGGACTGGCGCGGCGCGTTCACAGCCGACGATTCCCAAGTCCGACAGGCTCCTAGACAGGGGCGCCCCCCGGACTCACCGGGCCGGCAGGCCACATCGCGGCAGTGGTGGATTTCCACGGTGACATGATCCAGGCTCCGGACCTCGGCCAGCAACTGGCGGTAGTCGCCTACCGTCCGGGGCGAGTGGGTCACCAAGCCCACCACCCAGCGGGTGCGGCGCTCGGCATGGCGCTCGGCTTCGCTGCCGAAGTCGTGGGCGTGCTGCCAATCGCGAAGGTCATGGACGGACATGGGCTGCACCGGAAACGGGGGATCTAAGGCACATTTTAGGGCGATCGAAATCGGCCTGGTTACTTCGCATGTACTCGGCCTTCCGGGGGATGGACGCAGCGGGAGCTGGCCAGGCCGGGTATTTCGGGCTGCCCGTCTGCGCCGGACAGTCACAGGAAGCGCCCCTGTATACCCTGCCTCAGGGCATCTTCAAGTCGGCGCAGGGATCGCTACGGGGCGCGGGGGTCGTGAACCACAGGTAATCGAACACGCCGCGCCAGGGCGCCGCGTCCGGCCGATCTCCGGGCGCCGCCTCCAAGAAGCCCACGCTCACCACCAGGGCACGAGGCGCGGCGGCCGCCAGCATCACGGGAACACCGTAGTCGCGTCGCGCATGGCCGTTGCCCGCAATCAGCACCGCCGGGCCGCCCGCCTCCAGCAGCGTCCGGGCCAGGCTGGCGTCCCGGGCGCGCTGGGCCAGGGCCATGTTGGGCAGGCGGCTGGCGGGCAGCTTGCCGCAGTGGCCGGCGGCCAGGTCTGCTTCCAGACGCCGCCGGCCGATGTCTTCGAGAGGCGCCTGTTCGAGCATCCTGGCCAGGGTTTCATCCAGGGCGGGCGTTCCTTCCAGCGCCAGCTTCCGGGCCACCTTGCGGTTCAGGTTACCGCCGGCGATCCCCATGTCCCGCGCCCGCCCGGCAGCGATGACGGGCTCGTGCAGGGGCCAGCCCCACCCCTCGCGGTCCAGGCCCGCCTGCTCCAGGGTCTCGTCCAGGGGCGTGGCCGGATCCAGACGCCGGCCCTGTTCGAGCTGCTCCAGCACCAGGCTGCGAAAGCGCGCCGGCAGGGTCGCCAGCAACTCGCCGCGCGCCTGGTGGTGGGCGGGGTTGTCGTGCACCTCCCCGAGAAGAAGGAAATCCGCCTTGGCCAGTCTCGCCGCCAGATCGGCGCGATCGATGGCGAGGCCGCTGGTGGCGTCCAGAATGAGGTCGGCCCGGGTGGAGAGACTGATGCTGGTCAGCAAAACCAGCATCACGCACCGCGCCTTCATAGTCCGCATCGAAGCTCCTTCACGTCTTGGCAGCAAGTTCCGCCTCCCGGCATTACTAATTTTCTCGAAAGTCATGCCATGCGCGCTGTTGTCGGCGAGCGTCTCCCACCCCAGCCCGTCCACGGCGGGCGCTGCATCGCCCACCGGCTGCGGCGGCACGAAGCGATGCTTCGTGAAACCCCGCCTTCGCCCCCGCCAGCGGGGAGGGAGCCAGATCCTCCCCCGCTCGCGGGGTTGGGAGGGAGAGTGGCAGATGGTACGCGCCGAGGACGTCGCCCATCAGGCCGGTGCGGAACTGCGGATCAGGTGATCGAAGGCGGACAGGCTGGCCTTGGCCCCCTCGCCCATGGCGATGATGATCTGCTTGTAGGGCACGGTGGTGCAGTCGCCGGCGGCAAACACGCCGGGCACGCTGGTCTGGCCCTTGGCATCGACGATGATCTCGCCGAAGCGTGACCGTTCGACAGTGCCCTTCAGCCAGTCCGTGTTGGGCAGCAGGCCGATCTGCACGAACACGCCTTCCAGGGCGATGTGCTGGCTCTGGCCGGTGGTGCGGTCGGTATAGGTGAGACCGTTCACCCTGCCTGCCGCGCCGGTCACCTCGGTGGTCAGGGCGCTCTTGATGACCGTGACGTTGGCCAGGCTGTGCAGCTTGCTCTGCAACACCGCGTCGGCGCGCAGGGCGTCGCCGAACTCCAGCAGGGTGACGTGGCCGACGATGCCGGCGAGATCGATGGCCGCTTCCACACCGGAGTTGCCCCCGCCCACCACCGCCACGTGCTTGCCCTTGAACAGGGGGCCGTCGCAGTGCGGGCAGTAGGCCACGCCCTTGCCGCGGTATTCCCGCTCGCCGGGCACGTTGAGCTCGCGCCAGCGGGCGCCGGTGGCGAGGATCAGGGACTTGGCCTTGAGCACGGCGCCATTCTTCAGCCGCACTTCATGGAAAGCGCCTGCTGCGCCGGGGGTCAGCGCCTCGGCCTTTTGCAGGTTCATGATGTCCACCGCGTATTCCTTCACGTGCTCCTCTAGGGCGCGGGCCAGTTTAGGACCGTCGGTGTGGGTCACGGAGATGAGATTCTCGATGGCCAGGGTGTCCATGACCTGGCCGCCGAAGCGCTCCGCCAAGACACCGGTGCGGATGCCCTTGCGCGCCGCGTACACCGCCGCCGCCGCGCCCGCCGGGCCGCCGCCCACCACCAGCACGTCGAAGGGGGCCTGCTCGGCCAGGCGGGCGGCATCCCGCTCGGCGGCGCGGGTGTCCAGCCTGGCGACAATCTCCTCCACCGTCATACGTCCATTGGCGAAGGACTCGCCGTTCAGATAGACGCTGGGCACGGCCATGATCTGGCGGGCGTTCACCTCGTCCTGGAACAGGGCGCCGTCGATCATGACGTTCCGGATGTTGGGGTTCAGCGCCGCCATGGCGTTGAGGGCCTGCACCACGTCCGGGCAGTTGTGGCAGGACAGGGAGATGGTGGTCTCGAAGTTGAAATTGCCGGAGAGGCCGCGGATCTGCTCGATCACATTGTCTGCCAGCTTGGGCGCGTAGCCGCTGGCCTGGAGCAGGGCCAGGATCAGGGAGGTGAATTCGTGCCCCATGGGCAGGCCGGCGAATCGGATGCGGGCTTGTTCACCCACCTTGCCGATGCTGAAGGAAGGCCGGCGGACATCGTTGCCGTTTTCAAGGAGGGCAACCTTGGACGACAGGCCGGCAATGTCCTCCAACAGGCCGCGCATCTCGGCGGACTTGGGGCTGTCGTCCAAGGAAGCGACCAGTTCGATGGGCGCCACGAGCTTGTCGAGGTAGGCCTTGAGTCGGGTCTTGATGTTTGCGTCCAACATGGAAGTTCTCCTGAAGCAAAGGGCAATACGAAGCCGTCTCCGCCGATGGCGGCTTGGTGTTGCGCTTTGGACTCCCTCCCCCTCCGGGGGAGGGTGGGGGAGAGGGAACGACCGTGGATAGTCCGTTCCGGGTTCCCTCACCCTGCCCCGCTCCGCGCCCCACGGACGGTATTGCTTTACCGTCCGGCTACGACGGCGCAAAGCATGCTTTGCGAAACCCCGTCTTCGCCCCGGCGGGAGAGGGGAGCAAAGGTCAGATCTTGCCGACCAGGTCCAGGCTAGGGGCCAGGGTGGCCTCGCCTTCCTTCCACTTGGCCGGGCAGACCTCGCCCGGGTGCGCGGCGACGTACTGGGCGGCCTTGACCTTGCGCAGCAGTTCGGAAGCGTCGCGGCCGATGCCGCCGGCATTGATCTCGATGATCTGGATCCTGCCCTGGGGATCGATCACGAAGGTACCGCGCTCGGCCAGGCCGGCTTCCTCGATCATCACGCCGAAGTTGCGGGTGATGGCGCCGGTGGGATCACCGATCATGGGGAACCGGATTTTCCCAATCGTTTCCGACGTGTCGTGCCAGGCCTTGTGGGTGAAGTGGGTGTCGGTGGACACGGCGTAGATTTCCACACCCAGCTTCTGGAACCCGGCGTAGTTGTCCGCCAGGTCGCCCAGCTCGGTGGGGCAGACGAAGGTGAAGTCGGCCGGGTAGAAGAACACCACGGACCACTTGCCCTTCAGATCGGCGTCGCTGACGTGCTCGAACTTGCCGTTCTGGTAGGCCTGGGCCTTGAAGGGTTGGATTTCGGTGTTGATGAGGGTTTGCATCGAATTTCTCCTGAGGTTGGGTTTGCTTGCGGGCTGAACGTCTTGCGACGGAGCAAACTCTACGCAGCGGAGAAATATCTATCCAATGAATTGGACCAATTGCATCAATCTATTTTGTAAATATGACGGGGTGGGCTCAGCCATTCTCGGTATCCCCTTGTCGACATACAAAGAAAACGGGGCCCGCGGCCCCGTCGCGCGACGCATGGCGAGTCAGCTGGCCAAGCCACCCATCGCAGTTTGCAGGTAGTTCTGCAGGCCCACCTTGTCGATCAACCCCAATTGGGTCTCCAGGCGACCGCACCGGCTGAACCTGTTGCGGTTTGGGAGGCAGTGGCTTGGGGAGTTCCTTGGGCGGCTCCGGTTCGGCGGCGGAAAGCAGGCTCACCATCAGGGGCTGGGACAGGCCCACGGCCTGGGCGACCGGCTCCACGCTCAGCAAGGCCAGCGCGGCGACGACGCCCAGGGCGCGCCAATCGCCGATTGGTCCATAAACCGTATTCATTTGGCCGGGATCAGCCTGTTCTGGTGTGTCGGACGCAGCCGGTAATCATGCCCATGGTGTTGGATCGCCACTGCGTGCGCGCCGGCGAACGGATCCTCGCTGCGATAACGCGGCAAGGCGGGCTGATTGATAGGCACGCGTGGCGGGACGGGATCGTTCTCGTTCATTTTTCTTCACCAGACGAAAAACTGTTGATACCAGGCCCACAGGGGCAAGGCGGCGGCCAAGGCCAGGCCGGCGGCGACCGGCCAGCGTCCCAGGCGCCAAGCCAGCGAAACCGACCACAGGCCGGCCAGCGCCAACAGGCCCAGGCGGGCGCTGTTGGCCCAGGGCAAGGTGATCCCTTCCCCGGCGAGCTGGCTGGTGGTGAGCAGGGACAATCCGACGAACACGCTGACACCGGCCAGGGGAATGAGCGTCATGGCCAGACGCGTCCAGGACAAGCGCGCCACATAGGCAGCCGACCTCAGGCAGAGCCAGAGCCAACCGCCCACCAGCAACGCCTCGACGCAGATGTAGGCGAGCAGCAGGCTGCCATCCAGCCAGGTGAAGGCATCGTTCGCCTCGGGATAGTGGGTGAACAGCCACCACCGGCCCGGGGTATCCAGCGCCCACCAGATTTCGCGGTTTACCAGCCATTCGGCCACGGCCTGTTTGATGGCCACGAACCAGGGCGAGGACAACCATTGGAAGGCACCCAGGGCGACACCGAGCATGCCGAAGATCAGGAGATGGGCGGACCATGCTTCCGCATCCTTCCCTTCTCCGTCTTTCACGGGCCGCAGCACCTCCGCTTGCGGCGAGCGCCAGGCCAGCGCCACCGCGCCGCGCTGGCCTGCGCATTGACCGCAGGCGTGGCAGGGCGCGGCGCTTTCCATGCGGCGGATATCGATCAGGGGCGCGCATTTCACCGGTGCGCCATGCTCCGACGCCGCATCCCAGGCGACGCGATCGACCCGGAAATGCACCGGCGCGATGCGGGCGAGCAGGCCGAACACGCCGGATACCGGGCACAGATGCCGGCACCACACCCGGCTGCCGCGACCGTACAGCAGGCCGACGGTGATCGCGGCGACGGTGGAACCGCCCAGGATGAGCAAGGCCGGTTTGGGGTACTCATACACGCTGGTCATCTGGCCGAACAGGGTGGTCAGCACGAACGCCACGAAAGGCCAGCCGGCCCACTTCATCCAGCGCGGCACGGGACGCCCCCGGCCGAATCCGGAGGCCCACTCGGCCAGCGCGCCCTCCGGGCAGAACACCCCGCACCAGGCCCGCCCCGCGACCATCACCGAGAGGATGACGAAGGGCCACCACACACCCCAGAACAGGAACTGTGCGAGACGGGTAAGGTTATCCAGGATGCGGGACTGGTCCGATGGCAACGGCAGGAAGGCGGGCGCGGCGACCAACGCCAGATAGAACAGCACCACGCCCCACTGGATGGCGAGGACGGCGCCGCGATGGCGGCGCATGGCCAAGCCCAACCGGGCCAGCCGGGTATCTCCGGCGGCTTCGTGGCGGGGCGGGTATCCGGCGCGGCCGACGGGAATGGCGCAGATCGTCTGCTTCATCGCCGCCCCGCCGCTGTTGGCCTCGCGTGCCCGCGCAGCACGGTCAACCAGGCCAGGCCCCACCATAGCGCCAAGGCCAGATAGCTCGATCCGGCCGGTTGCGCGCGCCAGCCGGTGAAAGCGGCGACGAAACCACCGGCCTGGCCGCGGTCGTCGAGCAGGAAGCCGGCATTCCACAACGGGTCCATCAGGGGCGGCAGGGCTTCCAGCCCGATCAGCTTGTCCATGGCATCCACCAGCAGCGCTCCGCCCAACAACAGCAGCAGGATTTCCGTGATCCGGAAGAACACGCGCCAGGAAAACACCCGCCCGCCTTTCGCCAGGAGGCCGTAACAGACCAGGGCGAGCAGGAAGCCCAGACCGCCACCGAGCAAGGTTTCCCCTGTCGTCCCGGTGGTGGCGCCATACAGGAAGATCACCGTCTCGGCGCCCTCGCGGCCCACGGCCAGGGCCGCCAGCGCCGCCATGCCGAGCCAGTTGGCGCGCGCGGCGGTGGTTTCCAGGCCCGATTCCAACTCGCGCTTCAGTCCGGCGCCGTGACGACGCATCCAGACCACCATCTGGAAAATCAGTGCGCTGGCCAACAGGGGCATGACGGCCTGGAACCACGCCAGCGCGGTCTCGGACACCCAGGTCTGGATACCGAGCAGAGTGAGGGCCAACAGCACGGCCAGGCCGATGCCGGCCGATACGCCACCCCACAGCCAGCGGAAGGCGCGGCGGCGGGAGATCTCCGCGAGGTCCAGCCGGGCGGACAACCAGCCGTGCAGGATACCGACGACCAGCATGGCTTCGATGGTCTCGCGCCAGACGATGAAAGCGGCGTTACCCATGGTTTACCCTCACATTCCGGAATTGGCGGGACCCGAATCGGCAAGGTCCAATCGCCGCGCACGCTCGGACGCGCGCGGCGCCTCCATCCCCACCGCCAAGGCTTCGCCCATGCGCTCGCAAAGGCGGCGGGTATCGCTGTCCACGTCGGGCCGAACCGATAACCGTTCCAGCAGGCTCGCGGCGCGATGCGCCGCCTGGCCGCATCCGGTCAGGCTGTGGCGCATCAGGAGATCGAGCGCGCCGGCGAGCAGCGTTGCGGTAGGTTGAGTCATGGCGATCTCCTCGATTTGCGTCGGCGTTACTTGGCGACGATGCGGCCCTTGGCCGTATCGGCGTGGAATTCGTCGAAAAAATCGTATTCACCGGGCTGCAACGGGGCGATCACGACGAAGGAATGGGCACCGGGGGCGAGGACTTTTTCCTTGCGCAGTTGCCGGCTCTCGAACTCGATGGCGTCCTTGCCTTCGTTGCGGATGACGATCTTGAAGCGCACGCCGGCGGGGACTTCCAGGCTGGCTGGCAGCCACAGCCCGTCCTTCGCCACCACGGTGTAGGTGGGCTGTTCGGCGCGCGACGCGCCGGAGAACAGTGCGAAAGCAATCAGAATCGGAAGGGTCAAGCGGCCGGACATCGTCAGCTCCGCTCAGAAGGCAAGCCAGGCGCGCAGGCCCAGGATGTGGGCGTTCCCCGCCGCGCCGTTGGCGCCGGCGCGGTGGATGAATTGGTAGTCCGGGCTGAGTTCGAACTGCTTGTTCAGGCGCCAGCGGTAATACACTTCCGCCAGTTGCTCGGCGCCGGTGGCATTCCAGCCGAAATCGGGGCCGCCGGCGCCGTCGGCATCCAACACGGCGGACTGGGCCCGGAAATCGTCCGAGGCGCGCAGCCAGCCCCAGGCCAAGCCCAGGCTGTCCGCGCCACGCCCCCAGACATTGCCGGACAGTTCCGCGCCCAAGGTGAGCGCTCGATCGAACTGGACATGGCCGGAGCTGGACTGTCCGTATCGTCCCCACAGCGCGAGGTTGTCGCCGATCCGCTGGTCGAGGGACAGGCCCCAGCCGCTCTGGGCTTCGCCGCTGGCGTCGCGCGGATTGTTGAAGGGCGTGGCGCGCCCGTTGCGCCAGACGTAGGCGCGGTAATTGCCGGCCAGGCCGCCGAAGAACCGCTGATGCGTCTCCGCCTGCAGGATGACGAAGGGTTTTTTCAGACTGTCGCTGAAGGCGGTGCCGCCGCCGGAGCCGAACATGCCCAGGGACACGCCCCAGCCGGAAGTTTTCGACGGCGTGCCGAGATAGGCCAGGCGGACGCCCGGGGTAAAGCCGTAGGCATCCAGGCCGGCGCCGCCCCCCGCGTCCAGCAGCGGGTTGTGGACGAAGGCCAGATTCATGAATTTGGCCGTCTCATCGTCCGCCGCCGCGTTCTGGTCAAAGAACACGAAAGGGTCGATCTTGCCGAAATTGATCTCCAGGTGTTCCCGGCTACGGCCTTTGACGCCGCCCAGCGGCAACGGCACATCCAACTGGTACCAGCCTTGCGCCAGGATGGGGGAAGCGTTGTCGGGCTGGGCCGCGCCCAGCTGGAAAGCGGTGGCGTTGGGAGCCGAGAAGCTTGGATTGAGGCCGGACAGGCCGTCGCCCTGGCCCATGCGGAAGTGGAAAAACAGTTTGCCATCCGCCTGGCCCAGGCTGCCTCCGGGCAGGCTCACCTGGGCATCGCCGCGCCAGGACAATTGGGACTCCGATTTGACGTTGATGGACGCGGCGCGGTTGGCGCGCTGAGCCACGGTGGTCAGGGAAACGCCGGCGGCAACGCCTTCCAGGGACTCCACCATGCGCGCCTGTTTCTGCATGCCCAGCGCCTGGAACTCGACCGCTTTGAGACGGGTGGCCAACTCCGGTTCATCCTGGGACAAGCGTTCGCTGCTCATGGCCTGCACCAGCTTGGCGTTGGCGGTTTCCAGCTGCTGGACACGGGTTTCCAGGGGATCGGGCTGGGCGGCAAGCCGGCGTTCCAGTTCGCTGTTGCGCGCTTCCAGACGGGCCAGGCGATCCTGCAGGTGTTGCAGGGCCGGGGCCACCTCGGCGGGCAATTCGGCGGCATGCGCGGGCAACACGCAGGCCATGGCCAAAGCCGGCATGGGAAGTTTGAGACGGCGCATCAGTAGCCTCCCTTCTATCAGTAGCCTCCCCTCTTGCCGATGCCCGCGAAGGTGAAGTCATATTCCACGGTAAACGCCTTGAACCAGGGCCGCACGCCGGTCAGGCGGTCGGTGTGGCGATGGAAGTGGTGTCCCTGGTGGTTGACGGGATCGTTGGGCGGCAGGATGGTGAATTTCAACGTGTATTTGCCCGGCCCCATGAGTTTCACGTTATCCCCGTAATGGGGACCGTCGGTTGCCACCATGGGTAGGAAATCGCCCTTCGCGCAGGCACCCCCTTGCTTGCAAACCTCGTAGCGGACCAACAGATAGGGAATCCATTCGCCCTCGGAAAAGCCATTGGGATTGTTGGCCAGGGCATGGATATCCGCCTCCAGATGCACGTCGGCCTGGCTGGCCGGCAACATGGCGTGGCCCATGACCGATTCCATCTCCACCGGTTGCAGGTAGACGGCGCCGATCTCCATGCCGTTGCGGTTCTGGGGCGAGCCGATGGGATATTCCACCGCCAGGACGGCGGTGGACAGGCTGGCGGCGCACGCCAGGGCGGTGAGCAAACGAGTGACACCCATGAACTTCTCCTAAACAGTTAAGCCAACAAAACTTGGATTGGCTGGCTACTGGGGCAGCGGGATCGTTGACGCTTCAGCGTTTGCGAATCCTGCGTCCCCCTTGCGGGGGCGGAGAAGCCCGATGGCTGGCTGGGTTGCCCGGTCCCGAAACCGGGCGGAATTATTTGGTCAGGATCAACTTGCCGTTCTTGGTCAACCGGAGTTGATAAAACTCGCCGGCATGCTCGATCACCAGGACTTGACGATCCCGCAGCAAATCCACGGCGCGCACCGCGCCGGATGAGACTTGGCGGAGGGCAAGGGGCTGGGGTGTTTGTGGGGTCGCGGTACTCATGGCCCCCATAATAATGAGAACTGTTCTCATATGCAAGCCATTTATGTGGGCGGACGATTCCAATTCGATTCAAGGAATGTTCACCCCGTGCCGATGCTGGGGCACACTTCTCGTTCAAACATAAACAAGCTGGCCAAAATGCAATTCACCGCCGCATCCTTCCGCGCCTGGGAGCGCAAGAAGATCACCCTGCTGGGCATGTCCGGCGTGGGCAAGACCCACATCTCCGGCATGTTGCGCCGCCACGACTGGTTTCATTTTTCCGGCGACTACCGCATCGGCACCCGTTATCTGGACGAGCCCATCCTGGACCTGATCAAGCAGCAGGCCATGACCGTGCCCTTCCTGAAAGAGCTGCTGCGCAACGACTGGATCGACGTGCGCAACAACATCAAGATCGAGGACCTGGGCCCGGTGCTGTCCTTCGTCGGCAAGCTGGGCAACCCGGATTTCGACGGCCTTTCCCTGCCCGAATTCAGCCGGCGCCAGGCCATGTACCGGGAAGCCGAGATCGCCGCCATGAAGGACGTGCCGGAGTTCATCCGCAAGGCCCAGGAGATCTACGGCTACGACCACTTCGTCAACGACGTGGGCGGCAGCCTGTGCGAGTTGGAGGATGATTCGGTCATCGACTTGCTGGCCCAGCACACCCTCATCCTCTACATCCAGGTGACCACCCCGGACGAGGAGGACACCCTGATCCGCCGCGCCCAGTCCGATCCCAAGCCGCTCTACTACCGCCCCGCCTTCCTGGCCGAGCACCTGCCCCTTTACATGGCAGAGAAGGGCCTGGAGTTCGTCGCCCAGGTGGAGCCCAACGACTTCACCCGCTGGGTGTTCCCGCGCCTGTTCCATTCCCGCGTGCCGCGCTACGAGGCCATCGCCGCCCCGCACGGCTACACGGTGACCTCACGGGAAGTGGCCCAGGTGAAGAGCGAAGCGGACTTCCTCGCCCTGGTGGAGGCCGCCATCGCCCGGAAAGCCTGACGGGAGAACGCCATGCCCATCGTCGCCCACAACGACCTGCCCACCCTGCAAAGGCTGAAGGAAGCCGGCACCACCATCGTGCTGCCCGCCGACCGCGCGGCGCATCAGGACATCCGCGAACTGCACATCGGCCTGCTCAACATGATGCCGGACGCCGCCCTGGAGGCCACCGAGCGCCAGTTCTTCCGCCTGGTGGGAGAGAGCAATCCCATCGCCCAGTTCTACGTGCACCCCTTCACCCTGGATGCCCTGCCGCGAGGGGAGAAGGCGCGGGCGCACATCGCCCGCTATTACGAGCCCTTCGACAAGATCCGCGCCGAAGGCCTCGACGCCCTCATCATCACCGGCGCCAACGTCACCGGCGAGGACCTCTCCAAAGAACCTTTCTGGCAGCCCCTGGGCGAGGTCATCGACTGGGCCTGGGAAAACGTCACCACCACCCTGCTGTCCTGTCTGGCCACCCACGCCGTGCTGCACTTCCGCTACGGCCAGCCGCGGGTGAAGCAGCCGACGAAGCGCTGGGGCGTGTTCTCCCACCGGGTGCTGGACAAGCGCCATCCCCTGGTGGCCGACGTGAACACCCGCTTCGACGTGCCGCACTCGCGCTGGAACGACGTCTCCCGCGCCCAGTTCGAGGCCGCCGGCCTGCGCGTGCTGGCGGAAAGCGAGGACGTCGGCGTGCATTTGGCCACCAGCCACGACGGCCTGCGCATGGTGTTCTTCCAGGGCCATCCCGAGTACGACACCATCTCCCTGCTCAAGGAATACAGGCGCGATGCCTTGCTCTTCGCCCAGGGCAGCTTGCCGGCCTATCCGCCCTTTCCCGACAATTACCTGCTTCCGCATGAACAGGCCGTCCTGCTGGAATGGCGCGACCGGCTGTTGGCGGCAGCCGCGCGCGGCGAGCCGGCGCCGGAGTTCCCCGAAGCCCTCGTGGCCGCCAACCTGGACAACACCTGGCATGACACCGGCGAGGCGGTGATCGGCAACTGGATGGGCTGCATGTATCAACTGACACACCGGGAACGCAACAAGCCCTTCATGGAAGGCATCAACCCCGACGATCCCCTCGGGCTTTATGGCGGAGGAAGATGAGCGGCTTGGCCTGGTACGGGAACATGGCATAATCCGCCGCTAATTTTTCCCGCGCAGTCATTCATACGGAGGACTCGATCGTGGCAACAGCAGCCAAAAAGCAGGCCAGCAAACCCGCGACGAACAGCGCCAAGAAGCCCGTCGCGAAGCCCAAACCGGTCGCGAAGGCGGCTACAAGCAAGACGCCGGCGAAAAAACCCGCTGCGGCAGCTTCGGCGAAGGCAGCCTCCGTGAGGAGTCCCTCCGCCACCGTGAAAGCCACCCCGGCCAAGGCCAAGTCCGTACCGGCAAAGCCCACCCCGGCCGTGAAAGCGAAGCCTGTGGCCGTGAAGGCCGCGCCCGCGAAAGGCAAGCCCGTCCAGTCCAAGGCAACACCCACGAAAGCGACCGCTGCAAGCAAGGTGCCGGCGAAAAAACCAGCCCCGGCGACCCCCGCGAAGGCGGCTCCCGTGAAAAGCAAACCCGCGTCGGCCAAGGCCGCCGCAGTGAAGGCCAAGCCCGCCCCCGGCAAGGTGGCGGCTCCAAAAACCAGGACGGCGCCGCCGCCCGCTCAAGCCAAGGCAAAACCTGCCGTTAAGAAAACCGTCCAGTCCAAGGCACCGGTAACACCCGTTCCGGCAACCAAACCGGCGGTGGCACCCCCCCCCCAGAAACCCATGAAAACCACAGAAACCAAAGCAGCCGCCGGCAAACCCGGCAAGAACATGAAGAAATCCCTCGGCGCCCCCCTGACCGACGCCGACATCCTGGCCATGCCCGACAAGGATTACATGGGCAATGCCCAGCTCGCCTTCTTCAAGGCCAAGCTGGAAGCCATGCGCGACGAGATCCTGGAAAACGCCCGGGAAACCGGGGAGCACCTGAAGGAAAACGAGGTTTTCGCCGACCCCAATGACCGGGCCACGGTGGAAGAGGAAAACCTGCTGGAGCAGCGGGTGCGCGACCGGGAACGCAAGCTTCTGAAGAAGATCAACGCCTCCCTGGCGCGCATCGAGGAAGGCACCTACGGCTTCTGCCTGGAGACCGGCGATCCCATCGGCATCCCGCGCCTGCTGGCCCGCCCCACGGCGGAACTGTCCATCGAGGCTCAGGAAAAGCACGAGCGCTTGGAGAAGCTTTACGCCGATTGAATCGGCGCACCCTAAAATAAATATGGCCGCGAGAGCGGCCATTTTGTTTGTGCCCGTCTCTCCCCAGCCAGTCGCTGGAAGCACCGGGAGAGAGCAGTAGGCCGTGCAATCCCCGGCTCAGTCCGGGTGATACTTCCGGCTTTCCGACCGCACCGTCTCCACCAGCACGCTGACATTCTCCGGCGGCGTGAACTGGGAGATGCCGTGGCCCAGGTTGAAGACGTGGCCGGCACCCTTGCCGTAGCTGGCGAGAATGGCCTTGGCTTCCGCAGCCACGGCTTCCGGCGTGGCAAGCAGGATGCTGGGGTCCATATTGCCCTGCAAGGCCACCTGATCGCCCACCCGGCGGCGGGCCTCGCCGATGTCGATGCTCCAGTCCAGGCCCACTGCATCGCAGCCGCAAGCGGCGATGCGTTCCAGCCAGAGGCCGCCACCTTTGGTAAAGACGATGCGCGGCACGGTGCGGCCCTCACGGCTGCGGGTCAGGCCGGCCATGATGCGGGCCATATAGGGCAGGGAGAATTCCAGGTAGGCAGCCTGGGACAGCATGCCGCCCCAGGAATCGAACACCATCACGGCTTGGGCACCGGCCTCGATCTGGGCGTTGAGGTAGTCGGTGACGGCCTGGGCGGTGACCTCAAGGATGTGGTGCATGAGGTCCGGGCGGCCGTACATCATGCGCTTGACCTGGGTGTAGCTGTCGCTGCCCTCGCCCTCGACCATGTAGCAGGCCAGGGTGAACGGGCTGCCGGAAAAACCGATGAGGGGCACCGAGCCGTCAAGGGCCTTGCGGATCTCGGCCACGGCGTCGATGACATAGCGCAGGTGGTCGTGGGGGTCCGGCGCCTTGAGGTTGCGGATGGCCCATTCCTCGCGCAGCGGCCGCTCGAACTTGGGGCCCTCGCCCTCGGCGAAATACAGGCCCAGGCCCATGGCATCGGGCACGGTGAGGATGTCGGAGAACAGGATGGCGGCATCCAGGTTATAGCGGGCCAGGGGCTGCAGGGTGACCTCGGTGGCCAGGGTCGGGGATTTGCACAGGTTGAGGAAGCTGCCGGCCCGGGCCCGGGTGGCGCAGTATTCCGGCAGGTAGCGGCCGGCCTGGCGCATCAGCCAGGTGGGCGTGTACTCGGTGGGTTGCCGCAGCAGGGCGCGAAGGAAGGTGTCGTTCTTGAGGGCGGTCATGATGGGGGCCGGGGGGAAAACGGCGTCATTCTACCGGAGGGGTCACCCCCACGGGCTTTTCGCCGCCGCCCAGGGCGGGATAGCGGATCTGCTCGACCAGGGCGCGGGTCACGGCATCGGGAGGGGGCGTGAGCAGGCTGACCACGGCGATGGTGAGGAAACCGGCGGGAATGCCGAACACGCCGGCGGAGACATCGCCGATGCCCCACCATTTCTCCATGCCGTGGAATTTCACCGAGATCAGGTAATACAGGGTCAGGCCCAGTCCCACCAGCATCCCGGCCACCGCGCCCTGGCGTGTCGCACGGCGCCAGAAGATGCCCAGCACCAGGGCCGGGAAGAAGCAGGCGCCGGCGATGGAAAAGGCCCAGGCCACCATGGACAGGATGGTATCGGGGCGCAAAGAGGCCACCCAGGCCGCCACCACGGCCACGCCCAGCAGCACGGCCTTGGAAATGGCCAGCCGGCGCCGGGTGCTGGCACGGGGATCGATGATCTGGAAATAGACGTCGTGCGACAGGGCGTTGGCGATGGTGAGCAGCAGACCGTCGGCGGTGGACAGGGCCGCCGCCAGGCCGCCTGCCGCCACCAGCCCCGCCACCACATAGGGCAGTCCGGCGATCTCCGGCGTGGCCAGCACGATGACGTCCGGATTCAGGGTCAGTTCCGCCAGCTGCAGGATGCCGTCGCCGTTGATGTCCTCCACCGCCACCAGCCCCACCTTGGCCCAGGAGGCGACCCAGGCGGGGAGCTCGGCGATGGCCGTGCCGATGACGTTGGTGTAGACCTCGTATTTCGCGAACACCGCGTAGGCCGGCGCGGTGAAATAGAGCAGGAAGATGAAGAACAGGGACCAGAACACCGATTCCCGCGCCTCCCGCACCGAGGGCGTGGTGTAGTAGCGCATGAGCACGTGCGGCAGGGCCGCGGTGCCCACCATCAGGCAGAACACCAGGGCCAGGAAGTTGCGACGGGCCTCGTCCCGCTGGCCGGCGTCGGCACCGGGGAAGGCCTCGGCGTGGGGGTTGGGCGGCTGGGCCTTGTCCTGGGCGACGCGCAGTTCCTTCTGCCAGCGTTCCCGTTCCAGCAGGCCGGGGCCCGGCGTTTCCCGCATCTGCTTCTCCAGCGCCGCCGCCTTTGCGGCGTAGGCCTGGCGGACTTCCGCCTGGGCCGGGTCGGCCAGCAGCACCCGCTCCCTTTCCGCCAGCTCCTGCATCACCGTGCCGTAGACCACTTGCGGCAGAGGCACGCTGGTGACCTTGTAGGACATGAACACCACCGGCACCAGGTAGGCGATGATGAGGATGATGTACTGGGCCACCTGGGTCCAGGTCACCGCCCGCATGCCGCCCAGGAACGAGCACACCAGGATGCCAGCCAGGCCCACGAACACCCCGGTCTCGAAGGCGATGCCCAGGAAGCGGCTGGTGACGATGCCGACGCCGTAGATCTGGGCGGTGACGTAGGTGAAGGAGGCCAGGATCGCCCCGAGCACGGCGATGGAGCGGGCCAGGTTGCCGCCGTAGCGGGCACCGATGAAATCCGGGATGGTGAACTGGCCGAACTTGCGCAGATAGGGCGCCAGCAGCAGGGCCACCAGCACGTAGCCGCCGGTCCAGCCCATGACGAAGGCCAGGCCGTCGTAGCCCTTGGCGTAGAGGGTGCCGGCCATGCCGATAAAGGAAGCGGCCGACATCCAGTCGGCGCCGGTGGCCATGCCGTTGTAGACCGCCGGCACCCGCCGCCCGGCCACGTAGTACTCGTCCACGTCCGAGGTGCGGCTGAGGATGCCGATGCCGGCGTAAAGGGCGATGGTGGCGGCCATGAAGATCCAGCCGATCCATCGCTCCGGCATGCCCATGAACTCCGCCACCGCCAGGGTGAACAGGAAGAGCACGAAACCGCCGGTATAGAAGCTGTAATAGCGGAACAGGTTGCGGAGGTAGACCGTCTTCACCCGCTGGGCTCCAAGGCTTTCCCGGAAAGCCTGAATTGTAGCCCCGCGTCGGACCGCTCAAGCCCGGCGGAAACGGGCGCGGATCGCTTTTTCCAGCCCCACGATCACGCCGCAGGCCAGGGCGAAGACGACGATGCCCAGCCAGGCATCAGCGTCGATGGGCGCGGTGTAGAACAGGGTGTTGAACAGGGGCAGATAGGTGAAGGCCAGTTGCAGGGCCAGCATGAGACCGGCGCCCAGCCACACCCAGCGGTTGCTGAACAGGCCCATGGACCAGAACGAGCGTGTGAGGGAGCGGCAGTTGAACAGATAGACGGCCTCCACCAGGACGAAGACATTGGCCGCCACGGTGCGCGCCTCCGCCAGGCTGTGGCCACGCTCCAGTTCCAGCAGGAACAGGCCGAAGGCGCCCAGCAACAGCAGCACACCCACCAGCAGGATGCGCCAGACCAGCACCCGGTCCAGGATGGGTGCGGCCGGCGGGCGTGGCGGCCGGCGCATGATGCCCTTCTCCGCCGGCTCGAAGGCCAGGGTCAGGCCCAGCAGCACCGCCGTGGTCATGTTGATCCACAGGATCTGCAGGGGCGTGATGGGCAGGGTGGCACCGGCCAGGATGGCGGCGACGATGACCAGGCCCTCGCCGGCGTTGGTGGGGATGGTCCAGGTGATGAATTTCACCAGGTTGTCGTAGAGGCCCCGGCCTTCCTCCACCGCCGCCTCGATGCTGGCGAAGTTGTCGTCGGTGAGCACCATGGCCGCCGCTTCCTTGGCCACCTCGGTGCCCGAGAGGCCCATGGCGATGCCGATGTCCGCCTGCTTCAGGGCCGGCGCATCGTTGACACCGTCGCCGGTCATGGCCACCACCTCGCCGCCCGCCTGAAGCGCCTCCACCAGGCGCAGCTTCTGTTCCGGTTCCACCCGGGCAAACACATCCACTTGCGCCGCGGCCGCGCGCAGCGCCTCGGCGTCCAGGCGGGCCAGGTCACGGCCGGCCAGGGCGACGGCGCCCTCCCCGGCGATGCCCAGTTGGCGGGCGATGGCCAGGGCGGTTTCCGGATGGTCGCCGGTGATCATCTTCACCCGGATGCCGGCGGCGTGGCAGGCCTTCACCGCGGCGATGGCCCGGGCCCGGGGTGGGTCCAGCATGCCCGTCAGGCCCAGGAACACCAGGCTGTGTTGCAAATGCGCGGCGTCCAGGGCATGGATAGCGGGCAGATGGACGTGGGCCAGAGCCAGCACCCGCATGCCCTGGCGCGCCAGACCGGCAGCCTCGCCCTCGATGGCGGCGACGTCCAGGGGCGCCTCCCGGCCCGCCGCGTCAAGCATGGCGACGCAGGCGGGCAGCAGGCGCTCCACCGCACCTTTCACGTAGGCCACCCGTTCGCCCTCGATCTCATGCAGGGTGGCCATGGCCTGGCGGCCGGCGTCGAAGGGCAGCTCGTCCAGGCGCGGGAACACCGCGCGCAGGGTGGACTCGTCCAGCCCCGCCTTGCGGGCGGCCACCAGCAGGGCGGCTTCGGTGGGATCGCCGGTGATGCGCCAGCGGTGGCCTTCCCGATGCAGGCTGGCATCATTGCAGAGCACCCCCGCCAACAGGGTTTCGCGCAGGGCCGCATCCTGGCCCGCCGCCGGAGGCGGCTCCAGCACGCCCTCCACGCCGTAGCCCTGGCCACCCACCGCGTGGCGCCGCCCGCCGGCCCAGACGGCGCGCACGGTCATGGCGTTCTCGGTGAGGGTGCCGGTCTTGTCGGAGCAGATCACCGTGGTGCTGCCCAGGGTCTCCACCGCCGGCAGCTTGCGGATGATGGCCCGGCGCCGGGCCATGCGGGCGACGCCGATGGCCAGGGTGATGGTGATGGCGGCGGGCAGGCCCTCGGGAATCGCGCCCACCGCCAGGGCCACCGCCGCCATGAACATGGCGTAGGCGGATTCGCCGCGCAGCACGCCCACCGCGAAGGTGAGGGCGGCGCAGGCCAGGATGACGACCAGTAGCCGGCGGGCGAATTGCCCCATCTTGCGCGTGAGCGGCGTGGACAGGTCCGGTGCGGCGGCGATGAGGCCGGCGATGCGGCCGGCCTCGGTGGTGTCGCCGGTGGCGATGACCAGGCCGTGGCCCTGGCCGGCGGCCACGTGGGTGCCGGCATAGGCCATGTTGCGCCGGTCGGCCAGGGGCGTGTCCGCCGCCATCACCAGGGCGGGATGCTTGTCGGCGGGCACCGACTCCCCGGTCAGGGCCGCCTCCACCAGGCGCAGTTCCTTGCCGTGCAGCAGGCGCAGGTCGGCGGGCACCTTGTCGCCGGCGGCCAGCCACACCACATCGCCGGGCACCAGTTCCGCCGCATCCAGGCGCCGGCGCTCCCCCTCGCGCAGCACCGTCACTTCCGTCGCCACCGCGCGGGCCAGGGCCGCCAGGGCCGATTCGGCGCGGCCCTCCTGGATGAAGCCCACCACCGCGTTGACCAGCACCACCCCGAGGATCACCCCCGCGTCCACCCACTCGCCCATGTAGGCAGTGGCCAGTCCCGCCGCCACCAGCACCGCCACCAGGGGCTGGATGAACTGGCCGAGAAAGCGCAGACAGGGACTGCGGGGCGGGCGCTTTGTCTGACGGTTGGGGCCGTGTTGGGCCAGACGCCGGGCGGCATCGGATTCGTTCAGGCCACGGGCCGGGTTCACGTCCAGGCGACGTGCCGTTTCGTGGGGACTGAGGGTGTGCCAGTGCTGCGTACTGTTCGGCATGCGCGTCCAAAAAACAGGCGACCGGAGTCGCCTGAAAAGCTGCTGTCGCTCTGGAGCAGCCAACCCTGCTCAAGGGATCCGTGAATTCAGTCTAGTCCGTAGTCCTCACAGGTAATGCCAGCCGATGCAGAGGCTGGACACGGCGATGCTCATCAGCCTGAGCGTGGGCAGGCCGAGGGGGAGGGGCCGTAGGGCGGGGCGAGGAGGGTCATGGGGGAGACAGGGTCATGTGCCCATCCTAGGCACTTGGGGCACAGCACAAATTCGCATCCCCCCGTAAGGGAATCCCATACACAACAGGTTGACGATAGGTCTGCCTAAGGATCCCCCAACCCCTTCTGTCATGCCTTTCGACATCAGCCAGCCCGGCCCCGGCCGGCAGGGTGGTGAGCAGAAGGGTGCGCAGGCAACGGGCATCCATGGCGGCCGCGGCGGCTGGCAACCTCAGCAGGTTTCGCCGTCCGGTACGGAATCCCAGGCCACGCGGTTTGCCGCTTCCATATGCAGGCGTACCAGTTCCGGCACGCTGCGGGCCTGCATCTTTTCCATCATGCGTGCCTTGAACACTTCCACGGTGCGGGGACTGATGCCCAGTTCAGCGGCGATTTCCCGGTTGGGCTTGCCGGCCACCACCAATTCCATGACCTGGCGTTCCCGCTCGGACAGCCGCTCCATGCGTGCGGCAATCTCCGCGGCCTTGAACTGGGCGGCGTGCTGGCGGTGGTCGCGGTCGATGGCTTCGGCGATGGCGGCGAGCAGGGCGGCTTCCTCGTAGGGTTTCTCCAGAAAGTCGACGGCACCGCTCCGGAGGGCGCTGCGGGCGTGGGCCAGGTCACCATGGCCGGTGAGGAAGACGATGGGCAGGGTGTTGCCCTTTTCCGCCAGGGCCTTCTGTAGTGCCAGGCCGTCCATGCCCCCCAGGCGCAGGTCCAGCAGCAGACAGCCGCGCCATCCGGGTCGCCAGGCATCGAGGCAGGCCTCGGCGCTCGGGAAGGCGCGGGTGCGGTAGCCGCGGAAGTTCAGCAGCAGGGCGAGGGAATCACGCACGGCTTCGTCGTCGTCGACGAGGGTGATGAGGCTGTCGGTCATGGGGTCGGTGGCATGGCGTGGTCCGCATCATGGCCCAGCTCGCCCTCCCCATCCAGCCAGTGCACCTTCCCGTCGCCGAAGACCAGGGCCACGCGCACCGCCTTGCCCGGGTGCAGCGCCCGCGCGGCATCGCGATAGGCGGACATCTGGGTGAGGTGGGGCTCGGCACGGCGAACCGGATCGGGTTCCTCCAGACCGCCGGTCTTGTAGTCCAGCACCCAGACCTCGGACTCGTACTCCACCAGGCGGTCGATGCGGTTCATGCGGCCGGCGGGGTCGAGGAATTCCATTTCGTTGCGGGCGGCGAGATGCCGGCCGGCGTCGAAGGCGGGCGCCAGTTCCGGCGCCTCCAGGATGCGGCGTGCCATGGCGGCAACCCGTTCCCTGGTGGTGGCATCCAGGTCCAGCCTGCCGGCCAGATCGGCTTCGTCGAGGCCCTCGGTGAGCCCTTCGAGCCAGGCATGGACCCGGATGCCGAAGTCGGCCTCGGGGCCGCCCGCATCGATACGTGTGCCGATGCCCATCTCCCCCTCCCAACCGTCCACGGCCGGCTTTGCACAGCCGGCCGGCTCCGGCGGCGGCGAGACAGGCTCGCCGAATTCCCGCCTACGCCCCCCACTGGCGGGGGAGGGGCGTGTTCCCTCCCAACTCGCGGGGATGGAGTCCCAACGCATCTGCGGCAGCCCCGCCATCGCCGCCCGCTCCAGCGCCGCTTTGGCCATGGCCAGCCAGGAATCCGCCTTGCCGTCATCGACGCCGGACACGAACAGGGCCTGGCGCGCCCGGGTCATGGCCACGTAGAGCAGGTTCAGGCGTTCCCGCTCGGCCTGGGCCGCTTCCCTCTCGAACAGGGCGTCGCGTCCCGGCCCGCGCCATGCCGCGCCGCCGTGCAGGGAGAAATGCGCCGGTCGGTCAGATTCCGGCGGCCAGTCCAGGGCCACGCCGAAGGCGGCATCCCGGCCCGATCCCTGGTCGGCCTTGATGAGGAACACCACCGGGGCCTCCAGGCCCTTGGCGCCATGGATGGTGAGCATGCGCACGGCATCGCCGGAAGCCGACGGCGGCTCGTCGGGGCCATCCTGGCCGGCCTTGTCGCGCAACTGGCGCACTTCGTCCAGGAAGCGCGGCAGGCTGGGGTAACGTCCCCCCGCCAGCGACAGCGACAGGCCGAGGAAGCCCTCCAGGTTGGCCAGCACGCCGGCGCGCAGATGCGCCGGCACCGTGGCGGCGTAGCGGGCCGGGATGTCCGCCTCGTGGAAGAGGCGGTCGAGCAGATCGTGCACTGGCAGCCTGCCGATGCGCCTTTGCCAACCGGCCAGCAGGGCGGCGGCGCGCACCACGTGGCGCGGCGCCTCCGGTTCGGCGGCCCAAGCCGCCAGCCGCCGCCACCAGGCGCCCTCCCCCCGGGCGAGCCGTTGCAGGTCGGCGTCGGACAGGGCGAATACCGGTGACTTCAGGCCATGCGCCAGGGCGAGGTCGTCCAGGGGCGACACCAGGGCGGTGAGCAGGGCGGTCAGATCCCGAACCTCAAGGGTATCGAGCAGGCCGCCGCGCCGGTCGCCGAGGTAGGGGATGCCGGCCCGCCGGAAGGCCGCCTCGAACACCGCCAGGTCGGCGCGGCTGGCATAGAGCACCAGGATGTCGCCATGGCGGGCGGCGCGTTCCGCCATGCCGTCCCGGATATACAGCCGGCCCACCACGTCCCGGATGCGCGCTGCCACCCAGGCCGCCTCGCCTTCCCGCTTGTGGGCGGCGACGGGGGGCGGTGCGCGCAGGGGATCGCGGAAGGGAACGACGGCGGGTCGGGCGGTCTCCGCCGGCGCCGCGTATGCCTGGCAGATGCCGGGCAAGCCGGCCTGGTGCGCGGCATGGGGGTGAAAACCCGGGTAGTCGGCCCGGCCGCCGAACAGGGCATTGACCCAGGCGACCACGCGGGGCGCACAGCGTCGGGTTTCATTATGGGGGTGATGCGTGGCGGCATAATGCCGCCGCAGCCAGTCCGAGACGGTGGCGAACAGGCGCGGCTCGGCGCGCCGGAAGCGGTAGATGGACTGCTTGGGGTCCCCCACCATGAACAGCGTCGGCCGTTCCCCGTCCAGGCCGTAGGCTTCCAGCCAGGCGCGCAGGATGCGCCACTGCAGGGGGTTGGTGTCCTGGAACTCGTCCAGCAGGATGTGCTTCCAGCGGCAGTCGAGCTTCATCAGCACGGCGGCGGCGGCTTCCTCGTCCTCCAGCAGGCGCGCGGCTTCCAGCTCCCCGTCGCCGAAATCCAGGCCGCCGCG
>Ga0233425_10004342_pt1 | contig 23958 bp, 21 predicted proteins | sample Watercolumn_Towu_2_FD_181712 | JGI IMG/M metagenome (GOLD analysis project Ga0233425, IMG submission 181712) | Freshwater microbial communities from Lake Towuti, South Sulawesi, Indonesia - Watercolumn_Towuti2014_140_MG | ecosystem: Environmental > Aquatic > Freshwater > Lake | place... | reverse complement strand
TACTACGGAAATTTTATTAAGTGTAACTGCCATACTTCATAGATACAGCAAGACTATAATAAATTCAAATCATTTAAGTTATTTCTTGACAATTCCTAACGGTGAGAGCGTTTATTTTGCGAATATTAATCGCGGCAAAAAGTCCATAGCACTAAATTTAAAAGACTCTGAGGGGAAAGAAATAGTAAAAAAACTGGTTGCAAAATCTGATATTGTTGTTGAGAATTTCAGGCCAGGAACAATGGAAAAATTCGGACTGGGTTATGATGTATTAAAAGAAATCAATCCTAAAATTATCTATGCTTGTGGATCAGGATATGGACATACGGGACCATGGACGAATGAACCCTCATATGATCTGGTTATTCAGGCCCTGAGTGGATTTATGAGCATCACAGGACAGGAAAATTCTATTCCAACAAAAGCCGGGCCTTCTATCATGGACATATTAACAGGAATATTTTTATACGCGGGAATAATTACAGCGCTTTATGTTAGGGAGAAAACCGGAGTCGGCCAAAAAGTGGATGTTGCAATGTTAGATTGCGGGATTGCAATATTAGAAAACGCACTCATGCGTTATGCTACTACGGGAGAACTTCCTTCTAGAATCGGAAATAGACACTCTTCAATTACACCATTTGAGAGCTTTAAGGCGAAAGATGATTACTTTGTCATAGCATGCGGGAATGATAATTTATTCTTTAAAATGTGTGAAATTCTGGGAAAGGAAGATATAAAAAATGATGAGCGTTTCAGGACTAATGAACTAAGAACCAGGAATCAAAAAGTATTATTTCTATTACTAGAAAAAATTTTTGAAGAAAAAACAGTCGACGAATGGGTTTCTATTTTAAATGCGGCAGGAATACCTGTCGCCCCTATAAATACAGTTGATAAACTTTTAGATAATCCTCAGCTCAAAGCTAGAGATATGATTCTGGACATGAATCACCCCGTTATAGGAAATATGAAAATAACAGGGATACCGATAAAATTGGAAAAAACCCCTGGAGAAATTTCATCTCCAGCTCCACTCCTTGGCCAGCATACGGAAGAAATCCTGAAAAATATTTTTTAACATTGATGATTCTAAGGGGAAATATTGGGGGAAATGGTATTTTGTAGTATCTAACACGTTGGAGGGAGACCATGATAGAAAATAAAATCAATTTTTATCAGATTCTTTTTTCATGTCTTTTTTGATAAGATCAATCACTTTTTCAAATTTCGGAGCATTTGAACTGTTGGTTTCTACAAGAGTCTCATGAGCTTTTAATACTGTTTCAGCCAAAGCTTTATTATTAGTCTTTTGAGATTCGGAAATATTCTCCCATTTCACATCAGCTTTTTGAGGGGAATCAGATATAAATACAAAAAGTTTTTCTATCCCGATATCTCTGAGAAGCTTCATATTTTTCTGATCCGCATTGTGAATCTCAACTACAATACCTAGTTTTTTTGACTTCAGACCTAATATGGCGAGAGTCCCCATAAAAGTACTATCCATCCATGAACAGGAAGTAAAGTCGAAAACTATTTTCGAAATATTCCCTGAAGCTAAATTATCAGAAAAGTTCCTCAATGATGAACTGCTTTCAAAATTAGCTTTACCTTCGACTTTTATTATATATTCGCCATTTTCACTGGCTATCATTATATTGCACTTACTCATAAAGTTATCTCCTGTTAAAAGAAACACAGAGTTTCCAACTCTTTATAAGACAACTAAAATCTGTTTAGAATTAAATAGTATACCTCAGAGCTTTTCAATAGCCAAACATTAAAAATCTCAGCTATAATTTTCCAATAGTACCCATTTGTAACAAATTTTATTTCATAGCCAATGCGATTTTGTATTTTTTGTTTCATAATACTTGCGGCAAAAATAATCGAGTTTGTTGAATTTACTAACCAATTGTGTAAATTTACAAAAATATCAAAATTTCAGTAGTCTTGCTATATATGGACATAAAAGATATCAATTCTATTCCGTCTGAGTTAAGACAGGCTTTTAGCAAAGCAGTCCAAGCTATTGACAAAAACAATCTCGAATATGCTGTTGAAATCCTTAAAGGGCTCGTATTAAAAGAGCCTGGATTTATTCAAGCCAGGGAAAAACTCAGAATCGTGGAGAAAATGCGGATTAAAACTGGTTTTTTGGGTAAGACGTTATCTGCCATAAAAGTAAAAAAAATAATAAAACTTGCGCAATTAGACATTCTCAGGGGAAAATATTCCGATGCTATGATTAAAGCAGAGGATGCTCTTGTAATTGATGTGAGAGATTTGAGCGCTCTAAAAGTATTGGCAGAAGCCGGCAGAGCACTTTCAGCATTGTTTATAGTCATTGAAGCGTATGAATTAGCTTACAGTTTTTATCCTGACAATCCTGAAGTAATAAAACTTTTGGCTGCTGCTTACAGAACCGCAGGAAGAGGCAATGATGAGCTGAAGTTGCGACAAAAACTTGTCAGCATGTTTCCCGATAATCTTGAGTACAAACAAGAGTCAAGAGCTGCAGGCGCAATGGCTACTATGGAAAAAGAGAAACTTGATAATCTGGAGGCTTCATATAGGGAAAAACTTAAAAATGCCGAAGAAGCAAATATCTTAGAGCAGCAGGAGAAGATAATTCACAATATTGATGATGTTAGAGACCTGGTTAACAAGCTGGAAGCGCAATTGAAAGAATCTCCAAATTTTGTTCCTGTTCTTAGGAATCTGGCGTGGGTTTACTATAAGGCTGAATGCTATGAACAAGCTTTAACATATTTTCAAAAACTGCAATCTTTGCAGGAACATTTTGATTTAAGTGCAGACAAAGCTCTGGAAAATTCGGAATTAGCTATTTTGAATCAAAAAATAGATTCTTTAACCAAAGATGCTGAAAACTGTGTGGACAAGGAAAAACAGGCAGAAATCATGCAGAAATTGGAGAACCTGACACGTAATAAATACAATATTCAAAAAGCATATGCAGAAAAGAGAATTAAGCTTTATCCTAATGATTTACAGCTGCATTATGAACTTGCAATGATATATTGGGCAGGGAAAGATATAGAGCATGCCATAGAACAATTTCAAGTGGCCAGGAAACATCCAAAATGGGACTTCTCTTCTCAGGTGCATTTGGGTTTGTGTTTTTATCAGAAAGGGCATTATGAATTAGCTGTGGACCAACTGAATAACGTTATAAAAATAGAGAGTACAAATGACAAGGAACTGTTAGAAGCTATTTATTACTTAGGTCTTTCTTTTGAAAAATTAAATGATATCTCCAATGCGAAAGAATGTTTTAAAAAAATTTATTCTATAGATGCCAGATATAGAGATATATCGGAAAAAATCGAGCAATATTACAGCTAACCTAGTGTAAATATAACTTATTAAACCAGTAGGAAAAATTTAAAAAAATAAAATCGGGCTTGTCTTTAATTTTCCACTTATGTACTTTATAACCCATTTTATTTCCAAGAGTGGTTCCGTAGCTCAGTTGGTTAGAGCAGATGACTCATAATCATCTGGTCGCTGGTTCGAGTCCAGCCGGGACCACCATTTTTTATTTCTGCTGTAATCTCAATAAAAATATTGAAAGATCAATTGATTCTGTAAAAGTATGAAACTTTTAATTGTAGGCGGAGTTGCTGGTGGAGCTAGCGCCGCGACAAGAGCAAGGCGAAACAGCGAAAAAGCAGAAATTATTTTATTTGAAAAGGGGAAATACGTTTTCTTTGCTAACTGTGGACTTCCTTACCATGTAGGAAATGTGATAAAAAAGAGAGAGAACCTCTTGTTTATAACTCCTGAAGACTTAAAAAAACGAGCCAATATTGAAGTTAGAATAAAAAACGAAGTTATTGGAATTAATTCTAGTAAAAAAGAAATTACAGTAAAAGACTTATCAGACGGAAAAGTTTATACAGAATCATACGATAAACTTATACTTTCTCCAGGTTCCATCCCCATTATTCTCAATATTCCCGGGGGTAAAGATAATAGCATAGATGTTTGCTGGACTATTTCTGATATGGACAGAATAATTGCAAAAATAAAAAATGGAGCCAAAGATGCAGTAATTGTAGGCGGAGGATTTATCGGTATTGAAACTGCCGAAAATCTAATAAAGTTAGGAATAAAAACAACTATTATCGAGAAGCTTGATCAGCTTTTTCCCTCACTTGACAAAGAAATGGCTTCTATTCTTGAAAGAGAAATAATTTCGAATGGTGTAAAGCTTATCCTTAACACATCTATCGTTAAAATAGATAAAGACAAGAACAAAAGATTTTTGCTTGCTACAGATAAAGATTCGTATATATCGGCAGATATTGTAATATTTTCCATAGGAGTGCTGCCTAATACTGAGTTTTTGAAGGGTTCAGAAGTAAGACTTAATTCAAAAGGCGGAATAATCGTTGACAAATATCTTCGAACAAGTGCTGCTAATATTTTTGCTGTTGGTGATGCTATAGAAGTAAATGATTTGATTCTCAATAAGCAAACAATGATTCCGTTGGCATGTCCGGCAAACAAACAGGGCAGAATAGCTGCTGACAACGTCTTTGGAGCTAAGAAAGAATACAAAGGTTCACTTGGAACTGCAATATGCAAAGTGTTTGATCTTACAGCTGCTTGTGTTGGATATAACGAAAAGAAATTAAAAACTGAAAGGATTGATTATTTCAAGTATTATGTAGTGCCTAGTTCAAATGCGTCATATTATCCAGGCTCAGAAAGCATGTTCATTAAAATAATAGCTAATAACAATGGGAAAATATTTGGTTCTCAAATTGTCGGAGGAAAAGGTACAGATAAAAGAATAGATGCGATTGCAGTTGCAATAAGAAATGAGCTTACTGTACATGATCTGGAAGAGTTCGAACTTGCTTATGCACCACCCTATAACTCCGTAAGAGATCCAGTCAATATTGCTGGTTTTGTTGGAGTCAATATTTTAAGTGGGAAATCAGATATTGTGAATTCTGATAATATTCCTGAAGATGCTTTTCTTGTGGATGTAAGAGAACCGAATGAGTTTCTAGCAGGTACTATTCCGAAAGCTGTGAATATTCCTCTTGGAACGGTGAGAGAAAGCCTTAGCAAATTTCAAAAGGATAAACTGATTGTCGTATTTTGCAGAGTTGGATTGAGAGGGTACATTGCAGAAAGAATTCTTAAAAATAACGGTTATAATGTTAAAAACCTGAGTGGAGGTTATCTAGTGTGGAATCTCTATAATAATCCCGAAAACAAGAATCTTACAATCTAATGGGAACCAGTAAAATAGATGGGTGTCACAGAATGGAGTGTTTATGGACGAACAACAAAAAAAAATAGTCAAAGTTAAGTTTAAAATGATGGAACATTGTCAAGATATTACGCCTAAAAAAGCGCACCATGATGATGCCGCTTTTGATATAATGGCAAGACAAGATGTCGAATTGATACCTGGACAATCTCATCTTGTACCAACAGGGTTGTTTATTGAACTACCAATTCATTATGAAGCCCAGATAAGACCAAGAAGCGGGCTGGCTCTTAAACACACATTAACTGTAACCAATACTCCAGGAACAATAGACTCGGGCTATAGAGGAGAAGTATGCGTAATAATGTTGAACGCAGGGAAGGAACCCTATATAATTAATCGTGGAGACAGGATAGCTCAGATGGTAATAAACAAGCTTCCTGAAGTAGAGCTGATACAAGTAGACGAGCTTTCAGAAACTAAACGTGGTGCAAACGGGTTCGGCAGTACAGGGAAATCTTAATATTAAAAATAAGCTTTGCTTAAGAGAATAATGTAATAGCAAATACAAAATGGAAAAATTCCAATACATTGTAAAACAAGGAAAAGTTTAATGAAGTTCAGTTTTAGGAAAAGATTAGAAACGTTTCAAAATAACGGTTTGAATACAATAACAGAACTTAATGGGTCTCGAGAAAAGTTGATCATAAAAATAGCCGCCGCTATTATTGTTGTACTTGCCATAGTAAATGCTGTTCTTCTTGGTTTAATCAATAGTAAAGCTAAGGCACTATATCAGGATAAAAAGGCTATGTCAGAATCTTTAAGTAAGATATCTGCAGATGTGAATAAGGAGACGCCGGCTAAGGCAATTCTTCAGTCGGATTTTATGGATATGGACATGCTTACCAATTATACTGGTATAATTTTAAAAAAAATTAACGATATCATTAATAAAAAAGATACAATAATTACTAGCGTAAAAAGCATAGCAGAAGTTACTAAGTATGGGGCTTTTGATATTTCTGGCATTAATGATATAAGAGTAATTCAAAACAAATTAAAGGAACTAACCGATTATTCAAAAAAACTTTTTGATTATAATGAACAATTGTCAGCTTTTGTACTAAAAATAGCAAGTTTAACAAGTCAATCGCTAATAGATCAGAACGAATTGAAAAAAAAAATAAATGCTTCACCGGAAAACGTATGTTTACCTATTTTAGAAAATATAGAGAAGAATAAAAAAACAGCTGAAAGTTTACAGCAAGACATTACTGCAAAAGCAAGCACAATAGCAGAACTTAAAAAGACAGTAGAAGCAGCTAGTACAAATAAAAATGAATTTCAGCAAATAATTCAACAAAACCAAAGCGAACTCAATAAAGTAAAAGATGAATATTCAAAATTAAAGACCCAAATTGAAAACATAAAAAAACAGCCAAATGCTGAAAAAACTTTAGCTGCAGTTACGGCTGCACCTGCTCAAAAAATTTCTTATCCGGAATTTTATTATAACCTCAAGGGTAAAGTTATGGAATATAATTCAAAGTGGGGCTTTATAATAATCAATTTCGGCAGCGATAGTAAATTGAATGTAAACATTGATGGCAAAGAGAAAGAAGTGAATGTTCCTGTTCCTTTAGATAAAGAGGTTTATATAGCAAGAGCAGATAAATTTATAGCAAAGGCTAAGATTATTAATGTTTATAGCAGGTATTCTGTTGCCAATATTATTTTTCCTGTGGCTGAAGAAATAAAAAAGGGGGACAACGTATTTTTTGACCAGCCTAAAAGTAAATAGTTTTTAAAAGGGGTTTTTATGAAGAAAATGATATTTATTATTTGTATTTTGACTATTACTGTGTGTCCAGGCTGTGTTCAAAGTCAGCAGGAAGATGAAAATGTTAGCTTGCTACCTCAAAACAGGCCGACAGCAAGTGAAATGCGGCAGGGGATAGGAATACCTATTACTTACTAATATTAGTATCCAACTAGTGAATTAAGGAACAACCAAATTTGAGCAGGTTTGTATTTGGTAAATGGCAATGTGTATCCAGATATCCGGATGTAATGAAAAAGTCTCTGGACATACTGGAAGAACTGCCCTCCCCAAATTTCTTCAAGATAAAGGAAGATAGAATAATTTTTAAGTTCTATCTTGATGGTAAATGGTACTTTGCAAAAAAAAATATCCCGAACAAACTAAGAGAAAAAACAAAAGAACTATTTCGTCCACAGTCCAGGGTCGAGTATAATGCTGGTCTGCTTCTAGAGTCTCTCGGAGTTCCAGTTGTAAATATGATAGGATGGGCTAGAAACAAAACTATAAGTATTGTTGTTAGTGAAAGCCCTGGTGAAAATGTAACTACAGCGATGGATTTTTGGAACAAAAGAGCCATATCAGACAAAAATGCAAAGCATAAATTTGTCGCGGCCACTGCCGAATTTATCAGGACTTTCTCTAATGCAAATCTTATACATCCTGATTTACATTTTGGCAATTTGCTGGTGGTTGAAAAAGCTACCAGCCTCAAGTTAATGGTGGTTGATCCTTTTGGAATAAGATCATTTCGAGGAATGAAATATGACATTTTCAAAGAAGGCCTGGCTCTGTTTTTATATGAATTACAGTGGTATCTTGACAGGAATGAAAAAATATCTTTTTCTCTTGATGCGCGTCTAATCGAAAAAGAGTCAGAATTTGATATTTTTTGGAAAAAAATTATCGAGTTTGCTGTTAATCACCAAATCAAGGAATGGCCTGGAGGTAGAAGGAGGAAATTTCTTACAAGGAGTACTCGTGCTACAGAAAAGTTTAATGAACAAAATGGAACTGTGGTGTTTATAAGAAAAGGGGGTGACGGAAATCCCTTATTCTCAAAAGATAAATTAGATACAGCTGGTTTGGCAAAAGAGGAGACTAACAAAGCAAAACAAAAATGGCTTTTTTCTTTATACTTGCAGACTCTTGGAATAGATCATGTAAAAGTTATTGCCTGGAAAAAAGTCACTAATGGACAGGATGTTTTATTTTGCGAAAATGAAAAAATCTTTCTTTCATATAGGAAATCAGAATACCTAACAGATTTTTTGCAAATATGTAAAATTACCGGATTAAAAGTTAAAAATCCTTCCCAAGATATATTATTCAGAGGGGAAATACCTTGCCTTAAAAATTGCGACCCTGATTATTGGGAAAGATAAGTTTTATAATTGTTATGGACTTAACTCTTCAAAAAATATAAAAATAGTACTGTCAAAATAATATATAGTGTGATGATTATCGATGAAATCTGATATTATATTTTTTCTGAAATATACGAAATTAAAATCTCAAGCGAATATTGTGTAGTAACAAAAGCAGGATTAATATTATATCCGGCATATTCCAGCGCTTTTGCTACCCACGTATTACAGGTATTCAAAATGCTGAAAGTTTGACTCCCATCATAAAAATTTCCGCTAAGATAACGGCTTTTTCCTAATGGGGGATTTTTCCTATCCTGATATTTGAATGATTCAAAAATATATTTGTTCAAAAGTCTAAGGGTACCTTCAGTTGCTTTAAGTTTATAGATATTACTTTCAGGGAATGTTTTCTTTAGGTTATTATTAATTTTCACTACATGCATAACTGATCCTCCTGACCAAAAGAGTGCTTTTGCCCCTTGAAACAAAGTGGGATCATTTTCCAACATATAATATTCTTTGTCCCCGAATCCGATTTCGATATATTTTGCATATAAAAACTCATTAGCATTTTCTAAGTAGTCAATGTTGATATATCTCTTAGGAATGACAATTCCAGAGTGGTATCCATGTGAAACGGCATATATTTCAATATCAGCTGCGAATACTGCACTTGCCATAAAAGTAAAGAACAATGTCAAAGCTGAGTAATAATATATAAATGAAGTTTTTCCTATGTATGTCCGAAATGACATTCTTCCTGATTGCATATTATTTACGGTTTTCACAAAGAATAAAATATTGCATCTGCATTCTGTTGAAACCTAACCTAATATTAATAAGTACAATCTTTCCATTTTAAAAGATTTGCAATTTATATTATTAATACCTTAACGATCAGCCAAAATGCTATTCGATGGTATAAAATCGGGCTCAGCTTTTCAGATAGCATGTAAAAAACAATGTTTATCAAAACGTAAGTTGAATTCGATTAAGTATATTGTTAAAATTTAAGTTTGAATACTACTTGATTGTTTATAATAAACAGCAAATAATTAAGTTATGAAGAAACTTTTAAGAAAATGGATAATTTTTCTTTGTTATCTAATTGGTATTTCTCCAAGCGTCATGTCAGTTGAAACTGGTGATACAACAATGATTAAAACCTTATGTAAGCCAAAAACGACAGGATTTGTCTCGGTTGAGGAAGCAATTTCCAAACGCCGTTCTATCAGAACCTTCAAAAAAATTGTCTTATCAGAAGCAAATATTTCACAGATATTATGGGCAGCACAGGGGATAACCGACAGTAATATGAAATTCCGTTCTGCCCCATCAGCGGGAGCTACTTACCCATTGGATACATATCTATTCACTTCAGAAGGCGTTTATCTTTATTTGCCTGAAGAGCACGCGATAAAGAAGTTATCAGTTGAAGATAAGCGTGCAAAACTGTCAAAAGCTGCACTCAATCAGTCTTTCATTGCAGATGCCCCTCTTGTAATTTTATTTGTTTCAGTACCAGAGCGGATAACAAAAAGATATGGTACAAGAGGAGAACAATACATAAATATAGAGGCTGGACACGCAACACAAAACATTCATTTACAGGCAGTAGCTCTTGGTCTTCATTCTGTTCCTATAGGTGCATTTATTGATGAACAGGTTGCAGAAATAATAAATTTGCCTCATGGATACAAGCCTCTTTATATTATACCAGTAGGAATGTAGAACGATAAATATTCTATATTAGGATTTGCATCTAAATTCAAGTTGTTTTTACTTTAGGAAAGTAGAGTCATGTTTAATCATTCAGGATTTAAACAATCAGCATTAAAAATAATCCTATCATTACTTTTTTTTATTTTCAGTACTCAAATCTTTGCTGTTGATAAATCAGGCATATCTCTTGCACACGTAAATGAATCATCTGATAAAATGAAAATCGAAAAACAAGAAGCACCTGATATTTTCAAAAATGAAAGAAAATGTATGGTGAATGAACAGATAATAGGCCGCGGAATAGATAATACTAAAATCCTTCAGGTTATGCTCAAGGTCAGGAGAGATATTTTCGTTCCCTCAGAACAGAAGCAGTATGCTTACGAGGACAGACCTTTACCGATAGGTTATGGGCAAACTATTTCCCAGCCATATATTGTGGCATACATGACACAAAAGCTTGATCTTAAATCCGGTCACAAGGTACTGGAAATAGGAACTGGCTCAGGATATCAAGCAGCTATTCTGGCTGAGATTACAAAAGAGGTGTATACAGTAGAAATAATACCTGAACTTGGAAACGGTGCTATTATAAAGATTAAAAGAGTTAAAATATGATAACATAAATGTGAAAATCGGTGACGGCTATTATGGATGGGAAGAAAAAGCGCCCTTTGACAGGATTATTGTTACTGCAGCTGCAGGTCATATCCCTCCACCTCTGTTAAAGCAGCTGAAAGATGGTGGAATTATGATTATTCCTGTTGGCAGTTTTTTATTTTTTCAATACTTGATATTGGTTAAAAAAAATAATTCTAAAATTATCACTGAAAAGCTTATTCCTGTAAGATTTGTGCCTTTAACTGGATCCGGGAATAATGATTAATAATACTTTTCTGAGAATATCAATTGCCGCTATCTTTCTATCTGCCGGATTAATCGCTTATCAGATATCACTTTTGCAGGTTTTGTCTATAACTCAGTGGTACCATTTTGCTTTCCTTATTATCTCAATAGCTCTTCTCGGATGGGGTGTGGCAGGAACATTCCTCTCTTTATTTAAAGAATTTTTTATGAAAAATTTTGATGTCTGCCTTCAACTTTTATGTATTTTATGCGCAGTATTTATGATGTTGAATAATTTCCTTATTCGGATTCCGGGATTTTTTTTTGATACCTGTAGCCTTCTTCTTACTGATAAAATTGATTTTCTACATATAACTATAACAATTATCATGTTAATGTACCCATTTGTTCCAGGAGCTATGGTTTTGGGAATTCTCTTTACGAAATATTCCGCAATCATAGGGAAAATCTATTGCGCTAATCTCACAGGATCAGGAATCGGTTCTATTCTTATTTTATTCCTGACGTGGTTTTTATTCCCTATGAAGATTCTCATTGTTATTGCATTTTTTCCCCTCTTATCAGCTATATTCCTGGCAAAAAGAAACTATTTTGCAATTTTCTCTTCTATTTTTATAATTATTTTCAATTCTGTAATTCTATTGACCCAATCAGGGTTCCCTTATATATCAGAATATAAGGATATTAAAAGGGTTCTCTCTCTGCCGGATGCTAAGATAATTAAATCTATAAGCAGTCCTTACGGATTGATTCAGGTACTTTCCTCTAAATCTTTCAGGATCACTCCATGTCTCAGCCTTAAATTTACTGGAGAAATACCACCGGAAGATCAGGTATTTGTCAATGCTGACAGAGTAGGAAGCTTAATGGATTTTCATTCTTCCGTAGTCATGGATATTTACAAAAATACAACCGGTTCTCTCCCCTATACAATCAGAACCCCCAAAAATGTACTTATACTCAATGCCAGTACAGGGACAGGTGTAGCTCAAGCCCTGGCATGGAATAGAAATTCTATTGGAGCTGTAGAATTAAATCCGATATTATGCAGCTTTTTAAGAAAAAGATTGGATAAATTGAATGATAAAGTATCCATACATATTGAGGGATCTCGTTTGTTTCTCGAGCAGTCTGATAAGGCCTACGATTTAATTATATTGCCTACTATCAATTATCTAGGGGAAAATACCGGACTAAATGCGCTAGACACTCAATATATTATGACAATCGAAGGATTTAATACGATTTGGGAAAAACTATCAGATAATGGAATAATTTTTGTAAGCTGCTGGCAGGATTATCCTCCGCGCTACAGTTATAAAATTCTTTCATCAATGATTGAGATGTTAAGGAATAAAGGCATAGTAGATGTGTATAATCATATATGCGCTGTTCAAAGTTGGGGAGATATCTCCTTTATGATTTCAAAGGTTAAATTTCAACAAAGTGAAATTAATAAGATAAATAATTTCTGTAACAATCTCCTTTTCGACCCGCTGATTGTTCCCGGCAAAGGTGTAATCCACTGTCAGGATCATAATCAAAACAGTGATTTTTGCAATGGATTTACAAAAATAATAAACAATGATAAAAACTTTTATAATGAATATCGCTTTAATATTCTACCGTCAACTGACGACAAGCCATACTTTTCCCAATTCATGAAAATTACAAAAATATTACAAATATTGAAGCTTTACAGAAAAGGTGATATCACATTCATGGAATTGGGTTATTTGGTTTTGCTTATAACTGTGTTAATTTTATTTGCGGTTTCACTTTTGATGATACTCCTTCCTCTGTTTACGTTAGGACCGATGAATCAAAAGAAATTATGGACTTTGGCTTATTTCGGAGGGATAGGAGCTGGATATATGTTCGTAGAAGTTGTTCTGATTCAGAATTTTATTTTCTACCTCAATTCTCCAATATATTCAGTTTCACTTGTTGTTACATCAATGCTGTTTTTTTCAGGCTTAGGCAGTTTCATGGAAGACAAAATAAACTTTGATAAAAAAGGGATAACAACAATTTTTGCAATGATTGTATGCTTTTTGATTTTATTCACTGCTTTTCTCTCTCCATTTCTTCATTTTTCATCGGGCTTTTCTTTCTTATTAAAAGTAATAGTAACAATAACTATAGCAGGAATTCCGTCATATTTTATGGGGGTTCCCTTCCCTGTAGGAATTAAGTATTTACTAGTCAAATCGGAAAAACTCATCCCCTGGGGATGGGCTATAAATAGTTTCTTCTCAGTATTAACTCCACTTGTAGCCTTAATAATATCTATTGAATTCGGTTTTTCTTTTGTTATTATGGCAGGAGTTTTTGCTTATTTAGTAACATTTTTAGCTTGGCTTAAAAGTTTCTAATCGCTCTATGTTAAGTCAGTCGTCAACATCTTAGGAGCTACTGTCTACCATATCTTGACCAATATAATTTATATATGAAAACGTATGGGGTTCTATATTTTTTCCCCCAATATTGCTAACCGTATCTCCTGATGATCTGTTTGACCATGAGGCAGTGGAATGACTTCGGGTTTTAAACCAGCTGTTTGAAAAAGGCGCAGCCAGGTTTCCTGACTAAACAGACCACATATATGTTGATCAGATTCGACAATCATAGGATTATATCCGTCGCGAATCACGTATATCATCAAACTTGTGTATAAAGAATCTGTTGGATCAGGATCATATGTCCAGTCTAAATACCGCGCTCCTTTACCATCCGAATCGTGCCCACCATGCCAAGTGGATGATTTAAACGTTTCTTTGTAATGATCAGGAATGATCAGAACAACTCCTCCCGAACGGCAATGCCTTGCACAGTTTTGAATGGCTTTGAATAAATCCTCTTCAGTAGTCATGTAATTGATTGCATCATGGACAAAGACAGCGTCAAATTGTTGGTTTAATCGAATATCCTTCATATCACCAACGATATGTTCACATTCGGGGTTGAGCTTTTTACTGACCTCGAGCATCTGAGGTGAAAGATCAACCAAGGTCATTGCAAAATGTTTTTTTAAATGACTTGCATTGTTGCCACCACCACTTCCCAGCTCAAGTACATGATTAAGAGAATGACAATTGCGAATGAGAATATCCGTATATATCTTTGCCTCTTCTTCGTAATCTTTAGGATGTGAAAGCAGCGGCCACCATTGCGCAAGAGTCGAATAAATAGCTAATGTCTTTTTCATTTTCATCATAAATTGTACACAAAAACACTATAGAATATCAGTCTGGTTTTTCAACGACGCTTTGAGTTTAGCCGGCTGCGCCAGGACAGTCTCCTTATTCTCATTTCGTCCGAAACAGAAACTGGTGGGCGATGAGGGACTCGAACCCCCGACACCTTGGGTGTAAACCAAGTGCAAACAGATACAAAAATATATAAATGTTTACTAAATGTTTACTTTTTAATATTGATTATTGCTCTTTTTAGTGTATTATAGCAGTATAGAGCAACCTTAAAATAAAGGTATGTTATAATGGCAGTCTACAAAAGAAAAACTACAGCAGGAGAATCAAAGTTCTATAACTATCGTTTCAAGATAAACGGCAAAATTTATTATGGGGTTTGTTATACAAAAGATAATAACAAAATAAAAGCCACTACAAAACCATATGCCGAAGCATGGGAAAAATATATCAAATTAAAAGTTGGTGAATTAGCAAAACAAAAAAGTATAAAGGCATTAGTTGAGAATTTTCGGGAAGAAATGACCGGCGGGAATGCAATCCTTCTTTCAGAAGCATATGAATTATCTTTAAAGAAACCAAATAAAAGACAAGCTTCAAAGAGTCTTATTAAAGTAAAACAGTCCTACTGGTTGGATTTTGTAAAATATATACAGCAATATTATCCTGACGTAAAAAAACTTGCTGATGTAAAAAAGAAACATGCTGAAGAATACATTCAATACATTAGAAAAAATGGCCGTTTTGATAAAGAAGTGTTGTATTCGTCAGGCAAAAATATCGTTAAATTTAAAAGAAATTGGAAACTATCCAATAAAACATGTAATACTTTTCAACAAACATTATCCGAAGTATTTAGAAAACTTCGCTATGATGCTGGATTAATTGAAAACCCATTTGATGGAATTTATAAACTGGATAATGAGGCTGAAAGTCGAGAAGCATTTACAGAAAAAGAATTGGAATTAATCAAGGACAAAGCAGACGATTTTATTCGTCCGTTATTCTGTATTGGAATAGCCACAGCTCTTAGAGAAGGAGATATCTGCACCTTAAAATGGGATGATATAGACTTAAAAAATAATATTATCCGTAAAAAAATGTCAAAAACTCGCAGGTTTGTTGAGATTCCGATCTTACCACCGCTTAGAACATTTCTACTTGAACAAAAACAAATATCCCAGGATAATCCTTATGTGTTGCCTACTCATGCCGAGATGTATTTGAAAAATCCTACAGGAATAAACTGGCGCGTTAGAACATTTTTAGAAGGGATAGGAATCAAAACAACCAAAAAAGTCGAAAATAGAGACAGACAAATTTCTATAAAAGGTGTGCACTCCCTTCGCCATACTTTTTGTTATTATGCCGGTGTATATGGAATTCCTCTGCTTGTGGTAAAAGATATAGTAGGACATGTTTCTCCTCAGATGACTGAACTATATCAGCGCCACGCCGATAATCGACTTAAACGGGAAAAATTAATGCAAATGCCGGATTTCATGGGGCTATCAAATTCTTCTGAAGTAAAAACTATTTCAGGATCAGAACCAGAACGGGCTCAACTAATGGAGCTTGTGCAAACAGCCGATATTCAAAAAATCAAAAAAACCCTTAAAACATTTTTATAGTTCAACTCTCGAAGATTAAAAAGGTCGTAGATACAATTCTATAAGCATTATTTTGTGCTGATGAAAATAAAAGCTTATATTCCTAAAAATTTGATTGTTTTAGACATTTGTGTCCTCTTGCTAGAGAAATTTCTGATTTTTTGTACCTTTGTTTCCAAAGAATTTCTTTACTGTTTTTTTCTAATATTATTTCCTTTGCTAACATTTTGTAAAGTACCTTTCTTTTTATTTTGTATTCTTACAATTACAGCCAGGGAAAAACTTATTTGTAGTAAATATAGAAGGTTTTAAGGCTGCGGTAGCTATATGTTATGATTTACGTTTTCCCGAAATGTTTAGGAAATTATATTTATTGGGAGTTAATTTATTTTTAGTATCCGCCGCATGGCCTATGCTTCGAGAAGAAGCTTTAATGGCTCTTGCTTCTGCTAGGGTCATAGAATCACAGGCGTATTTATTATTAGCAAACAGAGCCGGCTTCGATTTATATGGACAAAAATTTGCTGGTAAAAGTGGAATATTCAGTCCATTTGGGATAATTAAAGTTGCTAAGACTAATAAACAATCGGCTATTGTAGGATATATTCATAAGAAAAATATTGTTAAAGCTAGAAAAATGTTACCTACCTTAATACAGAGAATTCTAGGAATTGATTACGATTGAAAGGTAGTGTCAAAAGTTGACGTTATTTGATTGTTTAAGTATAATCCTGAAAAGTTCATATTATTTATTTTTTAAACAACGTTTTTAATAACGGTTGCTCTTGACCTTTGAAAAACACGAGTAATATTTTAGAGATGTTTTTGCTTTTTTTAACAAAGTAATTGATTATCTCTTTATGGTGTTCAAGTATATTTTTTTTGTATTAATCATTTTTTCTTGTTCTCTACAAAATATATATACTGAAAAAAGTGTAAGTGATGAACAGATACTCGAGATATTACGAACTTCATTTCCCTATTTTACTGTTAATCAAATAACCCCCTTATATGGAGGTTCCTCTTTTCAAAAAAAATATAGAATATCATTCAAGACAAGCAGTCAAGAATATGTTCTGTGCTTAAATGATCCTAAAATGATTATGAAAAATAAAAGTGAACTTTTTGCCATGCTTCAAGCAAGTAAAATTGGAGTAGCCCCCAAAGTAAACACATTTTCAGATGATGCATCTGTCATCATTATGGATTACATAAGAGGATCACCTTCAACAATTGAATGTAGCAAATCTCAAAATCTTTCAAAATTAGCAAATACTTTGCGAAAAGTTCATAGTCTTCCAAAAAATCCTTTCCAGAATACTTCTATTTTTGAACGTATATATTCGCAGTATCTTCTGTTGAAAAGTAAAAAAAAAACTAGCTCACAATTAGATAATGCATTTGAATGGTTTAAGCGCCAAAAAAACATTATAGAAAAAATTTCTGTTCACAAGGTTTTTGTGCATGGAGATTTACATGCTGGAAATATTTTATTTACAAGCGATAAAGCAATATTAATAGATTGGTCTGAAAATGGCTTTGAACATCCATTTTTTGATTTAAGCTATTTAGCGATTTGTCTTGGCTATAACGAACAAGAAGAAGATACTTTATTAACACAGTATCTAAAAATACCTGTTCCTTTAGAGGAAAAAGCTAGATATTACTTTTTTAAGAAGATGAACTATTTTTATTTTTCAATAAGTCTCTATTGTTATGCATATTCGCAAGCAGAATGCCGAAGAATAATACTGAAAAAGGATGACCCTATTTTAGATTGGTCATTTTACATTAAGTACTCTGAAAATAAGCAAAACCTGTCTCCACAATTCTTTTATAATTTCGCTCGTTGCGCGTTGGCAATGTTCTACATTGTCAATAGTGATTCCAGTAAGTAATTTTTCGCAATGAGAGATGATTTTCTAAAATATTTTTTCGCATAATCAAGGAAAAAGCTATTGGAATCCATACTATACCACTGAAAACAATCACTGTTCTGCAAATGTTAGTGAATATCTATTTCATAATTCGAAAACATCACCCAACTTCATGCTCTTGCAGAAAAATAGCAGTAACTCTCTACATTCAGCCAAAATACTCAAAAATCATCTCTGCTTGGAAAGCGTCTTTTCAAAACTCATAAGTTTTTAGTTACTTATTAGTGGAAAAAGCCAAAAATGGATAACAGTAGGAATCAACACAAAAGTAATATTATACAATCTAAGAGACTGTTTTTGTGACATGTCAAGTTATTGCTAATTATTTCCAGAAAATTAAGTTAATTGTGTAAAACCCTTATTGACATTTGAAATTGTTTATATAAAATTTTTAAAAATATAGAATTTTGCAATAGATTTGTAATATGACATATTCATATTAAAAAAGTGAGGTAATAATATATGGGCTATTGTGTTCTAGAGAATAATAAAAAGCCGTCAGAGTTCTATACTTACGAGATACAATTTGGTCAATACAAATACCCATATTATTTATTTGACATGCTTGCTGACAATTTTATACAAAAAATATGTTCACTTCAAGATGTTGACACATTTGTGTTGATTTGTGACAAGGAAATTGAGGATATATATGGTAATCGAATTTGCAAGCAAATAAACTATTACGCCAAATGTCAAATAATTGCCATACCATGTCATGAATATACAAAGAATTTAAATACTCTAGGGATAATAATGGAAAGTGTTTTATCATACAGAATTTCCAGAAAAACTTGTTTAATTGCATTGGGAGGTGGTATATGCGGAAATATAGTAGGCCTTGCTGCAGGTCTTCTTTTTAGAGGGATTAGGTTTATACATATTCCGACTACATTGATGGCAATACTTGATTCTGTATTATCTTTAAAGCAAGCTATTAACTCTGTATACGGGAAAAATTTAGTTGGAATGTTTAAAAAACCTGAGATGGTAATAACTAGTGTTGAGTTTTTATATACACTTAAGAAAAAAGAAATCATATCTGGGATGTGCGAGGTTATTAAAAATTCACTGGCTATTTCTCCTAAAGACATAAATATATTAATGCAAAAAATCAAATGTGATTTGAATTTTGATATACCTGATTACCTGTATTTTATAGATTCTTCCATAAAAGCAAAAACGAAAGTTATGAACCAAGATCCGTATGAAAAAAATATGGCATTGGTATTGGAGTACGGTCATACTATAGGTCATGCAATTGAATTGGCCTCAAAACAACAATTAACACATGGAGAATCCATAGGTATTGGAATGGTATATGCAGCTAAAATATCAGTTGATATGGGGTATCTTACTCAGCATGATTTAAACATTCATAAAGTAATGTTACAAAAACTTGGAGCTAGAACATGTGTCCCAAAAAGTGTTGACAAAGATACCATATTAGGTTTTATAAGGCATGATAATAAGAGAGGCTATTTAAAACCTAATGATGAATATGTACAAATGGTACTTTTAAAAAGTTTAGGAACTCCAGTAGTCCATTCCGATAGTATAATAACAATGGTTAAAGAGGATTTAATTAAGTGCGCAATTATGTATAACTAAGGTAATAGCTATATGCAAACACAAAAGGTAAGCAGATACTTAAAACCGAATATACTGATTGGTAGCACAGACTGCCAAGGATGTAAACTTAGGGCATACTGTTTAACCTTCTCTAGCCTTTAAACATAATTTTTTTACTGTTATGCAACAACTTTTATGTATCGAATTTAATCAACTAACAAAACCATGATTTGTGACAGGAATAGTTTATCTGATTTAAAAATGTTGTGTGTTTGCTTGCAACAGAAGCAATACAAAAAAGAAGGAATATGCTTACAATACTTCAAGGTAGAAGACTAACAACCATCGATAAAATAAATGAAATAATTAAAGGTTATGAAACTGTCGAAGTGGATTTGGGTACAGGCAGTGGAAAGTTCATATATAGGTTGGCAAAATTACACAGGGATAAGTTCTTTATTGGCATAGACTCTGCAGCTGAGCGTATGATTGAAAGCTCAAGAAAGTGTATTAGAAAACCGACTAAGGGTGGACTTAATAATATTTTGTTTTTGATTGAGGCGGCAGAAACATTAAGTGATTTGCTGACAGGTATATCCAATAGAACATATATAAATTTCCCATGGGGCAGTTTATTGGAAGGTTTGATTAAATGTGATGATACAATATTACAAAACATTATTAAAATTGCATGTCCTCCAAAATCATATTTGGAAATTCTCTTTACATATTCATTGCTTTACGAAGAACAAGAGATTATCAGACGAGGTCTCGATATTTTGTCTTATGAATATTTAAGTGGTCAGTGGAAAAGCAATATGTGCCAACATGGAATAATAGTAACTTCTGTACAAGTGTTTAGTAATAAGAATATTAAAAATATGAATTCGGAATGGGCTAAGAAACTTGGATACGGTAGAAAAAGAGATGTATTTAAAGTGTTAGCAGAAATAGAAAAACAAAGTGCAGTATGTTAAGTTAGAAAGCCTAGTAATTTTAGTTATATTTATAATATTGGGATTATGTATGTAAAAAAATTAATAAGGGTTTAATATGAACATACTAAGATTAACGCCACATTTTTACCATCCTCCCGAGATTACTGAAGGGAAGTGGGATGTACGTCTAGACCCAATTGGGGGAATGCAAACCCAGATATATAGGCTTGCTATCGCTTTATCAGATAAAGGCGTTTCACAGACTGTTCTAACTATAGGTGTAAAAAAAGGCCTAAAGAAATGGGTATTGAACAAAAATATAAATGTTGTCAAATCTAATACTATTATGTTACCAATCAAATCAAGGGTTAGAGGCACTGTTGGCCTTAATATATATTGGGGTATTGGCACAGTTATGAAGATTATATGGTATAAGTTCTTAGGTTATAATTCAAAACATAACGTATTTGATATTATACATTCACATTGTAGTGGTGTGGCAGCACCAATTATAGTCGGATATATGGCAAAATTATTGCTTGGAAAACCGTTGATATATACGGTACATTGTTCAAGGGTAAGTACATATGAGCCAATGAATAGATTAGACAGGATTATAAATAAATACATTATTAAGATTGAAGAGTTCTGCATCAAAAAATGCGACGGTTGCATTCTATTGACAGAAAAAACAAAATCAGCCATGCTAAGACATTATTTAGGGATTGATACCAACAAGCTTAATATAATCCCGGACATGATCTCTTTTAAAGACTTTTCAGCATGTGCATCTTCTGATGATGTTAAGCACATATATGAAAAATATCAGTTACAAGACAAAAAAAATATTATTTCTTTTGTTGGCCGTATTGCACATGAAAAAGGATGGAAATATCTAGTAGAAGCAATTGACATGTTTAAACAGAATACCGCGAACGATGTACATTTTATATTTTGTGGAGATGGAAATGAGAGATATGAGCTACAGGAGATGGTGGATAATTTTGGACTAAAGCAATATGTTACAATTACAGGCTTTGTAGCTACAAAGGATGTAGCCGCTGTATTAAAAATATCACAAATTATTGTTGTCCCATCGCTACATGAGGAGCTTGGTAGTGTTATTCTTGAAGCTGCATGTATGAAGAAAGCACTAATAATTACATCAGCGTGCGGATTAAAAGACTTATTAATCTATAATGATGCAGCCTTGATAATCCCACCAAAGTCTCCTTGTGATATATACAATAAAATAATATATCTTATCAATAATAAAGAAATTCGTATATCCTTAGGCAAAAAACTTCATCAGGCTTTAGCAATCGGCTTCGATAAAGAAATGATATGTGATTTGACTATTGAACAATACAATAAATTGGCACAAATGTCTAGTGCAAAATCATGAGTTGAGGCTAGTTAGTAATGTTTAGGCGATTAATATATGACTGGTGCAAAATTGTTAGTCTATTGTTTGTCGTCAAGGTAATATTTGGTATACTGAGAGAAGAGCAGTTGAAGATATTATATTTTGCTATACATAATAAAAATATTTATTCAGTATCATAATTGAAAATTGGTAAAGCAATGGATTTATGCTTCCATGTCTTGAATAACATTGTTTATCCATTTTTTTGATAAAAATCTATATAGTCCTATCAAAAAGTTGATTATTTCCTCTAGTATGACAAGAAAATATACCTGTTCAGCAGGGAGTTTAAATATAAATCCTCCAATGATCGCGGCAGGAATTGCTATTCCCCAAGCAGCTAATCCATTTACTACAACGATAAAATTTATATCAGCTCCAGCCTTAAAAATTCCTGTATATGCTATAATATTAAAAAACATAGGAATAGTTATAAATGAAGACAGAATTAGCATTTTACTTATTCCACTACGTACTTCATCTGATATAGTGAAAAATGAAAGAATTAAATCTATATTGAAGAAAAGAATAATTCCTGTTGCAATACCGGAAGTAACTGCCAGAATAACATATTTTTTTGCGTAAACATACGCTTCATATTCTCTTTTAGCCCCAATTAAATTCCCCACTATGACACCACAAGCAGTAGCAATTCCGATTCCCCATACAACCAGTATGTCTTCAATAGTGCGCACTACATTATATGAGACAATGTAACCTGTCCCAAGCCTGGAATATATCAGAGTATACATTGTTGTCCCAAAAATCCATATACTTTCACTTAATAATACAGGAATGGTTTTAAATATAACCAGTTTTGAAAAACCAGCAGAAAAGCTTAATAGCTCTCTAATATCAGCACAAATTATATATTTTTTACTGTATATACCAGAAAGAATTATGATTAATTCTAATGATATAGCAATTAACGTACTTAATGCAGACCCTCTAATACCAAGTGATGGAAACCCGAATTTTCCAAATATAAGAATATAATTTAAAATACAATTTAATAATATAGTGATGATACTTGCTATGGTAGCAAGTGATACCTGTCCGATACATCTTAGTGCTGTGCTATAACTATGAATAATAGCCGACATAATATATGAAAAAGAAAATATAGTTAAAAATTGTGCTCCCACTTCTATGACTGATTTGTCATCAGAAAATAAAGACATCATACATTCTGCAAAAAAATGTGCAAAGATGAAAAATATACTTGCAATGCATATATTCAACACCAAGCACAATCCAAGCGTTTTGCGAATATTGTCTATGTCTTTATCACCCCAAAATTGTGACATAAATATAGACATGCCATTATTTATTCCAAAAAAAAGCATTACCAAAACAAAGTATATATGTGCTGATATTCCTACAGCAGCAATTTGAGTCTCTCCTAATTTACCAATCATAATAACATCTATCAAAGCTACGGTTGAATTTATCAGATGTTGCAAGGCTATGGGCAGTGCCAAATAAATAAACCCCACAAAGAACGTTTTATTGTAAACAAAGGTTTTCTCATATGCCGATTGTTTTAGCTCTAAAAAGTGCGATTTTTGTTTGCTTATCTCTAGATGGTCCACTATATGTCTCCCATTTCATTTATGCTTATTTCTTTATTTCACCTGTAACTTTAAGCCTTTTTGCCAAAATGAAAAGTAAAAAGCATAAATTTAAATTATGCAATGTTCAACTTTTTTCAATTGGAGTTAAGTAGAAAACAATTACATTTAACACCTTATTGTTCAACCTTTTAATTAACGATGGATACAATATTCAATATATTGAACCCAAATTTAAAATTAATCAGAGTACAAATATTGTGAGCTAAAATTTTTCTGGTAAATCTATTTGTTAGATGTTAAAGGTCTCGTACTCTTATCTGATTGTATATTAAAAATCATTGCAAGTTGAGAAATTATTGCTCCAATAATTTTTCTTTTAGATCGCATAAATTTTAAGAACCACTTGATCTATCGTCATCTATAAAACAATAAACTTCTGTGATAAATTCTTCTATTTTCATAGCATAGCCTTTCTATTATTTGGGTTTAAATGTAATTTATACTAGTTAGTTATACTATAGATTTTATTGTTCTACTTAGGAATTGTCAAGAAATAACTTAAATGATTTGAATTTATTATAGTCTTGCTGTATCTATGAAGTATGGCAGTTACACTTAATAAAATTTCCGTAGTAAGAGAAAAATATTCAGCAATCCATG
>Ga0233425_10004341_pt1 | contig 23958 bp, 25 predicted proteins | sample Watercolumn_Towu_2_FD_181712 | JGI IMG/M metagenome (GOLD analysis project Ga0233425, IMG submission 181712) | Freshwater microbial communities from Lake Towuti, South Sulawesi, Indonesia - Watercolumn_Towuti2014_140_MG | ecosystem: Environmental > Aquatic > Freshwater > Lake | place... | reverse complement strand
TGAAGCGTGGCGGTGCTGCGCCGCCCCCGGCAGCAAAAAAGGTAAAGCAGCAAAAGGTCGAGAAAGGGGACCGGTATCACCTGGAGCACGGCCAAGCGGTGGTTCGGGCCAGGCGGCAGCCGGAGACGTCGGGCTACTGGAGAGCAGCGGGATGGGCCTTAACGATGATGGGAGCTTTTTGGTGGGTTTTTTCATTTTGACGGAGGTTGACTTTAAATGGTGAGAGTGATAATCTGGTCTAACGACTGGTTTATAAAGGGGCAAACCTATGACTGAAGTGGGAGCCTATGAAGCCAAGACACATTTCGCCCAGCTGTTGGATCGGGTGGCTCGGGGCGAAACCATCACCATCACACGGCGGGGAACGCCGATAGCGGAGATCAGGCCTGTCGGCCAGATTGATCGCCAACGGGCACGGGAGGCCACCAAAGCCTTAAGAGAGTTTCAGGCCACTCACCCCTTGGGCGATGACCTGACCATCCGCCAGTTGATTGATGAGGGGCGCCGGTGGTAGTTCTGGATGCTTCAGTGACCTTAGCCTGGATCCTGCAAGAAGAAAATCTGACTTATGTCAATCAGATTCAGGACCAGGTGGAGATGGCCGGAGCTCTGGTCCCGGCAATCTGGCCTTTGGAGGTGGCCAATGGCTTAGTGAACGCCGAGCGACGGGGACGACTACAGACTGGCGAAGTAATGCGAGTGATGACTTTTCTTTTTCAGTATGACATTACGGTGGAAATGGAGCAGTCCCGGACCCTGATGCTGGAAACAATCGGACTGGCACGGCGTTATCGCCTCTCTACCTATGACGCCAGCTACTTGCACCTGGCTATAGAACGAGGGCTGCCGCTGGCCACCATCGATCAAAACTTACACCGGGCGGCCCTTGAGGCTGGAGTGCCGTTGTTTGGCATGTAAGTGCAAGTGCTTAAAGGGAGCTTCGTAGTGCATCTTCTCTTGGCAATCGCAATCCTGGCATTCACTTGGCGGCTGTTGTTCAGGGACCGCAAAGCCGAGTGGCGGCTGGGGGTGCCGGTGCGCCGCATCGTCAGCGCCGACGTGGGAATTGACGCGCCTTCCAGCAAGCTCTTTTCCGAAGAGCATAGAGTCATGGGAGCACCCGATTATGTAGTCGATGACCGGCCATTCCTGATGATTTGGATAGGGAAGATTCTGAAGCGGCCAACGCCACTGGTATATATGCCGGTTGAAGTAAAGTCGGCCAGAGTTCGATATCGCAGATTGGCCGATGTGTTCCAGTTATTAACATCTTGCTTCCTTTTGGAGGAAAAAGGGTATATGGTGAACCGCGGACGCTTGGTTTATGCCAACGCCCAATTTGACATTCCTTATGGACCCTCTCAGCGGCAAGAAGTGCTCAGGGTGGTGGAGGAGATAAGGGAGGCTGATAAAGCGAGCCTGGAATGCTTTCCGGGGCTAAAAGACCAGAGATGCAAGGGCTGTGAGTTTAAAGCCGTTTGTTAAGTGGAAATAATAAACTGGCTTTAATCGAATTTAGGGATATCGTCATGAGCAGCGAAATTATCTTCATTGTGGAAGAATCGACTGAGGGCGGCTACGAGGCCAAAGCACTGGGGCATTCCATCTTCACCCAGGGAGAGACAATGGAGGAAATGCGGGAGGCCGTCAGAGACGCGGTACGCTGCCATTTCGAGAAAGAGATGAGGCCCCATATTATTCGTCTGCACCTTGTCAAGGATGAGTTGTTGGCGGTATGAAAGTTCCCCGGGAAGTCAGCGGCGAAGACCTGGCCCGCCTCCTGGCCCAGGTGGGCTATCACCCCACCAGGCAGACCGGCAGCCATATCCGCGCGCGGAAGACCGGGGGTCCCCAGGAAGTATCCCAAGCCAGGCCAAACGCCTACCTCCCGCAAGCCCAAAAACCCAAAGGCCGATGATGATCACGCCCTTAAAGATGCTATGCAGAACCTTAGAGCGCCCCAGACCCATCAGGGAGTCCCACAAGACCCTGGTGAGATCGATATAGATTTCACCGCCGCCCTGTGCGATAACCCCAATTCGCCATTAATAGATAATAATATATATATAAATAATAATAGTAATAGTAATAAAGAGTTTATTGGTAGAGGTTCTAAGAATATAGAGCTTGATATAAATCTCCAAGGAAATCATGAAGGAATCGAGGAAGAAAACATAATAATCCCTGAAATCGTTGAAGATACAGACTTCAACCTAAAATCTCAGCTTACCGTCAAAGAGCTAAGGTTCCTCGAACTGTATATGTCCGGTGATTATACTATTGAAAAGGCAATGGAATTAGCAGGTTATCTTGGTTACCACAAGAAATCGCTCTATCGAATTGGTAGAAAAATCGTGGAAAAACACGAGTCGCAGGCAGGCGACCATCGAAAAATTATGCGGGCCATGGGGTATGGTGAAGTAAAGATATTGCAGTTATTGATTAATTCCGCAGAAAAGGCCAAGTCGGAGACCGTGAAGCTAAACGCCAGGATCGCCCTGGCCAAGTGTATTGGTCTTCATAAAGACGTGGTCGACGGAGTGGAGGGGATCACAATTATTTTCGCCCCGGCCAACTCCCCGGATAAGCCTGATGGACCCCAGCCGGGCCAGCCTCCAGCCGTGCCGCCCCAAAAGCCTGGACCGACACTGCGGATGATTAAATAATTTTCTTCGGGCTACCTTTGGCTTTAGGAAGATGCTTAACAAATCTACACCTGAATACCTCTCCTTGACAGCCCTGGCAGTTTATGCTTCGGCGTCAAGGAATACTTTGAAAAAATGGCTGGCCTGTGGTATGCCCTGCTTCAGGATTGGCCGTTGTATTCGGGTAAAGAGGAGTGAATTTGATGCTTGGATAAAGCAGTTCCGCGTCGGCGCCTCTGACAACCTGGACGCTGTTTGGGACCAGGTGATGAAGGAGGCAAGTTGATGCATTACCCACAAAAGGAGGGTAAGAATGGTCCAATTTTTCAGATTGCGGAGGGCCTTTATGTCACGCTCAATGAATACGGGCGCTGGCAGGTAGTTCTTAAACGTGGCGTTCAGCGTCGGAAGAAGGCTTTCGGAAAAACCGAAGAAGACCGGCAGCGAGCCGTGAAGGCTGCCGAACTCCTAGCGGCCCGATTGGGCTTGAGCCTGGAGCGGCCGACAGATAAGACATTCGGGATGATCGCGGAAGACTGGTTCAATGATGGAGCCAATCGCTGGCAGCCAGGCACCCAAGAGCGTTATAGGTGCATCATCCGAAGTTTTTTGCGCCCTCTCCATAATCTCCCCTTGGATCAGGTGGACCGGGTGCGCGTGCGGCGGTTGTTGGTGGACCTGCTGAAAATCCGGTCAGCTAACACCGTGGAAGTGGTCCATAGCGTGATTTCGTCCATTTTCAGCGAGGCCATTGAGCTGGGCTACACCGACAAAAATCCGGCGCATGCCCTGCTCAAGCGCATCCTGCCGGCCAAAAGAAAGCGCAACCGGAGTGAGCCTGACCCCTTCACGCGGCAAGACCTGGAAAGGTTTCTTCAAGTGGCCTGGGGCAAACTGCCCGAACCGCACCCCTTGATCTTGGAAGTCATGGCGATGGCAGGCTTGCGTCTGGGGGAGGCTTTGGCGATGAGGGCGGAAAACCTGGATTTCCACAACTGCCAGTATCTCGTGACCGAAAGCACTCGGTCAGGGCAGTTCGGGCCACCCAAGAGCGGGAAAAGGCTAATCGATCTGGACGGCACCCTGGTCGCGAAGCTGGAGGCCCATAACCGAAAAATGAGGAAAGGGCACCTCTTTTCGACTGGATACTTTTTCCCCGGGATCACGCAGCGCATGGTGCAACGGGCCATGCAGAGTGCGTGCCGGGCTGCCCGCTTGCGGGTCCGACACCCTCACGACCTGCGGCACACCTACGCCACGCTGCTGCTAATGGCGCACATCTCACCGGCCTATGTGCAAAAGCAGTTGGGACATCACTCCATCAGCATGACGGTGGATATTTACGGACACTGGATTCCGGGAGAAGGAAGAGAACTCCTGGATAAAACCCTGCGGGGTCCCAAGGTCAGGCAGGGGCAACCTCTGTCTGTTGTCACCGGGGACTGATAGTCCCCGGAGTCCCCGGCCGCCATTCCTGGGTTTCCGGGCTTTTTGCTGGTCTCACCGGGGACGATTCGGGGACAAATCGGGGCAGAAGGCCAAAAGAAAAGGCGTAACTCCTTAGAATTACGCCTAAAATATTAATATGGTGCCGAAGGCGGGATTTGAACCCGCACGGGTATTCCCCACCACCCCCTCAAGATGGCGTGTCTACCAGGTTCCACCACTTCGGCAGGAGCATATCATTTCGAGCTTGGAGGAGCAGGCGCAGGTTGGGCCGGAGCTGCGGGCGCCGGAGCGGGCGGCGCCGGGCTGACGGGGAGCGTTTGCTGCTGCGCCGGGGGGCCGCCTGCGCCCCGCATCACCGAGGTGTCCTTCTGCCGGCCTAAAAAGGTCAAGCCCAAGGAGGTGACCATAAAAAGAATGGCAGCCGCAGCGGTGAGTTTCGCCAGAAAAGGAGCCGCGCCCGTGCTGCCGAACACCGTCTGGCTGGAGCCTCCGAAGGCCGCGCCGATACCCGCGCCCTTGCCGTGCTGCAAGAGCACGATAAAAATCAGGGCCAGACAGACCAGAATATGAATGACGACGACGATTGTGCTCATATCAATTTATAATTATAAAAAACCTATCCTCTTGGTGCAAGGGCTTTTTCTGTGGGTGAGAGCAGGTCCGAGAAAAGTGAGCAGTGAGCAGTAAAAAAGAACCTTCGGGCCATGCTTTTTTCTGCTCACTGCTTACTGCTCACCCCGCGGCAGTGATGATTTTCAGGAACGAATCGCTTTTCAGCGACGCGCCCCCCACCAGGGCGCCGTCGATATCGGGTTGGGAGAGCAGGGACGCGGCGTTATCCGGAGTGACGCTGCCGCCGTAAAGGATGCGGGTACTTTCCGCGGCTTGGTCTATCAACTCCCGGAGCAGGCTGCGGATGAAGGCGTGCACCTCCTGGGCTTGGCCAGGCGTGGCGGTGAGGCCGGTGCCGATGGCCCAGACGGGTTCGTAGGCAATAACCACCCGCTCCCGGGACGCCGGGGGCAGTCCGGCCAGACCTTCCTTAAGCTGCTCGGCCACCACGTGCAGGGTCTTTTCGGCTTGGCGCTCTTCGATGGTTTCACCGATGCACAGAATGGGGGTGAGGCCCGCGTCCAGGACCGCCAGGAGCTTGCGGTTGACGTCTAAGTTGCTGTCTCCGAAGTGCTGGCGCCTTTCGGAGTGGCCCACGATCACGTAATGGCAGCCCGCGTCCGCCAGCAGCACCGGGGAGATGGCCCCGGTGTAGGCGCCCTGCTTCTCCCAAAACGCGTCCTGGGCCCCCAGGGTAATGGTGGAGCCCTTAAGTTCCGCGGCCACTGCGGCGAGAGCGGTATAGGGCGGCGCCACCATCACTTCCGACCTGAGACCGTAGCTCAAGCCCCGGAGGATTTCCCGGGCCAAAACCCGGGCCTCTCCTTGGGTCTTGTGCATCTTCCAATTGCCGGCGATTAAAAGTTGGCGTTCAATCATGGCCGTTCTTCTTGGCCCAATTCTCCAGGGCCGCGATGCCCGGCAGCTTCTTGCCTTCCAGCAATTCCAGGAAGGCGCCGCCGCCGGTGGAGACATAGGAAAATCTCTGGAATTCTCCGGCCTTGTGCACGGCCACATCCGTGTCCCCGCCGCCGACGATGGTCAGGGCGTAGGATTCCGCCACCTTGTGGACCATGGCCATGGTGCCCCGGCCGAACGCGTCGTACTCGAACGCGCCCATGGGGCCGTTCCAGATGATGGTCTTGGCGTTCTGGAGGGCCTCCCCGAAGAGGGTGACCGTGGCCGGGCCGATATCCACGATCATCCAATCCTGGGGCACTTCCTGCACCGGGGTGATCTTGGTTTCCGCCTGCTTTTCCAGGCGGTCGGCCACCACGCAGTCCACCGGCAGATAGAACTTGATCTCTTTGGAGATGGCGGCGGTCATCAAGTCCTTGGCGGTATCCAGGAGGGTGTCGTCCACCAGGGATTTGCCCGTGTTGTAGCCCATGGCCTTCAAAAAGGTATTGGCCATGGCGCCGCCGATGATCAACTTGTCCACATGCTTCAGGAGATTGACCAGGGCGGTGAGTTTGCCGGAGATCTTGGCCCCGCCGATGATGGCCACCAGGGGCCTGGCCGGATCTTCCATGCTCTTATGGAAGTAGTGCACTTCGTCCCGCATCAGGAAGCCGGCTACGCAGGCGGGCGCGAAATGGGTCACCGCCTCCACCGAGGCATGGGCCCGGTGGGCCACGGCGAAGGCGTCGTCCACATAAATGTCCACGCCTTTCATCAACTCTTTGGCGAATTCCCGGTCATTCTTCTCTTCCCCGGGGTAGAAACGGAGATTTTCCAGAAGGACGACGTCTCCGCCCTTCATCTTCTTTTTGAGTTTATCCACCTCCGGGCCGATGCAGTCCGGGGCGAATTTCACCTTCTTGTGGAGGCGGTAGGCCAGGCGCCGGGCTACGGGGGCCAGGGAAAACTCTTCGGTGCGCTGGCCTTTGGGCCGTCCCAGGTGGGAGGCCAGGATGACCTTGGCGCCTCCCTCCAGGCAATAGTTGATGGTGGGCAACACCGCACGGATGCGGGTGTCGTCGGTGATGTTGCGGTTCCGGTCCAGGGGCACGTTGAAGTCCACCCGGATGAACACGGTCTTGCCTTTAAGATCTACCTCATCGATAAATTTCAACGCCGCCTCCTTCTTTAGCCCGTTAAGTAAGGCGCTGGCCGATATACGCCGCCAGGTCCAGCATCCGCTGGGAGAACCCCATCTCGTTATCGTACCAGGCCATCACCTTGACCAGATTTCCTCCCAGAACATTAGTCAGTTCCAGATCAACCGTCGCGGAAAAAGTGCTGCCGTTAAAATCGATGGATACCAGGGGCTCGGCGCACACGGCCAAAATCCCTTGCAAAGGGCCTTCCTGGGCCGCGGCCACCAGGGCCTGGTTGACCTCTTCCTTGGTGGCGCTTCGCTCCACCAAGGCCACAAAATCCGTCAGGGAGACGTTGGGGGTGGGCACCCGGACCGAGAGGCCGTCCAAGCGGCCCTTCAATTCCGGAATAACCTCGGTCACCGCCTTGACCGCGCCGGTGGAAGTGGGCACCATGGACAGGGCCGCGGCCCTGGCCCGGCGCAGATCCTCGTGGGAGCCGTCCAACAGGCGCTGGTCCATGGTGTAGGAATGGACGGTGGTCATGAAGCCTTGCTGAATGCCGAAATTGTCGTGGAGGACCTTCACCACCGGGGCCAGGCAGTTGGTGGTGCAGGACGCGTTGGAGATGATATGGTGCTGCTTCGGATCGTAAGTCTGGAGGTTCACGCCGCAAACAAAAGTGGCGTCGATCTTCTTCCCGGGCGCGGACAGCACCACTTTCTTGGCGCCCGCGGCCAGGTGGCCTTCATTGGAAGCCCGGTCCCGGAACGCGCCGGTGGATTCCAGGACCACCTCCACCCCCAACTCCCCCCAGGGCAGGTTTTGGGGCTGTAAGATCCGGGTGATGCGGACTTCTTTGCCGTTTAAGTAAAGTGCGTCGTTACGTGTTTCCGCGGTGCCGGCAAAACGGCCGTGCACCGAATCATAGCGCAGGAGATGGATGTCCCGTTCCGTGTCGGCCCGGCTGTTAATGGCCACCAGCTCCAGTTCCTTCATTTTGGTAATCAATCTAGCCAGGCAGCGGCCGATGCGGCCGAAGCCGTTAATGGCTACCCTTACAGGCATGGCGCCTCCTTAAGTTTACTTCCTGCTCCTGTCCGTGAGCGACACATATTATACCTAAAATAAGTAAAAGGGGTAGCGGATTCAATTTCCGGGGGCAGAATTTCCCGGGAAAAGTGCTTCCGCTCTCCGGCTCTGCGAAAGAATTTTGAGTAACCGAAAAAACGCTGAGAAGCCAAAAAAAAAGCTCCCCCATCAGGGAGAGCCTTATCGGTTATATTGATTTAGGAAACTAAAGCGTGGTCTTTTTCAGAATAAAGGCCTTGTAAGGCGTATTGTTATACCCCAGCCCGTGTACCATGAGCATGGGCCCGGGCAGCCAGGCCAAGGCGGCGCCGACGCTTAAGGGCACCTGGGAATCCACCGGGACGATTTCCACTTTGTAATACTCCCGGGTATTCTTGGCGATAACATTGATGGTCTCCGTGCCGATGGTCAGAGTGCCCGAAAACGCCTTGTTCGGGATAGATGCAGTCACGGCTGTCGTCAGGTTCAAGGTCACCTCAACCTGGGTGGTGCTGCCCACCTGGGTGGTCTTGCCGGTCCAGGTGCCGAGGAGGTTCGGCATCTGGGTGGCAGCGCCAAAAGCAAGGTGAGTGGAAACCAACAAAAAGACAAGAGACAGTGCAACCATGGTTTTTTTCATGAGAAAACCTACTCCTTTCGGGTGGGTTGCCTTTAGCGGTGTCAGGCAACATGGAAGATTTACCAGCGGATTGGCCACGGGAGTCCCCCTTGCCGGACGGCCATCCCTTGCTTTCTCGCCCCGCTTGCTTTTGGTGAATTTATTGTTTCTAGATAATTTTGCGTATAAACATACCTTTCTTAAGCATAATTAGCAAGCCGAAATTTTTAGAAATTGTCGGGCGACTGCTCGTGGTTCTCTCTATCTCCGGCCGCCGGCCAGCAGCGCGCCTATTTCCGGTTTCCTCTTTCCTCTTGCTTTTTCACTATCATTAATTTAGATAAGAAGGGATTATTCAAATAGTTAATCCGGTTAATCAGCCGAAAACATGGTTGCTTTCATAAAGTTACTGGGCCGCGGGGTGCTGAACTGGGTGCGGGAAACGGGGCGGATCCAACTCTTTCTCCTCCAGGGTTTGGCCCTGGCCTTCGTGCCCCCCTTCCGGCCCCGCCGGGTCCTCCAGGAGATCAATCAGATCGGGGTGAGATCCACCCTGATCATCCTGCTAACTGCCCTCTTTACCGGCATGGTCCTGGGCCTGCAGGGATACTACACCCTCAGAAAATACGGCTCCGAAGGCGCGCTGGGCGCGGCCGTGGCCCTGAGCCTGATTAGGGAAATGGGCCCGGTGCTCACGGCCCTCATGGTCTCCGCCCGGGCCGGCTCCGCGGTCACCGCGGAGGTGGGGATCATGCGCATCACCGAGCAGTTGGACGCCCTGGACACCATGGCCGTCAATCCCCTGCAATACGTGGTGATGCCCAAGCTGCTGGCGGGATTGATCGCGGTGCCGCTGCTCACCGCCATCTTCGACGTGGTGGGCATCCTGGGAGGATACCTCATCGGCGTGGTGCTCCTGGGGGTGAGTTCCGGCTCTTATTTCTCCGGCATGGTCCAAAGCGTGGAGCCCCTGGATATCAACGGCGGCATCGTCAAATCCCTGGTCTTCGGCCTCACCATCATCCTGGTGGCCAGTTTCAAGGGCTATCATACCGAACACGGGGCCGAAGGGGTGAGCCGGGCCACCAACCAGACCGTGGTCCTGTCCGCGGTCCTGGTGCTGGCCTGGGACTATATCCTCACATCCTTCTTCATGTGAGCCATGATCCAGGTTATCGATCTCCACAAATCCTTCAACGGCCAGGCAGTGCTGGACGGCATCAACCTGGAGATTCCCACCGGCAAAATCACGGTGGTCATCGGCAAGAGCGGGGTGGGTAAAAGCGTTCTCCTGAAGCATCTCATCGGCTTGCTGAAACCCGACCGGGGCCAGGTGCTGGTGGACGGCCTGGACATTACCAAGTTGAAGGGCCGTAAGCTCCAGGACCTGAAAAAGCGGTTCGCGGTCCTCTTTCAAGGCGGGGCGCTCTTCGACTCCCTGAACGTCTTTGAAAACATCGCTTTCCCCTTGCGGGAGAAGGCCCGGCTGCCGGAAGGGGAGATCGTGCGGCGGGTGCACGAACGCCTGGAGCAGATGAATCTTTCCCTGGAAGTGGGCCATAAATACCCCGACGAATTGAGCGGCGGCATGAAAAAGAGGGTGGCCCTGGCCCGGGCCATGATCCAGGAGCCGGAGATCATTCTCTTCGACGAGCCGGTCACCGGCCTGGACCCGCCCATGAGCAACACCGTCTTCCACCTGATCAAAAAAACCCATGCCGTGAGCAACTACACCGCCCTGGTGGTGGCCCACGATATTCCGGAGGTCTTCCAGATCGCCGACGTCGTGGCCATGCTGCACCGCGGGCGCATCATTGCCTGCTGCGGGCCCGAGGAAATTCAACGGCATTCGGACCCGGTAGTGCAGAGCTTTATTCGGGGCGAACCCGATTTTCTGGAGGCCTAGAGAATCTTATGAAACGAGGCAGCCTGGAGTTGGCGGTGGGCGTCTTCGTACTGGCGGGCCTGGCGTGTCTGGCCTATCTGGCCATCCACCTGGGGAAACTGGAGCTTTTCGGAACCGGATACCGGGTGATGGCGGACTTCGACAACATCTCCGGGCTCAAACCCGGGGCCGCGGTGGAGGTGGCCGGAGTGGAGGTGGGCCGGGTGGAAGCCATTCAATTGACCTCCGGAGACCGGGCCAAGCTAATACTGCGGATGTCCCCGGGAGTCAACCTTTATGACGACGCCATTGCCTCCATCCGCACCAAAGGCATCATCGGCGATAAATTCGTCAAGCTCTCCCCCGGGGGGTCCGGAAAAGTCATTCCCAACGGCGGCAGGATCCGGGACACCGAATCCGCGGTGGAATGGGAGGAACTGATCGGCAAATACCTGCACGGTAAAGTCTAAAAAGACGGTTTTTCGTTTCTCGTTTTACGTTTTTCGTTTTGGGTTCAGTGGATGCTATTAAACTATGGTTCGATTCTGTGTAATTTGCCATAGCTGTTAAGGAAAAGTCTGCCTTTCCGGCCCCTATGTTAGCCAAAATGCTGTCTGATACCCGCTTGAAAATCCCAGCAAATTAATTAAAATAAAATGACATAGCTTGAAAATCCTCAGACCACCCTAGCTATTCCAATATTCTTTCAACGAAAAACGAAAAACGAAAAACGCAAAACGGCATTCAAAGGAGCACCTAATGCAGTTTATGGCGATAAAGGTCTTAGCACTGTCCCTAACCCTTTCCCTGGCCCTGGCCGTGTCCGGAGCCGGGGCGGAGAGTCCCACCGAGGCGGTTAAAAGCGTAGTGGATGAGGTCGTCCGCACTTTGCAAGACCCCTCCCTGAAGGCTCCGGCAATGAAGAAGCAGCGCCGGGACCGGGTCAAGCAGATCGTTGACCGCCGCTTCGACTACGAAGAGATGGCCAAACGGTCCTTGAGCGCGTCCTGGAAATCCTTGAACGCCGGCCAGCGCCAGGAATTCGTGCGCCTCTTCGGGGAACTCCTGGAAGCTTCCTACTCGGATAAGATCATGAACTATTCCGACGAAAAGGTTCAGTACGCCCCGGAAATCAAAGAGGGGGATGATTACGCGGAAGTGCGCACCGTGGTGGTGCGGAAAAACGACAAGATCCCCATGAATTACCGGCTGATGCATAAATCCCAGGGATGGATGGTCTATGACGTGGTCATCGAAGGGGTCAGCCTGGTGAGCAATTACCGCACCCAGTTCGGCCAGGTCATCAGGGAGTCGTCCTACAACGAACTGGTGCGGCGGCTGCGGACCAAGATCGACGAAATGCAAAAGATTCAGAAGATGTAAAGGGCGCTGTATAACGCTGATTTCTTAAGGCGTTGGCGGCGGGGACTCGGGCCGGGGGGCCGGCCCGGCCTCTTTTGTTAATGAAAATTACTGGCGCACTGGGTATTGAAAATCAATCTTATATTAGTTACTATACCTAAACATAAATATGGATAGATGGCGATCTGGCTTCTTGGATAAGATCAGATATACTCTGATACCAAATAGGCATTTTTGCTCATTGTTTCCATAAAGCTTTTCTTTACAATCAATAATATTTGCATCTCCCCACCCGGCTGCGGGGGAATGGGATTTTCCTCCCGGCCTCTCCTTCCGAAAAGACAAATAAGGGTTTGCCCATCCTTGGCAAACCCCCGGCTCGGCCGGGAAGGTTGACACTCATGAAAACCATGAAAGAGAAAGGGACCATGATACTCCAGGGACTGGCCCTGGTTTTAGCGATACACCTGGGTATGGCTGTCTCCCAAGTCGCAGCCGGCCCGCCCACCGATAATGTCAAGGCCGTCATCGACGAAGTTATGGCCATTCTGCATAATCCGGCCTACCAGGCCCCGGGCCAGAAGGCCAACCGGCTCCGCCTCATCGAAGAGTCCGCGCTCCGCCGGGTTGATTATCAGGAGATGGGCAAGCGCTGCCTGGGGGACACCTGGAAAAGACTCACCCAGTCCCAGCAGAGCGAGTTCATCCGCATGTTCACCGAACTCCTGAAGGCCTCCTATGCCGATAAGCTGGATGATTTCGGCAAATCAAAAGTAGCTTACGAAGGCGAGAGCGTCACAGGAGACACCGCGGAAGTACGCATCCGGGTCTTGCGCCCCAACGACAAAATTCCCGTCAGGTTTCAACTGCTGAACGGCCCCAAGGGCTGGATGATTTACGACCTGGTCATCGAGGACGTGAGCCTGGTGGACAATCTCCGGGCCGAATTTGGACGGGTCATCAAGGCCTCCTCTTACGCCGGTCTGGTCAAGTGCCTCCAGCTCAAATTGGCCTCGAACGTCTCGGAGCTGAAATCCTGTCCTCCGGCGCCGGTCCCCGCGCCCAAGAACAAGGGCAAGGGGGGAAGCTGATCACACACAGGCAATTCTGATAAAGAGTCGTAGTAGGGGCGAACCTTGTGTTCGCCCCTTTGCGTTTGGAGTGAACACCAGATTAGTTGCTTCGAAAAGTGGCCAGTGGCCAGTGGTCAGTGGTCAGTAAAAACAAAGGTCTCCCTGGTACTTACTGCCTCTCCCCCCGCCCGGGTGGTACGAATTACTCCAGCGCCCGGGCTGCGCTGCTGGAACTGCCTCTCCCCCCGCCCGGGTGGTACCCTTCGCTCCCGCCGCTAACTGGCGTGGGGAGAGGGCCGGGGTGAGGGGGACTAGGCTTCCGGGTTTTTCACGTTTTGTGGGTGTGCCCCAGGCCAATGGGGAACTGTGAAATCAAGGGGTAAACTCCAGCGCCTGGCTCTTCCGGTAGGCCAGGGCCTGGCAGGAGGCCACCAATCCTCCCCGGGAATCGGTGACCTCAATGAAATATGTGGCGGTGCGTTTGCCGCAATGCAGCTCCCGGGTGGTGGCGGTGAGGCGCTCCCCCATGGCCGGGGCCGCGTGGAAGGCGAGGTTCATATTCAAAGCCACGGCCACGGTGCCGTGGGAGTTGACCGCGGCCTGAAAGGCCTCGTCGATCAAAGCGAAGAGCGCGGTGCCGTGAACCATTCCCAGAATATTGGCCATCTGAGGCTTGCAGGTCATGGCCACTTTTGCCTGCCCCGGCCCCAGTTCTTCCAGCTCCGTGCCGAAAAAACGGCTTATTCCCTGTTCATCTACCTTTTCTCGTAATGCTGCCAGCATTGCCTTTTTTTCCACGCTAATTATCCTTCCACTGGTGAGATGGTCTTCGGTCTTCTGTCTCCGGTCTACGGTAAAAAGCCAATCCTCGCAAATTGTTAGGGAATGATCTTGAACTTTGAACTTTGAACCTTGAACTTTGAACTTCTGACCACTGGCCACTGGCCACTATCCATAAATCTGGGGAAACTGGTTCTTCCAGCGGCGGTGCAGCCAGAGCCATTGTTCCGGGCAGGAGCGCACCCAGGCCTCCACGGCCCGGCTTTGAAGCTGCACGTGCCGGAGAATATCCGCGTCCGCGTCCATACTTTTTTCCATGGGAATGGGAGGGAAAATGACCATCAGGTGGCTTCCCCCGGACAGACGCCGGGAGAAGGCGGGCAGCACCGGGATATCCCGGTGCCGGGCCAGGATCGCGGCCACCGGGGTGGTGCGCGCGGGCTTGCCGAAAAAATCCACCAGCAGGCCCCCTGCAGTGGTGGTGTTCTGGTCGATGACGATGCCCACCGCCCGGTTTAGTTTCAATTGGCCCATGATGCCTTTCAGGCCCCGTTGTTTGTCCACCATCACGTTGCCGCCCCGCTCCCGCAAGTACCGGGCCAGGGCCCGGCCCCAGGGGTGGTCCAACTCCCGGCCCACCACCGCCGCCGGTCCATACCGCAGACTGGCGGCCAGGACCGTGTATTCCCAATTGCCCGCGTGCGCGGCGATGACGATGGCCCCCCGGCCCCGGGCCAAGACCCCTTCCAGATTTTCCTGCCCCAGGATGACCACCCGGCGGCGGATCCGGGACAACGGGGCCAGCAGCAGCTCCAGGATTTCCCAGCCGAAGAGGATAAAATGGCGAAAGACCGCCCGGGCCAGGCGCTCCCGCTCTGCGGGGCCGAGTGCCGCGCCATAGGCGAACTCCAGGTTGCGCCGGGTGATCTCCCGGTGCCGCCGGTCCAGGCGGTACCAGAGTAGGGTAATGGCGGTTATCAGGCGCTCTTTCAAGTGATGTAAAAGGTTATTTTTCATCTTCGTGGTCAAATGAGTTCAAAGTTCAAGGTTCAAAGTTCAAAGTTATTGCCATAACGCTTGGTATCTCGCCTAGTCCAACTTTGAACCTTGAACTTTGAAATCTTATAAAAACAGCCTCGCGAGCCTCAATTCCTCAAAAGAAAATTCCTCGCCCAAGATTTCTTTAACCGGTATCAGGGCCGTGCCTCCGGATTGCCGGAACACCGCGGCGATCCTGGCGAAATTCTCGGCAGGCGGCCGTAAATACTCAATATCGAGGTCCTCTCCCGCCGCGGCCAGTCTTTCGATATGGGTCAAGATGGTGCCGATTACGAAACCTCGCGCGGCCGCCATGTCTTCCAGGGACATCTTCCGGAGCAGCAAGTTTTTCGTTTCCTGGAAAGTGGAACTCTCCCGTTTGACCCGGCGGGACCGGTCCGTCCTTTTTACGGGGATGGTTTTTTCCCGGAGATTATTTTCCTTGGCGTAAGTCTCAATAATTTCCATAAAGGTCTTGCCGTATTGTTTCAGCTTTTGCTCGCCCACGCCGCTGATCCGGGAAAAATTCTCTTCGCTCTGCGGCAGATAAAGGGCCATCTGCCGCAGGGCCAGATCGCCGAAGACCACAAAGGGCGGCACCCCTTGGGCGTCCGCGAGTTGTTTGCGCAAGAGGCGCAGCTTTTCAAACAAGGCCCGGTCGTAGTCATCGTCTCCCGTATCCGGGGCGGACAGCCTGGCGGTGGAACCGGGTCTGGGCAGGCGGATTTCCTGCCTTTCCTTTAAAAAAGCCATGCCGCTTGCGGTTACAGCCAGAACCGGGTATTCGCCACCGCTTTTTTCCAGCAGGTCCCGGGACAGCAATTGACCGGCAATCCGCCGCAGCTCATCCTTGGAAAAATCATCGACGAGGCCGTACACCGACAATTGCTGGTGGTTGCGTTCGAAGATCAGTTTATTTTTCGATCCTAAGAGGACGTCGAGAACGTAATTCATCCCGAACCGCTGGCCGGTGCGGATGACCGCGGACATGATCTTCTGGCTGATGATGGTGGCGTCGAACTCTTCCGGCGGCGACAGGCAGATATCGCAGCCGCCGCAGCTTTCCTCCCGGAAATCCTCCCCGAAATAGGAAAGCAGATAATGCCGGCGGCAACTTGCGAGGTCGCAGTATTCCACCATTTGGTCGAGCTTCCGAAAGGCGTTTTTGCGCTCCGAATCATCCTCTATCTGCTTGATGAAAAACTGTTGTTTCATGGCATCCGCAGAAGAGTAAAAAAGGATGCATCTGCTGGGAATGCCGTCCCGTCCGGCCCGCCCCGTTTCCTGGTAGTAGCCTTCAATGGATTTCGGCAGATGGTAGTGCATCACCAGGCGCACGTCCGGCTTGTCAATCCCCATCCCGAAGGCAATGGTGGCCACGATGATCTGGACTTCATCCCGGATGAATTTCTCCTGATTGCTCCGGCGTTCTTCGCTTTCCAGGCCCGCGTGGTAGGGCAGGGCCTTGAACCCTTCGGTGCGCAAATCCGCGGCCAGGTTCTCGGTGTCTTTCCGGGAAAAACAGTAGATGATGGCCGAATCATCCCGATGCGCCCCTAGTATCTCCAGCAGTTGGCCGTAAACATCCTTTTTGGGCAGCACCGTATAGGAAAGATTGGGGCGGTTGAAGCTGGAAATAAATATTTTGCCTTTTTCCAGGCCCAACTGCCGAATTATATCCTCCCGCACCTGTTCCGTGGCCGTGGCGGTGAGGGCCATCACCGGCGTCTCGGGGAAGATCTCCCGAAGCAATTTGAGATTCAGGTAATCGGGGCGGAAATCGTGCCCCCATTCGCTGATACAGTGGGATTCGTCAATGGCGATGAGACTGATCTTAATTTTCTGCAGAAAATACTGAAATTCGGGCAGAGCCAACCGTTCCGGCGCCGCATACAGAATTTTTAAGTTTCCCTGGAGCGCGTCGGCCTGGATAGCGGCGATTTCCGCCCAGCTTAAACTGCTGTTGATGAAGGCCGCGGGAATACCGTTGACTTTGAGCGCGTCCACCTGGTCTTTCATCAGGGAAATCAGCGGAGAGATGACCAGGGCCGATCCCGGCAGCATCAACGCCGGCAATTGGTAGCACAGGGACTTGCCGCCGCCGGTGGGCATCAGGGCCAAAACATCTTTTTTGGCCAGCAGGCTGCGGATGATCTCCTCCTGCAAAGGCCGGAATTGATCGAAGCCGAAATGGGTTTTGAGAAGCTTTAACATGGATCAGTCAGCCCCGGAACCCCGCCGGCCATAAAGCAAAATCGCCTCTTCCCCGACGATATCCGCGATTTTGGCCAACGCCAGCCGGGCCATGGCTTCCTTACTTCCTTCATAGGCCGCTCTTCGTCCCCAATACCAGGGATTGGCGTAATTAATGACCGCCCAGCCCCAATTGGCCACCTTGTCCAGGTGATGCCGTTTGATGAACCGATACCCCCAATGGTTCCTGACGCTTTGATAGACCTCATGATAGCGCAACACCGTCTGCACTTCCACCTCCCGGAAAGGCCGCAGCGCTTTTGAGTTCAAGAGGCCTTCAAACCGCGCCCCCACCCGGTTGTAAAGAGCCACCAGGTCCTTCAGGGAGGCCTTGAACTCCGGCCGCTCCTCCCCGGGGTAATAGATCCGGGCGATCTCCTGGATCAATTCCAGGGCCAGGTCGTTGACTACTTTAAAGCTGAAGGCCGTACCCGGCCACAGCTTCAGAAGGTAGCGGCGGCGGTATTGGCGGATGATTTCCCGGGCGGCCAGGTCTTCCGGCCTGGCCTCGTCCCTCTGGGAAACCGCGGCCAGGCCATTGGCCGTATCCTGCTCCATCAAGGCCCGAAGCAGACGGGCCTTGGTCAGATGGCGCACCAGAAAAAGAGACCCGGCCCAAATAAGGAGCAAACCGGAAATGAGGAAAATCAGCCAATGCGTTTCGATGGTCAAAGACATTATAGAAACCAGGTTAAAAGGGGAAGAGGGGAAAAGGGGAAAAGGGAAAAAAAGGAAACGTCTTTTTCCTTTTCATCTCTTCCCCTCTTCCCCTTTTCCCCCCAGGTAAATATCCTCCCATACCAAATCATACACTCTCTCCACCGCCAGGGCCATTTGTTCCAAAGAGTATTTTTGCATAACCAGCTCCCGGCCCCGGCGGCCCATCTCCGTGCGCAGTTCCGGCTGCTCATCTAGCCGGCGCAGGGCTGCGGCCAGGGCGGCAGCATCCTTGGGCGGGACCAGGAGGCCGGTCTCCCCGGGAACGATCACCTCCGGGATGCCCCCCACGGTGGTCCCCACCACGGGCTTGGCCATGGCCAAAGCCTGGAGCACGGCCTGGGGCACGCCTTCGTGGGCGTAGGAGGCCATGGCCACCACCTCCATCAAGGCCAGCCAGGGGGCCACGTCCTCCTGGTAGCCCACCAGGCGCACCCGGCCCTCCACCCCCAATTCTGCAATGCGGGGTTCGATGAGGCTGCGGTAAGGCCCTTCCCCCACCACCACCAGGCAGGTCTTCAACCCGGCGTCCGTCAGTTCTTTCAAGGCCTCCAGGGCGTAGAGGTGCCCTTTCCAGGAGCGGAGCACCGAGACCATGCCCCAGAGAAAGGAGCCTGGGGGAATCCGCAGCTTCTCCAGCAGAGACGCCTCCGGCTGCCGGGGCGCGAAGTCCTGGAGCGAGACCCCGGTGGGAATGGCAAAGATTTTGGATGCCGGCACCCCCAACCGCTGCTGCAATAACTCCTTAATCCCCTGGCTGGTGGTGATGGTCGCCCGGGGAGTATGGTACAGCCACCGGGTGGGCCGGTTCATTTTCACCGGGGTGGAGAGGTGCCGGGTGCGCACCAGGAAAGGTTTTTTCAGGCCGCTGAGGGCCAACGTCCCCACCCAGGAGTCCAGGGAGCTGTGGGTGTTGAGGAAGTCTACTCCTTCCCGGAGCAGGAACCGGCGCAGAGCCAGTCCTGCCGGAAGGTTGCGCCAGCCTCCGAAGGCCAGGGGCAGGACCAAGAATCCGGCCCGTTGCCCCCGGGGGTAGAGTTCGCCTTGGGGGTCGCAGGCCAAAAACAGGCGATGGCCCCGCTCCCGCATGGCCGCAGCTTCCGCCAGGATGCGCCGCTCCTGGCCGCCCCAGCCCAGGGAGGATTCGGTGTGGAGGATGGTGTAGATTTTGCGAGGTGTTGGCATAGGTAAAGTTAAAACTGTTCGTTATTACAACTATTTGTTCTTGTGAGCAGTTAGCAGTGAGCAGTGAGCAGTGAGCAGGAAATAAGCGAAGCTATCTGGTCAAGTATCTTTTCGATTATTCCCTTGACTCCTAAATCGGAGCAATTATCCAGAAGCGGTGGTGTCACAGTTTTTCCCTCCCCCTGGAGGGGGGAGGGTTAGGGAGGGGGTGACGTCTTTGAACCCCTGTGTCCCAAAGTGCCACCCTCCCCCTTAACCCCCTCCCCGCAAGGGAGGGGGGACTTAAGCGGCATTTTTCCCAGCACTTTAGGCTCTCCGTACTCCCTATCACTCTCGGATGCTTGAAGATCGGGGCTAAGTCAATAATCGATTATCTTTTACTGCTCACTGCTCACTGCTCACTGCTTACTGCTCACTCTCTCGTAAAGTTCGAGATAAACGGCCGCGAACTGACCTAAAAAATGCTCCAGGGTATACTTTTCCAAAACGGTGCTCCGGGCCTGCTCCCCCCATTGCCGCCGTTTCTCCGGCTCCCGGTACATCTCCAGGACGGCATGAGCCAGGGCTTCGGGGTCGGCCGCGGGCGTCAGGCGGCCGTTGGCCCCGTCCCGGATGATCTCCGGGGCCCGGCCCACCCGGGTGGAAATGACCGGCAGGCCGCAGCCCATGGCCTCCAGCAAGGTTAAGGGAATGCCTTCCCAGCGGGAGGGCATCACGAAGACGTCCAGGGCAGGTAAAATCCGGAAAATATCCCGGCGGGCGCCGAGAAACCGCACCGACTGCTCCAGGCCCGATTCCCGGGTCAGGCTTTTAAGCTGCGCCCCCCGGCTGCCGTCCCCCACCAGCAGGAGCGTCAAATCGGGGATCTCCCGGCGCACCCGGCTCACCGCTTCCAGGAGGTCCTCATGTCCTTTCTGCTCCTCCAGCCGGGCCACGTTGCCCAGGCAGAAGCCGGTGATTCCCAGCTCCGTTCTCGCTTCATCACGGCGTTCCCCGCAACTCTGCCCCTCCAGGCGCACCCCCGGGGTCAGCATCCGCAGCCGATCCGCCGGCACCCGGTCATGGCGCCGCACGTCCTCCCGGACCTGGGGGCCGAAGACCAGGACATAATCGCTCAGACGGGCCAGCAGGTAATTGGCCAGGGAGCGGTGCCGCTTCACCCGGGCATAGATATTGTGCACCGTGGCTACCACCCCGGGCAATCCCAGCCCCAACGCGGCCACCCGGCCATAGAGATTGGCATGGTACAGATGGGTGTGCAAGATATCCGGCCGGATTTCCTGCAGCAGCCGCCGGATCCGCCACACCAGGGTATACGCGGGAGTCCGTTTAATATCCAGCCCCAGGCTGATGACCCGTTTTCCCCGGCGGCTGAGCTCTTCCCCCATGGCCCCGGGCTCGCCCAGACACGCGGTTATCACCTCAAACCTGTCCGGGGTTAGGCCGGAGGCGATATCCGCCACCATGATTTCCGCGCCCCCTACGGGCATAGTGACCAGGAGTTGGAGAACTTTGATGGGAGTCTTAATAATTGGGGCCATTGGATTCATTAGTGGTCAGTGGCCAGTGGTCAGTAGCCAGTAGCTAATTGCCTTTTATTACTGACCACTGACCACTGGCCACTGATTTTTCATCATCCCAATTTTCTCTTCACTAACCCTTCATAGGCGTCATTGACTACTTGGGCCATGCGTTCCAGGGAATACTTTTCCTGAATATACTCCCGGGCCTTCTCTCCTAGTTTTTTAGCCAACCCCGGGTTTTCCAGGAGGCGGGCCAGGCTTCCGGCCAGGGCCTCGGCATCCTTGGGCGGGACCAACAGCCCGGTTTCTTCATGATGCATGATTTCAGGAAGCCCGCCCACCGCGCTGACGATCACCGGCAGACCCGCGGCCATGGCCTCCAGGACCGCCAAGGAGACGCCTTCGCTGTGGCTGGGCAGGACAAAAATATCCATGGCCCCCAAGAGCTCCGGCACGTCCCGGCGGTTCCCCAGAAAATGGACCCGGTCCCCCAATCCCAGGGACCCGGCCAGGTCCCGCATCTCCTCCTGCCGCCGTCCGCCCCCCACCATCAGGGCGTGGAAGGCATGGCGGCCTTGCAGCAGGGCCATGGCCCGGAGGAGTTCCAGGTGGCCCTTGGCCCGGTGGTCCAGGCGGGCCACCAGGCCCACCACCGGCTCCTCGAGGGGGATTCCCAACTCTGCCCTGACTTTTCTGGACGATTTGCGGCCGGCAAACCGCGCCAGGTCCACCGCGTTATACAGCACCCGGATCTTGGCTGCGTCGGTCCCGATTTGCTCCCGGATATAATCCCCCACCCCCGCGGATACCGCGAAGCTGAGGTCCGTAAAATGATTGTACAGGCGGCAGAGCATCTTTCTCTTAAAACTGAAGCGGTTAAAGCCGTGCCAATGGTCGATGATGATGGGCACCCGGAACAGATAAGCCGCCAGGCGGACATAATTCCCCGGATGATAGCTGTTCATGTGAATAATCTTAATTTTATGCTTAAAAATCAGCCAGCCGAGTTGGAGGCAAAAAATAACCTGCCGCCAGCCGTGCAGATTGGGCAGATCGAATCTTATCTGGGGGAAACGGTCGGGAATTTTCGCCTCTTGTTCCGGATGCAGGCCGATGACGGCAAAGATGACCCGATATTTTTCTCTGTCGAGAGCCGCGGCCACGTCCATTAAGACGCGGTCCGCGCCGCTCCATTGCACGGGTTTAATGACGAACAGGACATTTATCAGGTTCTCAGGCGGCATCTATTTTTTTCCCTTTATCCGGCTCTTAAGCCTTCAGCCCCCTTTTTCTGAAGCTGATCAGGAAACTCTTAATCTTAGAATAAATTGCAAATCCCGGTCAACCGCATTTCCTTTTCTCCCGCCCCCGCCCGCGGGAGCGCCCGGTATCGGAACGCACACCCAAAGAATTGTCTTTGCGGCCCTTGACAGCATCCGGCGCTTTTGTTAATTATCTTATTTGGGTCTGGGGCTGTAGCTCAGCTGGAAGAGCACTTGAATGGCATTCAAGGGGTCAGGGGTTCAAATCCCCTCAGCTCCACCAAATTTGACGGTAATTAAGGCAAGTTACAGGCGTCAACCTGGACTTGCCTTTGTCTTGTTGATGGGGTTTTTACGCTTGGGTGCAAGCCTTCCAGACGCTGAATATTTTCCGATCACGTCATTATCGGCAGGGTGTCCTGCGCCCTCCCCGGTTGCCGTTCGTATCCGGACAAAATTCCTGCTAACATTAGTGCTTCTCTGGATAGGTTTCCTTGGCGCTGCCTGTCAGGAAGCGGGGGCCCAGGAATCAAAGGGAGAAAAATCTCATCCGGGGGATCTTTTGCCCCGGGTGGGTGTAGGGCTGGAATACGGCGGCTTTCTGGTGCGGGGGGATAATTATTCTTCCGCGTTCCGGTACCAACTCCTCATAGATCTCTGGCAATACCGGCGCCATCTGTTTTATCTGGACTTCGACGGCGAGACTTCCTTCGGAATTCCCGGGGATAGCCTGGCTTTCAACCGCCTCCGGCATCAAATAACCATTCTGGGATATCGCTATGATCTCGGGGACTACTACGGCGGGGTCCGCTTCTACCACCGCTGCTACAACCCTTTAAGAGAGCGGGGAGGCCTGGAAGGCGATTATGACCGCACCATAGCAGACACCTTCTATGTCGGTTTGGAGTTTATCGACAAAGCAATGTTGGTGGGTCAAAAAGACCGGGGGATCAATTTTGAGAACCGGCCCTTCGAATTCCTGGGGAAATGGCATGTGGCCTTATCTCTAAATCGAGTGGTCTTTAAGGAATACTCCAATCTGGAGTGGCTTTTTACCGGTAAGGTGCGTTTTGATATCCTCCGTTATTGCAATTTGGTCCCTTACCTGGAGGCAGGAGTGGAGGTGCTGGGCATGGGGAGGTGGGCGGCTACCCCGGTAGTGGAAGGCGGTGTCCGCTTTCATGCTGCGAATATGGACTTCATTCCCTTCATCCAGTGGGGCCGGACTCAGGAATGGCCGCGTCAGCCCTCCGGAAAAGACTATCTAGTGTCCCACAGCTACCTCTTCGGCGGCGGACGCCTGGAATTTCTTTTGGACCGGGAGAACCAATCCTTGGGTTTCAAAGGAGAGAAACTGCAATTCTTTCCGGAAGTGCATGGGCTGGCAGAGTACTCTTTGTATTTGGGGAGCCGTTACCACCTGGGCTTCGGCAGTGTCAGATTAAACCTTGATGTCCTGCGCTGCCGGTCGTTGACCCTGTTCGCAAACCCGGGGTTTACCATTGATTCCCATGTCACCAACCTGGGGCCTGATAAGTTATGGTACCAACTGGACTACGGTTTGAGATACTCTTTTCAGAGGTACTTTCTGGAAGGATTTGTCCTAAATGAGAAACGGTTTGACTCCTTTGTGTTTCGCTCCCTTAACGAAACCGCCCAGCGGGCCGGCGGTCGCATCGGCACCCGGGGTATGCTGCTGGGTCATTACGATGACGGCATTTCCTTCGAAACCCCGAAGGAGTTCCAATGGCTTAATAAATTAAACGCCGCTGCGAGCCTGTCCCATTACTTCGACACCCAAGACTGGCCTTATTTCTGGAATATCTCGGCTCAAGCCCGTTGGGACGTTCTTGCCTGGCAGCTCATGGTGCCCTACCTGCAGGGCGGTATGGAGTGCAGGGTTGCCCGTCGTGACGCCAAAGATGCATTCGAGTATTATCTGGAACCCGGAATTCGCTGCAAGGGGATCATGGATCTGGCTCTCTTTTACCGTTTTCAGTATCAGCCTGCCATCCGGTCTTTTCGCGGCCCTGGGGAAGTCCAAAACCTTATCGGCATCCGGGCCCTATTTTAAGGGAAAATCACTGCCCAAAACCTGTGTGCCGCCCGCCCCTTACGCCTATCTCCTCGCCAAATGAATATACGTGCACAACCCCTTGGCCACCAGGCGCTCGCCCTGGCGCACCTCGAATTCCCCCAGGGAGATGGTGCGGCCCCGTTTGGCGATGCGGGCCACGGCCTCCACTTCGCCTTCCTGCACCGCGGCCAGGAAGTTGATCTTCATTTCCACGGTGTTGAAGGTCTCCCCTTCCTGCACCAAGCTGTAGAGCGCGAAGGCCACGGCTTCGTCGGCCAGGGCGGCGATGACCCCGCCCTGGAGCAACCCGATGGAATTGGCCAGCTCCGGCTTGAAAGGCAGGAGGAAGCGGGCAAAGCCCCGGCCCA
>Ga0233425_10004340_pt1 | contig 23961 bp, 21 predicted proteins | sample Watercolumn_Towu_2_FD_181712 | JGI IMG/M metagenome (GOLD analysis project Ga0233425, IMG submission 181712) | Freshwater microbial communities from Lake Towuti, South Sulawesi, Indonesia - Watercolumn_Towuti2014_140_MG | ecosystem: Environmental > Aquatic > Freshwater > Lake | place... | reverse complement strand
GTAGGTCTCGAACTGCCCCACCTCATCCGGGTCGGATCGGACGAACGCCACGACGTCGAAGATACCCCCGGCGACGACAAGCCCCAGCCCTATCCCCAGCACTGCCACGGGGCCGGCGCGGTCGCCGCGACCGCCGTACTCGCCCTGCGCTGAACGGCGGCCCGCCGATCAGAACCCGACGGGCCGCCGGGCGCGACCGGCCGCCCCCTGCAGGGCCTCCGCGTCGAGCGACGACACGAGCTCGCCGGGCGAAGGCTTCTCGGGGTGCAGCCACCACCGATCGCGCACCACCCGGAACAGCCCGGGCGTGAGGCCCGCGATCGACCTCAGGCGGCGGAGCGAGGCGTCGTCGATGGGGCGAAACGAATCGCCCCTTGTCGCCCGTGGGCAGCACGAACGCCCTTTCTCGCCCTGCTATCTACGGCTATCGTACGTCGGCTCGCACGTCTCCAACCGCCACTTTCCTGAGAAAGCGAAGGTTCGCCTCGTGCGCCGAGGCTCGAAACGACCGCGTAGTGTCGAGCCATCGCTTCGAATGCTCGGCAACAGCTTCCTACCCCGCCGGGGCGTCTGCTCGAGGCTTCCGCAATACCCCCTTCGCCGGGCCTCTCGCGCACCTATCCGCGCCCAGATCTCGCCCCCGCCAAGAACCGCCCACCGACCATCAAGGTTGCCTCGATTTCGCCGATCACTTCGATCTCGCGATCGTGCACCTCCCTATCGACCGCAGCGAGCTTTCGGAGGGCCTCGACAAGCCATCGGTGCTCAACTTCACCCATTGGCACTTCAACTCTGCCTATCACTTCGCCGTCGTCGCCTTGCTCGTCTAGCAGCCCCTCGAAATCATCGACGCTCGGGGCACCGACGAAACGCTCTTGAAACTCGCAAAGCAGGCTCGCGGCTAGACAGCGCTCGTCGTCGAGAACGCGGCCATCGCACGCGATCAGCCGGCGGAGCCAGCCGGCGACATACCGGGTCCGCGCGTCATGGCCGCAAGCCTCTGCCGATTCCGCGAGGCCTGCACGGATCTCTCCGAGGAGCGCCGATCCCCCGCAGACGTCGAGTACCGCATCGATCGCATCCAGTACGTCAACCAAGGAGGCTTCCCCGGCTCCGTCGAGGAACACCCGGTCGACCAAGGTAGCCATCCCGTCCGGGAGTCCCCCTCGGAAGCGTCCGAGTTCTGGGGCCTTCGAGGCGAACCCTGCGAGCGACTGCGCCACACGTTGCCCAGCGCCTGCACCGTGAGCGCCAACCATCTCATCGGCGATTCTCGATGCGAGCTGCCGCAGCCTCCACATCAGGGCGGCCGACAGCGGGACTACTTTCACCTCGCAGCCGAGGCGTCTCGAACAGCTATCTCTCAGTGAGTCACGGATTGTCTCGAGTGGTTGATCCTCCGAGGTGCGAAGGTCGACCTTGTTCAGCGCGACGATCAACGGTAGCCGACCTCGGACATGCCTGAGTCGGGAGACTGTGGCGAGGGTCTCCTCGAACGTCTCGCGCGCCGCGAGTTGCCCGTAATCAGCGACAAGGATCGGTAGCGCCGGCCGTTCTTCCCCGCGGTCTGCCTCGTCTAGCATTCCCCGCGAGTCATGGATTGGCGGTGAGTCGAAGACGACGAGACCCAATGACGCAAGGCCGATGTCGGCACGCAGACGATCGAGCGCGGCACTAATGAAAATCCGGGGTTCCGGCGGTCTGCATCCGATTGCACGACCAAGCCGGTGGGTATGAAGTGTGGCGGCAACGCGACAGCGGATCTCATCGACGGACCGCATGGCCCGTGCCGGACAACAATCCCCCTCGACCTGGAGTGATAGCCTGTGCCCATTGCTGACGCAGAGCATCCCCGCGCTTAGAACCTCAACGTCGGTCGGTAGCAACCGCGCACCGACGAGCGCGTTCACGAGGGTCGTCTTTCCTGTGCAGTGGCCGCCGACCACGATTATCGCGCGACGCTTTTCGCGAATCAATGTTCAGCCTCGCTGGCGGAACGGATACCGGGCGGCCGCTTCTCGCGACAGGCCGCAGAAGGCAATCGAGCGGTCGCCGCGACGCGCAATGGACTCCAGTGCGTCTTGGTCTCTCGCGTTCATGTCGGCGCGGCCGCTAAGCTCTCCCGCCCGCTCCTCCTCTATCAGCATGACGAAGAAGTCGGGTGAGCGTCCGGCGTCAACCGGCAACGACTCATCGACCATTCGGGCGCGCTCCTCTGCCGTGAGGTACCCCACGGCAGAGTAGCTTGCAAGTACCTGTTCGTGGGCACCAAGGGAGTACGACCCCGCGTCGAGAATGTTTATCGGTTTTCTAGCCCAGACGATTGCGAGGTAACCCTTTGGAGTCGGCTGTGCAATCGTCGTCACCGAGCGCCTCTTCTTCTCGCTAGCTCGGTAGGCGATGTACAAGCCGACCGCAAAGGCGACAACGAAAACGATGAACTCTATTTTCCACTTCTCCATCTGGGCGCCACAAATCTCCATCCTACACTTGTACGGCCCGATCTCATTATTCAGCGCCTGTCGCCGAGTCTGACCCGAATTCAAGTAATAGTCGATGCTTTTGATTCTCTCGAGCATCCTATGTACCAACCCTTGACTGAACTCCTCCCAGCATAATTCAATAGCGGCATCGACTTCAGCGGTAAGATCTAGTGCTTCACGCGCTTCCAGCATCGCCAAGTCAGCGTGTTCTATAGTTAAGAAGAAGTGTTGTTCTTTGGCCTTGTACAGCAAACCCATTTGGTGTGGAACACCAACGCATCTATAAATGGTAGACGCGCGATCATGATGACCGCCCTCGCGGGTAGCTTCGCTATTCAGGCGGATCCTGTCCTTTAGGTGTTCAATCCACTCGAACCCATTCATATTTGCACCTACAAAGGCTGTATTCGATAGCCTGCCAAGGCCGCAAGCGCAAGCTTCTCCCGATCGAGTGCGGTGACTCTACCCAACGTTTCCTCCCACTCCGTCTTGCGTCGGGCTGCCGTTTCTCTCGCCTGTCCCATCTTCTCTTGGAGCGCGGTCTCGACCAGCGAGATCAGCCGTGAAACCTCCCCACAGAGGTGCGCGAGAGCTTCGTGGAAGCACTGCTCGAGCCATGCGAAGAAGCGCTCCCAGAACCGATCGCGGTTCGCACGCAGGCCGCCGAGAAGCTCATCGTAGATGTCAGCTGCAGACGGAATGGTGACGGTGACATATGTGACGTTCTCGAAGGTAGTCTTCACGTCACCCTTGAAGCAGCTAGCGTTCGGGTCCTCGTATGTCGTCCTCGATTCCGTCCGCTGCACCTCGGTTCTTAGGTCGGGCAGTGGAATCTGTAAGACATCCTCAGGAATCGTCAGGTGTTGGACTCGCTCGAAGTCCGCCTGAGCGAACTGGAAGCCATAGGCGTCCACCATTGTGCGAAGGTCGGGCGGCAGAACGGAACAGACGGCCGTCCACGTCGCGCGGGCGAGGGCGACGACAAAGTCATCCACCTGCGCGGCGATGGTGACGCCAACTGCGCGCAGGTGCCTCTCGGCCTCAGCCGTGAGGATCTTCCTAATTGCGAAATAGAGACCTGCCCTACTCCTTTGCATTCTCGCCAGCTTGTCCTTGATCTCCCTCGACGGGGCTCGCAGATCTTGCTTCCACCCGGTCGAGATGTACTCGCCATAGCCGGCTTCCCTGAGACCGTCGAGACCGTTCGCCGCTTCCGCAGCCAGACTATGGTCTGCAATCTCTTCGAGGTTCTCCTTGAAACGCAACACTGGCGTGCGTTCCTCGAAGGCCTTGCGAAGCGGTCTCAGGACCTCCTGGTCTAGCCGAGCGACCAACCGGTTGATGGTATCGTCCACGCGGAATAGATCCGGGTAGCTGGCCTCGTCAATGCCAAGCTCGGCCATTTCGGGTTGCAGGTTCGGAATGTTCTGACGCCCAACCTCCCGAAGCCTGGTCACGATTCCTTGGATACGGGCTCTGGACACCTCCTCGTCGGACTGTAACCTCGCAGAAACCTCTTGACGCAGTTGGCCGATCAGGGCGAGTTGCGCCCGCAAGTCGTCCTCCGTCTCGACAAGCTGACTCTGACCGTATGCTTTGAGCGTGCGGCAGGCTCTACCCGCTTGCTGCACGGTCTCGTTGACGAGCGGGTAAATCACGATCGTCGAGAGGTTCGCACGCAGCTTTGCCTCCAGTTCATACCAGAGCCCTTCATGGTTTGCGGCGCGAAGCCCGATCCGGACCAACACTCGCAAATCGGCGGGATCCGTGGTCGCGTGGTCCTTAACCTGTCGGCGAATAGTCCGATAGATCTCCTCCTCGTCATCTTCGAGATTGAACGCGAGGAAAGAACAGTCCTTGAGCATGGCGTCACGGACTTGCAGGGCGTCTGTCTGCCGTCCCTCTGCTACCGCGTTTAGGAGTCGAGCCGCGTGGTAGTAGGCGAGCCCGGTAAATGGAACTACCGTGACGGGTTCCGCAAGTCGCAGTGCCGCCTGGATATCATTGGAAACTTCGCGTACCTCTACGTCGAGCGGCTTGTCCTCGGACGTGTGCTGGTCGCACTTGTTCATCACGAACAGCATCGTCGAGGTGCGCCCGCCCAGGTTCTTTAGAGTACGTTCGAGTTCCTCGAGAAGCTTCGCCCGTTCCTCGCGGCGGAATAGCGCAGCGCGGTCGATTACTACGATATCGAACGCTCGATGAACCCAGTCTTGAATAACCTTGTGGTTTTCAGGGTCGGAAACCGTACGAAGTCCGGGAAGGTCGTAGACGGACAGGCCGAGTTGGCCGCCGGTCACCTCCGAGAAAGTATGCCCTTCGAGCTGCGGAAAGAGCGGGCACGTCACCTCGAACACCGGCTGCGGCTCAACCACTCCGGGGTTCTCGCGCCTCCGCGCCACGAAACCGGACATCGTCGACTTTAAAAAATCATGGATCGACTTCTCGTCCGCCTCGGGCGACGCAACGTCAACGCCGCGTGTCACTTTGAACGTCCAACCGCGTCCATGGTGGATCGCGAGGAGACCCGCCGACATTTCGTCAGCCTCGATGGGACAGAGCCGCCGGCCGATGAAGCCGTTGGCGAATGTCGACTTGCCGGCCTTCGTCGTCCCGACGAACGCGATACGCACCGCTGGACTCTCAAGGTCGGCCGCACTCCGGGCGATTGCGTCGCGGAGAACGTCCAGGTCATCGCGCACCTGCGCGGGAACCTGAAACAGGCGATTTCCGATCTCGCCGCTCACCTGGTCGAGCAACGCAACCTTGTCGCGTGCCGCAAAAACCGGCTGGAGGAACTCCTCTCGATTAGTGCCAGTCATCTCATCTCGCTCCTCGTTACGCAAGAACAGTCGCAAGCTGGTCCAATTTTCCCAGACTGGCGCGCAAATCGGTCATTCTCACTACCGCCTGCCTGGTCTTCTCGATATCCGCCGCCGTTTGTCCGATCTCTCTCACAATCCCGGGGTGCTGACGCGCACGTGCCTCACAGATTGCGTCGAGGATTGCGTGCTTGGCGCCTAGGTTGTTCTTCGACAAGAGGTAGTTGCGGATTCGCCGCAACTCTTCCCTAAGGAAGGTGGAGAACGCAGCGGCGCCGAAGACCGCCCGCCTGAGGTAGTCTAGCAACGCATCGCAGTCCTCAGCGACCTCCGTCTCGACATCGGCCACCCTCGCTGGTGCGGGGCAGTCTATAACCAAGTTGCGGTCGATCAACTCGCCTATCATGTCACGGGTCGGACCCACCACCGGCGTTCCAAGCGCCCTGCCGACTGCCTGCGCTGCAACTTCTTGCCCGACCTGCCTGACGACCGCCTCGACCTCGGGCGGGACGACCGGCCAGCGTCCGGTTCGGAGATACTCGCCCAGGTGTTTCCGCTGGGAAGGACCGTCATAATAGGTTTCGAGGATTCTGATCTCTTTCTCATACGTTGAAATGAGATGTGAGCGGTCGGGGATACCTCGCGGGGTTCGAAGGAAGATGTATACCGCTGGTCTCGCGTAGCGCAGAAACAGCGTCCGCAGGCCATTCACGAGAAGTGCGCGGTACTCGGCAGGCGAAATGCCAAGGTAGACGTGCCGTCGAACTCCCTCGACGTCACAAAAGTGGCGCACGACCTCGTTACCGATCTCCTTGACGATTTCGAGCACCACGTCTGCGACCTGCTCGCCGAACCCATCGAGCCGTGGATCGACGTGATCCTCGCGAATGCGACGCCGCACCTCGAAGTCCGCCTCAACTGGGACGGGGTGGGGACCACGGACTTGCGCGTGGATCTGATGGATGACTTCTGGTGTCGGGAAACCGGTGCGCAAAGCATCGATGGCCTGAACGTAGGCTTGGTGCATCTGTTCGAGACGCGGCGGCGCGCCGTAGTCCTCGTCCGACTCCGACGGCTCGACCTCATTCTGCCAGTAGAGCCCGAACGCTTCCTGGAACGTCAGCCAGCGGCGGTCGAACCATTTGTTGAACGCGGCCTCGGCCTGCGCCTGCTGTTGGATGTCGAGTTCCTTCGTCGATTCGGGAAAGCGGCCGGCGAGACGCTCGAGCGCTTTTCCGGCGAGACTTTTCCCCTGCTGGAGGAGATTCTGGGTCCGGCGACGCATCACTTCGGTCCGATCAGTATCGAGGAAAGCGCGGAGCAAACCCTGCAGGTGCTCCATCCCGTCGCCAAACGGCGCACTGACTTCTTCGAGACGCTTGACGACTGGGCCCAGTTCTTTTCTAGTCGTTTCATCGATGTAAATAGTATTCTTTATCAGATAGGCGCCAGATGAGCCTGGAACCACGCGCTCGGCGGGACAATACTGTCGAGGGGGCTCTGACCACTTCTTTCGGGCTTTCTGCACCCGGCTCTCAAGGTCGTCCTTCCCCAATGCGGCATCGACCTTGTTGAGGAATACGAACATCTTATCGCTAGCGTGGATGTCCGGGTCCTCCTCGTCGGCCACTTCAAGCATCCGGAGCTGGCCATCGGTCAGATCGACGTTTGCTGCGACGTTGGTGACGAAGATAATGGCGTCGGCTCGCGCCAGTTCCTGCCGAGCTCGCTCGCGGAGAAGCGAGAACGGCGAGTCCCAGCCGGGCACGTCGTGGAAGACCAGGCCCTCGGTGCCCTGGAGAAGGCAGGTGCTGATCCTGACGCCCTTGATGGCTCGCGATACCTGTGGGTTCGCTATGTAGTCTTGTAGAAAACGTGGCGGCGCCTCCAACTGACTGAACGACACGGTGAGCGGGGGACGGTTGAGGTGCTCGCGAATCGTCGGCATCCACTTGTTGATATCGTTGAGGTCCGCCCTTGCGGCGTCTGCGTCTGTGCCCTTCCCCTGCGCGAGCTTCTCATATTGCAGCCGGGCCTCCTCGAACGAACGATCGTCTTGGAACTCGACTGTGAAGGTCCCCTGGGCCTGGTCGTTAGTCGAGCGGATCTCTGTGTTCGTGTAAGTACAACGTTCCTGCTCGTTCGGCAGGAGATCGCACTTGAGCCAGGCGTTCAGGAAGGTGCTCTTGCCGGCCTTCTCGAGCCCGACGACAGCAATGTGGAACTCGTTGGCCTTGAGCTTCTCGACCTGGGTCTGGACCCGTCGTTGAAGGTTCGTGATCTCGGTCTTTTCCTCACCAAACAGCGCGGACGGCTCCACTTCCACAAGACGCCGGACCCGCATCAGGACCTGGCCAAGCTCTTGGAGCGCGGGGAGAGAATGGTTGCGGGCTACTTCCCATCGATCGAGCATGCTAACGACCTCCCCTTGGGTGACAAGCATCCGCAGTGTACACAAATCGGCTCTCAGCGGAAATCTCTACCGCATCAGCCCGCAGGCGACACGAACGCTGCCTCGCGCCCTGACCACCGGCGGCGAAACCTACCGTCCCGGGGCGCTCGCTCCCTCTCGCCGCCGGCCGACTCTCCGACCTCCATGCCCGCACCATACGACCTATACCAACCGACACGACCCAACCGCCACTTTGCCACGAAGGCGGCCAGACTTGATCGGTAACTCGGTCAGGCAAGCAGACGCCCCGCGCTCGGAGGGGCGCGGTGGCTGGATCTGGCCAGCGGAGACGCACGACGGTGGGTGCTCGGTCTCGCAACCGAGGGCATCGAAGTTCGTCGCCGCAGGCGGCGTATGTCCCGGCCGGGCCGAGTGTGGCGTCGGAGCGGAGCCGTAGGTCAGATGCCGGCGGTCGGCACCGTGCGGACGCGGAGTCCGAGGACGTCTGCGTCCGTGAGCGCGATGAGCGCGTTGTGCATCCAGCGCAACAGGTTCTTCCAGGGAGTCCCGCGCTTGTCCTCGGAGCGCTGGGTCACATCGCGGAAAAGAGCCAGCAGGTTGTAGGCGATGCGGCGCAACAGCAGCACGACCACCGTGCCCTGCGGGTCGTTGACGATCCACGGGTGGTCGTCTTCCTCCATGGCCGTGTCGAGGGTGAAGTGAGGGCCGTTCTCGACGCCCCAGTACCGGCGCACCAGCAGCAGCCATTGTGCCGCCGAGAGCTCACCGGCGGGGAGACTCGACAGGTAGTAGCGATTCGCGTCTTCCTCTTTCATGGGCACGACCTCGCCCGTCTCCAGGTGCACCTTCTCCCGCATGGTGCAGCTCGACGCCTCCCTTGGCTGGTATCAGCTCCGCTCCGGACGCCACATCAGGAAGGGAGTTACCGGCCATGAGGATGCATATCAGGGATGCCCGCGGTCCCCACCAGGCACTTTCATCTCGGTTCTGCGAATTTGTGCGCTGGACGCCACCATGGACGCCCTGCTCCGTGCCCAACACACTGCCTCGGCTTCAGCGGTGCAGATCCTTACCTATGGCAATCGAGTCTGGGGAGGACTAGAGTCCGGGGCAGCGATCGGGCACAGCAGCGTACCGTGCACGCCCGTCACCCTTACCCAGCACGCCTCAGTCCCTCGCCCCGTCCGCCGGGGCTCCCCATCGTGGACCACGACTTGGAGGTTGTCGGGGTACTCAGGGTGGAACCGTCCGACGAGATCGGGGTCGCCTCTCCATGGGGTGCTCATGGACCTCGATGATACATCACGATCGAGAGACTCGGTCCACCCGGTGTACCCTCATGGCCCACGCCGGGGAGTGGGTCCGCTACTCGACCCCGGACGGTGCCGAGTACGTCGCCGTCTGCATCCCGGCCTTCTCGCCGGAGACCGTGCAGCGGGACGGGTGACGGGTGCGGCGGGCGATCCCGAGGGGGCGTTCCTGGCCCGCAACACCTCATCCTCCATGTCTCTACTCCCTGCTCATGTTACGATCCTTGCTGCCACCATGAAGCACCACACTGGCGTCGCTGGGCTCGTGGTTGCGTGGGCTGTCGTGGCCCTTGCTGCCGTGGTCAACGCGAGCAGGGCCGCATCGCCACCGGCACCTCGGCCGGTTTCTTGGATGCTCATGAAAAACAGCCCCAGCGACCTCAGCCCTCGGGAATGACCGCGAAGAGCACAGAGTAGAAGCTGTCGGGCACGTCGTCGCAGTTCATCGTCTCGTACCGGTGGGCGCGCTGGACGATGGCCATGTAGCTGACCATCATGCCTGCCGAACCGCTGTTGCCGTCGAGGACGGTGGTCGTGACACCGCCGTAGGTGAACTCGATCCCCTGCCTTTGACCGTCCCCGCAGTCATCGGGCAGCACGGGGCAGATCCCGGAGACCACCGACGGAGAGAGGGGGTCGTAGAACTCGGCCGGCGTCGTCCCTTCCGGCGCGAGCCGGTCCGCGTCTGCGCCAGCGAGGATCAGGGTCCCGCCGGCGTGCCGTAGTGTGAAGAAGCGGTTGATCCACCAGATGGTCTGCGCCACGTATCGGAGCTGAACCTCGTCGCCCTCGGAGAGCAGGAGCCACACCGGCGGGTTCGACCAGAGATCGAGCCGGTGCTCCTCCATCGCGCCCCCGTTCCCGCACTCGAGGCGCAACGACACGATCACGTCTCCAACGTAGACCTCGATGACGCGGCACGGCGTATCGATGTCCGCCTCTCCGAGCTCGTTGTCGTCGACGGACCAGCTCGCCGAGACAGTACCGCTCGCCGGCACGCAGGGCACCCCATCTGCGTCGGCGTCTAAGTCCGCGTCGGCATCCGCGTCGGCTTCAACGTCCCCGTCCGTGTCGGCGTCGATGTCGGCGTCCGTATCAGCATCGGCATCGACGTCCACGGCAGTAGAGCTCCCGCACCCGAGCACAGGTATGGTCAGCGTGAGCGCGGTCACGAGCCTCCATGTCCCATCCGCACGCATCGTCGTCACCTCGCGATGACGTGATCATGGCACGATCCGCTTCTCTGGGCATCTTGCGACCGCCTGTGGCCGCTCGTCGTGAACGGCCCCCTTCGCGCCGGCCCGGATCGCGCTCGACCTTGGCGCGGTCACTCGTCGATGTGGAGGATCGTCTCCTCTTCCTGGCAGCGACCGTCCCGGCACCGGGGCTCGACGACGCGGACCGCGTCGATCGGCTCGTAGTGGAAGAAAGCCCCGCACCGCGCGAGGTGCGCCTGGCTCCTGCGCTCGAGCTCGTCGTGATCCGTTGCGTGGACGACATGGTCGAACTCGTGAACGGCCGAGCCAGGGTTCGTCACCGTGACGCAATCGGCGTCGGAGGCGCAGAGACGTTCGCGGGACCGCGACATCGCGTCGAGGATCGCAGCCCGTTCGGATCGGCACTCGGGGCGCTCGACCGCAGATGATGCCATCACCGCGCTGCCAAGGGGCAGCTCTTCCGACGCTGCCGTCGTCGGCACCGTGACCGCCTGCTCGAGCCACGGCGTGATCTCCCGCGCCAGCGCCGCTGGCTCATAGGTCCCAGGCCGCATCAGGCGGTGGTCGCGATCTGGCCGTGTCACGACCGTCAGCCGGCGGTGGTGCGGCAGCCGCTTCATCCACACGGAGGCTTGAGTGATGGGCACCTCGCGGTCGGCCTCGCCGTGGAGCACGAGGATCGGGAGGTCGGGGTAGGGCTCGAAGACCCGCCAGTTGTCCTCGAGCGCGAGCTCGTCGAGCAGCCGACCCACGGGACGGTCCGCACCGAGCATCTCGCGGCGATCACGTCCCCCGAAGGTCCGGAGGAGCTCCTCGCGCTCTGGTCCTCCCTGGGCGGCGATGGCATCGGCGATGTTGGTCGAGATCGCGCCGAGGAGGATCACAGCGTCGACCTCGCCGAGCGGCAGAGCGCGGAGGTGCAGCGAGCCTTCGCTCCAGGCGAGGACCACCCGCGGTCGGTCGGCGGGGAGCCGGTCCCAGAGCCGGCGCAACTGCGCCTCGAGCACGGTCACGTCGGTCGTCGAGTAGACCGACATATCGACGCGGTCGTCGCTCACGCCAGGCTTCGAGTAGCGCAGCACGCACCATCCCGCCGCCTCGAGCGCGACCGCGAGGTCACGATAGAACGGGTCCCGCGCATAGGGCGAGTCAAGCCCCTCGATCGGCACCACGCCATCGGCGTTGAAGGCCGAGCTGCCGTGGACGAGCAAGATACTGCCGCGCGGCGACGAGGCCGGGCACTCGAACACGACCTCGTCCACGTCGACCTGCGGCTCGGCCGGCGACCGCGTCCCCGAGCTCGAGCCCCCGCAGGCGCCGCCCGCCACGCACACGGACATGATCGCCACCAACGAAGAACGACGCCTCCGGAAGTCGGAAACGGCGAGCAGGTTCTCGGCGTCGTGGACCATTCTCATCTCGGTCACGGTTCCGAGACGGGGACGGCCGAGGTCCTGATCAGGTTCGCCATGGAGTGAGTGTCGCCCGAGGCGGCGACATGCGCCAGTACCGCAGTCGATGATGGAGCTGCTACCCCGGCGATCGGCGGAGCAGGTACGACGGGTGCCTGAGCCCCGTCGGCGGATAGAGCTCGTCGTGTAGGTAGCGGGACCAGAGCCGGACGGGCCTCAGGCCGTACTCGTCGGAGATGATGCTCCTGTCGGGCTCGGCCTTCAGGGCACGGCGACGTCGAAGGTGCCGTCGATGACGAGGGTGTGACCGGCGCGGGGACCGGCGCCGATGATCGTCGCCTGGTACTCCCCCACGAGCCGAGCTCCGACGGTGTCGAGGCGAAGCCACATGTCGATGTCGTCGGGGTAGCCCGCACGATCGAGTCACGTCGTCGAACCGCGACAGCGTTCCGGCGGCACTATAGGATCGGTGCCCATGAAGCGTTGCGATTGGGTCCCAGCCGGTGACGAGCTGTACCTTCGCTACCATGACGAGGAATGGGGCGTGCCCGTCCGGAACGAGCGCCGTCTGTTCGAGATGCTGTGTCTCGAGGGCGCTCAGGCGGGGCTCTCGTGGCGCACCATCCTGGGCCGGCGAGAAGCCTACCGAGACGTGTTCGCGGGTTTCGACCCGCACCTGGTCGCGCGTTTCACCGACGAGCGGCTCGCGGCGATACTTCGTGACGAGCGGATCGTCCGCAACCGGCTCAAGGTCAACGCGGTTCGCGAGAACGCCCGCGTCCTGCTCGGGCTGGGCGCCACCGAGGGCGGCTTGAGCGAGCTCTTATGGAGCTTCATCGGCGGCGCTCCGGTCGATCGCCGCGTGCGGGCCATGGTCGATGTGCCGCCGTTCACGCCTGAGGCCGAGGCCATGAGCAAGGCGCTCCGGAAGCTGGGGTTCCGCTTCGTCGGCCCGACCATCTGCTACGCCTTCATGCAGTCAGTCGGCATGGTCAACGACCATCTCCTCGACTGCTTCAGGCATGACGAGGTCCGGAGCGGCTCGGAGCCCCGCTGAGCTGGCTCCGACCGACGAGCTTCTCGGATGAAGCCGCCCGCGCGCCCGCCTCGCGTTCAGGTCGGCCAGCTCCCATCGACGCCGCCCGCGATCACCAGGGGAGACATGCCCCGTCCCCCGATCTCAAGGCGACAGCGCGCCGGCATCGCGGTCGGGGCACGGTCCAGGGTGAAGCGAATTCGCAGCCGTGTCCGTCCGGGCTCGAGCCTCCCCTCGAAGGGTGTGCCTTCGGGATTGAGGTAGACGGCAAAGGTCCCGCGCGTCGGTCCCGGGGTCGCCAGCGGAGGCATCACGACGATGTGGTCGATCCTGCGCAACGACGCTGTCGTTGCCCCCGTGGAGTCGACCAGCGCCGCGCCGAGGACGATGACATCAGCGATCGCCGGTCCTGCGTTGCCGAGCTCGACGACCATCACGGCGTACTCCGTCTCGTATCCCGGAGGCAGCGGATAGGGCGTCGTGCCGACGCCACCATAGGCGCAGAACAGAGCGGTGCCGGTCAGCGCAGGCGTGGCGGGTGCCGAGGACACCGGTGGGGCTGCGCTCGTTCTCACGGGCGGAGCGGGAGGCGGTGGCGCAGAGGAGCTGCTGCATGCGGCCGAACCGAGCGCGGCGAAGAACGCGACGATAACGTGGAGCTTCATGTTGGCCGTGCCGATCGTATCACGAGCTCGCTGTCGGTCTGGTCTTCGGGCAACACGGCGCGGTAGTCTACCCTCGGGATCGAGCGGAGGGAGGTGCGACGATGAAAGCCAGGGTGGCCGCACCCCTGTTCATCGCGACGGCATTCATGCTGGCCGCGATCTTCGCGACGTCGCGTCTCCACGCGAGCGCGAACGTGGCGCGGGGATGTCGTGTCACCGCCTCGTCGAGCTACGAGACCGGCGTTCCGAGCAACGCAGTGGACGGTGATGCGACGACCCAGTGGAACGCGGGCCACCATCCACCGGCGTGGATCGAGCTCGACCTGGGGGCCGCCTACTCGATCGACCAGGTTACGCTCATCGTCGAGCAGACCCCGGCCGGACCGACCGTACACAACGTGTACTTCGGCACGTTAGACAGATCGTTCACGCTCGTCGAGGTCCTCTCACAGCGGACCGTGGACGGCCAGGAGCTGTCTTTCGCTCCGAACTCGGCCCGGCACGGCGTCCGCTACGTGAAGGTCGAGACCACCTCGAGCCCGTCGTGGGTCGCGTGGAACGAGATCGAGGTGTGGGGTACGCCGCCATGAACACGCCGATAGAGGTGAAGCAGCTCGTGCTCGAGGGCAGGGAGAACGCTCTCGCCGGGAGGACGTGACCGCATCCTGGTGATGAATGCCGAGACGAGTACGGTCGCTCAGCGCTCCTGGGGGATCAATGAAACGGAGAGGAGGAGGTCACCTCCGACAGATCGTCCTCCACAGTGGTTTCCTGGAACGACACCGGGACCTTGCCCCTGAGCCTCATGACGGGACCTGACTCGGTCTCGCCCAGAAGGTTCCCATCGGCGCCGAACCAGACCGATCTCCGCCTCGAGCACACGAGACTGACCAGCATCCCCTTCTCCCTCGCGACCTGGCGCGCATGTTCCATGGCAGCAACCGTGTCGTCGGCGGCAGTCGGCGGGAGTGGGACGTCGAGATAGAGACCGGGCATCGGCTTCACGACGAGCCGAAGCTGGACATCCTCGTCGAGCCAACGCTCGCGATCGGACGCGTCGCGGGCCATCGCGTCCCGGACGACTGTGCCGTCTATGGCGAGGACGGAGAGCACCCGGTCGAGGAACTCCCGTGGTGCGATCCCCCCTGACTCGAGCCGCTGGAGACGACGGAGCCCCTTCATGGTGTTCCGGTCGCCGAGGGCCGCGACGAGGTCGAGTCGCGTCCGGCCGCGTTCACGGCGGGTGTGCTCGATCAGGCGCCCAAGATTGCGTGCTCGTGACTCCATTTTCTTCTCCTCCAACCGACAACGCCGCTCGTTCCTTCCACGGTTTTGTCCTCCCACAGAAGCATAGGTGTGGACCGTGACAGGTTCGGTCCATCTGCCGGGATGGACACCCCATCAATGTCCAGAGAGAGATCCCGGCAGGTCTACCCTTCGCCGTCGCTGACCGGATCTGTCGCGGTGTAGATCCATGATTGAAGTGTCGGCCTGGAGACTCGATCCGCACCGAGTTCCGAGCCGACGGGGAAGGAGCCACCATGCGACGAGGCACATACAGGTTCAAGTTGGTGATCGTCGGGGGCCCACCGATCTATGCCAGGACGCGGGAGGAGGCTGAACGTATCGCCGCCGACAATGGCGGCGCTACGATCGTCGAGAACCTCTCTGGTCGTATCGACCACCCTGATCTCGCCCAAGCTGCGAGCAGGAGGCGGATCGGCGTGAAGCTGCCGTGGGACGACGATCCGGATGTCCCGGATGTTTGAGCGGCGTCGCAGATCACGAAGGCTCGGGTGGCAACCCGGACTTTTATACTTTCCAGCCCCCCCTGCAGGCGATCGCATCCTCTTGTACCCCCTGCCGGTCACACCGTGAGCTGCCTGATGCCGCTCTTCAGATTGCGTTCTGTCAGATGTCAGCTGTCAGATCTCGTCTCCCGCCGCCGTCCCGGTTGATGTACGCTCGGTCATTCCGTCAGGTGTGACCGATCCTGTCACGGGGGTGTGCCAGCGTGTTTCCATAGGGCTCGGAATCGAGAGGAGGATGGAGATGAACGATGTGAGAGAGCTGTCTCTGGATGTGTTGAAGGGCGCGGTGAGCGGCGGAGCGGCCGCCCTGCGGTGCGTGGTCGATCTCCAGCCGGCGGGCGGACCGGGCGACAAGGTCTTCCCGCCCACCTACGAAGGCGGCGCATACGCCAAGGAGCAGCGCCGGATCGATGGTCGGGAGGTGCAGTGCGTGGTCCTCGACTCGGTGGCCTCGCAGGCCAACCGCATCGAGCTCGCCCTCCTGCGCGCCTACCGCCGCAAACAGATCACGCTGCCGATGATCGAGGTGGACTTCACCGGCGAACCTGACCTCCGCGATATCGGCACGATCAGCGTGCTGGAGGCCCCGCACCGCATCGCCGACGCGATCCTGCGGGACGCGAAACTCACCGACACGCCCTTCCGCCAGACCGAGGTCGGTCGCAGCTTCACCAACGCCTCGGTCAAAGATGCCTCGGTACTCTACCAATGGTGTCCAACGGCACTGGTGCTCGGCATGTGGGACTCAACCGGTCCCAAGGGAGGGGCGGGAACCAAGTTCGCCCGTTGCCTGGTCTCGGAGATCGTCGGCTACGACGCCGTCACGGGTATCAAGAGCGCCAGCCGCATCGACCCGTTGCAGATCCAGCGAAACGCTGGCTTGCTCTATGAGACGACAGACGGACGGTGGACGCTGGACGAGACCCTGGCCAAGATGGACGGCAAGAAGCCGATCAAGCTGGGCAAGGACGGCAAGCCATCCGAAGCGGTTCACGGGAATGTGACTCCGACCCTGACCGAGGGAGCGGGGGGCGTCACCATCTCTCGCGCCCGTCTGACCACCACCATCTCGCTGCCCGGGTTGCGTCGGCTCCATTTCCCTGACAAGGAAGGACTGAACAACGAGGCCCGCAACGACGCGGGGCGGACGGTGCTTGCTGCGCTCGGTCTGTGCGGCGCTGTGCTCGCCCATGCCGAGGGGCTCGACTTGCGGTCCCGTTGCCTTCTCGTACCGACTGCGGTCGTGGAGTGGGAGGTGCTCGGCGAGCCGGGGCTGGCACCGAAGCGTTACCGGTTGTCGGCAGATGGTGCCCGGGAGCTGCTGGGCTCGGCTGCCCGAGAGGCCGAGGCTCTTAAGCTCAGCTTCGCCAAGGCTCCACTGATCCTGAAACCGATCCCCGACCTCGTGACCCTCGTCCGCAAGAGTCGTGAGCTGGCTTCGTCCGGCCAAGGAGCTGAGTGATGCTCGCCCTGGCAGTGCGCTACCTGACCGGCCGGGTCGTGGCGGCCGACCCGGCCAGCCGCGAGGTGCCGGAGTGGCCACCCCACCCCGGCCGGCTCTTCATGGCGCTCGTCGCGGCATGGGGAGAGACCGGTCAGGGCAGCACTGAACGGGCGGTCCTCGAGAAGCTGGAGAAGCTCGACGCCCCGGCCCTCCACGTGCCCGCCTGGTCGAAGGTGGACGCGCTCAAGTGCTTCGTGCCGGTCAATGACGTCAGCGCCAGGAAAAGCACCGACGCGCACCGGTATCTCCCGTCCGAGCGCGGCAAGGCCGAGCGTCACTTCCCCTCGGTGATCCCACACGAGGACACGGTGTGCTTCATCTGGCCGCAGGCCGAGTGGAACGACGCCGATCGGCGTGAGCTGGCATCGCTCTGCGACAAGGTCACCTACCTCGGTCACTCACGCACGCTGGTGCAGGTCCGCGTGCTCGATGACCCGCCGACGCCCAACCTGGTTCCGGTCGAGGCCGGCGGCACCGTGCGTCTGCGCATCGCCACACCCGGCCGGTTCGAAACCTTGCGAGCCGACTTCGCGGCAGGGCGCCGCCCGGACCGCGGGAGCTGGCACAGCTATGCTCCCCTGGACAGGGCGAAGGCCACCGATCGAGCGACCGCTGTTCCAAGTGGTGGTGACGTATCCGGCCGCTTCCTGGTCCTCCGTCGCGCCGAGGGTCCGGCCCTGGCGCTGGTCTCCACGCTCCGGCTGACAGAAGCCATGCGCGGCGCCGTGCTCGCCGCCGGCGGCCAGCAACCACCTGTGCCCGAGGTTCTGTCCGGGCACGACTCTAGCGGCGGGCCGAGCCGGCGCGATCACGTCGCCTATGTGCCGCTTCCCGACGTGGACCATCCCCACGCCGACGGCCACCTGCTCGGCCTCGCGGCCGTGCTGCCGCCCAACCTCGACGACGAGGAGCAACGACGCTGCCTCGTCGCGATCGGTGGCGTGGCCACGCTGACCCTCGGTGCTCTGGGCGTATGGGAGCTGGCAAGCGTCGCCCCGGGAGCCGACCCGCGGCGCGGCCTCGACCTCGAGACCTGGACGAGACCCGCGCGCCGCTGGGCCACGGTGACGCCCATCGTGCTCGATCGCTACCCCAAGCAGGACGGTGATGCCGAGCAGGTCATCGCCACGGCCTGCGAGCGAGCGGGACTGCCGCGACCGATCGACACCGTGGCCGTGCCGGTCTCCCCTTTCACGGGCGTGCCGGCTCGTCACGACTTCCCCGCCGCGGTCTGGGGCAAGGGTGCCGCCCGGCGCTGGCACACTCACGCGATCGTCACGTTCGCCGCGGAGATCCCCGGGCCGGTGCTGCTCGGCGGCGGACGCTTCCGCGGCTACGGCTTCTGTCGGCCGCTGGGCGGGAGGTAGGACAGTGACCGGTGACGCATACGACTTCTCGACTTTCTTCCAGGCAATCCACGGCTACCCACCGTTCCCGTGGCAGGCACGCCTGGCCGACCTCGTGCTGCGCGACGGGTGGCCACCGACCATCGCGCTCCCCACCGCGAGCGGAAAGACTGCCTGCATCGACATCGCCATCTTCGCGCTGGCTCAGGCCGGTCCGGACGGCCCCTCTCAGCCGCGCCGCATCTTCTTCGTCATCGACCGGCGCATCGTGGTGGACGAAGCCCACGAGCGTGCCCTGCGGATCGCCCATGCGTTGCGCGACTCGAGCGCGGGCCCGGTCGCGGCAGTAGCCGCACGCCTGCGCTCGCTCGGCGGCGAGAAGCCCCTCGCCGTCGGCATCCTGCGCGGTGGCATCTACCGCGAGGACCGTTGGGCTCGCACGCCGGCTCAGCCCACCGTGGTGATCAGCACCGTGGACCAGGTCGGCTCGCGGCTGCTCCACCGGGGTTACGGAGTCTCGCCGAACGGGTGGCCCATCCACGCCGGCCTCGTGGGCAACGACAGCCTGATCATCGTGGACGAGGCTCACTGCTCCCGGCCCTTCTGCCAGACCGTGACCGAGGTGGCCCGCTATCGCCGCGACCCGTGGGCGCCAGCGCTCGCCGCGTCGCCTTTCCAGGTCGTCACTCTCTCCGCGACACCGCAGGGGCAGCAGGCCGGCGAGCGCTTCGTGCTGGACGAAGCCGATCGGACCCATCCCGTCCTGGGGCCGCGGTTGAGGGCGTCGAAACCAGCCGATCTCGTCATCGCCAAGGGCAAGGAAAAGGGCTTCGTGCGCGCGGTCGCCGAGAAGGCCGAGAAGCTGGCCACGGCGGAGGACGGTGCCCCGAGAGTCGTCGCGGCCATCGTCAACCGTGTCGCCACGGCGCGGTCTGTGTTTCGATGGCTGTACGACCGTGTAGATGCCGGCAAGCTCGACGCCGACGTGCTGCTGCTCACGGGCCGCGCCCGACCTGCCGATCGGGACGCCCTGCTTCGAGCCCATCACGGCGCCCTGTATGCACAGCGCGACCGCCCCGCGCCCGGCCGAGCGACGGTGGTCGTGGCCACCCAGTGCATCGAGGTCGGCGCGGACCTCGACTTCGACGCCATGGTCACCGAGTGCTGCCCGCTGGATGCGCTGCGGCAGCGCCTCGGCCGGCTCAACCGGCTGGCCAATCACTCCGATGCCGTGCCCGGTTGCGTCGTCGTTCGAGCTGAGCAAGAGAAGGACAGCTCGAAGGACCCGGTGTACGGGGAGGCGCTGGCACGCACCTGGACCTGGCTCAACGAGCACGCCACCGTGGACGGAGAGCGCCGTTGGGTCGATATTGGCGTGGACGCTCTCGACGCGCTGCTGGACATCGATCCGGGCGGGAGAGAAGCCACGCTCGACCGCCTGGCCGCCCCCACAACCGATGCGCCCGTCCTGCTTCCGGCCCACCTCGATTGCTGGGTCCAGACCTCGCCGGCGCCGCATGTCGAGCCGGACCCGGCCGTGTACCTGCACGGTCTGAGGTCCGGACCGCCCGACGTGCAGATCGTCTGGCGTGGCGACCTGCCCGATGGCCGGGCGGAAGGACGGGAGCAGATCGAGGCCCTCTGGAGGGAGATCGTCGGGCTGTGCCCGCCCGCGAGCGGCGAGGCACTGACGTTGCCGATCTTCGCAGCCCGGGCCTGGCTCTCGGAGCAGGTTGTCCTGCCGCTCGCCGACATCGAAGGTCAAGCCGATGACCAGGAGGAAGACCCGCCGACCATGCGGCCGGCCCTGCGCTGGTGTGGCCCCGACTCCGAGGCCACCGTGCTGCTCGGCGACCCGAGGGAGATCCGCCCCGGGGACACGCTGGTGGTGCCGGCCAGCTATGGAGGATGCGACCAGTTCGGGTGGTGCCCCGATTCCAGGCTCCCGGTATCCGACCTGGGCGATCGATTGCTCGCGACCCGGAGGCGTGCCCTGCTGCGTTTCAACCCCGGCGTGGTCGCGGGTTGGGGGCTGCCGGCCGGATCGGAGCTCGGTGTCCGTGTCCTGGCCGTCGCCGCCGGAGGCGAAACCTCGCTCGAAGATCTCCAGGCCGAGGTGATCCCACGGCTCCTCGCCGACCTGGCCGCAGCACCGGAAGCGCCGGACTGGCTCCGGAACGTAGCCGGGCATCTGGCGAAGCATCCGAGGGTCCAAGCGCATCCCGACGGCCATGGCCTGGTGATCTCGCGTCGTGCCTTGCTCCAAGGAATGCCGGGAGCCGCGGACGTCACCGACGAGGATGCCACGGCCGCCGTGTCGACTCGCCAGGTCCGTCTCGAGGAGCACGCGGAGAATGTCCGGCGCCAGGTGGCTGAATTCGGTGCGGCGTTGCGACTGCCCGCCGCGCTGAAGGACGACCTCGACATAGCGGCGAGGCTCCACGACCTGGGCAAGGCAGACCCGCGTTTCCAGCTCTGGCTGCACGGCGGTGATCGGCTGGCCGCGGCCCGTGCGCCGGAGTTGCTGGCCAAGTCGAGCGGTGCGCCCAGCACGCCGCGGGCGCTGGCCGCCACACGCCGTGCCTCCGGCTACCCGCCCGGTGCGCGCCACGAGCTGCTCTCTGTCAAGCTCGCCGAGTGCCTGGGACCGATCGGCCCGAACGGCTCGTCCGATCCTGAAGCCGCGATCCACCGCGACCTGGTGCTCCACCTGCTGGCCAGCCACCACGGCCGGTGCCGGCCGTTCGCCCCGGTTGTAGACGACCCGGCTCCTCGCGTAGTGGGTGTGTCGATCGGTGGGCAGCGAGTGGAAGCGCGGACCGACACGGAGCTGGAGCGGCTCGACTCGGGCGTGGCCGAACGCTTCTGGCGTCTGGTGCGACGCTTCGGCTGGTGGGGTTTGCCCTGGCTGGAGGCGACCCTGAGACTCGCCGACCACCGGGCCAGCGAGGAAGAGCAGGAGGCAGGGCAATGAGTGAGATCCCTCTGAACGGACTGCCCGCGGACAACCCGCTGGGCTTCCTGGCGGCCATCGGCGCCCTGGTCACGGTCGATCGAGTGATGCCGGGCAAGGGCGTCGCTCTGAGCTGGAGCGCGACCGCCGCCGGTTGGCGGCCCGTGTTGCATCTGCCCGGTGCTGTTGACGAGGCTGGCTTGACGGCTCTGCTGTACGTGGCATTGCACCGCGAGGCCAGCTCTCAAAGCCGAGACGAGCTGAAGGGGATCAAGGCCCAGAAACCCATGGCGAAGGAGCTGCAGCGGCTGAAGGATGCGGTGAAGAAGGCTCATCAAGAGAAAAAGGCCCAAGCGAAGGCTCTCGGGCTGAAGAAGGGCAGCCCGGAGCTGGCCGAGCTCCACGCCAGCTTGGTAGCACCAGCCGAGCAAGCCGAGAGGGAGGCCCGGCAACTCGATGAAGATGTGGCAGAACGCCGTCGAAAGCTCGCGGCCGCTGGCGCCATGCCGGATGCCACCACCGCACTGGGCTCCTGCGTCGTGGTCCCGGCGAGGATATATGCGTCCTTTGCCCGCTCGGCTGCCTCCGAGGCGAAGCCGTGCGACAGACGCACCGCCGACTTCGCGGCGTCTTTCGGTTGCGAGTTGATCGTCGGGAGCGACGGGAAACTCCAACCCTCGCAGATGAGCAAGCATAACGGCAGCGGGGGCAAGAACATGCTTTCCGACATGGCGGCTCTCATGCAAGAGACGTCGAAGGAGCGACTCGCGGCGGCGGTTTTCCGACCCTGGGATTATAAGGACAGTAAGCGCGGCCTTGGTTGGGACCCGGCCGACGTTCGTCCCTATGCGTACCAGGGTATGAACCCGGATGACGGCGAGGGTGCTCCCACGATGCACGGCGCGAACCTGCTGGCGTACGAAGCGCTGCCGCTCCTGCCCACCGCTGTGCGCGGGACCAGCATCAGAACGACCGGCACCGTGAATAAGACCTTCACCTGGCCGGTGTGGAAGGTACCGCTCGGCATGGATGTGGTCCGGTCGCTACTATCACTCGACGTCCTGCATCGAGAGGATGTGGATCGGCGCAAACTGGCCGCGCTGGGAGTGAGTGAAGTCTACCGGGTCGAGCACTACACCTTCGGTAAATACCCACGCTTCCGGCCGGCGAGGCCGGCGTGATGCTGACCAGCGATCGAGGGGTAGTGGCTCGATGAGCTCTTGAGCAGGGCGAAGCCTGCGAGCGGCGATGTGATCGCCGTGTGCTGGGGATCGCTCGTCCCCGATGAAAACCGAGTGGAACCAGTGGTGCTTTCCGTGCCTCCCCAGGCACGGCCACATTGAAGCCGCGAGACGCTCGCTCGTCTCGTTGCCGAGGGGCGCCTTTCCGTGCCTCCCCAGGCACGGCCACATTGAAGGATCGCCGGGAGGGATTGGCGGGAGCTCCTGCTCATCCTTTCCGTGCCTCCCCAGGCACGGCCACATTGAAGGCCGCACAGCGGACACGCTGTGGACGCGCTGGGAGTGCTTTCCGTGCCTCCCCAGGCACGGCCACATTGAAGGGCCTACATCAACGCCGGAGTCCACGAGCCGGGCGAGCTTTCCGTGCCTCCCCAGGCACGGCCACATTGAAGGCACTATGACGCGGACCTGGGCGATGCCGGATCGGGCCTTTCCGTGCCTCCCCAGGCACGGCCACATTGAAGCTACAGCGCGAACCCGGGGGAGGTCCGGGATCCGTGCCTTTCCGTGCCTCCCCAGGCACGGCCACATTGAAGGCAGCGAATCGACGCGCACATCGACCCGCCGAACTCGCCTTTCCGTGCCTCCCCAGGCACGGCCACATTGAAGGCACGGACGGGATGTGCCGCAGGAAGGCACCAAGCCCCTTTCCGTGCCTCCCCAGGCACGGCCACATTGAAGGCTGAATGTGCAGGGCGGCCACGGCGCGCGGTTCCGGCTTTCCGTGCCTCCCCAGGCACGGCCACATTGAAGGAACTTCGCGGGGACCGAGTAGGTCTCGTCCTCTTCGTCTTTCCGTGCCTCCCCAGGCACGGCCACATTGAAGCCGCGAGACGCTCGCTCGTCTCGTTGCCGAGGGGCGCCTTTCCGTGCCTCCCCAGGCACGGCCACATTGAAGGGTGCGGCTGCGTGGCATCCTCGGGCAGCTCGGCGGAACCTTTCCGTGCCTCCCCAGGCACGGCCACATTGAAGCGTGAGCGCGGAGCCGCTGCTGGGGCCGATCGATCTCCCCCTTCCGTGCCTCCCCAGGCACGGCCACATTGAAGCAAGTACACCTGGAGCATCGAGGGCGCCGACGACCTCCTTCCGTGCCTCACGAGGCACGGCCACATTGAAGCTCCCAGAACAGGTAGTGAACGACGCACCGTTTGTCCCTTCCGTGTCTCACAAGGCACGGCCACAATGAAGCAGCAAGTGTGAGATCCCCGTGGGTCGAGCAGACGATGGTGTCGAAAAAACCGTTGGAGTCACCGAGCGACATGACCACGTAAAAAGACCGGCCGAGGCCGGTCCATGGGATAGGGAGGGAGCCGAGGGGATCACCGTGGCGAGGTATCGGTCCCGGCACCGTGCCACGTCGAAGCGGCGTCGTCCTACGCCTGCCGCCGCGCGCGGTATTTCACGACCTCGTCCGAGATCTGGTGGAGGACCCAGGCCACGACGAGGGCATCGTCGAGATAGCCGGCGCCGGGGATGGGGTCGGGGATGGCGTCGAGGGGGGAGATGAAGTAGGCGAGGCCGGCGATGATCCACGCCTTGGTCTCCCACCGCATGACGTAGTGGGGGTCCGTCAACATCTGCCACAGCAGGCGCACGGACTCGAGGAGGTCTCGTGCCGCCCCTCGTGCTCTGGCCGCGGCCTCGGCCCACTTGAACCCGGCCCTGACCTCGGCCTCGTCATCGGCGTCGATGTCGTCGGCGAGTCGCTTGACCTCGTCTTTCTGCTTTTTGGTCATCTTTTTTCCTCA
>Ga0233425_10004339_pt1 | contig 23961 bp, 16 predicted proteins | sample Watercolumn_Towu_2_FD_181712 | JGI IMG/M metagenome (GOLD analysis project Ga0233425, IMG submission 181712) | Freshwater microbial communities from Lake Towuti, South Sulawesi, Indonesia - Watercolumn_Towuti2014_140_MG | ecosystem: Environmental > Aquatic > Freshwater > Lake | place... | reverse complement strand
CGACTCCCTGCTCCGTAAAATCGAGGAGCTGAGGCATATCGACGTTCCCGAGCTGGCCTTCGACGGGGTGAGCATGGAGCAGCCGCATGATGTGGACTACGACATTGCCGATGGTATGAACCTGCTGTTCCGCTTCAAAAGCTTTGATGTGGCCTATCCGCGCATGCTTCCCGTCAAAACGGAAGGTAAGACGCGGCCCCGGGTGCTGGTGATCTCCGACAGCTTTTACTGGGGCATGTATGGCCTCGGCATTGCCAACTGCTTTGAGAACGACCACTTCTGGTATTACAACCGGCAGGTGTTCCCCGAAAGCTCCTCACAGGAATTGCTGGTGGAAAACGTGGACCTGGGCGAAGCGCTGGCTCAGCACGATGTGTTTGTGATCATGGCCACAGAAGCCACCCTGCGGAAAATAAGCTGGGGCTTTATTGAAAATGCGGAGCAGTATTACAAGGGCCTTGCCTCCCCGGCAAAAAAAGCCGAAGATGCGGAGTACCGGAACAAAGTGAGAGACCTCGTCAACTACATCCGCCACGATGAGAAATGGTTCAGCGACACGAAAAAAAGAGCCCGTGAGCGCGGCGTCTCCCTCGATTCCATGCTGGTGCTGGAAGCCCGCTGGAACATCGATCACCAGGGGAAATGATTAAACAACCGGCCAGTTGTCGATAAGGCGCACGCTGCCTACAAACACGGCGATAAGGCTTATGGCGGGCTGCGAGGGCGAATACTGACCGAGCAATTGCAGGGTCCCTGCATCACATACCTCGTAGTAATCGAGCTTCATCAGGGCCTGCTTCGCTACTTCCTGCGCGATATAGGCTTTGGCAGCAGCGATCCCTTCACGCACGACAAGCTTCCTGGCTTCCTGCATCATCAGCGGGATGAGGGCTGCCACCTTCCTTTCCTCCTCATTGAGCCGCACATTGCGGGAGCTCATGGCCAGGCCGTCGGGCTCGCGCAAGATAGGACAGGCAACGATCTCCGTAGGCAGCTTCAACTGCCTGGCAAGCTCCTTCACGACCATGACCTGCTGGTAATCCTTGCTGCCAAAAAAGGCTTTATCGGGCTGTATGCCTTCGAGCAGAATGCTGACCACCTGCCCTACGCCATTGAAATGGCCGGGCCTGTGAGCTCCTTCGAGGATGGTATCGAGGTAGCCGAAGCTGAAGCGGCGGGTATCTTTCTCGGGATAGACATCGGCCACATCGGGCATGTAAAGCACATCGCAGCCGGCGGCGCGCAGCATGTCCATGTCCTTTTCGGGCGTACGCGGGTATTTGGTGAGGTCCGCCTGGTTGTTGAACTGGGTGGGATTGACGAAGATGCTGCACACCGTAATGTCTGTTTCTTTCCGGGAGATGGCGATGAGCGAGATATGCCCCTCATGCAATGCCCCCATCGTAGGTACAAAACCAACGGTTGCCTTGTCTTTCCTCTTTTGAGCGAGATATTCCCTGACATCCCTGATTTTGTCAAATACAAGCATAAAATGGCGCTTAATCTATAAATAATCGGCTCCAAAGCTAAATAATACTTTGATATATGGTTTTTTTTTTATTACTTTTGTAGTACGAAATCCTAAATCCATTTTATGAGAAAAGCAAGAGTTCTTTTTGTGTCGCAGGAAATTACCCCCTATTTAGATGAAACCCATATCGGAAAGATCGCCAGAAGATTGCCACAGGCAATTCAGGAAAGAGGGAAAGAAATCAGAACTTTTATGCCGAAGTATGGCAACATTAACGAAAGACGCCATCAGCTCCATGAGGTGATCCGCTTATCCGGGATGAATATCGTGATCAACAACGCCGATCATCCCCTGATCATTAAAGTGGCTTCTATCCCTACTGCACGGATGCAGGTATATTTCATTGATAATGACGATTATTTCCAAAGAAAATCGGTGCTGACCGACAAGGCTACCGGAAAATACTTTGATGATAATGACGAGCGCGCCATCTTCTTCAACCGCGGCGTCATCGAAACGGTGAAAAAACTGGGCTGGGCTCCGGATGTGATCCACTGCCACGGCTGGTTTACCGGCCTGATGCCGATCTACATCAAGAAAGCGTTTGCCGAAGATCCTTTGTTTTCCGACACCAAGATCATTTTCACGGTATATGACGAGGAGTATACCAAAGCCCTGAATAAAAAGGTGGTTGATAAGGCCATCATCGACGGGATCAGTAAAAAAGACCTGAAACACCTCGAAGATGCGTCGTATGTCAACCTGATGAAGCTCGCCATCGATAATTCGGACGGCATTGCCTTCGGAAGCGAAAGCATTAACCCGGAAGTCGAGAAATATGCTAAAAAATCAGGGAAACCGGTCCTGGAATACAAAGGCGAAGCAGTTTATACGGATGCCTACAACGAGTTTTACGACCTGGTGCTGGAAGACTCCGAAGTGCTCGCCGACTAACAGGCTACAGCGATAAATTTTGTAATTTTAACTATTAAAAACGCATAATTTTGATTAATTATGCGTTTTTTAATTTCCATCTATGAACCAGGTCCGAGCCGTCATTTTTTTGAGTTTTGTCGCTTTACTTTTTTCCTGCAAGAAAAAAGATACGCAAAGTATGCTCGGCCTCGATGTGCAACCGGAAAACGACCTCCTGGGCATTACCGTAACCGATACAGCCTCGGTATTCACCCACACGCAGCGGATAGACTCGGTAAGGACCTACAACGATCAGTACAAATACCTGGGCAGCATACAGGATCCTGTCTTCGGGCAAACGCATGCAGGCATCTACAGCAATTTTTCCATCATCAATAATTTAACCAACGTATCGTACGGCACCAACCCGGTGCTCGATTCCTCGGAGATTGTGCTTCGCTACGCCGATCAGTTCATGGGCAATTTTAACCCGGAGCTTACCTACGACATCTACCTGCTCAGCGAGGTCATGAGCCCGGGCACGGCTTACTATACCAACAAGCATTTTTCGAAAACGAAAGTGGCCACGGTAAAAGCGAGGATGAGCTACCGGAACAATGCCCTGTGCCTGGTGCTTCCCTTCGATAACAACCTGGGGCAGTATATCCTCCAGACGCCGGCCAACCTCACCAACAACAGCAACTTCATCAATGCCTATAAAGGCATTTACATTTCCTCCGCCAGCTCGGTATTGTCGCCTCTCAACCAGGGAAGCATTGCCCGCTTTAACATGGAGGACGAGGTCTCGGGGATAAACCTGTACTACCACGACGGTAATTCGGTCAGCTCCAAAATCAAAACGGCCCAGTTTACATTCAAGGGCAGCGATGCGGTGAGGCTGAACCACATCGATCATAACTATTATGCGGCCGCTTCGCCCAACCTGTTCGACCAGGTGATCAACAACGACACGACGAAGGGAAACGGAAGCGTTTACCTGAATAGCTTTGGTGGTACGCGTGTGAAAATATACCTGCCCTTCCTGAAAGCCTTTTCCGACTCTGAGAATGTGTCTATCAGCCGTGCGGAGCTGATCGTGAAGGTCAACAAATCAGCGATCAGCACGGAGTACTCTGTGCCGGATCAGCTGGCGCTGATCGCTACCGGTGCCGGGGGCGTGGAGGAGCTGGTATACGACCAGATTGAGACGACGGACTTTATCAAATACGGCGGGAGCTACGATCCTAATTACAACTACTACAAATTCAACATTGCACGTCAAATGCAAAAGATCATCACCGGCAAGCTGTATAACTACGGCTTCTACCTGGTGAATGCGCTTCCAAGCAAGTCGCTGGCAGGAAAAAGGGACAACCGGATGCAACGGATCGTGATGGGAGGCCGGGAAGACCTTATGTACAAGCCTGTGTTTAAGGTCACTTACATTAAATATCCTTACGATAAGTAAATTCAGAAAGCGGGTGATCAACTTTATAGAATGTTTTATAAATTGCTTCTCCTAACTAAGGCCCGACTTTAACGCTTGGAAAACCCCAAACACATACTACTGGTTTCTTATGTTTTCCCACCTTATTATGGCATTGGCGGCAGGCGCTGGGCACGACACGCAGCCGAACTAACCAAAATGGGCTATACGGTGCACGTGATCTGCGCTAAAAATCCCTTTGAGGAGAAATCCCTGTGGTGGAACCTTGTTAAGGACAATCCGCATATCCGGATCCACGAGCTGCCCCGCATGTACCCTAAGGTGCTGGTGAAATTCAAGCATCACTTTTTTCAAAAGATCCTGTACAAATTCTGGGCAACCCTGCTGCCTTTTCTGACGAAGGGCTCCCCACTCGACCGGACTATTTTCTGGAAACGGATCATGCTCCGAAAGGCCAAAGAGCTGATCGTCGAACACCAGATCAACCATGTGATCTGCTCCGGCGGACCGTTCGGAGTGATGTACCAGGTGACGGAGCTAAGAAAATGGTTCAATAACCTGTTTATCTTAAATGACTTAAGGGATCCCTGGACCTGGGGGCCAAACTGGGGCTTCCCGGACTTAGAGCCTAAAAGGATGGCCTATGAGCTGTCGCTCGAATCGAAAGCGATAGAGCATGCCGACCTGTTTTCGGTGCCTAGCCAGGACATGTGTATTTACCTCAAAAACAAGTATCCGCGGTTTAAGGACAAGTTCATCCTTCTTCCCCATTTCTTTGACCCTGAAGAAGCCGTTCCGCAACCGAAAAGCAGCGCCGACAAGGTACGGCTGGTGATGTACGGCAACATCTACCATAATATTCGCGAGTACGTTGTCAGGCTGGCAGAAATGATGCATCAGCACCGCGATAGCTTTATCCTGGACATCTATACCGACAAGCAGCAGCATAAATACACCTTCCAGCAGCATCAGGCCGACAATGTCCGTTTCTTCGATCAGCTGGACGCCCGGGAGCTTTTCAAAAAGTTTGCGGATTACGATTACGTGCTGCTCTTCAACCCGTCCTACAACATCAATAATATTTCGACGAAATTCTACGAGATCATTTCCACGAAAACCCCCATCATCCTGTTTTGCGAAAAGGGCCTGGGCTCGGATTTCCTTGTGACAAACCGCTTAGGCCTGCACGCCGATCTGAACACCATTGCCGGCCTCCTGGAAAAGCTGGCAGACCGCAGCCTCAGCTTTCAGTACAATCGGGATTATGACATCAGCCAGTTCTCGCTCCAGGCCATTACCCGCTCGGTTTCCGATATCCTGATGAGGGCAAGGCCCTTTGTGACGCCTCAACAGCAGGAAAAGCCCCAAAAGGACATCCTGATCACCTTTGACTATGAGCTTTTCCTGGGCGCCAAAAGCGGCACGGTGGATAACTGCATGATCAGGCCAACCAATCAGCTCATCGGCCTTCTGGAGAAACAACGCATCACCAAAGCCTTATTCTTTGTAGATACGGTTTACCTCATGCGTTTGGCGGAACGCCCGGAAAAAGAAGCGCAGGAGGATTATAAACGGATCAGGGAACAATTGTGCCTCCTGCTGAAAAAAGGCCACCTGATCTTTCCCCATCTGCATCCTCACTGGCTGGATGCCCGCTATGTGAGCGACATCAATCAATGGGAACTGCTGAATATCGACAAGTACAGGTTTCACCACATCGACGATGACACCCGAAGCAAGCTGTTTGAGCATTCGATGGCACTTATCCGGGAGCTCCAGGAACAGGCACAGGTATTTTACGACATTGACGGATACCGCGCCGGTGGCTGGTGCCTGCAACCCTTTTCCGATTATTTGCCTTTCTTTGAACAGCATGGCATCCGGTATGATTTTTCTGTTCTCAAAAACTTTAAGAATTTCTCACCGCTCGTTTATTACAATTATACCAAAGTGCCCCGCAAGGTCATTTACCAGTTCCACGAATCGGTGGAGACGGAAGAGGAGAACGGTCCGTTCAGGGAATACAGCATTTCCTATCTTGAGGTCAATCATAAGCTCCTCCACCGCCTGTACTCCAAATACCTGTCTGTGCTGGGCATCAGGGGCCTGGGAGACGGCGTTGCTGTGCAGAAGACGGAGGAGCAGATCGTGAAGGACATAGAGGAAGGACTAACAGATAAACAGTTCGGCAACTTCGAAATGGTATCTGTCGAGCTCCTGAAGCTATCGAAAATGAACGCTTACAAAACGCTCATTTATTACAACACCTACACACATTTCATTTCGCATCCCAAAATGCTTAGCCCTCATAACCTGAAATCTTTCGATAAGCTGCTGACCTACATACAGAAACGATACAGAGTACAAACCGATTATGCGTTAATGAATTGATGCAAAAGCTGTCGTTACTTCTCATCTGCTATTCCTATCCTCCGTATCCCGGCACCGGTGGGCGACGATGGGCCAAACTCTCCAAATACCTTGCCCGCGAAGGTCATTCCATAGAAGTGGTCAATGCTGCCGGTACGCAGGCGCCATCGGTGTGGCTGGATGACACGAAGCATCCGAACATCAGGGTGCACAGCATCCGGAACAGGGAAACCTTAACTCCCGGCGATGTGTTTTCCAAAGCAGCCAATAAAGCGCTTTTCTCCCTGTCGAAGCTCAAGACCAAAGGCAACTATGCCGACCAGTCGCTGTGGTGGAATGCGAAAGCGCTGGCCTGCGCCAGGAAGGTCCTCGACTCCGGGCCCGTTGATTATCTAATCGTCAGCTGCCCTCCCTATCATCCGATGTATGAGTTTTCCTCATTGAAAAAAGACTACCCTGGCCTAAAACTGGTGCTCGACTACCGCGACATCTGGATCATCCGGCAGAAGGAGAAGGGCTTTTTCGCGCACCTCGACGATCGGCGCTTCGAAGAGGAAAGGCAAAAGGAAAGGCGTGCCATCGCTTCTGCCGACTACATCTTTACGGTAGCCGAAGACATGTCGGAATCCATCAGGGAGCAGGCCGGCAGCATAGCGGTTCATACCCTGACCAATGGCTATGACGAGGAGGATTTCGCGGATGAGCAGAGCCTGCAGACCGTTTACACCCAAACCGGTAAAATCAACATGTTGTTTGCGGGCTCCCTGGTCGTTGATTCAAATCCCTACGCTATCCCATTCTTCCGGGCGATCGCGCGCCTCAAAAAAGAGCGGCCTGAATTATACGGCAAACTTCACCTTTGCATTTTCGGCATGGTGAACCCTACGATAGAAGCCGTCATCAAAGAAGAGGGGCTCGACTGTGTGGCCTTCCACAAACCCCTCAGCTCAAAGCTCATCGGGCAGCTCTATCGGCAGTTCGATTATCTGCTGCTGTTCCTGATCCCTTACTACACCTATGCCTTTATTTCAAAGTTCTTTGATTACCTGCCTGTCCGGAAACCGATCATCTCGGTGAGCGAGAAAGGGCGTTTTTCGGGGTTCCTGGAAGAGAAGCGCCTGGGCATAAATCTGGAGCCCGACTCCATCGACGGTAACCTGGAGGCGCTGCTCGACGGCAGGCTCAGCCCCGAAACTGATCCTGCCTTTGATACTTCGGCATTCAGTTACCGCGAGCTGGCAAAAAAATTCGTAAGCATACTCAGGGAGAGTTGAAAGCCCATGACGAAAACTACCATCGCTTGAAACAGTTAAAATATAATCTAAAACGGACCCTGTACTTTCTCACGAATAATGTGGTGGTCAATAATGTGCTCATTGCCCTGGGCATGGCCCCTTACTTCAGCCGGAGAGGAAATCCTTACACCACCTACGTTCCGGCGGACGGCAAATCGGTCCAGGAAAATGCGGGCTACTCCAACAGGGAGGAGATCAACCAGGTACTGGCCAAATCAAAGAAGGATCTTCTGCTGACAGCGCAGACACAGCTCAAAGCCGGCGCTAAAATCCTCGACATCGGCTGCGGCCCCGGCATGTACCTGAGCCTCTTCAAAGACGGGCCTTATGAGCTGCATGCCACGGACATCAACAGCGGGATGCTTGCGCTTGCCCGGAAAGAAGTTCCGCAGGCTGCTTTTTATGAGGGAGACATCCATGACCTGAGCATCGGGCAAAGCTTCGATATGGTCTACTGCATTGGCGTCCTGATCTATATTCCTCCATCCGGGCTGAAGGCCTTCATCGAAAAAACGGCGTCGCTGCTGAACGACGGCGGAATCCTCTACCTGAATTTTCCGCATGCCATTTCTGTCTGGGACAGCTGGTACAAAGATATTACCTATGTGCAATACAGCCCTGCGCACCTGAGAAAGCTGCTGGCGCCTTATTTTGAGATCATCGCCGACCATCATGCCTTTGATAACCGCCGCATCGAAGCTTATGATAAAGCGCCGTACAAAAGCCTGAACCCCGACACGCACCGGACTTATAAAAATTCGTACCTTTTGGTCGCGAAAAAGAAAACATCATGAGTCTATATAATTTACTGTCTAATAACCGTTTCGTTAATAATGTGCTGATCGCCACCGGCTATGATGCCAGGTTGCAGATGGCTGCCCGGCAATGGAAATTATTCAGCTATAATCAAACCAAGACCATCCAGGAGAATGCCGGTTTTTCCCACACCAAAGAAGTAGAGGACGCACTCGCTATCGTTAAGCAAAAGCTGAAAGATACGCTGAAAGCCTATGTGCCGGAAAAGGCGCGCCTCCTCGATTTTGGCTGCGGGCCGGGCATTTACATGAAGCTGCTGAACTCCGGTTATGAGGTGGAAGGCATTGACGTGAGCGAGGCGATGATCGCTTCCGCCAAAGAGCAGCTTCCCGGAAATACATTTTACCTTGGCAATTTTCTGCTCACCGATTTCCCGAAACGTTACGGGGCTATCTATTCCATCAGTGTCCTGGAATATGTGCCGGTGAGCAAGATCGACGAGTTCTTCCGGAAATGCGCGTCGCTCCTGGAGCAGCAGGGTATTATTTTTATCCAGTACCCGCATGCGCTCAGCAAAGCCGACCTGTATTATCCCGACAGGAATTACATTACCTATTCGCCGGAGCTTATTTCGAGGGTGGCATCGCCCTACTTCGAGATCCTGGAGAACAAGCAAAGCTACGACGGGCGCGACGTCTGCGACTATGACCGGAAGCCCTACCCTACTGCCTCCAAAGTGTTTACCAACGGATACCTGCTGATAGCCCGGAAAAAATAATGCAGCTGCTGAACTATACGGAACATGCTGCTTCCCTGGGTATGATCAACCGGGACTTCCCTTTTCCCTTTCAGAAGAGCTATGCGGCCTTCATCGAACGGACGGGCGCTTCCCTGTTCTTTCTGAAACAGGATTCCCTGCTGGCACCGGTTATCCTGAAAAAAAGCAAATTCCTGCGCCTTCTTCAGTTTCATTTCAGGCCGCTCGGAGCCGGCGCGCGGGAGCTCAGCAGGCAGGAAGAGCAAAGCTTCCTCGAAGAAGCCCTGGCCTGCATTGCCACACAGCGACTGGCGCACCGCATTGTACAGCCTGCCAACTTTGCGCTGTTTTCAGCCGTTCCGGAAAGCAGCCGCTCCGCTCCTTACGGCACTTACGTGATCGACCTGAAAGCGCTCAGCGACGAAGCCATACTGGCCGGCATGCAGGCCCGCTACCGAACGGCAGTGAGGGCTGCCCAAAAGCTAAACCCCGAGATCCGGACTGGGAAAGAGGAGCTGAGGGCCTTTTGGGAATTACATAAAGCCACGATGGACCGCACCCGCATGTATGCGGAATCCTACACGGAGCTCAAAGAGCTGGCCGAGACCTCGGAGCGCCACGTGCTCATTGCCAACTGCTATATCAACGGCGAGCTGCAGGGCGGCGTGTATATTGCCTGGTCGGGCTATGGCGCTTACTACCTGCACGGCGCCTCAGGCAACTCGCCCTTATCCGACGGCGCCATCAAGCACCTGCACTACTGGTGCATGTGCCATCTTAAACGGCAGGGCGCAGAGCGTTATGACTTCGTAGGGGCCCGTTTATCGGATGTTTCGGGCAGCAAGCTCGAAGGCATTCAGAACTTCAAAAAACGTTTCGGCAGCGAGCTCAAAACGGGATATCTGTGGAAAAAAGATATTTCCCCGTTTGTTTGTGCGGCTTACGATAGTTTATTACTTTTAAAACTGACTTTGAAAGGGGCAAAGCCTCCCAAAGATATTATTGACCAGGAAAGGAACAAATAACGTATGAACAGGAAGAAGATATTGGTCGTGATCGGCACGAGGCCTAATTTCATTAAGGTCACACAGTTCAAGCAGGTGGCTGCCGCTTATGCGGGACTGGAGCTGAAGATCGTGCACACGGGGCAGCACTTCGATGAAAAGATGGCGGATGTGTTCTTCACCCAGTTCGGCCTTGTCCCTGATTATTTCCTCAACATTTCTACCGGCGCTTCGGCCAACACCCAGATTGCCGAGATCATGCTGAAGCTCGAGCAGCTGATAGTCTCGGAGTTCAGGCCCGACCTGGTGATGGTGGTGGGCGATGTGAACTCGACCATGGCTGCCGCCATCACAGCCAATAAGCTGAACATCCGGATAGCCCACGTGGAGAGCGGCCTGCGCAGCTACGACAAGAGCATGCCGGAGGAGCACAACCGCATCATCACCGACAGCATTACGGATTATTTCCTGGTGACGGAGCAAAGCGGCTGGGATAACCTGTTGAAAGAAGGCGTGGACGAGCGCAAGCTGTTCTTTTCCGGCAATACCATGATCGATACGATGGTGGCTTTCCGCGCGCAGATCGAAGACTCCCCGATCCTAAGCGAGCTGAAGCTCGACGCCGGCAAATACGTGCTGATGACCATGCACCGCCCGGCCTCTGTGGATAGCAAAGAAGGCCTGCAAAAGCTGCTCGACCTCATTTCCTACATCTCCGGCAATTACAAGATCGTATTCCCCGTGCATCCGCGAACGCTCAAAAACATGGAGCGCTTCGGGCTGAGGGCGGACTTCGGCAGGATAGGCTCCCTTCTCTTTACAGAGCCCCTGGATTATTTCGCGTTTCAGAAACTGACCAAGTACAGCCGCTTTATCCTTACCGATAGCGGCGGGATCCAGGAGGAAAGCACCTTCCTGAAAATCCCCTGCCTCACCCTGCGCGATAACACGGAAAGGCCCGTGACATGCAGCGTGGGCACCAACACGCTCGTTCCCTTCGACCTGGAGGTGATCAAATCCTACCTGGCACAGATAGAGAACGGCAGCTACAAACAGGGGGAAATTCCCCGGCTATGGGACGGCAAAGCGAGTGAACGTATTTTCAAACATCTGTCGGAGGTATTGGCATGATCTATCTGACCTACAACGATCCTCCCTCGGGCATCTACCGTTCGCAGGTCATCGACGTGGTGAACTACATGGATCACCTGGCTCCCGGAAAAGTAAGGCTGATCGCGCTGATCTCCTTACGGAAGTTTTTCACCAACAAACAAAAGATCACCACGCGGTGCCGCCATGCTCTCGTCTTGCCGATGGTTCCGCGGGCCGCCTACTGGCATCTCAATTTTTACCTGCTGGCCCTCGTGCTGCTGTTCCATAAAGACCGAACCATCATGGCCCGCGGCCCTTTTGCCACCAACCTGGCCCTGAGGCTCAGGCAATTCGGCTTTTGCAAAAAAGTCATTTTCGATGCGCGGGGCGCATACCATGCAGAGCTCAACGAATACAATGTGGTAAACGACGAGCGCCTGAAGCAGCAGATCAAAGAGCTGGAGCGAAAGGCCCTTGACAAAAGCGATTTCAGGCTGGCGGTATCCAGCGCGCTGGTAAGCTATTGGCAGGAGGCCTATGGCTACTCGAAGGAAAAGCACGTGATCATTCCCTGCACGCTGAGCCACGACTTCGGGGCCTTCTTCCCAAGCCAGGAGCAGATGGCAGAAAGACGCCGCGGCATGGGCTACAAAGCCGACGATGTTATTTTTATCTACTCAGGCTCTTCGGCAGGCTGGCAATCGTTTGCCCTGGTGGACGAGATGATGTGCAGCTACCTGGAACACCCGCATACAAAGCTGATCGTGCTGTCCGACCATTTCGACCCGTCTTTCAAGGTGATGCAGAAGTTTAAGGATAAAGTGAGCGTGCAGTTTGTTGAGCCATCGAAGGTAAAAGACTTTTTGTTTGTTTCCGACTATGGCATCCTCTACCGCGAGCAAAGCATCACCAATCAGGTAGCCTCGCCGGTAAAGTTTGCCGAATACCTCAATGCCGGGCTTAAGGTCATCATTTCGAGGAACCTCGGCGATTACACCGATTTTGCCGCTTTTGAAGACCTTAACTTTGACCCTGAGAACCTGAGCCCTGTTCCTTATGCCGAAAAGCTCCGGATCCACGGGCTGAGCCTGGCCTGCTATACCAAAGAACGCTTCAAAGAACAGTACACTGAGCTCCTGAACGTATGAAGCAGGTGAGCATCATTGATAGCCTGCGGTCGTTTGCTGCCATCAGCGTATGCCTCTTTCATTTTATCTGCACAACCACAGGCCTGGAATACCCTGCCATGATGAGTGCCATAGCTGCCTACGGGCTAAACGGCGTCCTGGTATTTTTCGTGATCTCGGGCTTCATCATTCCCTGGTCGATGTATTACAAAAACTACCGTCCGGGCTCCATGCTCCGGTTCATGGCCAAGCGCCTCATCCGCCTCGAACCGCCTTACCTCGCCTCTATCCTGCTGATCCTCCTCATTGCCTTTATCAAAACCAGGTTCCACCTAGGCGTCGATTCTCCCGACGAGATCACGGCAGCCCGCATCGGCCTGCATTTCGGCTATCTGATCAATTTTTTTCCGGAGTATAAGTGGCTCAACAACGTGTACTGGACGCTTGCCATCGAGTTTCAGTATTACCTGCTCATGTCTTTCATGTACCTGCTGTTTGTCCACAAATCCTTCTGGCTGCGCCTGGCGGCCTACCTGCTTTGCTTCGGCCTGGCCTGGTGGGTTCCCGACACTTCGCTGAACCATTTTCCGGCCTATGCCCCGCTGTTCCTGTTCGGGATCTCCGTGTTCCAGTATAAAACCAATACCATAGGCCTGTCGGAATGCGCAGGCGTTATGACGGCCTGCTTTGCCTACAACTATATCGTCATGAGCCCTACAGCAGCCTGTTTCGGACTCGTCACGGCGCTGGTGATCCTGCTCTTCTCCGACCTGAAAATCCCGGTGCTCGACTGGCTGGGAAAAATGAGCTATTCCATCTACCTGATCCACCCCGTATTAGGCGCTGCCGTGGTCAATGTCCTGAGCCGGCACGCACACACAACCGGGATGAAACTCCTGATCTTACTTGTAGGATTAATCGTTACATTTGTGTCCTCCTACATCATGTACCTGCTGATCGAAAAACCCTCCAAAAAACTGTCCTCAAAAATCAAACTCTAATGCGTGTTGCACTGGTGACAGACGGGATTACACCCTACGTGATAGGAGGAATGCAAAAGCATTCGTTCTACCTGGCCAAATACTTTGCGAAGAATAAGGTCTACGTCGATCTGTTTCATTTCAACGACTCGGCGCTGGATATCAGTAAGCTGGATTGCTTCAGCGAGGAGGAAAAACCTTATATCACTGCCACCGTGCTGGAGTTCCCGAAAAACCTGAAATTCCCGGGGCATTACATTCTGTCCTCCTGGCAATATTCCAAACGCGTGTATGAGGCGCTGCTGCCTAGGTTGGAAACCTATGATTTCATCTATACAAAAGGATTTACGGGCTGGAAGCTCATCAACCAAAAATCCAGGAATAAGATCCAATGCGCAGCAGTGGGCGTCAAGTTTCATGGCTATGAAATGTTCCAGATCCCTCCCGATTTTAAAACCAGGCTCCAGCATTACCTTCTGCGGCCTTTTGTAACAGCCATCAGCCGCCGTGCAGACAGGGTTTTTTCATACGGTGGAAAAGTCACGGACATTATTAAATCCATCGGGGTGGATCCGGCAAAGATCGTCGAAATTCCATCGGGGACTGAAAAAGACATGATTGCCCATGCCATTGCGGGTCACGAAAAGGGACCACTGCAGTTCGTGTTTATGGGACGATTCGAACGCCGAAAAGGTGTACCGGAGCTCAATGAAGCCATCCATAGCCTGCTTGCGGAGAACATTCCCTTCCGTTTTGAGTTCATTGGCCCCATTCCCGATGAATTCCGGATCAGCCATGCGGCTGTCCGCTATCATGGCGAGATCAGGGAGTTTGACCGGATCCGGAAGATCCTGCAAGGCTCCGATGTTCTGGTATGCCCCAGCTGGAGCGAAGGCTTCCCGAACGTGATCCTGGAAGCGATGGCCAACGGCCTGGCGGTGATCGCTACCGATGTGGGCGCCGTGGCGGCCATGGTGGATCAGCAGAACGGCTGGCTGATACAACCGGGCGACACCGAAGGCCTGAAGCAGGCTCTGAAAGCGGCAGTGGCCTCTCAGGGATCGCTCGGTCAAAAAAAGCAAAGCTCTCTGGAGCGTATGAGGTCCAGCTTCAACTGGGACAGTATCTTTGAAAAGCTGACCCGGCATATCCGTTAATTTTCATGTTGAACACAATCGCTTCATTTAGGATATTCTTATTATCTTCATCGGGTAGAACATGCTGAGCAAACTTACCGACATTGCCATATTTTCCGTTATTTTCATCAGTTCTATCGTTCTGTTCAAAACCCCCTTTGAATTTTACATTTCCTACATCGGCCTCATTATCCTGTTGGGAGTCTTTGCCTTCAAATACCGGTTCCCGACCAAGCTCCTGTACCTGTTCCTTCCCCTCCTCATTTTCGGGATGGTCAATATCCTGTACGAGAACAACACCTTCGGCTTTTTTATAAAGATCTACGCCAATCTGTTTGTATCCACCCTGTTCTTCTACTATGTATTCGAATACTACGAGCGGGACATTGTCCGTTTTTTTTCCATCTATATGTCCTGGTCCTACGTTGCCGCCCTCATAGGGGTGATACAGCTCATCTCCTACATGATAGGCTTTGCACCGGGATACGATTTCAGGATCCTCTTCGGGTTCAACAAATGGGGCGTCACGCTGGGAGGCCTCGGCATCCGCGTCAACAGTATTTTTTGCGAGCCCTCTTATGTGGGAGCCACCTTAGGCCCGGCTTTTTTTATCGCCTGCTATAATCTTGTGTTTGGCAAGACCTATTTCATCACGCGGCCGCAGTGCTTTGTGATCGTTGCGACCTACCTCCTGTCTACCTCGTCTGTTGCTTACATCGGTATCTTCTTTGTTCTGATCCTGCTGCTGATCAACTTTGGCGTGGTGCGTTACATCGTTCTGGTAATTCCTGTAAGCCTTATCCTTTTCTATGTCCTTTACAACAACATCAAGGAGTTTAAAACACGCGTGGATGGCATCAATGCCCTTTATGTGGAAGGGATCCTGGAAAAGGAGGCTGCCAAAGACGACCGGGGCGGGGCCCTCGTGCAGGTTATGCGGAAACGCTACCTGCTGGAAAAAATTCACGGCTCCAGCTTTGTGCAGTACAATAACTACGTGATCACCAAGAACAACTTTTTTGAGAACCCGCTGTTTGGCACCGGCCTGGGGTCGCATCAGTATATCTTTGCGAAATACGACCTGAGCTACCTGCTTGGCGGCGAGTATGACAATAACATGGCCGATGCCAATTCCATGCTCCTGCGCACCATTTCGGAAACAGGGCTCTTCGGGCTTATCTTCATCATCCTCTTCATCCGGAACAATTACGTCAGAAAAGACCCCGATCATCCGGAAGCCGACTACCACTGGCTGATCTCGAATGCCGTGCTGGTGATCATTCTGTTGCAGCTGGCGCGGCAGGGCAACTACACCTTCGGCGGCTTTATCGGCTTTATGTGGCTCTACTACTACACCAGGCTGGATTACGTGAAATTCCTGGAGAAGGAAAAAACAGCGGAAACAGCCGAAACGGAAGAGGCAGAGCTAGTAAAAATTGATCCCGCCTTAAGCAAATAGTTTTTATATTTGCTGCTCAAAAAAACACAATCACCATGCAAGCTCTTACCTCTACCCGCTTCGATCTTCCGGGCCAAACCAGTTTTTATAAAGGAAAAGTCAGGGACGTATACACGATCGGCGATAAGCTGCTGGTAATGGTGGCCAGCGACCGCATCAGCGCATTTGACGTGGTGCTGCCTAAAGGCATTCCGTATAAGGGGCAGGTGCTTAACCAGATCGCTTCCAAATTCCTGGAGGCTACCAGAGACATCGTTCCGAACTGGATCACGGCTGTACCCGATCCTGTGGTGAGCATGGGCAAAATGTGCGAACCGTTCAAAGTGGAGATGGTGATCAGGGGCTACCTGGCGGGGCATGCCGCACGAACCTACAACAGCGGGCTGAGGACGCTTTGCGGCGTGACGCTTCCGGAAGGCCTGAAGGAAAACGACAAATTGCCGGAGCCAATCATTACGCCTACCACCAAAGCTTCTGAGGGGCATGACGAAGACATCAGCCGCGAAGAGATCCTGAAACAGGGCATCGTAGAGGAAACATATTACCTGCAGCTCGAAGAATACACCCGCAAGCTCTATGCCCGCGGGCAGGAGATCGCCAACAAAATGGGCCTGATTCTGGTAGACACGAAATACGAGTTCGGCTTGTACAATGGCGAGGTAACTCTGATGGACGAGATCCATACGCCGGATTCCTCCCGTTATTTTTACCTCGAAGGCTACGAGGACAGGCAGAAGAAAGGGGAAGAGCAGAAACAGCTGAGCAAGGAGTTTGTGCGCCGCTGGCTGATCGAGAACGGCTTCCAGGGCAAGGAAGGGCAAAGCGTACCGGAGATGAGTGATGCCTGGATCAACGAAATTTCGGAGCGCTACATCGAGCTGTATGAAAAAGTAACGGGCGACACGTTTGTAAAGCATCCCACCGAAGAGATTGCCACCCGTGTGGAGAACAATATTCTGAAGGCGCTGAAAGACCTTAATCCGTAAGGCTTTAGAGAATACGGAAAGGGTTGCGCAGAAACAAAAAGTATCCATCAGCTTTTTCCGGAAACCATTCCTGCACTTATCTTCCTTATCTGTATTCGTGTTACATCATCCTCCGATTACTCATACAGCCGGAGTTACCAACATTTTTACACAGGATTCCGATAATACGGGCTGTTTTTTTATCTTTACAGCACCAAAATCAAACACTCTTATTTCATGTACCAGAAAATCAGTAAAAATATCCTCGAAACAATCGGCAATACGCCTTTAGTTCAGATCAATACCATTACCAAAAGCCTCCCTTGCACCGTTCTGGCAAAGGTGGAAACGACCAACCCGGGCAACTCCATCAAAGACCGCATGGCGCTGAAAATGATCGAGGATGCTGAAAAGGACGGACGCCTGAAACCGGGCGGAACCATCATCGAAGGTACGAGCGGAAATACAGGGATGGGCCTGGCGATAGCGGCGATCATCAAAGGCTACAAATGTATTTTTACGACCACGGATAAGCAAAGCAAGGAAAAAGTGGATGCCCTCCGCGCCTTTGGTGCCGATGTGATCGTATGCCCTACAGATGTGGAGCCGGAAGATCCTAAATCCTACTACTCGGTTTCCTCCCGCCTAGTGAAGGAAATTCCGAATGCCTGGAAACCCAACCAATACGACAATCTATCCAATACAGCCGCGCATTACGAGCAAACGGGCCCTGAGATCTGGGAGCAGACCGAAGGAAAGATCACGCACCTGGTGGTAGGTGTTGGCACCGGCGGCACTATCTGCGGCACCGGCAAATACCTGAAGGAAAAGAACCCGAACATCAAAGTGCTGGGCATCGACACTTATGGCTCGGTGTTTAAAAAATACAAGGAGACCGGCATCTTCGATAAGAACGAAATTTATCCTTATATTACTGAAGGCATCGGCGAGGATTTCTTGCCGGAAAACGTGAACTTCGATGTGATCGATCATTTTGAGAAGGTAACGGACCGCGATGCGGCCATCATGACCAGGCGTATTCCGCGCGAGGAAGGCATTTTTGCCGGAAACAGCGCAGGCTCTGCGATGGCGGGCCTTATTCAGATGAAAGACATGTTTAAGCCGGGCGATGTGGTGGTGGTGATCTTCCACGATCATGGCACTCGCTACCTCGGAAAAATGTTCAACGACGACTGGATGCGCGACCGCGGCTTCCTGGAGATCAAGAAGCCGAAAGCGATCGACCTCATCGCTTCCCATAAAAACCAAAAGCTGATCACCGTGGAAGCCGATTCCACGATCAACGATGCGCTGAACGTGATGAATAAATTTGGCATTTCCCAGATGCCGGTGAAAAAAGGGAACGACTTCGTAGGCTCTCTGAACGACAGCGTGCTGTTTGCCAAACTGTTTGCTGATCCGTCCTTAAAAACAAAAAAAGTGGAAGAGCTTATGCAGGCACCTTTCCCGATGGTAGGCGAGCAGGCGCCGATGGAGGAGATCTCTAAAATGATCAATAAGGAAAACAATGCGGTGCTGATGACGGACCTGGGCGGAAGCGTTCATATCATTACGAAGCACGACCTCATCCAGGGGATTTCCCAGATGAGTAATTAAGCGATTGTTTGTTGCAGAGAACCAACTCTGCCTTTCAACGACTGAACTAAGCGGAAACATCCGGTGACCATTGTACATATGTCTTTGATCCGAATGAAGCATGCGCCGCCAATAACGGCCCCGGGCAAAGCGAACGCAGCAGAACAAGGCACGGCCTCTTCCAGGGGCATTTCTTCAAACGAGTAATTAACCACTCATCCCGGCTATTTCTTTCCTGCAAAAATTAACATTTGTTTCAAAAAATAAAATATTAACTTGCTCATAGTATTTATTTCTTGCCTTCGCTTTTCGGGGGCCGTTAAAACTAAAATCAAACCTATGATGCAGCCTTGTTCCGTCCCTATAATAAAGAAAAAAGAACATGGCTCTACCATATGATCATCAAAAAAAACAATAAATCAACATATGAAAAAGATCACCCTTGCTGCTGCCCTGTGCTTTGCTTTGATGAGCCAGGCACAAACCAAACGCCCCGACAACTGGTTTAATTTAGACGCCACAAAGGATGGCGTAAACGGTGTGAGTACGGAAAGGACTTACGAAGAGCTCCTGAAAGGGAAAAAATCAACCACGGTGGTGGTAGCGGTGCTGGACAGCGGTGTGGACTACACACATGAGGATCTGAAGGACGTGATGTGGACCAACCCGGGAGAAATTGCAGGAAACGGCATCGATGATGACAAGAACGGCTACATCGACGACATCCACGGCTGGAGCTTCCTGGGCAACAAGGACGGCAGGAATGTGGAGAAGGATAACCTGGAGCTGACGCGTGTATACAAGGACCTGCATGCCAAATACAATGGCAAAACGGAAGCGGACCTGAAGACGAAGGAAGAAAAGAAAGAGTTCAAATTTTACCAGGTGGTAAAAGCTGACTACGATAAAGAGGTGGCGCAGGCAGAGGCTACTGCCAACCAGTATAAATTTATCCGCGATGCGGTGGCAGGTGTACTGGATAAAATCAAAAAAGAAAAAGGCGTGGAGAAAGTGACGCTGGACGACCTGAAAAAATTTGATGCCAAGGAGCAGAAAGACAAGCAGGGAAAAATGATCGCGATGGCGCAGGCCGCTTCGGGCATGGAGCCCGATGAGCTGGTGGAGCAGCTGGACGAGGCCCTGAAAGGCATGGACGGCAGCCGCCTGGATGTGAACCTGGATACGAGGGCGATCGTAGGCGACAACTATAACGACATCAACGAAAGGTATTACGGGAATGCCGATTGCAAAGGCCCTGGCGCTTTCCACGGCACGCACGTGGCCGGCATCATCGCTGCCAAGAGGAGGAACGGCATCGGCATGGACGGTGTAGCCGATAACGTGCGCATCATGAGCGTACGCTGCGTTCCTGACGGCGACGAGCGCGACAAGGATGTGGCCAACGCCATCCGCTATGCAGTCGACAATGGCGCACAGATCATCAACATGAGCTTCGGCAAAAAATACTCTCCGGGCAAAAAAGCGGTGGACGACGCGGTGAAATACGCCGAAAGCAAAGGTGTGCTGCTGATCCACGCAGCCGGTAATGCTTCCGAGAACATCGACGAGATCGTTCATTACCCCTGCAAAAAAATGGAGAACGGAAAAATCCCTTCCAACTTCATCGACATCGGAGCGCTGAGCTGGAAAAAAGACGACGCCATTGTAGCGCCTTTCAGCAACTATGGCAAAAAAACAGTCGATATTTTCTCTCCTGGGGTTGACATTTACTCTACCGTACCCGACCTGAACCAGTATAAAGACGCCAGCGGTACCAGCATGGCAGCGCCGGTGGTAGCTGGTGTGGCGGCGGTGCTGAAATCCTATTTCCCTGAGCTGACGCCAAAACAAATGATCAAGATCCTGACCAAATCATCGGTAAAAACCTATAAGGATGCCAAGGTCATCAAACCGGAAGCTTCGAGGAAAGGCGATGAGCTGGTGAAATTCAGCGAGCTGTCAAAAACGGGCGGCATTGTAAACCTGTACGAAGCTGTGAAAATGGCGCAAGGCATGGTGAAAGTAAAAGGCTAACGAGTAAACTTCTGTTTTCTCCTAAATCCCGCCCAAAAGGCGGGATTTTTTTGTGTAAAGCCAAAAATAATTTTGCAATAAAGTGTTCCTGAAATTTGTTAGGAATACTATTTTTTGTCTATTTTTAAAAAAATTATCAATTTATTTCATTAGGTTTTTAATTTGTCTGTTCCTCTTTCCGTTCTTTTTACCTCTCCGAACTCCCCATGTTCTTTACGTTTAACTCAAAAAACTATGATCACATGGTCAGGAAATTTATTTTACTTTGCCTATTCACCTTATCTGTTGTCGGACTTTACTCCCAAACCCAATTAGGCTCTCACATTACCATTTCCTCCTCCGTTCCCGCAGACATGACCATATGCGGTCAGGCAAAGGTATTCTCGTTCACCATCAATAACCCCTCTCCTTTCACCTTAAGCAATGTGAGCGTAAATCTGACCATGCCCAGCGGCGTGATTTACCAGGTGGGCTCTGTGACCAACGCAACGGCAACCAGCACCGTTCCTTTGAATGCGCCTACCTTTTCCATTGCCAATATCCCGACCCTTTCGTCTGTAGTGGTTACCTACACCGCATCCGTGAACTGCGATGTGCTGGTTTTTCTATCGGCAGGAAATCCTATAGAAAATACGATCAATGTCAATTATACAGCCAATTCATCCGCCTTTTACAGCACGCATACCACCGGCAACTATGTAATCAAGCAACCCAACCTCTCTATCACCACCATTACCAACCAATCGTATGCCGGAGCCATCGGGGGAACCTTCAGCCGCTGCATTACGATTATTAACGGCGGCTTGGGAGAGCTGAGCGCCGTCACACTCAAAGACATTCATGGCAATGGCGTGCAGATTACAGGCGTGAGCGCAGGCGCCTGGAGCAGTGCCGGCGGTACAGAAACGATCCTGTTAGGGCCTGCCGATTTTGCGTCTGTCGGGAATAACAATGGCCTCTTCGAATCGGGAGAGAGCATCACCGTGTGCGAAACCATCTCCATCCTCAACTGCTCCTCGGTACTGTCGAGCTTTGAAGCCAGCTGGGGCTGCGGCAACCAGGCCTGCCAAACGACCCTATCGAATGCCAACGTGGTGTTCCCGAACTTTATTCCCAATCTCCAGGTTACACCACAGGCCAGCCAGGTTGTCTGCCTCGCACCGGGAAACATCAGCACCCAGCAGCTGAAGGTGGAAAACATCGGTGTGGGACAGGCGGTGAATGTAAACCTGGAGATCTTCCAGGCCACCAGCACGGGCTACAATGCGGGGCTACAGTCGGCCATCGATGTTTCGAGCATCCGGATCAGCGTCAATGGTGGAGCGCCGGCAACATACACGGCTGCATCCACCCAGAACAACTCCGCCTTCGGATGCCTGCCGGCCAATCCCAAAGGAGCGTTCACCCTTCACATTCCAAGCATCAATGCCGGCGATGTACTTATCATTACCTGGGATGTGACCTCCTGTTGCCAGTCGAATGTGATCAACGGCTGGCGCTACAAGGGCGATTACCAGAGCATCTGCCAGAACAACTACCAGGTGGCGGAGAACTGGGGAAAAGTATATAACCACCTGCAGTTCAACTCGGCCGTTTCCAACAACGGCTCTCCTTCGTCGCTGGTATCAGGCACCACAGCCACCTTCAATTACTTATTAGCAGGCTATAATTTTTCGTATCCGGTAGGCACCGATGCTTACTGGAAAATAAAATACACGCTCCCTCCCTGCGCGACTTATAGCCCGGGAAGCATCAAAATCCTGGCTTACAACAATACTACCACCTGGATGCCATCCAGCGTAAGCCAGAGCGGCAACGTCATCACAGCGGTGTTCAACGGAGGCGCTCCCTTTACCCTGGAGCAGGCACAGCTCCTGATCGATCTGACAGCCAACTGCAACGCCTGTGCCGGTGGCCCCGGCAATGTGGGCGTCGAATTGTACTACTCGCCTTCGCTCGCCTGCGGCTGCGAGATCCTGACCACCAACAATAATTTCCCGCTGGATATCCTGTGCCCCATCACCTGCGTGGGCCTCACCTTCAAAGACTTTTCGATCCAGCGCACCTCCTATGGCCTGCCGGACAATGACAACAACGGGCTCCCGGACGCTTCGGGCTCCCTTAACTTCAGCGCGATCCGTACAAACCGCGCCATGTATGGCGATACCATTACCTCCAAATACACCGGCGTGATTAAAACGGATGTCACCCACCCTTCCTGGCAATACTGCTATGTAAGCTCTACGATCACCAACGGCAATTACCTGACGGCCCTGGGAGGCACCTTAAAGATCTACAGGGCCAATACCCTGTTTGCCACCTGCAACATTCCGGGCGGGCCTTCCGTGCTTCCTGTCGCCACCTTCAAGTACGACCTCAGCAGCACGGCCCTGGTTGCCTCCGGAGGCGCGGCGCTTGGCTTTGTATACCTGAACAACGATTCCCTGGTGTTTGAGCCAAAGTACAGGGTGTCTTCCAATACAGGCGGCACCATATTGCCCGCCGTATGCACCAATGAGTTTTATACCTCCGATATTGCCCTGCCGACAAACGCTGTCAACAAATTCTCCTGTAATAATTTCCAGGGCAACTTCAGCATCATCGGCTATTACTATACCAATTACGGCCCCGACAGCTATACGGTGAACGATTGCAACACAATCAACATCTCCCAGAACTATTACCTGAGCATAGGGCCCTGCTGCAGCAACTACGCCGGGGGCAACCTTTTTCCCTTCGAGGTGAGGCGCTGGGCCACCATCGACACCCTGGAGGTGATCGTTCCGGTAGGCTATCAGTTCGTCTCCGCTAACTTCTCGGAGGTGAGAACAGCCGGCACCCTGGCAGGAGCAGGCTCTCCGAGCTTTACCCTCAGCCCTTTAAGCACGGCTACCAATGTGTTTAAATTTCCTGTCGGGCAGTTTTTCACAGGCGCCAACCCGCTCATCACCCCAAGCGATGACGGCTTTTACGGCAGCCTGAACGTGAGGATCCAACCAAGCTGCCAGGTAACCCAAAATGTACAGCAGCCCATCACCTATAACTGGAAGTTCAAGCCGGGGCCTTTCCTGATCCAGAATCCGGCGTCCAATATCTCGTCCACCATCGGGCAGGATATTATCCTATACAACGGCCCTGACATTTTCCTGCAATCGCCCCTGCCCAATATCATTGCCAACACCAATGTGGTGACCTGGGACATCTCCTTATCCAACACCTCCAACTCCACAGCGGCAAACACCTGGTTTACCGCACCTCCGATATCGGGCGTAACGATCACGCAGGCGGTAGACCTTGCCACCTCGGCCACCCTGACGCCTGTCGGCGGCATCTACCAGGTGGGCAATATCACGGCCGGTAATACGAAGACCTACCGCCTGACCGGCACCTATACCTCCTGCGGCATCGACAGCATAACAGTGCATGCCGGCTGGAACTGCCAGGGCTATCCTGCCAGCCTGGCCGGTTATCCATGCACTCCGAAAACCATCAAGCTAAAACTGACGCCTCAATCGCCCCTGCTGATCACCAACGTCATCAGCCCGCCAACCAATATC
>Ga0233425_10004338_pt1 | contig 23965 bp, 9 predicted proteins | sample Watercolumn_Towu_2_FD_181712 | JGI IMG/M metagenome (GOLD analysis project Ga0233425, IMG submission 181712) | Freshwater microbial communities from Lake Towuti, South Sulawesi, Indonesia - Watercolumn_Towuti2014_140_MG | ecosystem: Environmental > Aquatic > Freshwater > Lake | place: Indonesia... | reverse complement strand
GCGCTGCTGGCCGCCGACCGCCTCCCAGCCCTTGGGCACGCCGCGGGCGGCCGTCTCAAAGTCGCCGACGACGATCAGGTTGGGGTTCTCCCTCCAGTTCTTTTCCTCGGCCGGATCGGGACCGCGCGGCTCGCCCGGCTTGCGGCCGTCGAGGGCGTCGAGCATCTCCTTGACGTAGAGGTGCGGGATTTCGCTCACCGAGTTCGTGCGGGACTTGGTCTCGTAGACGATTTTGGGCTCCTTGCCCGAGAAATCGACACACTTGATCACCAGGTCGTAGATCTCGCCGTCCACGCCGGGCGCCCGCTCGACGCTGCCGAAGATGGCGACCTGTGCGCTGAAATCGTCTTCCAGCAGCTTCTTGATCTTCTCCAGCGGCATGTCGGGCGACGGATGGGTCTCGGCGTTCTTGCAGATGTCGCGGACCGACAACATGCTGTCGGGAATGATGAAGGCCTTTTCGCGCTCGAGCTTCTTCCAGATCATGTCGCCGACCATCTCGCCGTAGCGGCCGTTGTCGAACTTCGAGACGAAGTCGAAGGGGACGACGACCTTCTTGCCGTCGGCGGCCGATGCGCTGGGGGCTGCCGAAAGGAACACGAAGGCCGCGATGGCGAGGAGAAAGGCGAAAAGAAACAGGCATCCTCGTTCCCACGCTCTGCGTGGGGACGCACGGTTTGCGACGCTCTGCGTCGCCGGGAGCACGGCGGGCAGCCGAGATGCTGGATTCACGGTCATGGGACGCATGCCTCCTACGAGCATCACGCGAGGACGCGGAGCGTCCCGGACGTGCGTTCCCACGCAGAGCGTGGGAACGAGGGTTTCGGCGACCTCCGTTCCGGCGGTCTCCGCATCGGTATTATCGCTACTTCCCCGCCGGCTTCTCCTCCGGCTTGGCCGCGCCGCCGGTTGCGCCGCTGGCCGCGCCGGTCAGCCGCTCGAAATACTGGCGATTGAGGTCTTCCCAGCCGGCGGGCTGCGGGTCGTGCATGCTGCCGAGGATTTCCTGCTGGATGTCGGCCGGCAGGTTCGCGGTCGCGTCCTGTTGCACGCGGACCTCCCCCTCCATGATCTGCTTCGTCTTGTTGATCTTCTCGAGTACGACCTTCCGCTCGCGCAGCACGCTCTGGTAGCGGCCGGCCTGCAGGTCGAGCTCGATCTGCGAGATCATCTCGATCAGCTTGTCGAGGTTCTGGCGGTGGAAGTTGCTGATCTGGAACTGGTCGAGCTCGATCCCTTCGGCCTTGTTCCGCAGCGCGGCCTGCTTGCCGGCCAGGCGCTGCAGATCCTTTTGCATGTTGCTGCCGGGCGACGGGCCTTCCTGTCCCTTGGTGCCCTGGCCGCTTTCCTTGCCGCCGCCGGTCGCGCCGCCGGCCTCGTCCTTGCTATGGTCGGAAATCTGGCCCTTGACGTACGGGTCGGGCGTGAGCCGGCTGGGCGTCTTGCGTCCGCCCTTGCCGATGGCCTCGTCGCCCACGAACTCGCCGCTCGACTTGCCGCTGCGGCCTTCGCCGGCGCGGCCGCCGATCTCGCTGGTGTTCGGCAGACGGTTGCCCGTGGCCCCCTTGGCGCTCATGTTCGAGATCGGGCCGTCGGCCACGTCCCAGCCGGCGCCCTTGTCGAGCGAATCGGCGGCGCTGCTCGAAACGTCCTCCATCTCGTCCATCAAGTCTTCTTCCTGCTCCATCAGGTCGCCGATCAGGTCCTCCAATTCGCCGGGCAATTCGGCCATCGGGGCCTCTTTGTCCTTGTCGGTCATCGACTCTTCCTGGCTCCACTTTTCGCGGTCGGGCGTGTCGGGGAGCCACTTCTCCAAGTTCGTCTTCATCTCCTCGGCCATCTCGTAGCCGAGTTGCTCGAGCGGCACGGCGATGTCGGCCGATTTCTTCAAGAGCGCATCTTCGGCCATCTTGAGTTCGGTTTGGATCTCGACCAACTCCTTGAGCATCGAGGCGTTGGCAAAATCCTGCTCCGGCAGCTTGCTCAGGTCGGTCTGCAATTCCTTCATGAACTTCGACCACTCGTCCTCCGTCGCGGCCAGCCCCCTGAGCTTCTGTTCGTCTTCTTCCTTGAAGTCCTCGACGGGCGTCTTGGCCAGATTCTCGCTCGTCTCGATGACTTTCTTCTGGGCCTTGAGGAACTCGTCAAGCTTCTTGCGGGCTTCCTCGAACTTCTTCTTCGTGTCGTCGGGCAGGTCGCCGCCCATACGTTTCTTCATCTCGGCGATGGCCTCGGCCTCGGCCGGCTTCGTGGTGTCCAACAGCCGCCGCAACTGGGCGATGATCGCGTCCTGCGTGGCCGTGAGTTTCGGCACCGGCTGGTCGAAGGCTTCCTTGGCCGCGAGCTTCACCAGGTCATCGCACGTCTCGACGGCCGAGAGCATTTCCTTCATGGCCAGGGAACCGAGCGTCTTCTTCACGTCGGCCTGCTCCAGCGGCGCGTTCTTGTCGATCGACTGGGCGATGCCTTGGGCCGTCTTCTGGATCTCGACCTGCTCGCCACGGACCGTGGCCGAAAGACCCGTCCGCTCGGCCAGCACGTCGCTGCGGAGGATCGAGCCGGCCCGGGCGCGGGCGCGGACCTGCTTCTCCAGCAGGCTCCACAGGGCCGAGCGGATGCCTTCGACCTGTTTGAGCGCGGCGCTGGCCTGGCTTTCGTCGGAGATGATGCGGATCACGTGCCAGTGGCCGGCGACCTCTTGCGGCTTGAGGTTCAGTTTCTGATCGACCAGCGAGACCTGCCGCTTGTCCCACGCCACGGCCCGCACGGCGACGGTCTGGCCGGGCTTGAACCGCTCGGGCTTCAACTCCAGCGTGTAGTCGCGCGTGGCCGACCGGGCGTTGCCGTCGAAGTCGCGCCATTCCTTGAGGACCTCGGGCCGGGCTTCGAGCGGCTTCTCGGCCAGCTTGGGAGCTGCCTCGCTGTCGTCGGCCGGTTGCTCGCCTTCCGCCTTGGTGGCGGGCGTCTGCTGGACCTTCAGTTCCAGCCGCATGCCGCCCAGTCCGTGGTCGTCGCCAGCACGCAGCGCCACGGGGATCGCGGCCCCGGGGATGGCCGTGCTCTGCTTCGGTGGCTTGGTCAATTCGACGGGCGACGGGGCCTTGTCGGGCAGCACCTGCACGGGACACACGCGCAGCGCCATGTCGCCCGCGCCCGTGCTGCCGGCGTCGGCCGACGCTTGAATCGAGTAACTCGTCGGCTTCAACAGTAGCAGCCCCTCGACGCTCATCGTCGTGCCGTCGCTCGACATCCGTCCCGGATAGCGGGTGCCGTCCATGAGCACGCTCCCCCTCGTTGCCGGCACCGAAAGTTCGACTTGTACGTCGGCCAGCGTGTATTGCGGGGCGTCGAGCGCGCCGCTGCCCGTCGGCACGGTCTTGGGGTTGTTCTTCTCGCCCAGATACTTCGGGTAACGATAGGTCACGGCGACGTTCGTCACGGCCGCCTTCTCGCGCACGCCGACGGTGAAGATGGGCGTTTGCGAGTCGCCGATCTCCAGGCGGTACTTCGTCGTCGCGGTGATCGACGGGATGGTCAGCGCGAACTGCTTGTAGTCCTTGTCGGGCGTCATGGGATGCGCCGTTTCCTTCTCTCCGTCGCGCGTCACGAAGAGCACCGCCTTGTACTCGGAATCGTCGCCGTTCTCGATGACCGCCGTAACGTCGACGTTGCTGCCGCCGACGACCGTGGTGTCGCCCGGGCTGACGCTGATCTTCACCTTACCCACCGAGGGGACGAAGCCCCACGGGGCCTTCAGCAACCGGTCGGCGGCCGAGCTCCAGGAGGGAATCAACATCCCGCAGATTACGGCGACGACGATCAACAGGACCAGCAGCGCGCCCGCCTCCAAGAGATCGCGGGGCGTTTGCATGCAGTAGAGGAACCGCCGCAGGCGGGACTCCTTGTCGGCCGCCGAGTCGAAGGTGCGGAAGCCAACCCGCGCAGCCGCCTCGTTCACGGCCGCTTCGCAAAATGCGCGGTTCTCGTTCTTCGTGTCGGTCGAGAGTTGTAGGAGGTTGATCAGGTCGCTGCCCAACTCGGGACACTCGTCCTGCACGCGCCGCGCAGTTGCCTCCAGTGTCCGCTGGTTGCGGCCCAGACGCCGTCCGACCAATACGATCAATCCCCCAGTCAACCCGAGCCACACGAGGAACAGCCCCAGCAGCATTAGCCAGGGGAACTTCATGTAGACGTCGCTGAGCATGAAGAGCAACAGCGTGCCGAACGAAATGCAGACCGCCAGCACGGTCGTGCTCAGCAGCGTGAAGATCCACCACTTCTGCCGGGCGGCATCGAGCCGCCGGACTACGCCATCGGCTGCGGGAGACATAGCTACTGCCCTTCTCTGTGTCGGCGGACTGCGGGGCACGGGCAGCCCGAGCCCAGTATCCCAACCTATTGTGATTGTGCCACGGGCGCGCCCCTTTGGTCAAGGGTGAAGAGGATGGGAGTGCCCAATTAGGAGAAGACTGCCGACCATTCCACCCGAAATGGGTGTGTACCGCAGGCCGGCCTCGCCTGGTCGCCAATGACGGCTACTCCTTACGGTATCGATAGCCCAAGAAGGGCACTCTCTCAGAAGGGCTTCGATGGACGCCCTATCCGCCTCGGACTATGCTGAACTGCATGGATCAGATTGCCACCCTCTACGTGCTTCTGAAGCGCAACGGTCCAGCGCACGAGTTGATGCGCGGAATCCGCGAATGCCGCCGGGCGGACGTCTATCCCCGCATTATTCTTCAGGAGCCCACGGTGGAGAATTGCCGGTGGGTAAATGCCCAGAGTAGTCGCGGTGTTCTCGGGGTTATCGGCGATTTCAACGACTTGGCGACGGAGGAACTCCTAATAGATTTCCGCGTGCCGAAGATCAATACGTCGGTACAAACCCCGGAGACCACGATGATTCGCGTGGCCGTCGACAATGCGGCGATTGGCCGCCTGGCGGCCGAGTATTTCCTCGACTCCGATTACCGGCATTTCGCCTACATCGGTTGCAGGGCGTCCTATTGGTCGCGGTTGCGGTGCGAGGGGTTTCATGGACGCCTTGCCGCGGCCGGTTCTGCGACGTTCCAAGACATCGAGGCCGACCAACTTTCGGCCAAACTCCTGCGGCGGCTGCCGCAGCCGTTGGCGGTGCTGGCGGGCGACGACCGGCTGGGTATTCAGGTCGTCGAACAGGCCCGTAAGGCCCGCCTGCGCGTCCCCAACGACATTGCGGTCTTGGGCGTGAACAACGATGATGTGCTGTGCGAAATGGCCGCCGTGCCCCTGTCCAGCATCGACGACAACGGCCGGCAGTTGGGCGTCCAGGCGATGAGCATCCTCGATCGCATCCGTCACGGCCAGCATCCTCCCCGAGGCGAAACGCTGGTGCCGCCGAACGGCGTGGTGGTGCGGGCGTCAACGGAAGCCGTGGCCGTCGACGACAAGGATATCGCCGTGGCCCTGAAGATCATCCGCCGCGAAGCATGCAGCGGGCTGACAGTGGAGGATCTCGCGGAGCGGCTAGGCATTTCACGGGGGACGATCGACCGGCGGTTCCGCCAAGTTTTGGGGCACACGCCCTTCCAAGAAATCCGCCGCGTGCGTTTCGAGAACGCCCGGCGACTGCTGTCCCAGACGCGACTGAAGGTCGCGGCCATCGGCCGGCGCTGCGGCTATAGCGATGCGAAACGCTTTGCCAAGGAGTTCCGCGCGGACACCGGATCCCCTCCGACGGCCTGGCGCATGACCCACGGCAGCGAGCGGCCGGGGTGAAGAAGCCGAGTCGGAACGTGCCGGCACTCCGATGCTCGGAGGGATCACGGGGCCGTTTCTTCTCATACGACCGTACGCTCGGGTCGGCGGCTTTCCCTTGCGCGCAGATGCGCCCCCCGTTTTGCTAAACACACCCCCACAATCCTGCTTCTCGGATTGGGAGGTTTCGGTAATACTAGTTGTGACGTAACGGCCGACGGTCGTGAGCCGTTAGCCGATTGCGTCCGTGACGCGCCGGTCACGATTGCCTCGTGCTCGCGCCGTTACCCGCCGTGGCGCGGCAACCGCGCCGCGTTTCTTGTGCAATTGCCACTACGTCACCCAGTACAACTCGTGAAGGGAGCGAGCGATGTCTATCAGTAGAGTAGGACGTTGGAGTGCGGCTCTCGTTCTCGCGGCGGTTGGCCTGACGACGCCAACGGCGCTGGCGGGCCCGGTCACTTGGGATACGGTTTCCGGGGACGCGGGCGTAACCGGCGGAGCCGGCGCGTGGGACACAACCCTCACGAACTGGACGACCGACAGCGGCGCGACCAACATCGCCTGGGTGAACGCCAACAACGACACGGCGGTCTTCGGCGGCTCGGCCGGCACGGTTACGCTGGGCACGGCCATTACCGTCGGCGGGCTGACGTTCAACGACAATGCTGGCTACCTTATCACCGGCAACACACTGACGTTCGGCCTGGCCGGCAACATTACTGCAAACGTCGACGCGACCATTGCGTCGGCCCTCGCCGGCAACGTGCTGATCACCAAGGTGGGCGCCGGGAAGCTCACGCTCAAGACGGCCAGCACGCGCACGGGCGCCACGCAAATCGACGCCGGCGCGCTGCGGATCGAAAATGCTACGGCAATGGGTGCCCAGGGGGCGACGGTCAACGCAGGCACGCTCGAGATCGGCAACGTCACGCTCGACAAGGCATTGACGCTGAACAACGGGGCATGGATTGCCGGCACGGGTACGGCCGCGCGCTCGAACGGCGTCGCGACTGTCGTGGCGGGAACGGCAGTGACGTTCTCCGCCACGGATGCGGCAGATGTGCTCACGCTGGCCAACGGCGACAACGACCTCGTTGGGGGCGATGCAACGACCGTCTTGAACGTCGGCGGCGCGGGGATGGTGTTGATCTCGGGAGACAGCAGTCCGACCCACAGTATCACGGGGACGTGGACCATCGGTAGCGGCTCGAAGCTGCGGATCGAACGCGGCACAGACACGATCCTCGGCAACACCGCCAACGGTATCGTGATAAACGGCGGCACGTTCTCCTTGACACAGAACTCCGACTTCAATCCCAATTCGGGCCGCGTCATTACGATCGGGACCGGCGGCGGCGCCATTGAGGTCGGTTCCGGACGCATCATCACCTTGGACGACGCCGGGCAATTGGCCGGTTCGACAATGCTCACGAAGACTGGGGCCGGAACGCTGATCGTCGGCGCTGCCAATACGGCCTTCACGGGCGATGCGACCGTAAGCGCCGGCACCTTGGACATCCGCAACGCCGAAGCCATCGGCACTGGAGCGGGCAAGGCCGACATCGCGCTTGCCGTCAGTACTACCCTCAACCTGCGCGACAACGGCGCCGGCAGCAACGGCACGATCGCCTACGGACACAACATCAACCTCAACGGCAACGCTACGATCAGCGTGGACCGCGTCGGCGGAAGCAACACGGCCAACACCTTTGCGATGGGCAAGCTTGCGGTCGGAGGCGATTACACGTTGACGGTGAACAACGGCAACAGCTATGCGATGAGTGCGACGGCGTTGGATTTTGGCTCGGCGGCGCGCAACTTCACGAAGGCCGGCGGCGCGACACTGGTCGCCAATTCGCTGACCAACTTTGTGCCCACGGGATCGACCCTGAACTTCAACGCCGGCACGCTGAGGGTCTTTGCCCCGGACCTGGGCACGGACGGCAGCGCCGCCAACAACACGGCCCTGAAGTTTGCCGGCGGCGGGCTCCAAGACCTTGCGGACACGAACATCACGCTGAACAACAACTTCAACACGAACGGTGGCAACGGCACGTTCACGTTCGGTGCAGCCACGACCGGCACCACTGGCAAGATAGCAACCATTGGCGGCGCGGTCACGGTTGACGCGACCCGCACGTTTACCATGAACGTCACCGATGCCCAGTACAAGATCCAACTTGGCGCCCTCAACAACAGCGGCACATTCTACGCCTCCAGCACGACGGGCATGGGCGTGTACCTCGGCGGCACGTACACCGGAAGCGGCACGGACGTAGTGATCGCCCGCAGCGGCACTGGTCCCTCAGCCGGGATTCAGGACGGCGCACCGCAGCCCAATGAGTACGGATTCCACTTCGCCAACGGGCTTACGAGCAACGTCGGAACGCTGGCGTTTGGGGTGACTGCCGGCACACGAACGGGGCAAGTGTACGTGGAAGGCGGCTCGACGGTCGTCATCGCCAACCGCATGAGCCATTTGGCCGACAACAGTAATCCGAGTGGTTCGTCTTATCCTTCCCTCGTGCTCCGCGGCGGAAGCAGCGTCATCATGGATACGGGCGCCGTCGCATACAACAACGGCTTTAATACGACCACCAATTTCCAGCGATTCCACCTCGGCGGCGACGGCAACGCCGCGAACGTCTTCGAGGTCAAGAATACGGCCGTGGACTTCGGCCAAATCAACAATCCCAACAACCAGACCTCGAGCTACATCGCCATCGGCGGGCTCAACTTCATCCAACATGCGAGCAACGCCGGCACGAACTTCACCGTGGGCGTCGCCGGCGGATCGCCAGGCTACCTGAACTTCAACGGCTTGGACAACGGCGGCAGCCTTTCGGCCGGTTGGACCATCAAGGGGGACGGAACGGCCACCGACGGCCTCATCAACGTGATCACTTCGAGCGCTACCCCGGTCGACGCACTGCGCTTCAGCAACAGCCGGTTCGTCGACGTTCAAGGCACCGGCGCACTAAATGCGGCCACGAACGTAACAACGAGCATCGCCTCCGGCAAGACCGTCACCAAGACGGGTACCGGCTCGATGACCTTCAACGGTCAGGTCACCGGCAGCGGCATTCTGGACGTTGCCCAGGGCGCCGCGAACATCAACAACGGCTTCAGCCCGCATTTGAAGATCGGCACTGGCGCCGGCACGGCTGCGGTCGCCGGCGGCGTCACGACGGGTACGGTTGGCACGCTCGGTTCCTTGGAGATCGGCGGCAACGGCACGTTGACGCTCAGTCCGGCGACCAAATCGACGCAATGGAACGTCGCCGGCGACGTGACGCTCCACAATGGGTCGACGCTGAACTACAACATCACGTCTACCGGCACGATCGACGCGATTAGCACGTCGCTCGGCACGATCGCCTTCGACGCCACGGGCGGCAATCACAAGTTCAACTTCACGACCGACGGCGCGCCGACCTTGAGCCAGTGGTTCTATCCGCTCGTTAACGGTGCGGCACAGACGGGCGATCCCGGCACGCCCGCCACCTGGACCGTCACCGGTCTGCCCAGTGGGGGCGCCTTGGACGCCAGCGGCGCCTACGGCACGGGCGTCTACCTGATCTTCGACGCCAACGCGCCCGTCGAGTGGGCCGGCGACCGTCCGTCGGGCAACGGCTGGAACGTGACCGCAAACTGGACCGGAACGGTGCCCAACGCCGGCGGCGCGCAGGGACTCTTGGGCGGCAACATCACCGGCCCGCAGACCGTGGCTGTCGACGCGGCAACCACGATTGGCACGCTTTACCTGCTCAGCGACAACGTCTATACGATCAATACCGGCACTAACGCCCTGACCGTCAACGGTGGAAGCGGCAGCGCCGGTCTACTCTGGTCCCTGCAGGGCAACCACGTGATTTCGGGTGCCCAAGGATTGGCGTTGGAGGCCGACGTAACGCTGAAGGCCTCGCCCGGCGCAAGCCTCTCGGTGGCCAACATCAGCGGCACGGGCAAGAACGTGATTGCCGCCGGCACAATCAACCTCAGCGGCGCAAATGCGTACACGGGCACGACCACGGTTACGACCGGCGCGACCACACTCACTGGCTCGCTGGCGTCGCCGACGCTGATCGTCAACAACGGCGGAACGCTGAACTTGAACGCGGGTGCATCCCTGGCCGCCCCGGACGTGACCGACAACGGTACGATCAACGTGAACGCCAACAGCAGCTTCGGAACCTTGACGGGCGATGCCACCAAGACCGTCAACGTGGCCTCCGGGCTCACGCTTTCGTTGGGTAGAAACGGCGCGGCGGCCAGCACCGTCGGCCCCGCCATTAGCGGCGGCCACTTGGTCAAGAACGGCGACAGCGTGCTACGGATCAACAACCTCGGCAACGGCATCTTCGAGAGCGTGACCATCAACGCAGGCATGCTGGTCAACGCCTGGCCCACCGCCACGGTCAACCCCGGGCGCGTAGACGCTGTACGCTCGGCCACGGGCATCGTGGTCAACGCCAACGGCACCTTCGGACTGAACCCACCCGACGGCGTCGCGCACTACGACTACCCGATCTCGGGCGACGGTAAGGTCCGCCTCCTGGCCGGATCGACCGCCATCGACCTCAACGCGAACAACACCTATACCGGCGGCACGGAGCTGGAAACCGGAACAAGCATCAGCGGCCAGTGGAACGGCACGGTCGGTGGCCTGCACGGTACGATTCTCGGCCTCGACACCAACACCGCCAACGGCTCGGCGACTATCGTCTACGGCAACTTGTCCGACATCGTCTATGACGGCCTGCTGAACGGGAAATTGAACGTCAACTTTACCGGCAAGACTTACGAACCGAACCCGTTCGGGAAGATCACCTTGCAGGCCGGTAATACCATGACCGGCACGCTGCAAGTCAACGAGCAGGGCCAGCCCGGCGGCGGCTCGCCGGTCAACGCCTACGCGACCTCCGCCACGACCCTCGTGATTCCCGACGGCGGTTTGACGAACCTGGCCACCATGGCCGGCCTGCAGGCCAACGGCGTCAACAGCGTCATCGACCTGACGGTTGGCCCGGTTTCCGGCGATGTCAGTTCGACCGCCGTGCTGGGGGGCACCGGCAAGTTCATCAAACGCGGAGTCAAGAACCTGACGCTGACCAACACCGCGACCACCAGCAAGATCCAAGGTCCACTGCAGGTGGCCGAGGGTACACTCAGCGCCGGGCCGCAGAACCTGTACGAAGCGGCCACCGGCTACGGCCGCAAGAACGTTCAGATCGACGGCGCCGGCACGCTGAACGTCAACGGCGCCGGCTGGATGAACCTAACGCTGACCGGGACCGGGAATCTGACTTTCTCCGGCGGCGCCAACTCCCTGCTGGGCAACACCACCGGCTTCGCCGGCGGAACGATGACGGTGGAGAGCGGAACCACCCTCGAAGCCCAGGCCACCGCGCTCAACGGCACGATCACCAACAACGGTGCGATCAACTTCTATGCCGGCGACAAGTGGACCGGCAACCACAACACCTCCGCCGGCACCGTCCCGGGCGTCATCGACGGCAGCGGCGCGGTGAACGTCTACAGCAACGTCGCCTACCAAACCGCCATGGGCTACACCGGACTAACGACCATCGGCGACACGACGAACAACGTGACCTTGACGCTGAATGCCGGCAGTTCGTTGGCCGGCGACGTGACAGTTGCCAACGCCGGTTCGTCGTTGATCTTCAAGGGCGGCACGCTGGGGGCGACGCGCATTGTCGCCACCACCAGCGGCAGCGGCTCGGTCAAGGTGGAGGACGCCGGCACGATCGCCGCCGCGATCGTGGGCGGCGGCGGAGTCACCGTCAATCCGGGGGCCGACAAGGAAGTCGAACTGACCAACATCGCCAACCTCTACGGCGCCGACACGCTGGTGCAAACCGGCACGCTGAAGGGCTCCGTGGGCACCATTCCGGGCAACGTCCAGGTATCGGCCGGCGCTACGGTGAAGTACGTCGAGTCCTCGTTCGCCGGTCTCCCGTTCGGCCGTGCGATCACGGGCAACGGCACGTTCGTCAAGGACGGCGCCGCCCAATTGGACGCCTTTGGTGGCGGCACGATCGCCACGCCGCACCTGTCGGTCGCCGACGGCCTGCTGACCGGCGGCCTCGGCAGCAGTTTCACGAACCTCACGGGCGCAGCCTCGTCGATCCACGTGGCGGGCACCCTGACGCTCACCCAAGATGGCGATCGTACCTTGCAGGGCGCCCTTACCGGTCCCGGCACGGGCGTGCTCAACTACAACCAAGGCGGATTCGATACGCTCACCGTTTCCGGCAACGGCAGCGCCTACGCCGGCGATGCGAACGTCAACGTGGGCAACGTTACGGTGGCCGCGCCCAACGGAAGACTGGGCGTGAAGAACTACGCCGGCCCCAGCACCAACTTGCGGGTCAACGGCCAGATGACGGCCAGCGGCTCGGTGACCGCCGACACGATCACCGTGGGCACGGCAACCGCGGCCGGAACCCTCAATGCCGGCGCGACCACCGCCAACAAGCTGACCCTTACCGCCGGCGCCGCCAGCAACGCCGCGCTGGCCGGCTACGCCGACACGGGCATTCTTTCGACCATCGACGTGGGCGCCGGTACGACGCTGACCGTCGGCGCCACCGGCCACGGCAGCGTCACCAACACCGGCACGTTCACGGTCAACGGTACGGCCGCTCTCGGCGCCCTAAGCGGCACAGGCGGCGCGACAACCGTCAACAACAGCTTGACCGCCGACTCCATCGTGCAAGACACGCTCACTATCGGCCCCGGCGGCGTCGTGACGATCCGCGCCACCGCAGGCATGGCCGAGGCGGGTGCTAGCGCCGTGCCCGAGCCGGGAACCTGGGCCTTGCTGGCTGCGGGCGCGATCGGCCTGTTGCCGCTCGTGCGCCGGCTGCGGCGGCGCGATGGATGACCAAGCCATGCCTGCCCACTCCTGCCGTGCGTGTGCATTTGCTCTGGCAATCATCGCCGTGTCGGCTGTCGTTGCGCGTGCCGCATGGACGGGCGCCACCACTGGCACAACCAACGACACCGCCCACTCCTATCTGACCAAGATCAACTGGAACAACGGTAGCCCGGAGTTGACGTTCGCTCCGAGCCTGACCGGCAACACGACCGTCTACTTCTCGGCCGATTGGACAACCGGCGGAGCGTGGACGCTGGCGCCCTCGGGCGCCCAACCGCTCACGCTCTTGGGCGGTGGAACTGTCAATGCCGACGGCGGCGCCGTCGCTTCCGCGGATCACAAGATCACGCTGAGCGGCAATCCGACCATCGGCGGCGTCAACAGCCAGACGATCACCTTTGGGACCGCGACCGCCAACTTCGGCCTCGGCGTCAGCATCGGCAGCGGCGCGCGGACGATCACCACCGTGCGCGGCAGCGGTACGGGGCCCGACGTGCAAATCCTCGGCGTACTCAGCGGCGGCGGCATTGGTGCTACGCTGGCGTTTACCGGCTCGGCCAGCCCGGCGGGCATCTTTCTATTGGCCAATGGCAACAACTCGTTCACCGCCCCAGTCACCGTGAACGCCGGCACGCTGCTACTGGGCGCCAACGCCACCACCGGCGCGGGGAACACCGTGCTCGGCGGCGGCGCGGCCTTGGTGACCGTTGGCGATACTACGACGACCGGCCAGAACGCCGCCTTGCTTAGTTACGGCCCCTACACGATCGGGCGGAATATCACCGTGCGCACAGGCAACACGGGTACGATTACTCTCGGCGGCGCGCAGGCCAGCGGCGTATCGACGTTCACGGGCACGGTCAGCCTCGGCAAGGATACGACCCTCCAGGCCCTCGGTAGCAGCGAAGTGGCCCTCACCGGCGTGCTGCAGGGCGATCCGGCCGCGAAGGTCTTCGTTGCCGGTGGCGGCACTGTGCGGCTCGGCGGGGCAAACACGTATCCCGGCGGCACGACCGTCAAGACCGGCGGCAGAGCCAAGATAACTGGTTCGGTCGCGTGGACGAGCGGTGTTACGGTCGAGCCCGGGGCGAACCTGGAACTGGCCGGCGCGTCCGGAAGTCTGGCCAGCACGATTGCCGTAACGAACAACGGCGCCTTGCTGGTCACGCAGCCGGCCGTCGCTGGGGCGATCGGCGGCAGCGGCACGACGACGGTCGATTCTACATTGTCGGCCGCGTCCATCGTGCAGAATGCGCTCAGCATCGGCCCCGGCGGTGCGGTAACGATCCGCGAAACCACTGCCGTCGCCGCGGGCGGCACTAGCGCCGTGCCCGAGCCGAGCGTCTTCGTATTGCTCTTGTCGGCCATTGCGGGGGCACTCTTGCTCCGCAAACGGCCGTAAGGCGGCTTTCAAGGCCGTCTCTGCCGCCCCAACAAGCATCCCATCGTGAGGAACTGATCGACCCTGCCCACTGCCCGGGCGCTATGTGCATCGTCCCGGGTTTTCGATTACATTGGTAGGAGAAAGGCCGCCGCATCGGGGCGGCGGCCAGGGTGCTTCGCCAGAAGGGAGGAGGTCCAATGCGTTACTCAATCCGCGTTGCGCGTCGGCGTGGGGCAGATTGCCAATCTGCCTCGCCTGGCCCGGCAGGTTGGCAACCTGCCCCACGTGCCTTGTCGGTGATGCTAGGCATCCTACTGGCTGCCGGCGTCGGCCGGGCCGCCGAGGAGCCGCCGTCGCTGAACCCGTTCGGCAAAATGCCCAGCGAGCGGGAAGACGCCACGCCCGGCTACCTGGAAATGTCGGACGGCTCGATCCACTACGGCCAACTCTACATGACCCGCGACAAGCGCTTCCAGATCTATGACGACAAGGCCCAACGGCAGCGCGAGGTGCCGTTGCGCGTACTCAAGCAACTCGATTGCACGGTCAAGAAGGAATGGATGGAAAAGGAGTGGAAATTCAAGGAACTGGCCAAGGACGAGAAGATGTTTACGGGCCGGGAGTATCCCGCTCGGGAATACACCCACACGCTCAAGCTGGAGAACGGCGAAACGATCGAAGGCCCGCTGTCGGGCATCGTCTACGTGCAGCCGCCCACGTACAGTCCCGGCCACACGGGGGGGCACAAGCCGCCGGCCGAGCCCCAGCGGTTCCTGCTCCACAAGCGCGACAAGGGGGAGATCGGCGACGAACTCCGTTCGCTACTCTACGTCAAGTCGATTAAACTGGGAGATGAGGCGCTGAAGGAAGGGCAAAAGAAGGCCGAGCGACGCCCGGCCGGCGACACCAAGCCCGGCAAGAAGCCGCCGACCAAGAAACCGCCGGCGGCGAAGAAGTGAACGAGTCTCCGCGGGCGTGAGCGGACACGATTGACGTTCGTTGGGGTGGCAGTTGTACTGCCACCCCAGAGTGCTTGCCGAACCGGAGGTGGCAGTACAACTGCCACCCCAACCGCGTTACGCCCGCTACGAACGAAGAGGCAACTGTTACGCGTGGACATCTCCCTCGAACAAGGCTCCGGTTTCAGCACTCTCCTGGCGGTCGCCGCGGCGGCAATCGCCTTGACAGGGCTGTTCTACTTTCAGACTTTCCGCCATCTCAAGCCGCGGCAGTGGCAGGCCCTCTTGGCGCTGCGGAGCGTTGCCATCGTGTTGATCGTGCTGCTGCTGTTCAAGCCGGTCATGAGCTATCACGTCGAGGAAGAGAAGCGGCCTGCACTGATCTTCGCCGTGGACACGTCGTCGTCGATGGGCATCACCGACGATGCGAGCAACATGACCCGCTACAAGAAGGTGCAGCAGGAACTGGAGAAGTGGTGGGAGAAACTGGGCGATGACTTCCATTTGCAGTTGATCGAGTTTTCCGAGCGGGCGCGGCCGGTCGATGCTCCGTCCGATCTGCCGCCCTTGGCGCAAGGCAAGGCCACGTCGTTGACGCGGGCCCTGTTGGAAGCCAACAAGAAGGCCGGCACGAAGGAGAAGATCGACGCCTTGATCCTGTTGAGCGACGGCCGCGACAACGTGGCCCGCGATCCACCCCGCGGCCGCGAGGAGGAAGACCCGCGGTTGGTCGCCGCCGGCATGAGCATGGCCGTGCATACGATCGGCGTGGGCGCGAACGTCCGCAGCGACACCTCGTTCTGCGACATCGACGTGACCGGCATCGACTGCGCCGAACGCCTGCTGCTGAAGAACAAGGCCACGGTGACCGGTTCGATCCGCGGCACGGGGCTGGCCGGCCGCGTGATCAAAGTCGTGCTCGAAGAGGACGACGCGTTGCTGAAGGAACAGGAACTCACGCTGGCCGACACGCAAGGAGCCCAGGAGGTTACCTTCGAGTTCGAGCCCGACAAGAAGGGCCGCCACACCTACACGATCCGCGTCGATCACCTGCCCGAGGAACGCATCAAGGAGAACAACAAACGCTCGACGGCGTCGCTGGTGGTCGAGCCGGGCATGCGCGTGCTGTACCTGGAGGGAAAGCTCCGCGACGAGTACGGGGCGCTGGTGCAGCGGTTCCTGGCCAAGGATCCCGACTTGCAGTTCTACTCGCTCGTGCGCACGCGCGAGGATCAGTTCCTGAAGCGTACGAACATGGCCGACGTCGATATCCAGCAGATCCCCAAGGACGCGGCGATCTACGAGAAGTTCAACGTGTTCATCATCGGCGACCTGGAGGCGGTGCATATCCCGACGGCGCAGCAGGAGATGATCGTCAAGCGCGTCCGCGAGGGTGCGGGCCTGATCATGCTCGGCGGCACGGAAACCCTCGGGCCGGGCGGCTACGCGGGCACGCCGCTGGGCGACATCCTGCCGGTGGTGCTGGGCAACCGCGCGATCGGCCAGAGCACCGACCCGTTCCTTCCCACGCTCACGCCGGAAGGAACGCACCATCCGATCTTCGCCAACATCGCCGGGTTCTTTCCCACGCAGCAGAACCCCGAGCCCGTGGTCGCGGGCCTGCCGTTGTTGAACGGTTGCACGCGTGTCGAGCGCGAGAGCCCCAGCGCCGCCGTGCTCGCACGACTGGGCAACGAGCCCAAGGCCATGCCCGTGTTGTCGCTGCAAACCGTCGGCAAGGGACGGACCGTGGTCTTCTGCGGCGATACGACGCGCAAGTGGCAGCAAGGGCCGCGCGCACTTGGGCAGGACTCGCCGTACATTCGCTTTTGGGGACAGATGGTCCGCTGGCTGGCCGGGCAATCGACCGAAGGCGTCGGCAAAGCCAGCATCACGGCCACCACGAACAAGTTCCGCTACGAGGCGGGCGAGAAGATCTCCATCGAGGCCATCGTCCGCAACCAGGAGGGCCAGGCCGCCGCCAATGCCAAGGTCGTGGCCAAAATCCGCGACCCCAACGGCCGGCCCGACGAGTCGCCGCTCTTTCCCGGCATGGGCACGGGACAGTACCTTGCCACCCACGAACCGCGGACCGCCGGCACGCACCGCATCATCGTCGAGGCCCAGGTGGGCGATGTGACCGTGGCCAGCGAGGAACTGCCGGTGGAAGTCGGCCGCCCGAGCCTGGAATACGAGAAACTCGATCTGAACGACGAGCTATTGCAGGAGATCGCCGTCAAGGGCCGCGGCCGCTACGTCCACCTCTCAGCCGCCGAACGGCTCATCGAACAACTCGACCGCAGCCAACGCAAGAAACAGGAATACAAGGAGAAGAAGCTCTATTGGCCGCTGCCCTTTTGGGCTGTCTTTGTGTGCGTGCTTACGTTGGAATGGCTACTGAGGAAACAGTATCAGTTGCGATGAAAGGCAAGCGGTGCAAACACCGATATGCGCAGGACATGCAAGACTAAGGACACCACGGAGGCACGGAGAACACAAAGATTCAGCCTCCGTGCTCTCAGTGTCACCGTGGTGAGGCCCTCGTCTTAGGTATTCCCTTTCCCCTTATTCCTTACACTAAACCTCCCACTCCAATAGATCATGGCCCGCGAGACCGGTTACCGTTATCTCGAACCGCAGGCGTTGGCCCGCGTGCAGAACCTCTCGGTGGTCGCGCGGGGCGTGGTCGAGGGTTTCATCACCGGTCTGCATTCCAGTCCGTACAAAGGTTTCAGCGTCGAGTTCGCCGAGCACCGCGAGTACACGGCCGGCGACGACCCGCGGCACCTCGACTACAAGATGCTCGCCCGCACCGACCGCTTGTACATCAAGCAGTACGAGGAAGAGACGAACATGCGGGTGCAGATATTCCTCGACATCAGCGGCTCGATGGGCTACAGCCAAGAGGGGAAATCCTCGAAGCTGCAATATGCTTGCTACCTCACGGCCGTGCTTTCGTATCTGATGACGCGGCAGCAGGACTCGGTGGGCCTGACGACCTTCGACAGCGACGTGCGGCTCGAGATGCCGGCCCGCAGTTCGCCGCGACACTTCAACGAAATGATGCGGCAGTTGGAGGCCATCAAGCCGGGCAAGGAAACGCACATCGCGGACACGCTGCACAAACTGGCTGCGCGCTTCAAACGCCGCTGCCTGGTCGTGTTGATTAGCGACCTCTACGACGACCCGGAGGAGGTGCTCCGCGCGCTGCACCACTTCCACCACCGGCGGCACGAGGTGATCCTCTTCCACGTCTTCGACAAGGCGGAGTTGGAGTTCCCCTTCAAAGACGTGATCGCCTTTCACGACCTGGAGACCGACGAACGGATCCAAGTCGATCCGGCCTACGTCCGCGAGGCGTACATCGAGCAGGTCAACGCCTTCATCGACACGTACCGCCGCGGCTGTGCCGAAATGCACATGGACTACGTGATGACCGACACGTCGGTCCCCTACGACTTCATGCTTTCCAAGTACGTCGCCAAACGCAACCGCCCATGACCTTCCTTGCCTGGGGATTCCTGTTCGCAGCGCTGGCCGCGGCCATTCCGGTCGTGCTGCACATGATCAACCGCCAGCGCGCGAAGGATCTGCCGTTCCCCACGCTGCGGTTCCTGCGCATCAGCGTGCAGAAGACCCGGCGCCGCAAGCGGATTCACGATCTGCTGCTGATGCTGATCCGCGCGCTGGTGTTGATCCTTATCGCCTTCGGATTGGCCGACATGCGGCTCACGACGCTCAAGTCGCTCTTGGGCGGCGGTGCCAAATCGGCCGTGGCCATCATCCTCGACAACTCGGCCAGCATGGGTACGACCGACCCCGAACGCCCGCGGTTTGAGACGGCCACCAACGCCGTGCAGCAGATTCTCGACGAATTGCAGGGGGGCGATCAGGTTGCGCTGTTCCCCACCTGCGGCGAATCGCTTCCCGACCAGGACCAGCTCGACGACACGCAAACGAAGGTGCAGCAGGTGCTGGCGCTGTGCCGGCAGCGGGGCGTGACCTACGAGCGGGCCGACCTGGCTGCCAAGCTGCGTCAGGCCCGCAAGTTGCTGGCCGGCTCCAAGGCATCGCACAAGCAGATTTACGTGATCAGCGATTTTCAGCCAGTGTCTTGGGAGGCGCTGAAGAAGGAAGCCGAGTCGGCGGCCGAGGAAGGCGAAGAAGCCGACCGCGAAGAGCAGGAGGCGCGGCAGATTCCCGTGATCTGCGTGGATTGCGACCGCCGGCCGCGGGCGAACGTGGCCGTGCAGAAGGTGGCCTTCGACGCCCCCATGCCGATCGTCAACATGCCCATCAAGGTCAACGTCGAACTGCTCAATACGTCGGTCCTCGACCAGAAGCGGCGCGTGGAGCTGGTGGTCGACGACCGCAAAGAGGATCTCAGCCCGGTCTTGTCGCTCAAGGAGCACGGCCGCGCGGCCCACGAGTTCCGCTACACGCCCACGCGCGGTGGCGTACATCGTTGCGAGGTGCGGCTGGCCGGCGACGACGGCTCGCCCTACGACGACCGGCGGTTCTTCAGCATCCAGGTCGACCGGGAGATTCCCGTGGCCGTGGTCAAACCGGCGCGGCACGAGATTCCGTTCATGGAGGAGAGCTATTATCTGGAAAACGCGCTGGCCACGGTCCGCGCGCTGCGGTTGACGACGTTGACGGCCGGCGATCTGACGACCGAGCGGCTCGACACGTTCAAGGTCATCTTCCTGGTGAACCTGCCTGCACCCGCGGCCGAAGTCGCAGAACGGCTGCGCGCGTACGTCGAGCAAGGGGGCAATCTGGTGTGGTGCGCAGGCGACGCGGTGAATCCCGACCAGTACAACGCCATGAATCAGGCAGCGGGCGGCGGCCTGCTGCCCGCGCCGCTGGTCGACGTCCGCGCCCCCGGTCCGCAGGCCAAGCAAGACAGTTGGCGGATCAACTTCCTCGACCGGCAGCATCGGGCCATGTCGCGGCCGTCGCTGCTGAAGCCGCCCGAGTTATACCGCTCGGTGCTGATTTACAAGCACGTGCGGTTCGACGTGCCGACTGGGCATCCCGACGACGTGCAACGTGGCGTGGCGCCCTGGGTATTGATCCGTCTGGAGCAGCACGAGGGCGACAATCAGAGCGAGCCGCTGCTGGTGCAACGGAACCTCGCGCAGGGCCGCGTGCTGATGCTCGGCACGAGCGTACACGTCGATTGGTCGAACTTTTCGCGTAAGAACCTCTTCCTGCCGCTGTTGGGCGAGTCGATCTACTATCTGGCCGGCACCGAATACGCGCGGCACGAACTGCTGGCCGGCGCGCCGCTGGTCCTGGAGATGGAAGGCGAGAAGCAGCCGGTCCGCGTCGAAATCCGGCCGCCCGGCGGCGGACGCATCGGGTTGAACACCGAGCCGGGCAAGCAGGGGCAAGAGCTGCAATACGAGAAGACGCACAAGATCGGCAACTACCTGGTCAGCCTGCCCAACGCCACGAAGCCCACGGAGTTCGCCTACTCGGTGAATCTCGATCCGGCCGAGACGATGCCCAGCATCGATTCGGCCGAGACCCGCCATACCGAGATCGAAAAGTCGCTCAGCCCTACGCCGGTCGTCTTCGCCGAAGACCCCGACAACCTGTCGAGCACGTTCGAGTGGCTCCGCCAAGGCACCAGCCTCTGGAAGTTGTTCCTCACGGCTGTGCTTATCGCACTGGTCTTCGAGACGCTGATCTCGAACCGCCTTGGCCCGAAGCAGGACGAGCAACAAGCGGCCGCCGGCGCCGCCGTCCATCCGACCGCGCGCCGCAACTTGAGTCCGGCGTAGGCCCCTTTGGAGTGCGGCGATCCTTCCTCGCTTTTCCCACCGCGTGACAACACCAGCGATGCGACGTAGCTGGTTCCGTCCGCTTTCTCACCACGCGAAGGCGGCAGCGACGCGGCAAGATGAGTTCCGCCCACTATCGGGATTCCCGTCGGATGAAAAGCGGCGAAGGATCGCCGCACTCCGAAGACTATTGCAGTCGCTCGACGCCCGGATTAGACTGTTATTCTCCCGCCAGGTACCACCCTTACACGTCGTCTGCTATCATAGAACACTGCGGGGCCCCGGAACGTACCCGGGCAGCGTCAGCACACGCACCACCAAGATCGAGGAGAATCTCCATGAAGCGTCGCGAATTCCTGAAGTCCACCGCCATCGGCGCCGGCTGCACGTTGCTGCCGACGGGCGTCCTGTCGGGCGAAAACGCCCCCAGCAACAAGCTCAACGTGGCCCTGATCGGCGTGTGGGGCCGCGGCTTGGCGCACTACGACATGCTGGCCGGCGAGAACGTGGTCGCACTGTGCGACGTGAATGAGAATCGCTTCCCTGACGCGCTCAAGCGGTTCCCCAAGGCCAAGACCTACGTCGATTGGCGGAAGTGCCTTGATCAGAAGGGGATCGATTCGGTGGTCTGCTGCACGGCCGACCATACGCACGCCTTCATCGCCAACTGGGCCTTGAACCGCGACATGCACGTCTACATGGAGAAGCCGCTGGCCATTACCGTCGAGGAAGCCCGCATCGTCCGCGCCAAGTGGGCCAAGAAGCGGAAGCTGGCCACGCAGGTCGGCATGCAGCGGCACGCGATGCAGAACTTCAACCGCCTGCGGGAGTTGATCCGCGATGGCGCGATCGGCGAACTGACGGCGGCCTATGCCTGGGGCGACCGGCAAATCCGCCGCAAAGGCTATCTGCCCGCCGAGGGCCAACCGCCCGCGGGCTTCAATTTTGACCTGTGGCTCGGCCCGTCGCCTGAGCATCCGTACAATCCGGGCTACTTCTCGGGCGGCCCGGGCATGAACTGCCTGTCGTGGAACATGTTCTGGGACTTCGGCGCCGGCCAGATCGGCGACATGGGCAGTCACACGATGGACCTGCTGTGGAATGCCGTGGACGCGAAGCTGCCCACCTCGGCGGAGGCCAAGGGCGAGGCGTTCAACCCCGACGTCACGCCCGTCACCTGCGAGTCGCACTTCGAGCACCCGAAGAACGACTGGCGCGGCCCAATCCGCATCAGTTGGTACCAGGGCGGCGTGCTGCCCGTCTCGCCGAAGCCGTACATCGATCTCAAGCGGATCGACCACGGCGCGATGTTCAAGGGCACGAAGGGGTACGTGATCGCCGATTTCGGCTCGCGGATCCTGTTGCCTTTCGGCGACAACGCCGACCTGACCTACTACAAGCCGCGGACGCCCGACAAGGTGTTGCCGCCGCTGGGCCACTTCCAAGAACAGTGGATCAGGGCCTGCAAGGATCCGAGCCTGAAGACGGCCTGTGACTTCGAGTACAGCGCCGACATGATCGAGCAGATGCTGCTTGGCCTGGTGGCCTACCGCGTCGGCAAGAAGATCGAGTACGATGGCGCCGCCGGCAAAGTGACCAACGCGCCCGAGGCCAACCAGTACCTCGGCCGCAAGTACCGCGCGGGCTGGTCGCTGGAAGGGTAGGAGATCTTCTCCAATCACGAAAGCGCGAGAGCACGAAACCGCACGAGACAGGGTGTCGCTACTTCGACGCCAGCCAAACCGGTTTTCGTGTTGTCGTGCTTTCGTGATCCTCTTATCTAGTCGACGCCTGCCCGTGACATCGTTGTTGTGCTGAAGCATAACCTACTACTGGTTTGCCGTGCTAATCAATGTCGGCGCGGCCAGATAGACCTCGCCCTGCGTCTTCTGCTGGCCGGCGCTGTCGATCAGCAAGAGCGTGTCGAGTCGGATGGGGTAGTGGACCGTGCCGTCGTTGGCGCCGCCCCAGTGTCCGCCGCGGCGGCCGTCGAGCGGGAAGACGATATACCGCCAGCCCTTCCATTGGATCGGTTCGCCGTTGGGCTGGAACGTCTGCCCGGTGGAGTCGGTGAACCGCAGCCGCGCGAGGTTGCCCGAGCCGTCGCCGTAGAGCCAGAGTCCCAGGGCGGTCGGCCGGCCATCGATCTTCTTTAGCGCGTCCTTCTGCGGCACCAGCCGGACGAACTTCCAGCCCTTCTCAAAGCCGTAGGTGATTCTGAGCGACGTCGCAGGCGAGACGGTCGGCGATTCGGCCGACGCTGGCGGGGTGCCCAACGACAGCGATTGTGTCGAGGCGACCTTCGCGTCGCCGTCGGCTACCAGCTTGTACGCCGCGGCCAATGCATCGTCCGAGTACGTGGCGAAGTCGTCGAGCGAGCGGAAGGCGGTCGCCGGTACGCGAGCGACCAGCTTACCGCGGTCGTTCTCGATCCGCACGCCCGCCCAGCACGTCGCCGCGGCCGGCTGTTTGAGCGAGAATTGCAGGGTCTTCTCCCACTCGCCCTGCCGGAAAGTCAGAGCTTGCGTCGCAGCGACCGGTTTCAACCCGCCCAGATCGGTCAGCGTAACCGTGTAAGCCCCCGCCTCGCCGAACGTGCTTTCGACGCGCACCGTCAGCGTCTTGCCGCTCGGCGGTAGCAGCGTCACTTCCAGCGTCGACTGCTCGCGGGCTTCGGCCTTGCGGAGCAACTCGTTTGGCTTCTCGGGCACGAGATACTGCGGCGCGTCGGTGAGCGTGACGAGCAGTCCCTTCGCATCGGCCGCAATCTCCGACGGGGGTTTACTGGTGCCCACCAAGCTCGGCCCTGTCCCATCGGCTATTAGCGCCGGCAGCGGCTCGCCCGTGTGGGCCGTGGCGGCGAACTTGCCCGGGCTGGCGGGAATCACGACCGCGTGCGGCTCGCGGGCGATCGTCCACGCGGCCACGCGCACGTCGTCCCCCTTGGCGAACAGCAGCACGTAATCGTCCGCCCCGCCGACGGCCAAACGCTTGCTGAAGCGATAACCGCCGAGCGCCGCAGCCAGCGTCTTGGCCGCCCGATAGGCGGGCTTGGGCTCATAGACGGGATCGCGGCCGGCGCGGTATGCGTGTTCGACCGTGCCGAAATGATGTTCGGGCTCCTTGGCGTCCGTGCCGTCGTCGTGCCAGTCGTACCAGATCGACAGCGGCACGTCGTTGAGCAGATTCGTCA
>Ga0233425_10004337_pt1 | contig 23975 bp, 19 predicted proteins | sample Watercolumn_Towu_2_FD_181712 | JGI IMG/M metagenome (GOLD analysis project Ga0233425, IMG submission 181712) | Freshwater microbial communities from Lake Towuti, South Sulawesi, Indonesia - Watercolumn_Towuti2014_140_MG | ecosystem: Environmental > Aquatic > Freshwater > Lake | place... | reverse complement strand
GGGGCGGGATTGGGTGGGGCGGGAGGAGATCCTGGCCCCGGAACCGAGTCGAGGTACACTCCTGATCCGAAAGAACCTCCACCTGGCACTGCTGGCCTTGGCGGCATTGCCCGGGATTGTTGCGTTGTGGCTGGGGCTCCGGGCGATGCTCGGGTCGATGCCCGACTTCCTGGTTCGGTATGCCGAATCAATGGGGGGGGAGGACGTGACGGCTGAGGCCACCCGTTGGCTCGGGGCGGGGTTCCTTCTGGAGGCCGTGGTCGCCCTGGTCGTGGTGTCGTGCGCCTGGGCCGCTGAGCTCCGAAGACAGTTGGTGATGGGTCACCTGCCGAGTTCTGTCGCCAGCCAGGGCAGGGGATGGGGCCAGCCGTGTTGGAGAGCAGCCCCCTCGCTGCTTGTGGCCGCGGCGGTAGCCATTGCGCTGTCGGTGGCCGGAAGCGGCCTGCTGTCCGGCGGCAGTCCGGGGGCATACCGCGTGGGGCCGGAGGCGGCCGGCCTGCTCGACCGGATCCCGGATGGCCAGCGGGTGCTCCACTTCGAGCAGCGCGGGTGGAACCGGTTGTACCGTCACGGGCTGGAGAACATCGGGGGGTACGAACCGGCCCTGTCGGCCCGCATGAACCTTTTTGCCAATGTGGCGACGTTCGGAGAGAAGGGCGTGGAGGCCGTGAAGGTCTGGGCGCTCTGGCCCACGGATGCCAGCGCCCGACCGTCGGCGGCCCTGTCGTTTGCCGGAGTCAGCCATGCGGTCGTGCGTAGCGCAGGGCCCTTCCTTCGGGCCGGTTGGGTGGAAGAAGCGTCCCCTCCGGAGGGGAACCAGGGGGATCTGAGGCTGGATGCCGAAGGGGCGGGGGAAGGTGGTGCGCGTTCCGAGGGGGCGGCCTCTGCGCCGACCTCGGCCGTTTCGATCGGGGGGGAGTACCGGCTGCTCCGCAATCCGAAGGCGGCGCCAATTGCCTTCTGTCCGCAGGAGATCGTCGAGGCAACGAGTCCGCAGGAGGCCGCCCGGTGGATTGCATCCGGGAGCGGGGATGCCCGGACCACTGCGGTCGTGGAGACCGGCGGGGCGGGCCGCGGTGCAGGTTCGAGGACCAGATCGGGGGTTTGCCGACTGGGATTGATCGGGGAAGTCCCGGGGATCGTGGGATACCGGGTCGAAGCGGACGAGCCGGCGGTCCTGGTGGTGGCCCAGCAGGCCGGTGCAGGATGGATGTGCGAGGTGGACGGTGAACGGGTACCGGCGATGGCGGCCAATATCGTGTCGTCGGCATGCCGGGTACCTCCGGGGACGCACGACGTGCTGGTCCGGCTGATACCGGTAACGTTCTTTTCGGGTGAGGCTCTGTCATTGTCGACTGCGGCGCTCCTGGTGCTGATATTGGGGGGCCTTTGGTACAAGAGGAGAAAGACATGCGTGACTTGATCATCATCGGTTCGGGACCCGCAGGGTTGACCGCAGCCATCTACGCCGCAAGGGCGGATCTCAAGCCTCTGGTTATCGAGGGGATCCAGCCGGGCGGGCAGCTCACCATCACGACCGAGGTCGAGAATTTCCCGGGCTTTCCCGAGGGGATCCAGGGACCGGAGCTGATGGAGCGGATGCGGCAGCAGGCCCAGAAGTTCGGTTCCGAGCACGTGTTCGACCTGGTGACCCGGGTGGACTTCAGCAGGCGGCCGTTTGAAGTGTACATCGGCGAAACGAAGCATGAGGCGAAGACCGTCATCGTGGCCACGGGGGCCTCGGCCCGTTGGCTCGGGCTGGAGGGCGAGAAGCGCCTCCAGGGGCGCGGGGTGTCCGCCTGTGCGACCTGCGACGGGTTCTTCTTCCGGGACATGAAGGTCGCAGTGGTAGGGGGCGGCGACAGTGCGGTCGAGGAGGCGACGTTTCTCTCCCGGTTTGCGAGAGAGGTCGTGATCGTACATCGGCGAAACGAGCTGCGGGCCTCGGCGGTCATGCGGGAGCGGGCGGCCCGGGATCCGAAGATCTCGTTCCTGTGGGACAGCCTCCCCGAAGAGATCCTCGGCGACGACGTGGTCACCGGGATGAAGGTGCGGAACGTGAAGACGGGGGAGGTCTCCGTCGTGCCGCTGGACGGCGTGTTCATGGCCATCGGGCATACGCCGAACACGGAGGTGCTCAAGGGGCATCTCGATTTGGATGAGAAGGGCTACTTGAAGGTCGACCACATGACCCGGACCAGCGTGCCGGGCGTGTTCGGATGCGGGGACGTGGTGGATACCCGTTACCGGCAGGCCATCACGGCAGCAGGGTGGGGGGCCATGGCTGCGCTCGACGCACAGCACTGGCTGGCCGAGCACGCAGGATAGGGGCTCCATGTGGGAGGGTGCTCTGCGTCCGACCAGCAAAGGCTCTGGCTCCAAAAGGTTTTGGAATCCACCCTGGCCGGGAGTAGACTGGGCGGGTCGGAGGTCCGACTTCGGAGGTGGGATGATGACCAGATATTCTCTTGTCGTGCTCGGGTTGTTGGTGCTGGGCTGTGACGGGGGGGGCGGGGGAGCGGGGGAGGATGTGGCCGCAGGCGAGCCGGAGACCAACCAGGGGACCGGGCCCGTGACTCCGGAGTGCACCAAGAACACGGTTTGCGAGTGGGGGGAGCTGTGCATCGAGAAGAGCTGCCAGGTCCCGGAAGGGGCGGGCGGTGCTCCGGCGTACGACTTCTCGGCGCAGGACCAGTGTCCGGGGTCCAAGAGCTACCAGCAGATGGTCACGCTCTCGGATTGTCACGGGTCGGTGGTGCTGCTTTACTTCGCGACGTCGACCTGTGCGGCCTGCATTGCGGACGTGAAGGTCTACGAGAACATGGTCAAGCAGCTCGAGTACAAGGGGTACGTTGGCAAGGCGAAGATGATCACGGTGCTGCTTCCGTTCTCGGGATCCGCGATCGCTGATTTTGCGCAGGGGCTGCAGTTTCCGGTTGTGCTGGATGACACGACCATCGGAATTGCGGACCATTACGGGGCCTCGAAGGACACCGTGGTGCTGATCGACGGTGCGGGCTACGTCCGGGAGAAATGGCCCACCCTGGAAGTGCGGGGGGGAGCCAAGGACAAGACGTTGCTTTCCGGCAAGCTCACCGAGCTGGTCGATGAGCTGATGTAGGTTTCCGGCCTTTCGGCCCGGCGAGATCCACGACCAGCCGGGCGGGCACGATCACCAGGGCACTCAGCGCGAGCGCAACTGCCAGGGCGAACCAGATCACGAGCAGGGCGAGTCCGACCCAGGCCAGCATGGCGGCCAGGAGGGACAGGCTGGCACCGGCCACGGGGGGGATGGCGTAGAACAGGTGGAGAATCTGGGTGGAGAGGTAGATCCCGGCCGACGAGAGGACCAGGAGGATCGGGCCCAGGGTCGGGGCATCGGGCGAGTAGCGACGTGCCCAGTAGTTGCCCACGAAGAAGACGGCGGCTTCCAGCAGCAGCCCCAGGACGAGCAGGGCCACCGGCAGCGTCGGTGAGCGGAATTGTGGAACGCGGACCAGCATGGGACCCTCCCGGTCGAACGAATACCACAGTGCGGGCGGCGCAGGCAACAGGAACCGGGCGGCAGATTGATCTCAAGTTTTGCTGGAAAGGGTGTCGGCTTGCGAGTAAGATGTGCGTTGCGTTCTGGGGAGGTAGTCATGAAGCGTTTCACTTGCGCAATGGCGGCTCTGGCGGTGCTGGTCGGTTGCTCGGGAGGAGGGGGCGGGCCTGCCATCGTAGCGGGGGACGTCTGCAAGGAATCGGAGCAGGATCAGGCGAAATGCGGCAAGTCCATGCTGGGTCAGGATGCCGTGCTGGTGTGCCAGTCGGTCGGCGACGTGTACCTGTGGACCATGTCGCAGGAGTGCCCGTGGGGGTGCAAGAAGTCGGCCTGTGTCGTAGGGGACGGGGATGCTTCGCTCTTTGACTGGAACCGGGGGGAGCAGTGGACTCCTCCGGACGGCGACGTCAGTGTGGACGGGCAGGGGATTCCGGACGGTTCGGTCGTGCCGGACGAGAAGGAAGAAGATGCGCTGGCTTGCGAGCCGGGCGTGATTGCGTGCGAGGACGAGTACACGTCCAAGACGTGCAACTGGTTCGGAACCGGATGGGACCTCAAGCCGTGTGAGCCGGGGCAGGGGTGCGATCTCGGGTACTGCATGGACCAGGTCTGCACGCCGTGGGAGCTGGGCGGTGAGTGCATGGGGCCGACCTCCTACAAGCGGTGCGCAGGGTCCGGCGTGAAATGGGAACCCGGGTACTGCCAGGTGGGGAAGACCTGCTACCAGGGCGCCTGCGTGGACTACATCTGCAACCCGGGCGAGAAGACGTGCAAGGGGATGACCGCGGTGCAGGAGTGCCAGCTCAAGGAGGACGGCGTTTCCACAGAGTGGGTGGTGACCCAGCTCTGCCAGGGCGGCCTGTGCAAGGACGGCCAGTGCATGAGCGCCTGCGACGTGAACCTGAAGGACAACAGCTACATGGGCTGCGACTACTATGCCGTCGACCTGGACAACGTCGAGGGCGGGCAGTACCAGCCCGTGGCCGTGGTCGTCTCGGTTCCGACGACCGAGTCCGGAAACGCGGAGATCACCATCACGAACATGGCGGGCAATCCGCCGGTCGACCTGACTCCCGGCCAAATGGGGGTGTCGGATATGCTGGTCATGCCAGGGCAGCTCAAGGTTTTCATGCTGCCGACCGAGTTCGGCATTGACGGCTCGGTGCTCACCAACAAAACGTTCCGGGTCAAGAGCACCGCGCCGGTGACGGTGCACGAATTCAACCCGCTCAACGGCGAGAACGTGTTCACCAACGATGCGTCGCTCCTGCTTCCCTCCAACGTCGGCGGGCTGGAGTACTACGTGATGGCGTGGCCCATGCGGACGTCCGGGTACACACTGCGGGGGTTTGCCGCGATCATCGCCACCCAGGAAGGGACCACCAAGGTCGACGTCTGGCCGACCTGCCCGGTGCTGTCCGGGCCGAACGTGCAGAGCATGGCACCGAATCCCCCGAGCCCGTACACGTTCTACATGAACATGGGAGACGTGCTGAACCTCGAGACCGACGGAAACGAGGGGAGCGACCTGACCGGGACCCGCGTCGTGGCCGACAAGAAGATCAACGTGCTGGGCGGACACGAGTGCGCCAACATCCCGTTGGGTACCAACTACTGCGACCACGTGGAGCAACAGCTCTTCCCGGTGCCGACCTGGGGAACGCACTACATCGGCGATGCCTTCAAGCCCCGCAATCCCGCCCAGAAGGACGTGTTCCGCGTGTTGGCCGGAGCGGACAACACCAAAGTGACCTTGAACCCCGCGGTTGCGGGTCCCTACATCCTGCAAAAGGGGCAGTGGGTCGAGTTCTACTCGGGCACGAGCTTCGAGCTCGTGGCCACGGGGCCGGTTTTGCTGGGCCACTACATGCAGGGCAGCAACTACGCGGGCTTCTCGATTCATCCGTCGTGCGGCCTGGGGACGGGAATCGGCGACCCGGCGTTCACTCTGGGCATCCCGATCGAGCAGTACCTGAAGGAGTACATCGTGCTCACGCCGGATGCATATCTCGAGGACTACATCAACATCATGGCCAAGATCGGGACCGAGGGGACCATCACCATCGACGGAGCCCCGGTGTCTGCCCCGTTTGTGCCGGTCGGTGCGAGCGGCTACTCCGTGGCGCAGGTTCCGGTGCCGGACGGAGTGCACACCATCAAGGGAACCGATCTGTTCGGCGTCACCGGCTACGGGTATGACTGCGACGTGTCCTACGCGTATCCCGGAGGGCTGAGCCTCAAGGCGCTGCAGTAGACCGCGGACCCGGAGCCGCCAAACAATGGATCGAATCGCGCTCGAGCAGCTCCTGGAACGCTTCCGGCGGGGAGAAGTGACGCTAGAAGCCGTCCGGGAGGAGTTGGCACGCATGCCGTTCCACTGGATGGCCGATGCGGTCGTCGACACGCACCGGGGGGTGCGGCTCGGATTCCCGGAGGTGGTGTTCGGCCTGGGGAAGACTGCGGACCAGGTGGAGCGCATTGCGGCAGCCCTGCTCGACCGGGGGAGCAACGTCCTGGTGACCAAGCTGGCAGCGGACAAGGTGCCCGGACTCGTCGCACGGTTCGGTGCCTCGGCCGTGGTGCACGACGAGGTGGCCGGCGCGGTGATGGTGAAGCACCACGATGTCGAGGTTTCCGGCCGTGGCCGGATCTGCGTGGTAGCGGCAGGGACATCGGACCTTCCCGTGGCCCGGGAGGCGACGTTCACGGCCCGTTGCCTGGGGAACGAGATCGACGAGGTGTACGATGTCGGCGTCGCGGGCGTGCACCGGCTGCTGCACCGGCTGCCGGTCTTGCGGGCCGCCAACGTGCTGGTGGTCGTGGCCGGCATGGAGGGGGCGCTTCCCAGCGTGGTGGGCGGGCTGGTGAGCCGGCCGATCATTGCGGTCCCGACTTCGGTCGGCTACGGTGCCAGCTTCGGAGGGCTTGCCGCGCTGCTGGGCATGCTGAACTGCTGCGCTCCGGGAGTCACGGTGGTGAACATCGACAACGGGTTTGGCGCTGCATACGCTGCGGCCCTGATCAACCGGGATGCGGGTGCATGAAGATCCTCTACTTCGACTGCGTATCGGGCATATCGGGAGACATGACGCTGTCGGCCCTGGTCGACCTCGGGGTCGAGCGGAGCGTGATCGTCGATGCGGTGGGCCGCGTGGTTCCCGGCGAAGTGGGCTTCCATTTCGAAACGGTGGTGAGCGGCGGCGTGCGGGCGGTGCGGACTACGGTGAAGCTGGCCGGGGCGGCACCATCTTTGCGGCACTACACGGACATCGTGTCTGCGATCGAGGGGGCGGGGCTGGCCGCTGGCGTGAGGGACCGGGCGCTCGGGGTGTTCCGGGCCCTGGCGGAGGCGGAGGGGAAGGTGCACGGGGTTGCCGTGGATGACGTGCACTTCCACGAGGTCGGGGCCTGGGATTCCATCGCGGACGTTGTTGGGGTGAGTGCCGCTCTCGAAGCGCTCGGGGCGGAGCGCGTGGTCGCTTCCCCGGTCCCGCTGGGCAGCGGAAGCATAGCGACGGAGCACGGCCTGCTGCCTGTTCCTGCACCGGCAACGCTGGAGCTGGTCAAGGGGATGCCCGTGGCAGCCGGGCCGATGGAAGGGGAGCTGACGACTCCGACGGGGGCAGCGTTTCTTCGCACCTTTGCGGCCTCGTTCGGAGCGATGCCCGCCATGTCGGTGGAGAAGATCGGCTACGGAGCGGGGCACCGGGAGCTGCCGGGACGGCCGAACGTGTTGAGGCTGGTGTCGGGAACCGCGTGCGCAGGGGAGGTGGGGGGCGATGAAATCCCGGCTTCCGGGCGCGAGTGGCTGGTGGCGACGAACCTGGATGACTGCACCGCCCAGGTGGCGGCGCATGCACTGGGGCTGTTGCTCGAAGCCGGTGCTCTCGATGCGTGGTTCACCCCGATCCAGATGAAGAAGAACCGCCCGGGCATGCAGCTCTCGGTGATCTGCCGGGAGGACGGGCTTGACCGGATCCGGAAGACCCTGTTCCGGGAGACCACGGCCATCGGGCTGCGGGAGGTTCCGCTCAAGCGGACCCGTCTGCCGAGGGACTGGGTCGCCGTGGACACGAGGTTCGGACCGGTGCGCGTGAAGGTCTGCCGCATGGACGGCCAGGTGGTGAACGCGGCACCGGAGTTTGAAGATGCCCGGCGGCTGGCATTGGAAAAAGGGGTCCCGGTTCGTGAGGTGCTGGCCGCAGCGACCGCGGCCTGGCGAGTGAAGCTTTCGGCTGGTGGGGGCAACCCCGACAAGGGGCAGGAATGATCCGGCTTCGCGGGCATCACCTCCTGTGCCTGCTCTCTTTTTCCGGCGAAGGATATTCTCCTGAGTTCACCCGGCGGTTCGGGGTGCTGGCCGAAGCCTACCGCGAGGGGAAGGTCCGCGTGCAGGTCCTGGCTTCTCCGGATGATGCCTGCGCCGCGTGCCCATTCCTGGGCGATGCAGGCTGCCGGTCGCCTGCAGACGGTCCCGAGGCCGGGGTAGCGGCCCTGGACCAGGCGGTGCTCGATGCCCTCGGAATCGAGGTCGGGATCCACGAGGCCGAAGACCTGCTCCGGCGGGTGGCGACTCTGTCCGGGAGTGAGCTCCATCGACTCTGCCGAGCCTGCTCGTGGTATGGGAAGACCAGGTGCCAGGCGATGATCCGGGAGGAGTCGGGACGGCTTACCGGAGGCCGAACGGATTGAAGATGTCGAGGGTGACGCCGACCATGAAGTTTTCCGGGTCGGAGATGTTGTGCTGGTATCCGACGTCGACGGAGACGACGGACCCCGCCAGCACGCTGATGCCGCCGGCCAGGCTCAGGGGGGAGTCCTGGTTCTGCTCGTACCGGCCTCCGATCCGGGCCACCACTTCCGGGACCAGCATGTACTGTACGCCGCCCATGTAGGCCACCAGCGCATCCACCGGGTCCCCGCTCTGGTCGACCGTGTCGAACGTGGCCGAGGTGTCGAAGGCCAGGACCAGCGGACCGGTCCACCAGGAGAGGCCGCCTCCGACGCCCCGGGGCGTCGTCTCGCTCAGTGAGCTTGCCAGGTTGTACCCCACGACGCCGAGCATGAGCTGGTTGCGGAAGTTGAACGCCAGCCCGAAGTCGCCGGACCAGAGGTCCTTGGAAGTCGAGCCGCCGGTTTCCCAATCGCTGCCGTAGTGGCCGCCGGCACCGAGGTGGACGCCGAACTCCGGCCCCTGAAACGAGTACACGAGCGCCATGTGGACGTTGTGCCCTTCGAGCCCGTCACCCAGGAGGTAGTCGTAGAGGACCCCCATGGAGAGGTTCAGCTTGTTCGGGGTGGAATCCGTCCACTCGACTCCGAGGACGTGCGCATCCTGCCCCTGCCCGTCTGCGTCCTTGACTCGGGCAAACGAATACGAGGCCCCCAGGACGTACATGCGGGAGGTGGCCAGTGCCGCGGGGTTGAGCAGCGTGGCCGCTCCGGCCGAAGCGAACGAGCGGCCGGTCCCTGCAATCCCACGGCTGCGTGCGGTGAGCATCTGCTCGTGCTCGACGAGCTGGGCCGCGGCCGGAAGAGAGTACAGGCAAAATAGCACCAGTGGGGCAACCAGGGACAGTCTCATTCGGCAACCTCCGAGGCCTGGGCCGTTTCGACGGGCCTGAGGATACAGTCGGCCGCTACCAGGGTCAAAAAAACCCAGGCCCCTCGATTCTGTTCCCCGCCCACAGTTTTGTCGTTGAACAGACCCCTTGGCGTGGCTATCATGCTGCGTTGCCTGATTGGGAGGATGCCGATGGGGACCCGTGAGAAGATCGACGAATTGGTCAAGGCGAGAGCGCAGGCCCTGAAGGCCGGCGGTGAGAAGCGGATAGCCAAGCAGCACGAGGGCGGGAAGTTGACGGCCCGTGAGCGGATCGAGGCCTTCCTCGACCCCGGCACGTTCGTCGAGCTGGATGCGTTCGTTCGGCACCAGTGCACCGAGTTCGGGATGCAGGAGGACCGCCCGCTGGGGGACGGCGTTGTCACCGGCTACGGCAAAGTGGACGGGCGGCTTGTGTACCTCTCCGCACAGGATTTCACGCTCTTCGGAGGGTCGCTGGGCGGTGCACACGCGGCCAAGATCTGCAAGGTCATGGACCTCGCCTTGCGGGCCGGAGCCCCGTACCTGGGGCTGAACGACTCGGGCGGTGCCCGCATCCAGGAAGGGGTCGTGGCCCTGGGCGGCTATGCGGAGATCTTCTTCCGAAACACGATTGCATCGGGGGTCATCCCGCAGATCAGCGTGATTCTCGGTCCGTGTGCGGGGGGGGCCGTCTACTCCCCCGGGATCACCGACTTCGTGCTGATGGTCAAGAAGACCTCGCACATGTTCATCACGGGACCGCAGGTGATCAAGGCGGTGACGAAGGAGGAGGTGTCGATGGAGGACCTGGGCGGTGCCATGTCGCACAGCTCACGCTCCGGGGTCGCTCACCTGGTCGCCGAGGACGAGAAGAGTGCCATCGAGCTGGTCCGCCAGCTCCTTTCCTACCTGCCGTCGAACAACCTCGCTGACCCGCCGTTCGTGGTTCCTGCCGACCCGGTCACGAGGGAGGAAGCTGCGCTGGACGAGCTGATACCCGACAACTCGGACAAGCCGTACGACATCAAGGAGGTCATCGGCCGGGTGGTGGATGACGGGGAGTTCCTGGAGATCCACCCGTACTGGGCCGAGAACATTGTGGTCGGGTTTGCCCGGCTCGGCGGTCACAGCGTGGGGGTGGTGGCCAACCAGCCTGCGGTGCTGGCCGGTTGCCTGGACATCGATGCGAGCATCAAGGGGGCCCGGTTCGTCCGGTTCTGCGATGCATTCAACATTCCGCTGATCACGTTCGTGGATGTGCCGGGGTTCCTGCCGGGGACGGACCAGGAGTACGGCGGGATCATCCGCAACGGGGCCAAGCTGATCTATGCGTTCTGCGAGGCCACCGTGCCCAAGCTCACGGTAATCACCAGGAAGGCCTACGGCGGGGCGTACTGCGTGATGTGCTCGAAGCACATCCGGGCGGACTACAACTTCGCATGGCCGACCGCCGAGATCGCGGTCATGGGGCCGGACGGTGCGGTGAACATCGTGTTCCGCAAGGAGATCGATGCGGCCGAGGACAAGAAGGTCCGGCATCAGGAGCTGGTGGATGCCTACCGGGATCGGTTTGCGACGCCGTTCTTTGCCGCGGAGCGCGGCTACATCGATGACGTGATCGTGCCGAGGACCACCCGGGCCAGGCTGATATCGGCCCTGGAGGCGGTTCGGAACAAGCGGGAGGATCGTCCTCCCCGCAAGCACGGCAACATCCCGCTGTGAGGGGGACCATGGATGACCTGGAGAAGGCCGCCATCGTTGCGGCATTGCTGGAGACGCTCGATGCCGGCGAGACCGGGACGCCGAAGGACGAGGGGTGGGCCTGGCGTGCGGCCTCGAACCGGCAGGATTCCCCGTTCTGGCACCCGCAGTCGGACTCGGCGTACCGGCTGGCGGGACGGATGGCGATGTTCCGGGCACGAAAGCCTGGGAGGTGGTAGGTCATGCAGAAGCACAAGATACAGATCACGGATACCATTCTGCGGGATGCGCACCAGTCGCTGATCGCAACACGGATGCGGCTGGAGGACATGCTGCCGGCCGCGGCTGCTCTCGATCGGGCCGGCTACTACTCGCTGGAGGTCTGGGGCGGGGCCACGTTCGACGTCTGCCTGCGGTTCCTGAACGAAAGCCCGTGGGAGCGGCTGCGGCAGTTGCGAAAGGTGCTCCCCAACACCCGGCTGCAGATGCTGCTTCGCGGGCAGAACCTGGTCGGCTACCGGCACTACGCGGATGACCTGGTGGATGCCTTTGTGGAAAAAGCGCGGGAAACCGGAATCGACGTGTTCCGGATCTTCGACGCGCTCAACGACATCCGCAATCTGGTGCGGGCCATGCACGCGGCCAGGCGGGCAGGCGGCGTGGTGGAGGGCGCGATTTCCTACACGGTGAGCCCGGTCCACACCATCGGGCAGTTCGTCGCGTTCGCACAGCAGCTCAAGGACGAAGGGGCCGAGCTCATCTGCATCAAGGACATGGCCGGCATGGTCACGCCCGCCGGGGCCTCTGAGCTGATCTCCGCACTGAAACAGGACGTGGGGTTGCCGGTCCACTTGCACACGCACTGCTCTTCGGGGATGGCCCCCGCTACGTTTCTGGCCGCTGCCCGGGCGGGCGTGGACATCGTCGACTGTGCGCTCTCCCCCTTCTCGTGGGGGACGTCGCAGCCCCCCACCGAGACCGTGGCCGCCATGTTCTCCGAAGGGGAGTTCGAGTGCGGGATCGACCTCGGTGCCGTGTTCGAGGCCGCAGAGCATTTCCAGAAGGTCCGGGAGCGCTACCTCCCGATCCTGGATGCCCGTTCGGAGCGTGTGGACACGCAGATCCTGAAGCACCAGATCCCGGGGGGAATGCTGTCCAACCTGCTGTCTCAGCTTTCCGCACAGGGGGCCAAGGACAAGCTTCATGAAGTCCTCGAAGAGACCGTGCGCGTTCGTCGGGACCTGGGCTATCCTCCCCTCGTGACTCCGACCAGCCAGATCGTCGGAACGCAGGCCGTGTTCAACGTGGTAGCGGGAGAGCGCTACAAGATGGTCTCCGAGGAGGTCAAGGAGTACTGCCGCGGTCGGTATGGGCGTGCGCCTGCCGTCGTGGACCCCGAGGTCCGCACCAAGGCCATTGGCGACGAAATCCCCATCGAGTGCCGACCCGCGGACCTGCTGGAGCCGGAGTTGGAGAAGGCCCGGGCCGCCGCGGCACCGTTCTCGGATGCCGCGGAGGATGTTCTTTCGGTGGCACTCTTCCCGCAGGTGGCCACAGCGTTCCTGAAGGCCCGCAAGGAGGGGAAGAAGCCGGCCACGGCCGAGCCTCCGCCCGAGGAGCTGAAGCCGAAGGCCGCTCCGGTGGAGGCGGTTCGTGAGGGGGAGCGCCTGTTCAACGTGGCCGTGAACGGGCGGGCGCACGAGGTGCGGGTGAGCGATGCGGCCGGGAACGGCGGCAGCCGGCGTCTTTCACTGGTGCTCGACGGCAAGGAGCGCATGGAGGTGTCGGTCCAGGCGCACGGGGCAGCCCGGCGCAAGACCCGCGCTCAGGCATCCGGCGGGGCCGCTGCCGGGACGGTGTCGGCACCGATGCCGGGGATGATCGTCAAGGTGCTCGTCAAGGAAGGGGAAACCGTTGACAAGGGCGGGCTCCTCCTGGTTCTGGAAGCGATGAAGATGCAGAACGAAATCAAGTCCCCCGTTGCCGGTACCGTGCGCAAGATCGCGGTGGCGGCCGGGGACAACGTCGAGACTCGCGGTCTGATGATCGAGATCGAGCCGAAGAAAGAGTAGGCCGATTCAGGGCTGCAGGCAGCAGCATCCTTCCCGAGCGCACTCCAATTCGAGATCGAGGAGATAGAAGCCGAAGTCGTGCGGCTCCCGACCCGATGCCACGCCGCCGATCACAACCGTCACCCATCCGTCGGCCTGGGCCGTGACGTCGAGGGTTTCCGGGCCTCCGTCCCCGGAAGCGGATGAGCAGGAGAGGAGCTGCGCAGGGGGAGCGTCGATGCTGCATCCATCGCCCGAACGAACCTGGAGTGTCGCATCGAACAGCGAGTCCATGGGAGTCAGCAGCGCCGACAGACGATCCCCGGCGGTAAGGTAGATCGACACGACCTGCATGGGACCTGCGGCCAGGCACCTGGCGCATCCAAGCGCATCGAAGCGGCAGAACGGAAGCTCGGCCGGGCAGGGCTGGCACGTTTCGCCGCACCGTTCGGCCGTGTTGCACAGCGCACACTTGCCCGAGTCGCATGCCTGGTACGGACCGCACGAATCGCCGGCGCAACGGCAGTGGCCGTCGATGCACGCAGGTGCGGTACCCCAGCAGGTCTCGCACGTGACCCCGCAGTGTGCCGGGTCGTCCGGGGTGCACGAGACGCACTTGCCGGAATCGCACCACTTCCCGGCCGGGCAGTAGTTGTCGGCCGGGCATTCGGCGCAGGTACCGTCCACGCAGACCGGGGTCGGCTGGGGGGGCGAGTCGGGGGCGGCGGGGGCGGCGGGAAAGACATAGGACGGATGGGACCCGCCGCTTGGGGAGGCAGGAGGCCGCTGATAAGCCGGATCTGCCGGTGCAAGAGGGGCGGTGACAGCCTGGGGGGCGGAGCGGGGCTCACTGGATGTGGTGGCTTGGCCGGCCCGTGGGTGCGGTGCGCCCGCGGCGTGATGGGGCCCCCCCTGGGGGTCGGAGCGAAGCTCACTGGCTGTGGTGGCTTGGCCGGCCCGTGGGTGCGGTGCGCCCGCGGCGTGATGAAGAAGGCGGAGGCCGAGGTGGCGGGCGGGGATGTCCGGCCCGAGGAGGAGTCACAGCCCGCACACTGGAGATCCTGGGAGGCCGCCGGGTCTCCACCCCCCTGGGAGCAGGCCGTTGCCAGGCCCAGAGCTATCGTGAGGCACACTCGATCAATCGTGGTGGGGAACCGCATGGGGACCTACCAGGTGACGACAACCTGTCCATCTCCCTGTCTCACGCCGGTCTGGGTATCGGTATCGAGCAGCCCCTGGATGTACGAGGAGCCGCCGCCACCGCCGCCTCCGTGGCCGCCGCCACCGCCCCCGTAGTAACCTCCTCCGCCGCCACCGGCACCGCCGCAGCCGCCGTTGGAGTTGTCTGCCAGACCGCCCTGTCCGAGGGTACCGGCCGTGCCCCATTGGCCGCTGAAGTTGCCGCCCGCGCCGCCGGCTGACTGCGTGCCCGGCTTGCCCCAGCCGTCGGGGGAGTTGCCGCTGTGGCCGCCGCCTGTTCCCGTGAGCCCGCCTCCTTCTCCGCCGATGCCGCTGCTGTTGTAGCACCAGGCCGAGGCACCGCCCCCGCCGGCCACGAGGATCCGGTTGGACAGTGCCTGGCCGCCGACGCGGACGTCCGAGGCACCGCCGCCGCCGACAGTGTAGGTGGCAGCCCCCGTGTGCGCGCCGCCACCATTCCACCCGCCGACCGCGACCTGGCCGCTGTGGCCTCCCTTGCCGCCGACGTAGATGGAGAGGGTCTTGCCCGCAAGGTTAGTGGCCCGCCCCTTGGCGTAGCCGCCCTTGCCTCCGTAGCTCTGGCTGTCGTACCAGCCTCCCTGAGCCCCCCAGGCCTCGATGGTCACGGACGCAGCGCAGGCGGGAAGGTCGATGGTCTGGACTCCGCCGGTGTACGTGAACGTCTTGGTGCCGTGCACGCAGTCGCTGCAGGTGCCTCCCTGGCACGTCTTGCCCGCGCCGCACGGGGTGTTGTCCGGGGCCGGAGTGAACACGCACCCGGTCTTGGGAGCGCAGGTATCGGCGGTGCAGGGATTCAGGTCGTCGCAGGCAAGGCTGCCGGTTCCCCCGCACTGGCCCTGGTTGCACTTGTCTCCCGTGGTGCAGACGTCTGCGTCGTCGCATGCGACCTGGTTGTAGGCATGGATGCAGCCGAGCTTGGAGTCGCACGCGTCGTCGGTGCAGAGGTTGCCGTCGGAGCAGTCCGGAGGTGGACCTCCAGCGCACTGGCCGGCAGAGCAGGCATCCTTCGTGGTGCACACGTTGCCGTCGTCGCAGGAAACCGAGTTGGGGACGTACATGCAGCCGTTGGTCGGGTCGCAGGAATCGTCAGTACAGGGGTTCGAGTCGTTGCAGCCGACGGACTTGCCGCCGGCGCAGGCTCCCGCGTTGCAGGCTTCTCCGGCGGTGCAGGCGTTGCCGTCGTTGCAGGGGGCGGTGTTCGGGGCATGGGCGCAGCCGGTCGCGGGGTCGCACCAGTCGTCTGTGCAGACGTCGCCATCCCCGCACTGGAGCGGCTTGAGCCCCTTGCATTTCCCCGCGCTGCAGGTGTCGCCGAGGGTGCAGGGGTTGGAGTCGTTGCAGGCTGCCGCGTTGGGCGTGAACGTGCACCCGGCAGTCGGGTTGCAGGAATCATCGGTGCACGGGTTCTTGTCGTCGCACTGGAGGCTACCCGAGGAGATGCAGGTGCCGAGATGGCAGTGGTCCCCGGTGGTGCACACGTTGCCGTCGTCGCACGGGGCCTCGGTGAGCTTGAACAGGCATCCGGTAGCGGGGTTGCAGGAATCATCGGTGCAGGGGTTCTTGTCGTCGCACTGGGTGGCGGCCACAAGGACGCACTTCCCGGACTCGCAGTGGTCGCCCGCGGTGCACGAATTGCCGTCGTCGCAGGCGGCGGCGTTGGCACTGTGGATGCACCCGGTGGCCGCATCGCACAGGTCGTCGGTGCACGGGTTCTTGTCGTCGCAGTCCATGGCCTTTCCGGGAACGCAGGCACCAAAGGCACAGTGGTCCTGGAGGGTGCAGGGGTCGTCGTCCTGGCAGGGGAGGGAGTTCGGCCCGTGGATGCACCCGGACTTCGGGTCGCAGGAATCGTCGGTGCAGGGGTTTCCGTCGTTGCAGTTGGCATCCGGGCCGGGGGTGCACTGGCCGGCTACGCAGGAGTCGGCAACCGAGCAGGGGTCGCCGTCGTCGCAGGCGGCCCCGTTGTTGGCCGAAACGAACGAGCATTTGCCGGAAACGGGGTCGCACGAGGCTTCCAGGCACGGGGCGGATGCGCCGGCCGGTTCCGGGCAGGTGATCGTCGATTCGGGGACAACGACGCACTGGAACGGGATGCTGGCCACATCGCAGGCGAGAACCCCGTTGCAGACGTCTCCGTCCTCGAGCGCGGCGCAGTCGGAATCAAGCTTGCAGTCGCACGGAATCACGACGCCGACGCAACTGCCGTCCGAGCACTGGTCCGCGACGGTGCAGGGGTTGGCGTCGTCGCACTTGGCGTTGTTGGGGGTGAAGACGCACCCACCGGCCTCGGCGCACGTGTCGTCGGTGCATGGGTTGGAGTCATCGCAGTCGACCGGAGTGCCGGTGCAGACGCCGAGAATGCAGTGGTCGGCGACGGTGCACGGGTTTCCGTCCTTGCACTCGTCCTGGTCGATGGCCACCTGCTCGCAGCCGCCCTCGCCATTGCACAGGTCAGTGGTGCAGTCGTTGGCGTCGTCGCAGAGGTTCACCCAGTTGCCGGCCACTTCCATAGGCTCGTCGACGTCGCCGTCGCAGTCGTCGTCCAGGCCGTTGCACATCTCCTGGGCCGGGACGGAGGCATCGCACTCACTCAGGCCGTCTGCGGAGCAGAAGCGTTTCCCCGTGCAGTTGCCGAACTCGTTGCTGATGGAGCATGGCGTGGACAGGCCCAGGGCCGCGGACTTTGCAGTGCACGGGCAGATGCCGGTATCCGCCACGCACTGCTGGGTCCGGCCCCCCTCGACGGTGAGAGCCGACTTGCAGGTGAAGCCCCATGGGCAGGCGAGCTGGGTGCCGTCCTCGGCAGTACCGCAGGGGCCTCCGCAGAAGCTGCCTTCGATGCCGTAATCGATGCAGACGTCGTCCGAGCCGCCCGGGGACTTGCAATCCGCGTTGGAGGCGCAGGGCTTGCAGAGGTTGCTGAAACCGGACACGCAGATGAAGGCCACGTCCGGACCGTCCCCCTGCACCTGGCGGCAGGTCCATCCGGCGGGGCATTCCTCCTGGCACGTGGAGGTGCAGACCCCTTCGCCGAGATGCTCGACGCACCACCCCGACAGGCAGTCCGAGTTGTTCTGACAAGGATCGAGGAAGCACCCGGTCCCCGCCTCGCATCCCGGTTCCGGGAACTCCGCATCCGCAGCATCGGGGACCGCCGGCACGTCGGGCGAATCCTCGTCCAGCGGAATCTCCGGGGGCACTGCCAGATCCTCGCTCCTGGAATCGGCCGCGTCAGGGGGGAGATCCGGCTGTGGAACCTCCACCGTGTTGCCTCCGGTCGAGCAGGAGAGAAGGGCGATGGACAGCAGGAAGAGGGGGAGCCGATCCGTCATGTCTCTTACCTCCCGAGGTGCTCCGTTGGTGCCTGGTCCGAGGCAGTTGCCCGCCCCCAGGTCACAAGGCTTGCGAAAGCATAGCACGAAACGCGTCCGTATTGAATTTTGGAGTTGCCCTTGTTAACAGATGTGAGTAGACTGCGCCGACCGTCGCGAGCGGTGGGACCGCCGTGGGTGACGGGGCGAGTGGTGTGGCGGAGGAGTTCCCCCGAATGAGAGATGACCGCAGCCGATTGAAGACCCTGCTGCTTTGGGCCGTGTTGTTTATCGGCTTCATCGTGGTCTTCCAGTATGTCAAGCAGTCCGGAAAGGAGGAGGAGATCCCGTTCTCCCGTTTCCTGGCCGAGGCACGCACCCTGGAAGGCCTGGACAAGGGGCTCCCCCCGCTGTCCGAGGTGAAGCGTTTCACCGTGATCGGCGAGCGTATCGTCGGGGAGCTTGCCGACGGCACTCCCTTCGTGACCCGGGGGGACGTGAAGACCCTGGGTGACCAGCTCCTGTGGGTCCTGCGAAAGGGGGTGGAGGTCCGCTACGAGGCGGCCGACAGCCCTGTGGAAACCCCGGCGGAAGCCCGGGAGCTTGCGTTCACAGACTTCGTGACCCGCCTGCTGTCGGTTCCTGCCGATGCGGATTCGGGCCAGTATGCCCGCAGCCTGGTGCGCGAACTCGAGGTGAGGGGGCAGCAGATCTCCGCCAAGTACGGGGATGGCAAGCTGAAGAAGACCTCGGGCAACCTGGGAGACCTGGAGTCCGAGCTGCTTGCCCTGGGGATCACCGTGAAGCACGAGGCGGAGCAGGCCGAGGGGTTCTGGGTACAGTTCCTCCTGTCCTGGGTCCCCATGATCTTCCTGTTCCTCGTGTTCTTCTTCTTCCTGCGGCAGCTCCAGATGGGGGGCGGGAAGGCCATGAGCTTCGGCAAGAGCCGTCACCGGCTGCTCACCGAGAGCTCGATGCGCGTCACCTTCAACGACATTGCGGGAATCGACGAGGCCAAGGAAGAGCTGAAGGAGATTGTCGACTTTCTCAAGGACCCCAAGAAGTTCACCCGGCTGGGCGGTCGAATCCCCAAGGGGGTGCTCCTCATGGGACCTCCCGGGACCGGGAAGACCTTGCTGGCCCGGGGGGTGGCCGGCGAGGCGGGGGTTCCGTTCTTCTCCATCTCGGGCTCCGATTTCGTGGAGATGTTCGTGGGAGTGGGGGCCAGCCGCGTTCGTGACCTGTTCGAGCAGGGCAAGAAGCACGCCCCCTGCATCATCTTCATCGATGAAATCGATGCCGTCGGCCGCCATCGAGGGGCCGGGCTCGGAGGCGGGCACGACGAGCGGGAGCAGACGCTCAACCAGCTCCTGGTCGAAATGGACGGGTTCGAGTCCAACGACGGCGTGATCCTGATCGCTGCGACGAACCGGCCCGACGTGCTCGACCCCGCACTGCTGAGGCCCGGGCGCTTCGACCGGCGGGTCGTGATTCCGCTGCCCGATCTGCCGGGGCGGGTGGGCATCCTCAAGGTCCACACCAAGAACAAGCCGTTGGCGCAGACCGTGGACATGGAGACTGTGGCCCGGGGGACTCCGGGCTTCTCCGGTGCCGACCTGGAAAACCTCGTCAACGAAGCCGCACTCCTGGCGGCACGGGAAGAGCAGGACCACATCGAACAGGAGAACTTCGACGAGGCCAAGGACAAGGTGCTGATGGGGGCGGAGCGCAGGAGCCTGGCCCTGACTCCCGAAGAGAAGCGGACGACCGCGTACCACGAGTGCGGACATGCGCTCGTGGCGCGGCTGCTGAAGAACGCAGACCCCCTGTACAAGGTCACCATCATCCCGCGAGGCATGTCGCTCGGGTTGACCCAGCTCCTCCCGGAGAAGGACCGTCACGGCTACAACCGGCAGTGGGTCGAGGATACCATGGCCATGCTCATGGCAGGCCGCGTCGCGGAAGAGCTGGTGTTCTCGGAGCAGACGACCGGGGCCGGGCACGACATCGTGCAGGCCACGGAGCTGGCCCGCCGGATGGTGACCGAGTGGGGCATGAGCTTCCTCGGCCCGATTGCCTATGACCGCAAGGGGGACGAGGTCTTCCTCGGCCGTGATTTCGTGCGCCAGCAGACGCACTCCGAGGCCTCGGCCCAGCGCATCGACCGCGAGATCAAGCGGCTGGTGACCGATGCGTACGACACGGCGCAGCGGATCCTGACGGAGCATCGGACCGTGCTGGACCAGATGACGGTCCTGCTGCTCGAGAAAGAGACCATCGGTGCGGATGACGTGGAGCAGGTTCTCTCCCGCCATGGTATTCCCCCCAAGAACGGGACACAGAGCACCGGCCCCGCAGTCGGACAACCCCAGGGCGAAGGGCAGCCCAGCTCTCCGACCGCCTAGGGCTTCCACGGACTCCTCACGGACTGGAGGTGCCCCTTGCCGCATGCTGCCATCCTGGCGACCCCCCGGGGCGCACTGCACCTCGACCGCACGCGCCTGATGGGCGTGGTGAACGTGACACCGGACTCGTTTTCTGACGGCGGGCTTCATGCGACGACGGAGGCCGCGGTTGCCCGCGCGCTGGAGCTGGCCAGGCAGGGGGCGGACATCATCGACATCGGGGGGGAATCGACCCGTCCGGGGTCGCCCCGTGTGAGCCTGGAGGAGGAGATTTCCCGTGTGATCCCGGTGGTGGAGCGGGTTGCTGCCGCGGTGGAGATCCCGGTATCGGTCGATACCTACAAGGCCGAGGTGGCCCGACGCGCGGTGGAGGCGGGGGCCTCGATGGTGAACGACGTCACGGCACTCCGGGGGGATCCGGAGATGGCGAGGACAGTGGCCCGGGCCCGGGTTCCGGTGGTGCTGATGCACGCGCTGTGGCCGCCCGAAACCATGCAGCAGGACCCGCAGTACGTGGACGTGGTCGAGGACGTGGCCTGGTTCCTGGAGGAGCGGGCGAGGTTCGCCATGGGGTTCGGCGTTTCGAGGGAGCAGATCCTGGTGGACCCGGGGATCGGGTTCGGGAAGACGCTGGAGCACAACCTGGCGTTGCTGCGGGATTTGCCTCGGCTGGCGGCGCTGGGATACCCGCTGCTGGTGGGGCCTTCACGCAAGAGCTTCCTCGGCAAGCTGCTGGACCGGCCTGTGGATGCGCGGCTGTTTGGAACCGCAGGGGCCGTGGCATTGTGTGCTGCGCTGGGGGCCCACGTGGTGCGCGTGCACGACCTGGAGCAGATGCGCGATGTCGTGCGTGTGGTTGACGCGGTGGTGTGGCAGGTGTAACAATCATTGGCACCGCGGCTTTGGCCGACGGGGACACTTCTCCCGGGGGGAAACGAGATGCTTGGCGGGTCCACGCTGGATGTCATCAGGACCGTCGTCGACATCCTCGTCGTGGCCTACATCATCTACAAGTTCCTGGAGCTGACCAAGGGTACCCGGACGGTGCAGATGCTCATCGTCGTGCTCGGGGTGGCGATGCTGATCCTCCTGTCGAGGCAGCAGTTCCTCGATCTGCCGACGTTCCGCTGGCTGGTGGACAAGTCGCTGTATGCCATCGTGCTCGTGGTGGTGGTGCTGTACCAGGATGACATCCGGCGCAGTCTCGTTCGAATCCGCTGGCTGGATGCGCTGGGGAAGGGCCGCGGGCTGGCTCCGGCCCACGTGCAGGAGGAGGTGGTCAAGGCGGTCCGGTCCATGGCCGGGAAGCGGATGGGGGCGCTCATCGTGATCGAAAGGACGGGGAACATCGAGCCGTACTCCGCCAAGTCGGGGACACGACTCGATTCGATCATCAGCAAGGATGCGCTGTACTCGATCTTCGTGCCGGGGCACGAGAATCCGCTGCACGACGGGGCAGCGCTCCTGAGCAAGGACCGCATTCTGGCCGCGGGGTGTACCCTCCCTCTGACTTCGCGGGCGGATCTGGAGTCGTGGGCCGGGATGAGGCATCGGGCCGCGGTGGGGGTGTCGGAGGAGGTGGACGCTGTCGTGGTGGTGGTCTCGGAGGAGAGCGGCCGCATCAGCGTGGCCATCGGGGGGGATCTGCAGGCCAACCTGAAGGTGGACGAGCTGAGGCACCTGCTGTCGAGGGAGCTGGCCGAGGTTGCGCCGGCCCCTGCAATCCGAAGCTGGCGGGACCGCTGGTTCCGGAAGGCGGGGTAGCGGATGACGAAGATCCTGTCGGCCCTGCGCAAGCTGTTTCTGGAGAACCTGGGGCTCAAGCTGCTGGCCCTCGTGCTTGCCGTTGCACTGGCGATTGCCGCACGGGAGGAGATGATCCAGGAGCTGGACATCGAGGTTCCGCTGGCCATGGGGGAGCACCCCGTGGACCGGGTGCTCCTGTCCGTGCTGCCTCCGTCGGTGCGGGTGCGCGTCAGAGGGGATCTCCCGAGAATTGCGGAGGCCTTGTCGAGCCGGGCCCCGTTCCTCGTCGACCTGGCGGAGAAGGGGACCGACCAGACGATCCACCTCTCGCCAGAGGTCATGGAACGGCACCTGGGAGGCGGGCTGGACGTGCTGTCCGTGAGCCCCGGGACGTTGACTCTGCGCTTCGACCAGCTCGATGTGCGGCAGGTCCAGGCCCGGGTGGAGATCGTGCGGAGACCGCAGAACTACTGGTCCGTGGACGAAGAGCGGGTCTCGGTGGAACCGGCCTTCGTGGAGGTTCGCGGCCCGTCGGCCACGGTCCAGGGGCTGGTCAACATCCGGACAGAGCCGCTCGACCTGGCCGGGCTGACTTCAGACTACACCGGCAAGGTGGGGCTCGATGTCCCGTCCGGCCTGGAGGCGAGACCGGGCAGCGTCCAGGTCTTCATCCCGGTCCGGGAGCGGGAAGGGGATAAGCTCCTCAAGGGGGCTCGCGTGGCCATCCGACATTGCCCGTCGGGGTACGAGTGCCGCGCCACTCCGACCTTCTTCCAGGCCCGGGTGGACGGGAAGCAGCGCCTGGTCGACCAGATCAACATGGAAAACCTGGGCCAGTATGTGTACATCGACATGCGGAGGCTCCCGCTGGACAAGGGCGTAGTGCAGAAGCACTTCCCCGCGGTCGAGCCCACCGTCGAGACGCTCAACGGCGTCCGATTCACGCTGACCGGTGCCAAGTACTTCAACCTGACCGTCACGCGGCGGTAGCAGCGACCCCCGGCGCTGCGGACCGGGCGGGGCCGACGGAGGAGACACATGCGAGAGCTGTTCGAGACCGATGGAATCCGAGGGAAGGCCAACATCCATCCCATGACGCCGGAGATCGCCATGAAGCTGGGGCAGGCGCTGGCGCTCCACTTCGCCCGGGGGGACGAGCCCCCCCGCATCGTGATTGGCAAGGACCCCCGCCGGTCGAGCTACATCTTCGAGTTCGCCGTGGCCGCGGGGGCATGCAGCATGGGGGCCTCGACCTTCCTGCTCGGCCCGCTGCCCACGCCCGCTATCGCGTTCCTCACCGCGGGCATGCGCTCCCAGGCCGGGGTCGTGATTTCGGCGTCGCACAACCCTTTTTCGGACAACGGGATCAAGGTCTTCGACGGGACGGGCTTCAAGCTGCCCGATGCCACCGAGGAGATGATCGAAGAGCTCATGAGGGATGACCGCCGCCTGTCGCAGCGGCCCACCGGAGCACGGATCGGCCGGGCCTACCGCATCGAGGATGCTGCGGGTCGATACATCGCGTTTGCCAAGGACACGTTCCCCGCACACCTGACCTTGCGGGGCATGAAGATCGTGGTGGACTGCGCCAACGGGGCTGCATACCGAGTGGCCCCCGCCGTGTTCGAGGAGCTCGGTGCGACCGTGGTCGAGCTCGGCAATTTTCCGGATGGCACCAACATCAACCGGCGGTGCGGCGCGCTGCACCCGGAATACGTCGCCCGGGTCGTCAAGCGGGAGAAGGCTCACCTGGGCATTGCGCTCGATGGTGACGCGGACCGGGTGATCATGGTCGACGAAAAGGGGCGGGAGGTCGACGGCGACGCTATCATGGCGATGATCGCCAAGTTCATGATCTCGCAGAAGTCGCTCAACCACGGGACCGTCGTGGCCACCATCATGAGCAACATGGGGCTCGAAAAGGCCCTGGAAGAGGTCGGCGGGCGGCTCGTGCGGACCCGAGTGGGAGACCGCTATGTCCTCGAGGAAATGCGCCGCGGCGGCTTCAACTTCGGCGGCGAGCAGTCGGGGCACATGATCTTCCTCGACCACACGACCACCGGGGACGGAATCGTGGCAGCGCTCCAGGTGCTCACCTGCATGCTGACCACCGGCAAGCCGCTCTCGGAGCTTGCTGCCGGGATGGAGCGGTTCCCGCAGCTTGCAGCCAAGGTCACGGTCCAGAAGAAGATCCCGCTCGACGAGGTGCCCGCATTCCAGGCCGAGATCCGCAAGGTCGAGAAGAAACTGGGGCGCAACGGCCGTACAGTGGTTCGGTACTCCGGAACCGAGCCGGTTCTCCGGATCATGATCGAGGGGCGGGACGAGAAGTTGGTCAAGGAGCTCCTGGACCACCTCGTCGCCGAGGCGAAGGTGAAGATCTAGCCTTTGGGGGCTGGGGTTGGGGCTGGG
>Ga0233425_10004336_pt1 | contig 23976 bp, 26 predicted proteins | sample Watercolumn_Towu_2_FD_181712 | JGI IMG/M metagenome (GOLD analysis project Ga0233425, IMG submission 181712) | Freshwater microbial communities from Lake Towuti, South Sulawesi, Indonesia - Watercolumn_Towuti2014_140_MG | ecosystem: Environmental > Aquatic > Freshwater > Lake | place... | reverse complement strand
TCAAGATTAGAAATTCGTTAGTAGTTAATTGGAACATAAAATCTTCAGGAAACCTTTCGATATTCCTTTTAACGGCTCTATTTAGGGATTTTGTTTCAACTCCATAAAGTTCAGCCAAATCACTATCAATCATTACCTGTTTTCCTCTAATTGTAAATATTTTCTTTTTTATTGTTTCTTCAATCAAAATTAAATCTTGCATAATCTTACTACAAAAATTTGCTTAAAAAAGCTTTACTAGAAATTTCCGAAAGATTTTCGGAGCCCCACCGGCGTCTGAGGTGCTCGGAACGAAGTGACCTTATTTTGAAAAAGCTTGTTTGTAATGTCCTCTACCTTCAACCTTCTCCAAGCGTTTCATAATAGAATCAAATTCTTTAACTTCATTTTTATATCCTTCTAAAATATACTTAATGCATTCATCAGAATACAAATAATGTTTACTCTCCAAAGCTTTCTTAATCAAATGAATATCCACAGCCTTGTCTTCGATTCTTGTTGAAGTAAACCCCAACCCAAAATCAATAAAATAAATCTTATCATTAACAATAATGTTCGATGTAGTTAAATCCCCATGAATAATATTCATGTTATGCAGTTTTGCAATATCTTTTCCAATTTGTGTGAATATTTTTTTCCTGTCAACCTTATCAACAACATCCCTTAATTTATCTCCCTTGATATGTTCCATGGTAATCTTCATATCTTTGTCACAAACATTCAGAACTTTTGGCGTTGGTACTTGTGTCCATGCTTTCTCTAAAAGCTTAGCTTCTTTCCGAGTATTGGTTTTTCTAATAACTTTATCAATTTCTTCACAACGATAATCTTTCTTTACTCGTTCTTTAACAATTACATTTTCATTAAGAAATATCTTCGCTTCCGCACCTTGTTGAATTAATTTCATGCTCCAAACCCTTTAGGCATTTTGCCTTTGAACTTCTTCATAAGCTTTGTTGGATCTTCACTACCACCTAACATTTTCATCATCTTCTTGGTTTCTTTATATTGTTTTAATAACTCTCGAACTTCAGTAACGGTGCATCCAGAACCTTTGGCAATCCTTTCGATCCGATTCTTATCAATAATTTCAGGATCTTCTAATTCTTTCTTGGTACAAGATTGCATGATAAATCTCCATTTCTTCAATTTCCCTTCTTGCCCTTCAAGCATTTCTTTCGGAATTTTTGCTCCTCCAAATCCTGGAATCATCTCTACGATTTTTGACAATGGCCCCATTTTATTCATCGCACTCATTTGCTCATAAAGATCCAAGAAATTAAAATCTCCCTTTAGCATTTTTTTCCCAAGGTCTTCAGCTTTGTTCTCGTCAATAGCTTCTTTTGCTTTTTCAAGTAACGCTTCTAAGTCCCCCATGCCTAATAGCCTCCCAACAAAACCTTTGGGATTGAAAATTTCAATGTCTTCAGGCTTCTCTCCAATTCCAATGAACTTAATCGGCGCTTTAGTAACTGCACACGCACTTAATGCCCCACCACCTTTTGCAGTCCCATCTAATTTTGAAACAACAACCCCATTCACACCACAAGAACTATGAAAACTTTCGGCTTGCTTCTGTGCAGCTTGTCCAATATCTGCAGAAATAACTAATAGATTTTCATTCGGTTGAATATAATTATTCAATTCAGTGATTTCTTCTACTAAATCTTCTGACAATGCATCCCTACCAGCAGTATCAATAATCACTAAATCATAATCTTTCAATTCTTTTTCATAATGCTTGTAAATCTTTAATGCATTTTTTTCTTTCTCATCAATAAAGCACTGAACTTTAATTTTATCGCATCCTTGTTTCAATTGCAACGGCGCAGCAGGCCTGTGAACATCCAAACCAATTGTCGCAACTTTGAATCCTCTATTTGAATAATATTTTGCAATCTTAAAAATTGATGTTGTTTTTCCCGAACCATAGAGACCAACCATCATAATCTTGAATGGTCGTTTCGTTTTGTCAACAATGATTTCATTCTTCTCCCCACCTAAAAATTTAACCAGTTCATCATAAACTATCTTGATCAAAAATTCCCTTTGCGACATTCCAGCTGGCGTCTTTTCTGCCAATATTTGTTTCTTGATCGAATTTGTCAGCTCAAAAACTAACTTGACATTCACATCTGCCTGCAACAAAGCTTTTTGAATATCCTTGACTAATTCATTGACAACTCTTTCATCTACAAACATACTTCTAGTTATCTTTGCTAGTGTCTCCTTCAATGAGCTTCCAAGCTTGTCTAAAACCATAATTTTAAAGTATTTAGAACCTATTTAAAGGTTTTTAATGCTAGATTTTTAACAATAAAATTATAAAAAAATTAGTAAATCCATTTCACATCTTTGAATTCATGCTTTGAAGCAATCAAAATCAAATCCACAAGCCACCAGATCCATCCTAATAATCCTAGGGTTAAAACTGATAGAAGCAATTTCAAAATTCCAGTTCCAACTTTACCCATAATGAACCTATCCACTCCAAACCATCCAAAAAAGATAGACATAAACAACACTAAAGTCCAATCAACTTTTTTTACTGCCATCTTTACCTCCTTGATTCAATTACTATCTTGATTCCACTGACTAATGCCCATACCCAAACCACAAACACAATCAACAATGCTGCAGTCATGACATAAGCTAATGCAAAACCCACAAATGATAATATCATCTGCATTGAACCTTTATTGAACTTTCTTGCAATCAATGTTCCCAATCCAGGCCACACTATTACATTCAGCAATAATGCCACAATTGCAAGCCCTCTACCAATACCCTTCTTTTTAGTTTTGTTTTTCATGTTCATATCAATAGAGAATATATTTTATAAACTTTTCTTCAAAAAATAAAAAAATTAAATTTGAATCTTGTCCGCAAGATCACTCAAGATTGGGAATCTTTTTTCTTTGCCAGATAAAGCTGAAATGAATGCCCATACCCAAACAATCAATAGAATAATTCCCCCAGCAACACTAATAATCCATCCCACAAAAGGAGTCATTCCAAATATCCATACAACAACCCATGCAATGGATAATATCAAACCATATTTTGCATAGAACATTGCAAATTTGTCTTCTTTTCTTGCGAACAACACAACAATGAACCCTAACCATCCTAAGAACACTCCCAAGAATGCCCAGAGGTTACTGTCTTTGTTTTCTTTTTTTGCTACCATCAAAACCACCTCATAAGTTCATAGAACTACAATCTTTAAATAACTTTCTGCAAAATTCTTTCAAAATAAGATTTACTTCAAGGATTGAATTTTTGTGAGTATCAATCTTAAGTTTCATGCCTTTAAACTCCTGAAACCATTTTTCATATTCTTTTTCTCTCTCAATAATTTTTGAAGGATTCTTTGCAAGTATAAGCTCATATTCAGTATTCTTTTCTTTGAGTCTGCGAATTCTTTCTTCTAATGGCAAATGAAAATAAATTATTGCTAATGGCTTTATCAAAAAAAGTTTCATCAAAAAAATAATACCTTGATTATAGAATCTTTTGCTTAACGGAACGAATGAACTTATCGAAATATCATACCTGTCCTGTAGGATAATTTTATTTTCTTTCAAATGTTTAATTCGAATAATCTGGTTCAATAAAATCTCTAATGCAAACATGAATGTTGAAGGCAACTTTCTAGCTATCTTTCCTATCCTTGTTGCCGAGCCTATACCTTTGTTGTAAACAATCTGGTTAGAGTTTAAATCTTCCATTAAGTTGCGAATGGCAGTAGTCTTTCCTGAACAATCTAATCCTTCAAATACAATTATTCCTTTCATATATCCTCCAAGACAAATTTTCTCAATGGACAAACAAAGGCATGATCTTTGTATTCTCTGACATCAAAAGCTTCTTTGAAGCATACACAATAATTTCCTTTTTCTTTAAACAACTTTTTTAGTTCTAACCAGTATCTTCTCCAGAGCTCTTTGTTTTCCCAAATTTCTTTGATTGAACACTCATGCAAGTTTGCAATTGGCTTGTTGTATGATGCTAAAATCGCACAGGGATAAACATTTCCGTTAGGTAATATCTGCAAATGGCTTTGTTCATTGTTTGCAATGCATCTATACTCTTCTTTATAATTTTCTTTCTCAATCATTGGAAATTCTAAAGATACTTTGATCTTTACTTTCATTTTTTTTAATTTACTGCGAATGAACTCCAACCATTTTACTGGTTCAATGGATAATTCTTTACTCCTATTCCCTCGTCCTATTGGTGTGAAATAATATAATCCAATCTCATCTGCGCCTAATTCTTCAGCAAGTAAAATTATATTCTCAATGTCTTCAAGATTGCATTCGAAGACTGTTGTGTTGACCTTTGTATAAAATCCAAATTGTTTGACTAATTTAATATTCTCAATAACTCTATAAAATATTTTTTCGCATTGTCTACGAATTTGATTGTACTTCTCTGGCGTAGATCCATCTAGGCTTATTGCAACTCCATCTAAACCTATTTCTTTAAATTTCAACAATTTCTCTTTCGTTAACAATGCACTATTTGTCACCAACTCAATCTTGTAACCTAATTTCTTTCCCAACTTCATAATTTCTTCAACATCTTCTCTTATCAAAGGCTCTCCTCCTGTGATGTCAATTTTTCTTCCACCTAATTCTTTAGTCTCGATAAGAATTTTTTCAATTTCTTCTAATGACAATTCATTCATCTGAACAATTCCCGAATCAAATGCGCAATGTGTGCAACGATAATTGCATCTGTTGGTCACATTCAAATCAAGCTTTGGTAGGTTTGCCATTTTCTGTTATTGGAACATACAAGGTACACAAGTAAAGTTCATGCACATTCCAATCCTCCTTTTGTTTTTGTTTAGGAATAGGTTTTTTGTCTTTGTTTTCTAACCAGCATAATGGGTCTGGACCATCAAAGTGTCCATTCTCCAAATATGAAGCCCCAGCATCTCCACCTTTGCAATGAAAATAGGCTTTGCAAGTTTTGCATTTGCCTTGAGGTCTTCGCTCTCTAATTTTTCTAAATATTTCAGAACTCATTATTTTCTCAAGTGACTCTTCTTTGATATTTCCTCCAGAGGTTTTTAAGAATACTGATGGGCTTACTTCTCCATTAGGCTGGATCCTGAATGCAGTAAACCCTGAAGGATCTCCATTGGAATAATAGTTTCCACCGAATGCTGCACGAAAGATTGGCTCTGGTACAAACACATCTTCATCCACAAACTGCTTTAAGAATGTGTATGCATCTTTCAATTGTTTTTTTGTTAATGCTAAATCTTTTTTATTATCTATGCCCCTTCCGTTTGCTCTGAATCTGTTTAGTCTCCAGGAACCAACTCCTAATTCTTTTGCAAGATTGTATAATTTTCTCAATTCTTTCTTTGAACAATTAAGTCTTGTCAAACAAGTGACCATTTCATTATTGATTTTTCTTTTAACCAATTCCTTCAGGGTTTCAGTTGCTTTCTTGAATGTTCCTTTTTTTCCTCTAAACCAATCATGCTTTTTCGCGTCTGCAAAATCTATGCTCACACCAATGTCATGAAATAATTCCAAATTTTCTTTGATCCTATCAAAAACAGTTCCATTTGTCGTATAAGATATTTCAATTTGCTTTGAATGAATGTATTTGCAAAGTTCAATGAAGTCTGGTCTTAATGCACATTCCCCCCCACCAAAATTGATTGCAACAACCTTAGAAGACTTTAATTTATCTACAACTTTCTTGCACTCTTCAATATTTAATTCCGAAATCTCTCTAGTTCCAGAAGCATTATAACAATGCACACATTTTAAATTGCAGGCTTTAGTCAATGACCATCCTGCGACGAACACTTAGCTCACCCCCAATCTTCGTTCTAATTCTTTAATATTCCCTTCTTTGCCTTTGCTTCTCAACTTTCTTGCAATTTCAGAATGATATTCATGTCCTCTCAAGAAACTTAATTGTTTTCTATACCAATCCCCACCATCCACAACTCCAAGCTCTTCTCTAATTCTTTCTCCACGCTCAAAGAAATATTCTCTTCCTAAATTATCCAAGTCTGCATCACAGATTAATTGTTCTAGTTCGTTACTTGGTTGTTGAGGCATTTTTGTCGCCAAGATTAACTTTCTAATTTGTTCTTGTTCCCATGTAGAATATCCTAATCCTTGGAGTATTGGTTGTGCAAGTTCAATGCTTCTTTCCTCATTATCACTTCTTCCAATTTCATAAACAAGATCATGTATGATTGCAGCGGCACGAAGTAATTTTCTATCCTGCTCTTGAACTTCACTATCTCGAGTATATTCATTTACAGCTCTCAAGACTTCTAATGCATGCGAGAAATTATGATAAGGCAATTTTGGCATCAAAGCTTTTGAAATTCCTTTCAAGATTTGTATCCTTTCTTTTTCTTCCATCTTACTCCTAATTATGTTCAAAGAAATATAAGAAACATCTTACCTGATTTTACGCATATTCCGATACTTTTATATACTTTTTACGCTTTATCAGAAACATTGAAATATCTTCAAAAAATCAAGGACTCTGAAAAGATGGAGTTGGACGTTAAAGACAAGAAAATTTTAGCTATTCTATCTCAAAACTCTCGACTACCACTTACCCAATTATCCAAAAAAGTTGGATTATCCAGGGATGCAGTCAAATACAGAATTTCTAATTATGAATCTAAGGGAATTATTCAAGGTTACAGAACAATTGTTGATATAACCAAATTCAAATACAAAGCAAATCATCTGTTGATAAAATTGAATAATCCTAATCAGAAAATCGAAGCCGAGGTAATTGAGAAACTAATAAATTCTCCTTATATTCGAGCAATAATAAAATATAGTGGGAGTTATGATTTTCAGATTGCTTTTGTAACAACTGACATTCCAGATCTTGATGAAAAAATCACCAAAATCATTTCAGACTTTTCTGGTCTTGTTCAGGATTATGAAGTCTTGACTATCTCAAAGACATTTGTTGCTGAAACATTCCCTCCTAATTTTTTTAATCCCAATGTAAAGAATGTTCTCTCAAAGAAGCCTGATATAAAAATTGATGATAAAGATATTGAGATTTTGAAATTAATTAGTGAAGATGCAAAGCTTGAGCTTCATTCTATTTCTTCCAAACTAAAACTCTCTACTGATGCTGTTTCCTATAGAATAAAAAATATGATTTCTTCTGGAGTGATTTTGAAATTTGTACCTGTAATTAATTATACTTCTTTGGATTATAGCTTGTATACAATATTATTGAATATTAATAGCCTTGATGAGTCAAAAGAAAAGATTTTGAGAAATTTTCTAATTCAAGACAAGAACACTCTCTGGGCTGTTAAAACTATTGGCAGATTTAATGTTTTGATTTATCTCTTGGTCAAAAATATCCAGGAACTTCAAGATACTGTGTTAAGCTTGCGAAGCCTTTTTCCAAATCAAATCAACCATTACGAAACTCTGATTGCATATGAAGAATACAAGTATACTTATTTTCCAGAGGATTTATTCTGAGAACCAGTAAGCTATTTAAATCTTCATTCTATAAAATATACTATGCTTTCATATGTGAAAAAGAGGTCTGGTGAAATTCAAGCTTTTGATGCACACAAATTAAGAACTTCAATACAAAATGCTATGAAAGATATTTCTCATAAGGATGAATCCCAAAAAGTTCTAACATTAATTATTAACAAACTTTCTACGCACAGGTTCATATTCTCAACAAAAGACTTGAGAGACTTGGTCGAGGATTCGTTGTTAGAATTAAAACTCAAGGAAATTGCAAAGTCTTATGCAACTTTCAAAAAATTTAATCTAGAATTAAAAGAATTCTTAAGAACACCATCAAATAATATTTCCCATAATGCTCAGATTGTCTTGAGTCAAAGATACTTGAGAAGAGACTCCAAAGGCAAGATTATTGAAACACCAGATCAATTATTTCATCGTGTTGCAAATCATGTTGCCTCTGCAGAAAAAGACAAGAAAAAATATTCTGAAGAATTTTATCAGCTACTCTCAAGCTTGGATTTCCTTCCAAATACTCCTTGCTTAGCAAACTCTGGAACATTAAATCAACTTGCAGCATGCTTTGTTTTAGATATGCCAGATTCATTGGATGGAATTTATGATTCTCTCAAAAAGTCTGCATTAATATTTCAGAGTGGCGGTGGCGTTGGCTATTCTTTCTCTAGCTTAAGACCCAAGAATTCAATCATTCGCTCAACTGGTCGCTTGGCATCAGGTCCAGTTTCATTCATGCATCTGTTCGATAAATCCTGTGATGTGATCAAACAAGGTGGAATAAGAAGGGGCGCAAACATGGGCGTGCTTGGTATTGATCATCCGGATATTTTTGAATTCATTTCTGAGAAATCTCATGGCACCCTCCAAAACTTCAATCTCTCTGTTGCAGTCACTGACAAATTCATGCAGTCTGTAATTGACGATTCTATGTTCACTCTTCATGATTTGAACAAAGTCAAGGCTCGAGAGCTTTTTGATTATATCTGCGCTAATGCTTGGGAGACTGGCGAACCTGGATTGCTTTTCATTGATGAGATTAATAGAAAACATCCCTTGAACAAATTAGGAAAGATTAAAGCAGTTAACCCCTGTGGTGAAACAGTTTTATTTTCTAACGAAGCCTGTTTTTTAGGTTCTATCAATCTTTCACACATGGTTCACAATAAACATATCGATTGGCCAAGATTACAAAAAACTACTGAGCTAGGAATAAGATTCTTAGACAATATTGTAACAATCAATAAATATCCCACAAAAGAAATCGAAAAAATCTGCCATGCAAATAGGAAAATTGGTTTAGGTATTATGGGTTGGGCAGACATGCTTTTAGAGTTAGGCATTAAATATGATTCTGAAGAAGCATTAGACAAAGCAAAAGAGATTATGTCTTTCATCAAGAATCATGCTGAATTAGCTTCAGAAAAATTAGCAAAGGAGAAAGGAATATTCCCTAATTTTTACAAATCTAACTTAAAGAAAAAAAGAAGGAATGCAACTTTATTGTCCATCGCTCCTACAGGAAGCATTAGTTTGATTGGAAACTGTTCCGCGAGCATTGAACCTCTATTCGCAATTTCTTATGTCCGAAAAGCATTTAATGGTTTAGAATTATTCGAAACTAATTCTACTTTTGAAAAAGTTGCAAGATACAATGGTTTTTATTCCAAAGATTTAATGCTAAAGATTTCTCAACAAGGCTCAATACAGAATATGAAAGAAATTCCTAAAGCTATTCGTGAACTATTTGTCACAGCTTTGGATATAGAATTAGAATGGCACATAAAAATGCAAGCAGTATTCCAATCATTTGTTGACAATGCTGTCTCCAAGACAATCAACCTTCCAAATAAATCAACTATTAATGATGTGAAAAGAGCTTATATGCTTGCTTGGAAATCAAAATGCAAGGGCATTACAATTTATCGCTATGGTTCTCGAGATTCTCAAATTTTAAACATTCAAGAAACCACTACAATTCCTTCTGATTTTTCTGGTGGTTGTTTCAACAAAGAATGTAATTATTAAAAAATAAAAAAAATTAAACTTTCATGAAATTTATATCACTAAAAATAAAAAAATTTTGCAAGGTTCTCTTCAATTAAATTTGAGGATAAAATCTCACCAAAGAGCATGCTTCTCTTAACTCAGATGCAACTTTTGTGGAACTTTCTCCCTGAATAAATCTATCTCTCGCTTCTATTATTTCATCAATTCTTCTTCTATACTCTCCTATATCAAATCCTTTTTTAGCTAATTCTCTTTCTGCTATGCGAGAGGCTTCTTTTGAACTTCCACAAGCTCTTAATTCTCTTTCTCGAATAGTTGCATATTCTCTAGCACTTGCTACTAACCCACAAGAACTCAGTGCATCCGTTAAATCTCTCAGATATTCCACTCTAATTTCTTTTCTGGGTATTCCTCTAAATGCTTCTCTTCTTAGTCCTCTTTCTCTGCATTTCCTAAACATATATTCTTCTTCAGCTGTTGCTAATCTTATTCCTTCTTCATCTGTAAATGCAAATTCAGGGTAATGAGCTTCTATTATTTCTGTTATAACCTTTTTTAATCTCTTTCCAATAATTGAAGTAGTTACTCCATCAAATGAATAGCACATCATATAACTTCTTCTTTCTTCAAGGTAATACATCCCTGCACTCACCAACATCTCTCCAAAAATAGAATCTTTTTGTTCTTCTGAGAGAGAAGATGTTCTTGTTGTTATTGCTTCAATCTTTGGCAGAAATTCTTCAATTCTTTCTTCCAAAGCAAAATATCCTTCCAAATATACCCCTCGTTCTCCTATTAACCTTTTCTCTTCTTCTCTTTGAGCTATTTGTAGAGGTTCTATAATTGTTTTGGTCTCTCTTTGAATTTCGCCTTTTTTTCTTTCATATTCCTCTGTCAATTCTATAAGTGTTTTTCCTTCAATTCTTTTTCTATGCACTTCAATGATTTTTTGGCGTCTTTCCCATACTTTTTGATAGACTTTGTCAGTTATCTCACCCCATGTTATTGGTTTAATTCTCCTAGTAATAGCCATTTCCATGTCCCATAAACTAGCTTCATAGCTCCTTAATTCTTCTCTGTCTTTATAAGTCAAAGTATGGGGTATAAATAATACTTCTAGGTCATCTATCCTAGCCTGGCATCTATATTCTTCTCTGCATATTGCATCTCCTAATCTTCTTAATTTTTTGTATTTCTCTCTTAGAGATTCAATCAATTTTCTATCTTGCCCTGGTTTTCTATATATTCTTAAATCTCTTAATCTTTCTTTTAATCCTTCTATCTCTACTCCTATTTCCTCTTCTGTTATTGTAGGTGTAGATTCTCTTAGTGTCATTCTAGTACTAATAATTTCTAATACTTCACTTTCTACTGCGCTTTCCAGACTTACTCCTTTTCCCATTTTCTTTTTCCTCCAAGTCTTATTGACTTACTACCCTTTAGTAGAAGCCTATATTAAAAAGTTTTTACTAGTTTTTTTGCATAATGTAAAGATTTATATATCCTTTAGAACATTATTATAAATATGTACAAATTAGACCTAAAAGATAGAAGAATACTCTCAGAGTTAGATATGAATGCAAGAATTCCTTTTACTCAACTTTCAAAGAAGGTCCAAGTCTCAAGACAAGTTATAGAATATAGAATTAACAAACTTTTTGAGGAAAAAGTTATCTTTGGTGCAATCACAATTTTTGATAGTGTTAAGGTTGGCTTATTTTGGTATAGAATTGTTTTTCGGTTAAAATCAGTTACTTCAGAACAAAAGAATGAAATTCTTAAAAATCTTGAAACTAAATCTTCAATTATTTGGCTTGGAGAAGTTGGTGGCAATTGGGATTTAATCGTAAATTTTTGTTGTAAGAATATTCAAGAATTTAATCAAATTTTGGAAGAAATCATGCATAATTACGGTAAATTCATAATGAAATATGAAGTTCTTACATATATTAATGTTACCGATTTAGAAAGAAGTTATCTGTTAAATAAGAAAGGTTCAAGAAAAGAATTTTTTCATGATATGATTTACAAGGATTATAAATTAGATGCAATTGATATTGCTATAATGAAAGAGATATCTAGTAATGCATTCCTAACAAATGTTGCAATAGGTTCAAAATTAAAAATTTCTAGAAACACAGTCAAATATAGAATAGAAACTCTAATCAAGAATAAAATAATTCTTGGCTTCAGATTATTAATCAATCCCTCTATGTTAGGTTATAGTTCACATATGACCTTCTTGGAAATTAATCAAATTGATCTCAAACGAGAGAAAGAGTTTTATGCTTATCTTAAATCAATCCCTCAAGTTACATACATTGTAAAACAAGTTGGTGACTGGCGCTTTGGATTAGAAATTGAATCTAAAGATGAACTAGAATTTCAAGAAATTTTTGTCAATATTAGAGGAAAGTTTGCAGACATTATTTCCAACTATGATTCATTTTTAATCCTAAAAGATCATATTGTGAATTACTTCCCGATTAAATAATTATTAAAAAATTAATGAAAAAAAGAAAATTTATTTTTTCTTCTTAACTGCTTTTTTCTTTCTGCCGCCTCTAGCCATTGCAACACAAGCTACATGACCTTGTTTGTCAATGAAATAGAGCATACCTGATTCTCTCTTAACACCACATTTCTCTAAAACTTCTTGTTTGAATCCGCCTTTCATACCAGGTCTTTTCATTTTTACTCTTGCGGCATGTCCTTGTTTGTTAACAAAGTATAAATATCCTGGTTCTCTTTTAATCCCGCACTTACATAAAATTTTTGCCATCTTTTTTGTTCACCTCAATTTTTGATGCACTTCCATAGACGATGGAAGTATTTAAACTTTATGTTTCCCCTCGATAAACTTATATACTCTAGAACAATAATCGGAATATGCTCACTTTGAATATAGATCCTGTTCTCGTAAATTTGGGATTTCTGGAAATCAGATACTATGGATTGGTCTATGTCTTAGGGTTTGTCTTGACAACATTATACTTGCTATACTCTAGGGAAAAGCTTAATCTTTCAAAGGATGAAGTCTATGATTTGGTATTCTATCTTATGTTAGGTGTATTAATTGGCTCAAGAATATTTCATATTCTCTTTTGGGACTTTTCATATTATCTCAGTCAGCCTTGGAAAATCTTTTATCTCTGGGAGGGCGGAATGTCATTTCATGGTGGACTCTTGAGCTCGATAATTGGCTGTTTTTATTTCTCTAAAAAAAAGAAACTTTCATTCCATAAACTGGCAGACTTTTTAGTCGTTCCTGGATTAATTGCCTTGGCATTTGGAAGAGTAGCTAATTTCATTAATGGGGAATTAGTGGGCACGATTACTTCTGTTCCTTGGTGCTTTGATTTCGGAGACAATCTCTGCAGGCATCCTTACCAGCTGTATTCAGCATTGAAAAGGTTTGCTTTAGCCGGTTTTTTTATAATCCTGCAAAAGTATTATTCTTTCAAAGAAGGTTTTTTGTTCTGGATGATGATATTACTATTAGGCATTGGAAGGTTTAGCTTGGATTTCTTTCGTGCGGAAACGCTTTATTTGGGGTTAACAATGGGCCAATGGCTCTCATTTATAATGATCCTCTCCTCAATGATAGTGATCTTCAAGTACTACTCAAATAATAATCTTTTTCAAAGAAAGGTTTAAAAATTTAGTTGACTAATACTCCATTTATGAAATCGCAAAAGAACGTGGTTAATGATCCAAGAGAATTATTGAACAAATCAGAAATAAGCATTATTATTGATGATTATGATGATATATTTTCAGACTTCGATCCTAGACCATTCACGCACAGAGCTTTATCTGATGATTTTTTAGTTGAAGCAAAGCGAGCAAGCGCAGACAAGCCAACAGAAGGTTTGGAACTAAAGTTCTTATTGCCCGCACATGAGAGAAGATTAAACACAGAAAAGATCATTCGCAGGAGATTAAGAGAACATTTCATTCATCATTATCATATTGAGCTCCAAGAGAAACGAAAGATTATCCAAAGAGGAATTCTGTTCATACTCGCAGGAATAATTTTTATGCTTACAACAACTTACCTGCTCTTTAGGTTTCATGAGACCTCATTAGGATTTAGTTTTCTAATTATCTTATTAGAGCCTGCGGGCTGGTTTTCATTTTGGGAAGGTCTGAACATTTTATTCTTTGAATCCAAACATGTAAATCCCAACTTAGAGTTCTATAAGAAGATGTCGCACATAAAGATTTCTTTCTGGACATACTAATTTTTAAACCCTTAATTTTTTTTATTGTGTATGGGAAGTTGTAATGAATGTAATGGTGCATGCTGCAGGGAAATCTGCATTGAGATTGACGAACCCAAGACTATTGAAGACTGGGATGATATTCGCTGGATGGTTGCGCACGAGAACATAGCAGTTTATGTTGATGATGAAGGCGACTGGTTGGCAGAAGTCCAAACTAACTGTACTCAATTAGATCCGGAAAGTAAGTGCAAGATTTATTCTAAGAGACCAATCATTTGCAAGAATCACAAGCCAGACACTTGCGTGAAGAATGCAGAAGAGAGTGGTGAAAAATTAAGGTTCAATACTATCGAAGAAGTTGAAGCACATATAGAAAAGGTTGTGAAACCAAAATTAAAAGAACAGCTTGAAGAGTGGAAGTTCTAAGGCTTTGCCTGTTTCCAAAGGAATTCGAAATATACTTTGAATCCTTGAGCTATATTTTTATTTTTTATTCTGAATACATAGGGGTTTTCATCCCACATAAACATATATACAGTGTCTCCAAATATATCTATTGCTGCAGGACTTATAAATCCATTTCCCATAAATCTTATTTTTGATATTCCTTCTTTACTTCTTCTTTCATAGAATTTATTTTCTTTATTATCAAGAATCATCCTGAATTTATGTTTCTTTTTGATTGAAATTTTATTTACATCACGAAGTAGGTTTGCTAGTTGTTCATTTTTATATGTCTGATTTGAGAATCCTATAATAAAAACTTCTTCATTGATGGGACATTCTTCTGAAAATTTGTAGAATGCATGCTTGAATCCTTGAAAACCTTCAAAGACAGCAGTTTCAGTAGCTCGAATTTCATTATTTTTAATTTGTTTTAAGAAAGGAATACATTTTTTTATCTTCGCTTCTCTTTCTTTTTGGAGACTTTCAATTACCTCTGGATCAACTGCGGAATAGATCTTCCCTCTTGCTCTTTTTTCATATGTAACTAATCCTTTGTTTGTTAATGAATCTATTGAAGAATATACCCTTGAATTTGCTAAGTTTGTTTTATTCCTAATTTCTGTCCCAGTCAAACTTCCAGACTTTAGTAATACTAAATAAACTTGTATTTCATTATTGCTTAAACCTAAAAGCTTTAATCCATCATTCATATCCTCCCATGAAGGAGAACTAATATTTAAGACTAACTTATCTCTTCAAGAAATTATGAATCCAGAAATTATGGCTTTATTTAAGAAAAATGGTTACTCCACTCAAGCTTCGATAGCAAGAGCACTATGTGAGAAAGGATACTGCCCTCAAGGAAAAGAACGTTCTTTGACAGCTTTTATTAATCAAATCTTTAATGGAAAAAGGTCTTGCCCAGATAAGCTCAGAACTGGACTTATAGAATTATCTGATCCAGGCTTATTAACTCTTTTAGAGTATACTAAACCTTCTTCTTTAGAAGGAAGAATTCTTGAGAAATCAGATAAATTATGGAATAAAGTTTTAGACGCACAAAGATTTCAAGATGAAGAGCAAATTTTAAATTTTTACATTGACTTTCGGGCATTTGCAAGGAAATATGTTCAATTCTAAGCATAATAATATTTATTTTTCTTCTTTTGTTCAACATCCAACTGCGAGCCTAATTTATTTATCCTCGGACGACCAGATTCTTTATCCATTCTATAAGTAATGTCAAGCATTTTCAGAACTTCATTCATCCCATCTTTTTTAGACAATGGCCCAACGACTTGCCCTTCGACTCCAGGCACACCTTTGAACACTAGCATCGCATCCCCAACATAGTCCAAGAACTGCACATCATGGTCGACTACAATCGCACACTTCTCATTCATTAGCATAAAATCTTTAATCACTTCAGCCACAGTCAACCTATCCTCTACATCGATGAATGCTGATGGCTCATCAAAGGCATAAACATCTGCATCTTGAGAGAGAGTGATCGCAATGTAAACTTTTTGCAGTTCTCCTCCCGAAAGCTCAGAAATGGAATTGTTCAATATTTTTTTCAGGTTTAATTTCTCAAGGATATTCTGTTTGAACCAACCGCTTTCTTTGTTCTTGGTATACTTGCTTAGCCATTCAATGACTGTTCCAGCTTCTGAGGTTAAATCCTGTGGCTTGTATGCAATCTTAATTTTGTTCTCGACAACACCTTTGTCAGGTTTGATCATCCCAGCAATCATTTTCAAGAATGTTGTCTTTCCCAGTCCGTTCGGCCCTGTAATCGTCAATACATCTGTTCTTTGAATATTCCCAGAATTGATCTTAATCCTAAAACTCCCAAAATCTTTTTCGAGATCATTCCATGAAAAATGCACTGGTTGCTTTGTATGCTTTTCTATTCCTTTATTGAACACAATTTTATAATTCCTAAACTTGACATTATCATCAGCAAGATAACCATCTAAGTATTCATTTATCCCTCGTCGCACTTGCTTGACTTGTGAAATAATCCCGTATACTGCTGGCTCTCCATAAAGTATCTGTAATTGATCCGAGATAAAATCTAATGTTGCTAAGTCATGCTCTATCACAACTACTGCTTTCTTATCGTCTGCTAAACTCTTAATCATCTTTGCAGCCTTGATCCTGAAAGTAATATCTAGGAATGATGCTGGCTCATCAAATATATACAGGTCTGCTTCTTTTAATATAGTCGCCGCAATTGCAACCCTCTGCATTTCTCCCCCGGATAACTGCCCAAGTTCTCTGTCAAGGATGCTCTCCATACTTAAGTCTTTGACAATCTCTTCAAACTTATTTCTTTGATCAACTTTTCTCAATAAATCCAAAACTTTGCCTTCAATCTTTCTTGAAAAATCTACTGCCTGTGGCTTGTATGCAACCTTGACTTTCCCTTCTTTGATGTCTTTCAATAATTTTTGCACCTCAGTCCCTTTGTACATTTTGATCAGATCTTCCCAATTTTTCCCGGATTCAAACTCCCCTAGGTTCGGATTCAGAGCCCCAGCTAAGATTTTTATTGCAGTGCTTTTTCCAATCCCATTCCTTCCAAGAATCCCGAGGATAGAACCGAATGCTGGGAAAGGCAGATTATATAGAATGAATCCATCTTTTCCATATCTATTGATTGGCTTCTGTGTTAATTGGTCTGGTAATTTAACCATGTGTATAGCATTCATTGGACAAATATTCACACAAACTTGTAATGCATCCGTTGCAAGGTCTTCATTTATGTGTGCTTTACTATTATTACCTTTGTAGATGGCTTCGATTCCATTCCTATTTAGAGGAGACATTCGCATACACAAATAATCTCCACAACTTACTGGATTACATTTCTCTTGATCAATGACTGCTAACCTTTTCATGCATTAATTATTTCCAATAAGTTTTTATAAAGTTAATTGTTCCTTTTATTCATGGAAAAATGCGCTATTTGTAAGTCCAAAATTGAGGAAACTTTCCTTGGTAAGATTCATGGCACGATCATTGATGGCAAGTTTGTCTGCAGTTTTTGCCAGAAAAAATTTGGTTCTGAATTAAAAAAACAATTATAATCTTCTGGCCCTAGTAGCTCAATGGTTGAGCAATTGCTTCGTAAGCAATAGGTTGAGGGTTCGAGTCCCTTCTAGGGCTTTTGAAAAGTTATTTAAACTATGTTCATTGATATAATTTATAATGAAAAAAAAGTTGAAAGTCAACAAAGAAGTTCATTTAGTTTACTTCCATTCTAAACCAAAAAATAATAAACCTACTTTATTCTTCGTTCATGGTGTTGGTGGCAACTGGTCTATTTGGGAAAAGTCTATTGCTCACGCAAAGAAGGATGGCTATGGAGTTCTTGCTGTTGATCTAAGAGGGCATGGTATCTCTTCTTATCCCGAGGACAAAATATATTATTATCTCGAGGATCTTGCCAAGGATTTGGGGTTGATTTTAAAAAAAGAAAAAATTAAGGATTTCATTTTTATTACCCACAGTTTTGGTGGTGCTATAGCTTTGATTTATACAACAAGATTTAAGGATCTATCTCCTAAGGCTGTAGTCGCTATTTGTTCAACATTTAGATATCCTTTCAAAAAATATCATGAGCTGAATACTAGCCCAGTAATTTGTTACCCTCTTAGAAAATTAGTTGAATGGAAAGTAATCACAAACAAAAGTTTCCCAAGATTCCCAGAATTAGATTTGTTTAAAGTCTTAAAAGAAAATTTGTTATTTCATTTCTTTGATGAATTATATTATACTTCATTCAAGAGCATCTTCAATTGTCTTGATTCAGCAAAAGAATACTGCCATAAGTTTGATAAGAAGAATGAGGATTTGCTTAGAAAATTGAACATTCCTGTGTTGTTAATTGCAGGTGAACAGGACAATATTATTCCAAAAAAATACTCCGAAGAACTCCATTCTATCCTCCCTGATTCAAAATATAAACTTCTCAAAGGGAACCATTTAATACCTCTACTAAAAAACTCTGAAATGAACTCAGAAATATTTAGTTTTTTGATTAAATTAAAGCTTTAAGTCACTATATTCTGGTATCATAAAGTTTATATATGAATTCTATTTTTTACCACTTACAAAGAAATACTTTGGAGGAAATAAAAATGACCCTAAATTTAGTAGATAGACGTTCAGAATTATCAGACGCAGTTTTGTTAACACATTATGAGGATAATACCACTATCCTAGAAGATGTTGGACATTATTTGAGATCAAAAGATGGATTCATGCCCAATGTTAATGATGGTTTAATTGGCCCTTGGGTTGTAGTCATTGGAGGAAGATTTTTTCATTACTGCCCAATATTAATCGGACAAGGAGCTTCCTTAACAGATTCTGTGAATAGAGCTAAAACTTTTTATCAAGCTCGTAGTATCCCTGCAGAGGCATTAGACAAGTTGGGAGTGAAAATTACAGACCGAACAAGAGTTTCAACAGCTTTGTTCTTAGATATTCAAATGCCATTTGCAGATGGAAAAACAGGTTTAGATGTTGCTAGAGGTTTAGATCAAATTTTAGATTATGGCGTTGCTGTTAGTTCAAAAAATTTAGAAAATGATCCTGAACTGAGAATGCTTCGTGGTGGTGCTCATTGGCACTATATTAGGAAACCTACTCAAGCTAAATCTACTGTCCCTACCTCTGATATAGTGAGAGCAAAACTTGCTGAAAGGGGAACTAAGGATCTTACCGGTCGTAGAGGTTTGGAAGTTCAAAGAGAAGTTATTCGGGAATTAAATGCCGAAGAAAGCTATGCGCTTCCTAGATTAATTTTTGATAGGCTAAATGTAATTTTAGATCAAAAGGAAGTTCCTATCAATCAAGTCGCTCTACAAAGGCGATAATTTTTAATTTTTTTTAATTAAGATTATTTTACAATTAATTTTGAGAAATCAATAATTACATCTAATCCTCTTCTTCTTTCAGGTGCTTGATAATCTATTGGAGCTCCCATAAATAATAATATCCTCCTTGCATCAACAGCTCCATTTCCACCTTCGACTCCTCCCCTGTCTTTAGTCTTTGTTGAAAATTTAATTCCACATCTTAGATTTTCTATTGCTTCAGGCTCAACATATGGTCCTGTGTTTCGCATTTCAAGAACTCCTCTATCACTGGCAACAATATCCATTTGCCTCTCTCCAGTTTGATCCTTGTTTGCCCAATTAGCTCCGTTCTCAATCAATGTCATCAATGCTGATTCAAGATTCATTTCAGAGCCTTCAATAGCCATTTCTTCAGGTATTGCAATTGAATATTGTACTGCTCCATATTCTGGAATAGCTTTAAGGTTATCAACAATCTTTGTTACAACTCTGTTTAGATTTACAGTCCCCTCACTTTTTATTCCCTTTTCAACAAGATCCATTATCTCGAACATCTCGGTGACTCCACTTCTAATTTGTGTAGCTAAAGCCTCCATTAATTCAAATTGATTTAATACAATATCATCTAAGGTTAAATCTCTACCTAATGCTCCTTCTAATAACTTTGACCAAAATGATAAAAACTGAGGATTAGAAATTGCATATTCAGCTTGTGGACTTGGATCCCCAATAGTTTTTAATAATCTTGTTGCAGTTATCTCTGGTTCTGGACTAGGTCCCAAATTAGCATATAACAACAATGCAGCAGAGTTCTTGTACATACTCAAAATAATAGGTTCAATTCTATCATTTAATCTTCCTTTTTCATCATGTGCTTTTGTTCTGACTAAACCTCTTATCTCATCAAAAGCAGTAATCATTTTAACAGTTCTTGTTCTAGATTCATTAAGATTAGCTAAATACTTCCTTGCTTCTCCTTCAACAATTTCAAGTCTCTCTTTTTGTTCAATGAGTATTGCACTACCCTCTCTCTCACCTTGTTGATAATTACCCAGACCTTTTGTTGCCCTTCCTCTTTGTGTAAATCTTTCTAAGAAAATGGACAATTTCTCTAACTGCTTCATAACAAAACCCATCTCGTTCTCTGCCCAACTAATTTCATATCTTGTTAATCGTCCATCATTGTCAATAAGAACATTTTCTAGAGAATAATTTATTCCAATTTCTCTATCTAATCGGGTTAATATGTCCCGAATTTTTTCTCCAGTGGGCTCAAATATTGCCTCAATTTCAAAAGGTGCGGACAAATGTTTGATTCCAATCCCATTTCTTCTAAATCCTTCTGGTGCTGAGACTAGAACTCCGAGTGTTAACAAGTCTCCAAGTAAAGATGGCCTTACTCTTCCACCAATTTTATATTCTTTGTTATAATTTGTTTCAACAATCACACTAGCTCTTCCAGCTTCAAACTTTCCATCATGAGTACTCATATCATTCAGATTATTATGCGCTGCATTCATTTTAGGTGCATATTTTAAGAATCCAATCAAAGGGCTTCCAGTCCATAAAAACACAGTCCTTGGAATACTGCATTCATCAATTCCTCTAGCATATCTTCCAACTCTAAATGCATCTAATGCATCTCCAGTTGCAACAACTAAATTTTCTAATAATTTTCTTCCCATTTGGTATGGATAAAATGTATTCTCTGGATCCTCAAGAAAAACTGCAAACTTTTCAAAATCTTTTGGAGCAAATTTTCTTTCACCTAATGCTCTTAATGCTGGATTAACACTCACCTTTGATTTTCTTTCCCCTTTTGGTGCGCAGAGTCTACCTTCTAAAGGACTAATTCCATCAAAGAGCGATCCAATTTTATGTTCTGGTAAAATATCCAAAGCATACAAACAAGTACTTAATGGATTCCTTCCATTATACACACCTTGATCAAGCCAATACATACTAAAAAGAATAATAATCTATTATTTAAATATTTTGTCACATTGAAGGGGTTACTATAAATACCTCACAAACTTGTTTTTCTTGTCAACAAGTATGCATTTATGTTTTATTTTCTTTGAAGTCACCTCATATGCCATAATAATTACTTCATGTCCTTTCTTTACTAATAACGCTGCACCACCATTCATGCAAATAATTCCAGAGTTTTTTGGTCCTTTGATTACATAAGTAATTAACCTATTTCCATTATTATCATCTACAACATGCACTTGTTCACCTTCGACTATTCCAGCCTTGTTCATCAAATCCTCATCAATAGTTATAGAACCAATATAATTTACATTTGCTTCAGTAACGGTAGCTTTATGTATTTTTGATTTCAATAAAATTCTCATATATTTCACCTCATAATTTAATCAGTAATAATTCTTTAAATATGTTTCTGAAATTTTCGCAGAAAAGATTATAAACTTTTTTTGTTATACAATTGATTATGCTTAATCCAATTAAAATTATCCCAACGAGTTTGATTCATAAGATTATTACACATCAAATGAAAGATTATGACTCCTTTAGAGATAATTTTCTAAATTTAGATCCAGACCTTGTCGAATTGCTTAGAGAGAAATATCTTATTTATTCTTTCAAAAAAAATGCAACAAGAATTCCCCAATACAAAGAATTTATGAAAAAAAAGAAAATAAAATTAACTAAAATAGATTCAATTGAAAATTTCAAATCTCTTCCTGAGACAAACAAGCATAACTATGTCTACAAAGCTAAGGATATTTCTCAATTATGCATTGATGGAAACTACAAAAACATTAACCTTTTAGTAAAAAGTTCTGGGCATTCTGGAAGACAATGTTATTGGGCCAAATCACATAAAGAAAATTTGTTCGGAGAAACTTGTTTGACGATAGCATTCGATGAAGAGTTTTCTGTGCACAAGAAAAAAACATTAATTATCAATGGCTTCATACTCGGTTCTTGGGTTACAGGGATTAATTTTAATGAGGTTGCATCAAAACATTGCCCAATAATTAATGTTGGCCCAAAAGAGGATGAAATTCTTAGTGTTATTAATGATATAGGCAAAGATTATCAACAAATAATAATTACAGGTTACCCTCCTTTTATTAGTGATCTAGTTAGTTATGCCGAGAAAGAGAAATTCAACTGGAAAAACTATAAGGTCTTTTTCATTGGTGGAGGTGAAGGCTTTTCAGAATCATGGAGAAATTATATTGAATCAAAAACAGGTGCTCTTGTTCGCTCAGGTTTTGGTGCATCAGATATTGGCATTTTAGCTGGAATGGAGAATAAGGATACAGTTTTCATAAGAAGATTTGCAGAAAAAAACTCTAATTTTAAAAAACAATTGTTTGGTGAGATTGATGAAGTGCCAATGATTTTCCAAATTCCTCTAAATCTTTATGTTTATCCAAATAAAAATCAAGAATTAATTTTTACAACTATTCTTCCTGAAGCTGTTCAGCCTTGTATGAATTATAATCTTGAAGACAAAGGCTATATAATTTCATATAAAAATATGCAAGCGGTTTTAAAGAAATATAAAATAACTAAAAAATTTACTTTGCCCTTGCCATTTATGTGTATCGCAGGCAGAACAAAAGGTCCAATCAAGTTTTATGCTTTCTTTATCTATCCTGAAAATATTGAGGATTGTATCTATAAGACTTCTATTATTTCTAGGACTTCAACAGGAAATTTTAGAATGAATGTTTTAACAAATAAAGATTTTAGTAAAACTCTTGAAATTTCATTTGAACTTAAGGCTGGCGTTTTGAATTCAGTTTCTCTACAGAAGGAATATACTGATAATATCTTCAATATTTTGAAAAATGTTAATCAAGGTTATGCAGCTATTTGTCAGAAACGCGGAATTGAAGCGATCCCAAAAATTATTCTCTATGATTTTGATAAATACCCTTTCAAGTCAAAAATAAAAAATATTTATTCCTAAATGAATTCCAAAACCTTTTTTAATTCTACTCACTTAGCAATAAACATGTTCAATCCCATGTTCAAGCACAAAGTTAGAAGCAGGCACAATATTGGTTTGTTTGTTACTTTGATAGTTGTGGCAACTCTTGGCGTTGCATTCTTCTACAATCCAACAATTACTGGCGCATCTGTGATGGAATCAGGGGCAGTAGATTCTTTTGAGCCAATCTTTGTTTTGGTCTTTGGTATAATTTTCTTGATTCTGCTTAGCATATTTTGGTGGTGGCTAAAAAAGAAAAAATAAAATTATTTTTGACATCCACAAAAACCAGTTCCACAACCTCCTCCGCATTGTCCTGTGCATGTTTCAACACCGCATCCGCAGCTTGTGTCCTTTTCAGCTTCTGTTGTCTCTTCAACAATATTCGCTGAAACTACAATGGCTCCTACAGTCAATACTAAAACTGCAGCCACTATCCCAATTAAGATTCCTAGTTTCATTTTGTTTAATAAAATCTTTGAACTAGATAGACTTTAGTCTCGAAACTGAAGTCTGAAATCCACCTTATTTCTTAAAATTCTTGGGAGTTATCGTTTATAACTTAAATTTAATAAAAACCTTATTGGTCTTTCCTTCTTGCACTTTTTTAATCAATTCTTTTTTCTCTAGTCCAGAAAGAATGATACTCAATTTAGACTTGTGCATATCTGCTCTAAGCCTTAATGTTTCCTGAGTGATCCCATCTTGCTCTTTAACAGCATTCAAAACTTTCTTTTCATCTTCATTCAATCCTTTTAGCAGTAGTTCATATTTCTCTTCTTCTGTTTGTATCTTTTTTTGATTCTCCAAAACTGAAACAATTTCCTTTTGTGTTTTCTCAAAGAAAATCATATAAACTCCTAGAGCCAATAACGCACTGATAAGAATTAATCCTAAATACACTGACCATAATGTTTGCTTCTCATGCGGACAACTTC